>Ga0180434_10000143_pt1 | contig 104607 bp, 83 predicted proteins | sample SS_ome_7_FD_132453 | JGI IMG/M metagenome (GOLD analysis project Ga0180434, IMG submission 132453) | Hypersaline lake sediment archaeal communities from the Salton Sea, California, USA - SS_1_D_2 metaG | ecosystem: Environmental > Aquatic > Non-marine Saline and Alkaline > Hypersaline >... | reverse complement strand
TAAAATGAAAGTAAAAACAAACAAAAATATTTCAGTTGTCATTTTTTTAAAAAGTATGCATATCCTTGAGATCAAAACAAATAAATGAACATCGCCATTTTTTTATGAATAGGTCAGGTTAATTTATTCTCATCGCCATATTTCACCCATTGAGGCAAGCCGAGATGAATTTCTTTAAGCTCTCTATTACCTCAGCCTGTGAATAATCCAGGTTAGTATAAATAAATATTTCTCATTTATTGATCTGAGGCACAACCCAGATCATTGTAATTCAAGATAGAGTTGAACACAAACATATAGTCACTGTGATTGGTATCGCGCCAGAATGGATTAAAGGCAAACAAGAGGATATGGCCTTGATCCAAAGGCACATCCATAATCGCGGCTTTGCCGTTTAACTCTTTTTCATTTTTCACGATTCCACTCAGGCACACTTTTCCCTCTTTGGCATATTGAACCACCACATACTTTTCCATATCTTCAGGCACTGTCAAAAGCGGCCCTGAATGACGCCTCAGAATGGCAGTTTCTTTATCATATCCGTAGGCTGTAGGGTGTTTGGGATTCAAGACCTCACTCCTCAGAAGTGAGCCAGGATTGAAAAATTCAGAACTGGGATTATAAATTCTTATGCCCCTTATCATGCCGTAATCAATAGGAACTCTTATGGAGTTATGGAGGACTATAAGGAGGCCGCCTTCCTTGACAAAATTCTGCAGGTTATGGATCCCCTCAATCCCCATTCCTCCTGTTATGTCTTCACAGGAGTCAGGAGTCCCCAGATGTTCAAACTCATCGCTTCTCACATAGGCGAGGGGACCGCGTCTGGCCGGGTCAATACCGTTGGCGATATCCGCTCCTTTTCTTCCTCTGGCATTGCTGAAAACAATCACGTCATATTTGTCTTTGAGCCTTCCTGCTCTCACATGGTCTTTGTGTATCATAGAAAAAGGAATATCAAGCTGGTCAAAAGCAAACCGGACCCAACCATCATCTTGAGTACTTGCCCAGGAGTGATATATGGCGATACGGGGGATATCCAGGGGGTGAGTTTTTACCTTGGGCATATTTTTGCTGCTGACTATTTCCAGCCCTAATTCTTCAGAAACAGAATTTAATTTGCTGTGCAAACCCGGGGCCGCTCCTTTAACCGGGATAATCAAAGAACCTGCATCAAAATCTCTTTTTTTGACTTCAAAAGGCGCTTGTGCGGCAAAAGCCTCAAAATCTTTCAGCATTATCCGAGCCGTGAGTAATTTATTGACGGTCCCGTGATTGATGATATAAGCTCCTTTAGCTTCTCCACCAACAATCTTTCCTAAAACTTTGACAGGTTGTTTCACTTCAGCAACCGGGATGTCAAAGATCGTCTTATCCTGGACTTCAACTGTTTTCACACCCATATTAAGCCCCAGAGTCCAGCCGCAGTCATCATAAGCATTGATGGCATCTTCTGGATACTTTTGTCTTTCCAAAAGTATCTTTGCCAGATGACCATAGGGTTGGTCCAACCTCACCACATAAGAGGCAGAAGGAAATTTCCCTTCTTTTACCTTGATTTCTGATTGCGATCGGTGCACTTCTATCTTCTGCTTTAAAAGCACGTTAATAAGATAGGCTGTATCAAACCTGTCCTTCTGATTTATAGGAATCACATAGGCATAGGGAGGTTCTTTTTTTCCATCAGTATAAGATTCAAATCCCCGCTTCCAAAAATTTTTCAGAAAAAATTCCTTTTGCGAAGCCACTACATATTCGGCTAAAAGATTGCCGGTTATTTGGTAATTCAAATTGTTCCTAAGAGACCACATCACTTTTTCGTAAGGGGGGATGGGCCGGTACCAGGCTTTTTCCAAGCGCCTCCCTTTGACCTCACGTTCCATGGTGGTGGCTACGGCATTACCAAAAGTTTCATAAAAATGAAATGTGGCATTATGATTGGAGGCAATGGAAGCCATGAAATTAGGGCTCCAGGAGGTATTGCCGAAGTCATGAGTATGAACACCGGGCATGCCATAGGCATTCATCTGAGTGACTTCCCACCAGGCAATGAGATTTCTTTCACTATCCATAGTGGGATGAAAATTGGTGGGCCCGTTTGCTGAAGAGAAAAATAAATAAGGGACAGACTCATGGTTATCCTGGACTATTATAGGAAGCCATTCATAGTAAACTCGGGCCATATTCTGCATTTCTGGCTGGGACATGGTTATCATGTCTCTATTATTATCATGATAATCATACTTTCCCCAATAAGGAACATAACTCAATTTACTGTAGTCTTTAATATCCTGATTATACTTATAATACCAATCAGTGTGCTTGTCGTGTCCGTCTGGCTCTACTGAAGGAATAATCAAAACCACCAAATTCTCTCTTATGGTCTTTACCATAGGGCGATCATCAACGGCCAGACGAAAAGCCATCTCCATAGAAGCTTCAGCAGATCCTGACTCTGAAGAATGCAGATTACAGGTCAGTAAATAACAAGGGATTATGCGGGAAATAAGAGCATCTGCTTCAGCTTCTGTCTTTATCACTCGAGGGTCAGCCAGGCTCGCTATAAGTTGTTTGTTTTGGGAAAGCTTTTCCATGTTTTTTGCACTGGTGACCACTACCACGATCATCTCTCTTCCCTCTGAGGTCTCTCCTATGGGGATCACCTGGACACAGGGAGAAGCTTCAGCCAGAGTATTCATATAATTGACGATGTCATCATAATAGGACAATTTTCCAGGAGCTCCAGCTATGTATCCCAATACATCTTTGGGTGTGGGGATTCCCTCAGCTTGAGGAAGGGTGTCGATTAAGGGGCTGAGAAATTCTGGTTTGGTGGTCGCTTCTCTGATCAGCTTGGTATATTCTGCGTCAATTTTTTGGCCATGGTTTACATCCTGAGCATTCAAAAATTCCCCATAAAATAAAAAACAAATGATTAATAACATATGGATTAAAATAAAGTGGAATGTAAAACGTTTATCTTTCATTTTTTTGTTCCTTTGGTTTTATGATTTTGTAAAGGCAAAAAACCTCCAATAAATGTTTATATATACCAAGACTCTCTTTTAAAAGCAATGAAAAACAGGTTAAAAAAAACGGGGCCGGTTCTCGAAAAAGAAAAAGGGGCCGGTTCCGACCAGAACAGTCCCCGTTTTTTTCTTTATTCTATTTGTGTTCGATGATGCCCAGGATTCCGGAAAGTATGAATACAGTAGTTAGAAAACAAGCGCCTACGCCAATGGCCAAAGCCATTCCGAAAGAAGCCCATCCTCGGAATATGGAAAAAGCCAGAGAACCGAACGCGAACATAGTGGTCAGGGTGGTCAGCAGAATGGCCTTTCCTGTGCTGGAGAACACTGTGAAAATCCGTCCGTTCCCTTCGTTTCGCCACCGGTGCATGACATGGACTCCATCATCGATCCCGATTCCAATGATCAGGGGAAGGCCAATCAAATTTATAAAATTGAGCTTCATCCCGAAAAGATGCATCAGTCCCACCATCCAGAAAACACCACAGGCCAGAGGGATCATAGCCATGAGCGCATAACGGAGTTTCTTAAAGTCCGCATACAAGAGCAAAAATACAATCCCCAGGGTCAAGAGAACCGCATTCCTTCCGTCTCTGGCAAATATCTTCATCACTGCCCTAAAAACAGGAGGGAGCCCGGTCACTTCTTCAGTCACTCTTTCCAAATCATCAGTAAACCGGTTGAGGGCTTCTGGATTCTGCCAGGGACTGAGAGCCGGAAAAATAGTGACCAGAAACTTGTCCCTGGTTTCATTGCAGTACCTGTCTTTTATGGATTCGGGAAGGTCCTCGAGTTCAATCGGTTCTGTGGAGCTCATCCGGAGTACATTTTCCTTAAAATAGGGAGCGAAACTTCTCTGGAATTCTGATAGTCCCTGTGAAGCGCTGTTTTGGGTGAGAAGCTGGTGTAATTCCTGGATCCTATTTCGGGAATCCGGTTTTTCAGGATCACCCACGATCTGTTTGCACTTCTGATCCACTTTATCCTGCCCCCCCAAAAAAGCCATATCCTGAATCTCAATGACATTCATTTCCAGCCGAGTGATCTCCTCCTCTAGTATTGAAAGATCTTCAGGATCCAATCCCTTGTCTATGGAGGCACTGCCCATCTTTTCCATGACTTCCCGGATATGGGGAAACCTTTGTTTCTGTTCCTCTTTGGAAGGAAGATAAACTGAAATATCATCGGTAAATGCCACAGAACCCAGGTTTTTGAACTCTTCAGACAGTTTTCTTGACTCGTCCACACTGTCAGCCATGGCCATGGCATATTCCATACTGAAATCAAATTTCTCCAGCACGACATCCATCAATTTTATGGACTCAATTCCCTTGGGCTCCAAATTCATGAAATTGGAATCATATTTGATTTTCACCCCATACCAAACCAAGAATCCTGTAGCCACCACCGAGGCGATCACAGTGAAAACATATTTTTTGGAAAGCCATGAAGCGGTCCTGCCCAAAAAACGGAATGAGATATCCTGCTTTTTTCTCTTAATTTTTCCTTTCTCGATTTTCCTCTCTACCCGCTGTTCTCTAAAAACCAACAACATGGGGAGAAACAGCATGGTGGCAAGAAGTACGGAAAGGAGACCAATGCCTGTGACCGCACCCATCTGCTTCATGCCCCGGGACTGGCTGATGAGAAGAGTGAGAAAAGCACATGCTGTGGTGAATCCTCCGGTCAGAATACCCTTTCCGGATTTAAGAAAAGTCTTTTTCATGGAATCTTCAATGCTTTTCCCGGCAGCCCGTCTCTCGGTAAATCCGGATATGAGATGGATGGAAAAATCAATGCCCAGGCCCAGCAGCACCACAGACATCATGGAAGTAACCATGTTGAGCTGGCCCACAGCCAGCCACGCTGTTCCCATACCCCAGATAAGACCCACAATCAAATTCACCACTGCCAGTACAGGCGCCACCCACATCCTGAACGAAACCATCAGCAAAATAAGGATAAACACCAGGGCAATGAGGGTGGAGTTACCAAAACTCTGGGCTGCATAGACCTGTTCATCACGCTCTCTGGCCACATCTCCAGTCAATCCTGCCTTTACATTGGGAAAATCCCTTTGCATATCATCCAAGAGTTCTTGAACTCCATTGGCTCCCTCCATAAGAAGATCCCTATCCATAAGAGTGAAATTCGGAATGGCCATCAAAAGAAGAGCTTTTTTATCATAACTCAGCATATACTTATCCCCGAAAAGGAGCTGGTCTGCGGCGGTATGAATTTCTTGTTCGGTGAGTTCTTCCGAATGCGCGGCTCTCTTAAGTTTCATCACCAGATCCTGGATGCCGTCTAAGAACTGGACGGCCTGATCCTCTTTTTCTCTGGTGGAAAGGGACTCTTCCTGCCCCACATATTCCCGCTCCATGGAATCATTGAGGTTTTTAAGGAATTCTGCCAGATTCGGATTTGTGAACAGGACTTTGGTGTTTTTGAGGTCTTCGGCTTTGGCCAGCATCAGCATGTGATTCCGGAGGAAATCCCTGGGTGTTTTGTAGTCTATCCTCTGGAACAGCTTTCTTTGAGTCCCGTCCTCTTCTTGGAAGGTTAGTTTTTCTATTTGTGGAGCCAGAGCATCCGCATATTTTTTTATTCGAGGTTCTTCACCCTGAAGCACTACCACCAGGAGTGTGGAAGTGGAAAATTCATCAATGATATCATTGAGCTGACTCACTTTTTTATCCTTTGACGGAAGAAGATCTTCAACCCGCATGGTCATCTTCAACTGGGAAGCGAAAAATCCAAAAAGTACAGTCAGAGCCACCACCAATCCCAGCATTCTCAAGGGATGGGAGGAGTGCCATTGGGCTAATTTAATCAATAATTTTTCTCTCATTGCTGGTCTCCTTTACGGCTAAAAATAAACTCTTACCCTGATAAATCCACCATTCCCCATAGTTCTGGCAAAAAATGTCCCTTCTTTTCCTACATTCCAGTTGAGATAACCATAAATATCCACATTCTGGGAAAAAGAATACATGACCGTGGGCACAAGCGCCAGGCTTTGGTCTGAGATGCTGAAGATGGAAGACATCCCTACTATCAGAAGATCGGTAGCTGGATGCTGGACCAGAAGATAAATCTGGTCTCTGGAGACCGCTTTCTGCTCCTGAGCAAAGTTTCTCATCCAGTCATTAAGGTTATAATCTCGATAATCATTTTTTCCCAAGGTATTTCTGTAGTATTCCAGAAGAAAATAGGTCTGAAAGTCAAAGGTATAATCTGTGCCTACGACCAGTTCGTAAAAATCATCAGTCTCATCCATCCAGTTATAGGCAAACTCTGCCCATACTCCCATACCCAGCAACTGTCCTGCAGTGCTGGCTCCCAGAAGCCTCCGTTTTTCAGGAAGTGCCTGAAAGCTCATTTCATAAGGATCGAAAACAGTATAGTCATGAAAAAGCCAGGTCTTTTCAATGCCAATCACAGAAAAGTCAAAGCGGGATATCCGGCTTTTAAACTGGAGCATTTTAGCGGAATTTTTCCACTCATCTCCAGGAGAATAAAGCGCGGTTAGGGTGCTGGATAAGCCTATGGGCACATCCATACGAAGGGCATTGTGGCCGGGCTGTTCATAAGTGGGGTCCAGAATGTCTTTGATATTGAAAACATCCATAGGATTCCATACATATCCTGTGCCTAAAGAAATCTGCTGTTTGCCCAGAGTCAAATCAAACGGCTGGAAAGAAAGCCTCAAAAAGGCATTGTCCAGAAAGTGGCGGTTGGAAAATGGAATCACATAAAGCGGCTTCATGGAATCAGGAATTTCTGAAGTGATTTCAGAAGAGAGAAAATCCAATATATTCCACTGCTTTTTTCCGTGATAGGTAATGTAGTCAAAATTGGCAGCAAAAAATACATGATCAGAAAGCTCAGACTTCAAATCCACTCTGAGCTTATTGGCAAACAGCTGATAAAAGTTGTCTTTGACCTGGGCTCCCATGATCTGTGACTCATAATACCCAAAAAGATCCACCTGGCCCTGGGCTTTGGGCGGAGTGAGGAAAAACAAGAGAAGGGATATCAAAACAAAAACAAAGAGAATCCATTTTTTCATCTTTTGAGGTTCCTTTCTGTAAATAATCGGTCATCCAGCTCCACCTCATATTCGATTTCTTTCACCTCCATAACTGTCTGAGTCTGGTCATTTAAGTTTTTCATGACCATTTTCTTGGCTGTGGGGATCCCATCAATGACTTGGATGTCACTCTGGGTCAGAGTTTTCTGCAGATAGGTGGGGTCCTTTTCGTCATAGTATTCAATCACAATGGGATAGAAATTTTCCTTGATGACCCAGATGAGAAGCCGTGAATATGAAATGTCCTTATCCGGCTTTCGGATAAGCTCGACCTTATAGCAGTCATGACCATTCTTTTCTTCATCATCAAGCCTTTTGGCTTTGAAATCTTCTTCGAACTCACCTCCACCTCCCATATCTTCGTACGAAAAATCACTTCCCTGCATTTTTTGCTTTTTGGCGTGGGTGGCCAGTTTGCGGACTCTCTGGGTACGGGGAAAAAACATCCAGATATCATTGGCATTGTTCAACATCAAGACAGCCTGGTCTTTCACTCGGCTGGGCTCAAGATAACGGATCAAATTTTTCTCCCCCTCATCCTTAGTCCAGGACTCATACACAAATGTCCTTTTTTGCCCTGAAGTGGTCTCAATGGTCATCTTCATTTTTGCGTGAGCGGTCTGAGTAGTCAGGAGTTCATCCACTTTTTGGATGATTTCATCACCAGTCAGATTCTGGCCTAAAAAAGGAGACCAGGTAAGGAAAACACCTGCCGTTAACAGAGCAAATAACAGGAATAGGCCCCGATAGCTATTTTTTTGTTTTGATTTTTCTTTCAATATATCCTCCTTCATTCTGTCTTCTATTTCTACAATTATGAACGTAAATCCCTGAAAAAACGTTGTCTTTACAAGCTCTTTTTTAACTAACTGTTCAGTTAATTGCTTTTCAAAAAAAATCATTCCAGCATCTCCTCTATGAGAAACCGGACATAAGTTTTTTTCAGGGTCTCGATGAACTCTTTTTGATCCTTTTCCTTATTCGTCTTATAATAACGGGCCCATTCATCTTTGAGCAGAGTGAAAAACGCAATGGGAATAAAACCAAAATAAAAGGCAGCCCTTACCAATTTATCCTCTTCTTTGATTGAAAATCCCGCCTCTTTGGCCATCTGCAGTCCGTCCTCAAGTCCCATGTCCAAGAGTTGAAAAAGCGGCCACTGTTTTTTCTCAGACTTGAGCTCTTCGGTGATGATGATTCTCAGCACATCTTCATTCCCTTTATACAGGTCAAATATTCTTTCTGTAGAGGACTCAATCAATTCTTTCAGGTCCACGGATTTTTTTGGCTTTATGCTATCGGGCATGTTTAGAAGGGCTTTCTTTCTTTGGAGAGCTTCTTCGAGAAACCTCTTCATGATCTCTTCCAGGATTTTTTCTTTGCTTTCAAAATAATAATAGATAAGGGCTTTGTTCACTCCTGCTTTGTGAGCGATCTCATCCACCCGGGCTCCGTCAAAACCCTTTTGGGCAAAAATTTTTTTTGATACCTTAAGGATCTTTTCCCGAGTTTTTTGGGGGCTCCTTTTTCCAGAACTCATTTTTTGATTTCCTCATTTCTAAATAATTCAACTAACTATTTAGTTAGTAATGTTTTTAAATAGTTTTGTCAAGTTTTTTTTGAAAAAATTAGAAAAGTGTGGACGGCAACCATTCCTGGGGGAAAAATGAGGTAAATGAGAAAAGTGTCCCGGTTTATTAGTCGGGAACCTGATTCCTCGCCAGTAATGGGGCCTGGGACCAATACTCATCAGTATAGTAAAGCACCTGGGTCATGAGATTAGTTTTGAGTTCATCCATGGTTTTTACGCTGAATTTTTCTTTTGCTATCCCCTCTCTATAAGCTTTATTGTACATATCTTCATATCGGTCCGCAAATCGGATTTCTTTCAGCTCGAAATTAAAACCAAACTCAAAACAAAGACCTGATTTGGTTTCAGCATAAATGATTCTTTCATCACTTATGTGAATCTTTATTACGTTGCCACGTTTGTATTCATTCTTATCCACAATGGTATTTGGAATCAGGATATAGTATTTCTCAACATTTTGCTTAAGGTTCGGAGATTTGTAATAGCCAGTCTGAGGAGAACCCCCACTTTTAAAGTCAGGTTCTAAAACCGCCAGGAATCCTTTATCATACTCATTATTGCACCCTGAGAGGATGATTTCTTTCTCCTCGTCATGATCTAGATCATAGAAAGTAAAATCAAGTATTCTTCCTGAATGCCAGTATTCTCTCAACAAATGACCCTTTGAGTCAAGAACCGCAAGTTGGGTGGGAAACATATATAAATTGCGGGAAACGACTATGATTTCAGGAGAGTTATCCATCTCAAGATCTACAACCATGAATCCACCTATTTCATATCTGGAGGAATACTGTTTTTTACCAAAAATCATCTCCCGGCCCGCTTCAAACACCCAAAGGATCTTTCCTTTATTATTAAGGCAAGATAGTATGCACTTCATACGATTAGGAACAATAGATCTTTGAGCAAATAAGACCTCCTTTTGTCTCTCATTATCAATGTCTCTCATGACAATTAGGGGATGGAAAACTTCACAGCTGTTATCTGAATCTCTTCTTACTTGAAAACGCTTTCGGTAAAACTCTTCATCCTTTAGTCTCATAGTTTCCGTATGATATTGCCAGATCTCTTTTTGTTTTTCATTCAATACCACCAAATCCGAACCATTGATTCTGAAATCATGGGGTTCAGGAGATGAAAGCGGTGATAAGAACATGAAACACACAATTAATAAGGCTGCCATAGGGATCAGAAAATAGAGAAGTTTTTTTGGATTTTTCTGATCGGTGTAAGGTCTCCTTTTCAGCCAATGATTGAGTTCTTGTTTGTAAGCAAACACTCTGGATCTTGATGAATCGATAAACCGATGCACTGGAAGCCCGGATTCTTTCTCCCATCGCTGGCATGTCCTAGTTTCACAGCCTAAATAGGCAGAGATCTCTTTCCAGGATATTAAAATTTCCTTTTGATTCTCTTCAACGACCATAACAGAATAATTTTAATAAGAGATGACAGCACAGGTCAAGTTTTAAAAAAAAACAACCACTTCTTTTTGAATCTTTTTCATTCATTTTTATTTTTCTCAAATTTTTTCAGGCACGACCATAAATTATCCTCTACGCTCTAAACACACTGGCCGGTTCAACCTTGGATATCCTCCGCATAGCAAATGCAGCGCCTCCGATAGATATCAAAATAGTGATAAGAATGAAATCAGGGATACAGGATTGAAGTCCCTGATTTTTAGATTTTTGCTCCTTTCAATCTCAAGGAGTTTAAAACCACTGAAACAGAACTGAAAGCCATGGCTGCGGCTGCGATTATGGGATTGAGAAGAATCCCGAAAAACGGATACAGCACTCCTGCGGCTATGGGGATCCCCACTGAATTATAAAAAAAGGCCCAAAATAGATTCTGTTTTATGGTTTTAATGGTCTTGGTGCTGAGTTCCACTGCTGACACAACTCCTTCCAAACCTCCTTTTATGAGAGTGATATCCGAGGCTTCTTTGGCTACATCTGTTCCTGAACCAATAGCCATACCAATATCTGCCTGGGCAAGGGCTGGGGCATCATTGATCCCATCCCCCACCATAGCCACTATTTTGCCTTGGCTTTGAAGAGATTTGATAGCGCTGACCTTGTCTTGAGGCATAACCTCAGATATGACTTTTTCAATTCCTGCTTTATGAGCGATAGCTTCAGCGGTCCTTTGGTTATCTCCGGTCAGCATGGCTACTTCCATTCCCATTTTTTTTAGTTTTTTCACAGATTCCAGGGCATCGTCCTTAAGGGAATCAGCCACACCAATGAGCCCGGCTGCCTTTCCGTTTACAGCTGTAAAAATCAGGGTTTTTCCTTGAAGAGCAAATTCAGCGGCTTTATCCGAGAGTTTTCCAAGAGAAATCTCTCTTTTTTCTAAAAATCTCTGAGTTCCTAAAACAATTCTTTTTCCCTCTGTTTCAGCTTCTATACCCAGAGCTTCAAAAGCCTGGAAATGATCCGGGTGATGGAGAGATATTCTTTTTTTCTCCGCCTCTTTTATTAATGCTTCGGCCAGAGGATGTTCAGAGCCAAGTTCTGCGCTCCCCCCATAAAACAAAATCTCTTCTTCAGAAAAACCCTTGTTCGGAACCACATCTGTGACTTCGGGCATGCCTTTGGTCAATGTTCCGGTCTTATCAAAAACCATGGTATTGATTTTGTATGCGGTTTCTAGAGTTTCTCCTCCCTTTATTAAAATTCCATTCTCAGCTCCCCTGCCCGTTCCTACCATAATAGCAGTGGGAGTTGCCAGACCCATGGCGCAGGGACAGGCAATAATCATCACCCCCACAAAATTCAAAACCGCCAAATTCAATGCGGGTTTAGGACCCAATAAAAACCATACCACAAAGGTTATCACACCAATGGCCATCACTATGGTAACAAAATATCCTGCCACCACATCAGCCAGTCTCTGAATAGGGGCTTTGGAGCCCTGGGCTTGTTGGACCATTTGAATGATCTGAGCCAAAGCAGTGTGCTTGCCGACTTTGGTTGCCCTGAATCTAAAGCTCCCGGTTTTGTTCATGGTGGCTCCGATGACCTCATCTCCCTTTTTTTTGGCAACCGGTATGCTCTCTCCTGTGAACATGGACTCATCTACAGAAGAGGAACCTTGGATAACGATTCCATCCACTGGAATTCTTTCGCCGGGTCTAATCTGAATCTCATCGCCTTCTCTAACCTGATCAACAGGGACATCAACCGGTGTTCCATCTTTGATAACCCTTGCGGTTTTTGGCTTGAGATTCATCAGCTTCCGCACCGCTTCAGAAGTACGCTTTTTGGCTCTTGCTTCCAACATTCTTCCCAATATGATAATGACAATAATCATGGAAGATGTGTCAAAATAAACCTGAGGTTGGATGCCGCCTGAAGTGAAAAATGAAGGAAAGAGGATCGCGGCTGCAGAATACAAATAAGCGGCGGATGAACCCACGGCTATAAGGGTGTTCATATCCGCGCTTTTATGCTTAAGGGCATTCCAGGTACCCTGATAAAACTGCCATCCAATCCAAAACTGGACAGGTGTGGCGAGAATCCAGAGGAAAAAATAATGGTTCATGAAAGAGGGAAACCACGGGAACCATTGGGGTGAGCTTCCCAAAAATACCAGAAGAGCTAAGAAAATACCTGCTGTTAGTTTGATTCTTAATCTATTGAATTGCTGGAGCTGTTCTTCATGTATATTATCTTTATTTTTTTCCTCTGTATCCTCCAGCACTCCATAACCGGCCTTTTTTACCGCATCCTTTATGTTCCTTTTATGGGTTTTAAGAGGAGTATACTCCACAGAAGCTGTGGAACTGGCAAAATTGACATTGACTTTGGAAACTCCTTTCACCTGAGAAATGCTTTTCTCAACTCTGGAGGCACAGGTGGCACAGTTCATCCCTGTTATGGGGAGGTCAATGTGCTGGACAGGAATGCTTTTATGAGAAGCCTTTTTTTTGGAGTCTCCCTTTGAATCTGACATATGATGAATTCTCCCGTCTGCTTTTTGAAATAGATGAATTAATTATATTCCTATTAATTCTATAAAAATTATAAACAATTACAATAATAGCATACTTTTCGGATTTTTGTCAAATTGAGAATCAAGAAAAAAAAGAAAAAGCGGGGACGTTTCTCGCGAGAATTGTTCCCGTTTTTTTCTTATTTATATCGGACCCATTTGATGATCTCCGGCAGGCTGGGACGCTTTCCATACATCAAAAGTCCCACCCGGTATATTTTGCCGGCAAACCAAACCATTCCCATGGTGGTGAGAATCAACAGGGCAATAGAGCTGAAAATTTGGATAAAAGAAGGAAGCAGAATACAGATCCGGAGCAGCATCAAAATAGGCGAAAAAAAAGGAATGATGGACAGAACCACGGATAAGGTACTGTCCGGCGACCGCATCACAAACATCATCAGTAAAATGGGGAACACCAGCATCATGGTCACAGGCATTACCAACTGCTGCGCTTCTTTTTCCGAATTTACCGTGGAGCCAATAGCTGCATATAGAGTGGCGAATAAGAAATAACCCAAGATAAAAAAGACCACAAAATAGACAAACACATAAGTGGGGATGGAAGGAATTTTAAAACCTGAAGCTTCGGGCAAAAAACCAGTGACCAGAGATCTCCCGTAAGAGGATAGACCGATTCCAAAAACAGCCCAAATCAGATACTGAGTCAGTCCCACAGCCGCAATTCCCAGTATCTTCCCAGCCATCAGCTGAGAAGGCTTTAGAGAGGAAAGCACAATCTCAACTACCCGGGAGCTTTTCTCCTCAATCACCCCTCTAAGAATAATCTGCCCGTAAAAAATCAGTGTCATATAAAGGATGAGCACCAGAATGTATGAAATAATAAAGGTTCCCCCTGTATCTTCTTCCACTCCTTTTTTGGTGACTTTTTGGGTCTTGAACTCCACCTTTTCCATGTATCCGGAAATCTCCTCTGGATTCAACCCTGCTTGTTTGAGCCTTTTCTCCACAATGACATTGTTCAAAACTTTGCTGATACTGCTGATTTCTTCAAAATCCGATACATGTTCAGCCGTATATTCAACAGTCCCTCCTTTGATCACATCCTCGGGAATGTATATATAACCCGAAATATCCCCCTGCAGCACTTTTTGATTAAGGCTTTCTTTGAGCTGATCCATGCCAGCTGTTAGTTTATATGACTCCAGGACATACCTCTGCCTCCCATCTTTTAACTTAAAATCCATTCTGTTCTCGAGTTCTTGGAAAACCTCCTGGCTGGCATCAATTACTCCGATACGCTCCTGGTCCCCAACTGACATCACCGACACCAAAACAGGAACAAAAATAAAAAGACCAATGATCACAGGGCCTAGAATGGTTCCTAGGATAAAGCCTTTGGTCCGGACCATCTGAAGGTATTCTCTTTTGATGACTGCGAATATCTTATTCATTTTTCTCCCCCACTTTATCGATAAAAATCGCGTTCAAGGTGGGCTCCTTGATTTCAAATCGGTCGATTCTGACTTTCCCTGCTAAAGAAGCCAGAAGATTCTGAGGGTCTTCCCCATCCTTTAATTTGATCTCCATATATTTCCCATAATCATCAATTTTTTCCACATCAGCATACTCTTTGATCTTCCGGATATTACCATCGTATTCAAGAATAACCATGTTCTTCCCGTAAGCCTTTTTGATTTCATCGAGGTTCCCTTTCAGCACACTCTGCGCTTTGTTAATAAGGCATATATTATCACATATCATTTCAACCTGTTCCATTCGGTGAGTAGAAAAAATAATGGTCACACCTTGTTCCTTCATTTCCAGCATAATGTCCTTGAGCAGCTTGGTATTGACCGGATCCAGACCGCTGAAAGGCTCATCCAGAATAATGAGCTCAGGTTTATGGAGGACTGTTGCGATAAACTGCACTTTTTGCTGCATCCCCCGGGACAGCTCCTCAACCTTTTTATCCTTCCATGAGAAAAGGTCAAATCTTTTGAGCCAGCTGTCAATAACGTTTTTGGCTTCCAGCCCTCTAAAATCCTTTAGGTCTGCTAAAAAAACAAGCAGTTCGCCTACTTTCATCTTGGGATAAAGACCTCTTTCTTCTGGCAGGTAGCCTATTCTGCTTTTCATTTTCTCGCTCATCTTTTCACCGAGGACACGGATGCTTCCTTTATCCGGAATAATGACATTCATGATCATTCGGATGGTGGTGGTCTTTCCAGCCCCATTAGGCCCTAACAGCCCATAAACACTAGCTTCTGGGACATCGAATGATAAATTTTTTACCGCGAAAAAGCTGCCGTATTTTTTGGTTATGTTTTGGACATCAATGGCTTTCATTTCTGTTTCCTTCGCTTCTCAATCCTAATTTTTTTTAAAGTATTATATTGATTATACCTTTTTTAGGCAATCAAAAATAAATTTGACACAGATGAACACGGATAAAAACAGATGTTGTTTTCTTTCTCCTTGGAAACAGTCGAAATAAACCAACCCCTATCCGAGAGCTGACCTATAAGATTAAACAGACCCGTATGATGCTAGAGAATTAATCTCCTAATCATCTTTTTCGCTCCCTTCTTTCCTTAAGTAATTCAGGTGTGGTTGAAGCGATATAATTCAGCAAAAGTGAAAGGGGAAAGGTGAAAGATGAAAATTACCTTTCACCTTTCTCATTTCACCTTTCTCATTTCACCTTTCACCTTTTACCTTTCACCTCAATCTGTTATATTACGGATAATCTAATAATGGAGTTCATTCAATGAAAAAAGGAAAATACATACTGATCATTTTTTTGATATTTTTTATTCTTCTTGCCGCCACTTTTATTTCCTTCCTCTACTACGAATTTGCCAAACCTCCTTCCGTAAAACCTGGCTCCTGCCTTGAGATCAATCTCACAGGAGAGCTTGTGGAAAAGTCTCATCCGGATTTTTTATTCATCTTCCTCATGCAGCAGCAGCCTCTTTCCGTCCATGATATTTGGAATAACTTCCGCAAAGCTAAAGTCGACCCAAAAATCGAAAGCATCTTGTTGAGATTGGGTTATATCCAATGCGACTGGGCAAAAATCAATGAAATAAGAGAGATGGTTCTGGATTTCCAGAAATCAGGAAAGAAAGTATATGCTTATATTGAAGAGTCCTTTGAGCTGGACAAAGAATATTATCTTGCCACAGCCTGCCATAAGGTTATCCTCCATCCGGAAGCTATGCTGATTATTAATGGAATCGGAGGGTATATCCCGTTTGTTAAAGAAATGCTGGATAAAATCGGAGTGGAAGTTGAAGTGGAAAAGGTGGAGGAATATAAAACCGCTTACAATATGTTCAGCAAAGATCATCTCACCCCAGCTCATAGAGAAATGATGGAATCTATTTACAGCGAAATATTTTCTGCTTATCTTGAAACTGTATCTACAGAAATCGGAATAACAAAACAAGAATTTGAAAATCTGGTAGATCATGCTTTTTTTCAGGGACAAGAAGCTAAAAAGGCCGGCCTTGTGGATGAGGTTTTTTACCAAGACGAATTATGGGACCTTATAAACGGAAAGAATAGAAAAACGCCTAGGATCAGCCACTCCCGATATTTAAAGACCCCTCCTTCTTCATTAGGACTTAACAAGGGCAAAAAAATAGCCCTTCTCTATGGAATGGGACCTATACTTACTGGAGAAGGATCCTATTCCATAATGGGCAGCCACACTGTCACCCGATGGATCAGAAAAGCCAGAAAAGACGACTCTATCAAAGCCATAGTGTTTCGTGTGGACAGTCCCGGAGGTTCGGTAGCAGCTTCAGACTCAATATGGAGAGAAGTCACTTTAGCTAAAAAAAAGAAGCCATTTGTGGTTTCCATGTCTGATGTTGCCGGCTCAGGAGGTTACCAAGTTTCCATGGCAGCTCATAAGATTGTGGCCCATCCCCAAACTTTGACTGGCTCTATCGGAGTTATTTTTTCTAAATTCAACATGGAAAAACTCTACCAAAAAATAGGTGTATCCGGAGATAAAATCACTTTCGGTGACAGAGCTGATATTCTGACCACATTCAGAGAGGCCACCGCAGGAGAAAGAGCTCTCTTAAAGCAGATGATTCTGGAAACCTATGACCATTTCATCACAAAAGTGGCCAGTAACCGCAATATGACCAAACAAGAAGTGGATAAAATCGGAAAAGGAAGAGTCTGGACAGGCAGTCAAGCAAAAGAAATCGGACTGATAGATGAAATCGGCGGTCTTTCTAGAGCCGTAGAAATGGCCAAAGAAATGGCAGGGATTCCTCTGGATGAAGAAGTAAGGTTTGTGGTTATGCCCAGAAAAATTTCTCTTTTTGAAGCTCTTTTCAGCCAAAATAAAACCCACACTATAAATCAAATCCTGGTTTTTGATGACAAAATCCAGGAAATCGTGTCTGTCTTTCAGATGCTGAAAAATGATGTGGTGTGGGCACTGATGCCTTTCTGGGTTGCCCCCCATTAAAAAGGCGGCGGGGATCCAATCCATTAGACGCAGATCAACGCAGATAAAATCAGATAGTGGTTTGCTTCTCCTGGGAAACAGTCAAAACAAACCAACACTCCTAAGAAATTAAATAATTTTTGCAGCCAGACACAAAATAGAGAGGGATTTTCTGCGTAATTCCGTGTCTCATATCGCTTTTCTTAAATAGGAACAGCATTAGAATCTGAAGGGAGCACAAGCCATATCTGAATTTCATCTTATTTATCTAACCTGGTTATTCATGAGCTAAGTTTGCGGCAGACGCAAGGCGCAGGGTATGAAGCTGTGGTCCTTCACCGCGAATGCCCTGTAACAAAGCAGATGCGGTGAGATCGGCTCGCCTGAAAGGTAAAATTTGGATGCATAAAATAAAAATCACGATAAGAATTTATCTCATGAATGTGCTCTAATCAAATTATGAGCTATAAAAGCAGTTAATCATGTAAAATTTGCATGAAAACGCATACATATTTTATGAATAACTAGGTTAGTAGGCGTATGAGGAAGGACAAATATTTCTAAACTCACAATAATTACAATTGTGCCAATCCGGCTCAGCATGGAAATCTCCGCTTCTTATGCCCTGCTCTGCAGTTATTATTTTTTCAGCCGCGTTTTCCAGTTCTTTTTTTCCTTTATGGGCTCTCCCGATAATATCTGACTCCAGAAAATGAAGCCGGGTCTCTAAAAGTTCTTCATCCTCTGTTTTTAAAAAAGACAGAGCATAGAGGTCCATCTGCAGAGCTTTCCGGGTTTTCTTATCCGCCTCTTCCTGGTTTTTGACTTGGGTGGCTTTGAAATCAATGATCACAGCTCCGTTTTTAAGCTTATCCACCCTGTCCCAACGTCCCGTGAATTTGATGTTTCCTTCCTTCCACTTAAATATCTTCTCAAGGCTGTAAAGAACTTTTTCCGAATTCTCTTCCCTTTTATAAAATTTTCTTAGGGCATCTTCCCCTGCTTTTTTCTTCATCTCTTCATGCTCCCTGCTGAGAAATCCTTCATTGATCCAGTGGTCATGGTAATACTGGATCACATCCTCAATGCTCAGCTTTTTTCCCAGCATTCTTTTTTTGAGATAAAAATGAATGGTATCATGCAGGACTCTTCCGAAAATGAGATTGTGATGAGGGAGCACAGGAACACGCAGTATATGCCGGTACCGGTACTTCAGAGGACAGGTCAAATAATCATCCACTCGAAAAAAACTCAAATGAATCATCCCTTTTTTTGCCTCTTCTTTAACAGGGTATGAGGGGATCACTGAAGGTGCATATCTTTTGATCTCTTCTTGGGGTGAAGTGCGAATGGTCTTGTCCGGAGCTTTAGCAAGATCCAAGGCTTCCAGCACAAACGGACTGACTTTTTTTAACCGCTTCAGTCCATAATCCTTAGCCCAAGTCAGATAAACAAATTTTTTGGCTCGGGTCATTCCCACATAAAAAAGCCGCCTTTCTTCCTGCATATGGACCTTGTTGAGCTCTTTAGAAGGCAGGGCTTCTTCTCCAGAAGACCGCTCATTGATAAGGGCATCTGGAAACGGAATCTTCTCTTTTCTCATTCTCCCTGGAAATCTGTCTTTGATAAGACTCACCATAAATACAATGGGAAACTCAAGTCCTTTTGACTTATGAACCGTGAGAACATTCACCGCATCTTCTTCCAATTCTGCTTCAGCTGTCGCAGGATTGTCCCCCACTTGTTGAAGAAGTTCCAGGTGTTCTGCAAAAGACTGGATGGAATCATCTCCTGAAAGTTCTGAAAAGCCTTTGAGTTTATCAAAGAACAAGCGGATGTTTTTTATCTTAATCTCAGCTTCAAGATCTCTTTTCTCAACCAAAGACTTCAAATACCCGCTTCTTTCAAGGAATGAATACAACACTCGACCCGCGTTTTGAGAGCTGGAGTATTCCACAAAATAAAAAAGGTCATTGAAAATCTTTTTTATCCTTTTATGCGATTCTAGGGAAATCTCAACGGGAAGGTCATCATTGTTTATTTTCTGAAAGGCCTTATGCAGAGGCCAATTTTTCTTAGATGCGTAGTTGGAGACCTTGGTTAAGTCATAAGTGCTGACATCATACACCTCTGATAATGAAAGACGGAATAAACTTTTGCTGTCCTCAAAATCTGTCAATATCTTAATGAAAGAAATGAGCAGACGCACCTCGTTTCTGGAGTAAAGCCCCCGGCTCCCGGAAAAGCGGAAAGGAATTTCCTTCATGTTCAATGCTCTGAGAAAAGGATCCGCATCAGCATTTCTGCGGACTAGAATAGCAATATCTTTATATTGAAATCCTTCCTCGATCCTTTCCATTATGATCTCAGCCACTCTGTCCGCTTCATGGGAAAGAGTGTCAAACTGAAGTTGGAATATATTTTTTCCGGGCTGCTCTTTGACTGCTTTCAGGGACTTGTCAATATTCTCTCTCACTTCCAGTCGATAAGGGTTGTTGTGCTGGATCAGTTTATAGGCTGAATCAAGCACTGGTTGAGAGGAACGGTAATTTTGGTTGATCACCACTCTTTTGGTATCAGGATACATTTTGCTGAAATCTAATATATTGCTCAAAGAGGCTCCCCGGAATCGAAATATACTCTGGTCATCATCTCCCACCACTGTGATATTTCTGTGTTTCCCTGACAAAAGCTTCAGCATCTGGAACTGAATGTAATTGGTGTCTTGAAACTCATCCACCAGGATATACTTGTATTTCTCCTGAAATTCCTTTAGCACAGATGACCTTTGGCGGAACAAATCCACAGCCAGAACCACCTGGTCCTCAAAATCTATTTTCCCCTGTTCTTTAAGGAGTCTCTGGTATTCTTTGTACACCCGAGCTATTTCCAAATGTTTTAATGCCTGCTCTTCATGTGCGGATTCCCGGGCCTTATTTTTCATGTTTTGGGCAAAACTCAGATAAGATTCAGGCTTGATATCCTCCTGCTTAATCCTTCTGATGGCAGCTAAAATTTCCCGGATGTGTCTGGTAGGGCGGCTTAAAGGTCTGTAATAATCCAAAGGAAACTTGAAGAGATTTTCCCTAAAGAAAATAGACTGATCCACTTCATCCAGCAGTTTAAAATCAAGGGGAAGTCCTATCTCATGCCCGTAATCTCTAAGTACACGTTCTCCGAATGAATTAAAGGTAGAAACATCTACAAAAGAATAGCTGTAAGGAATCAAAATATCAACCCTTTCCTCCATTTCATTGGCAGCTTTTTCCGTGAAAGTCACTGCTAATATCTGCTCCGGTCTTGCATATTTAGCAGAGATCAAGTGAGCGATCCGGTGGGTAAGCACCTTTGTTTTTCCTGTGCCGGCTCCAGCTATGATCAGCAGAGGACCATGGGTATGAGTCACTGCTTTTCTTTGTTCTGGATTGAGTTCTTTTAATAGGTCTTTCATGAAAAATACTCAGATTTTATTTCAGATAATGGAGACAGGAAACTCACGATCTTTGAATCTTGTTCTTTTCAGCACACTCTATTCGAATTCTATTTTTTTACAATAACGATTTCGTCAGGTTTGACCAACCAAAGTTTTTCACGGGCTTTTTTCTCAACAGCCTGAGGATTCTTCTTTAGCTCCTCAATTTCTTTTTCTAATTCCTGCTTTTCCTCTTCCAAGAGTTCCGCTTTTTCAATCAACTCCTGCTTTTTCTGCTTGGCTTTATATGTATCGATCAATCCGTTTTTTCCAAAAAAAGAAACCATGATCAAAACAAAAAACAAAAAAGCAAGACCAACGGAATAAACTTTTTTACGGAAGGATGTCTCTTTTTTTGTCATTTATTCAACTATTTCCAATCCTGAATCTATGAGCTTCTCCAATTCTTTATTGGTCTCAGCCTCTGCATAACAACGGATTACAGGAACCGTTCCTGAAAAGCGAAGCAGCATCCAATCGTCTTCTGAAAAATTAAATTTGATTCCATCCACCCCATGAGTGCTGAGTACTTTTCTCTGACTTATCTTGTCCGGAGGATTTTTGATCAAAGCTTTTAGCTTTTGTTCTCTTTTTCTTGTCAAATCGAGCTTAACCTGCTTTCTTACTTTTTTTCCATATTTTTTAAACAATTCTTTGATCAATTCAGAAAGACTTTTTCCTTCTGCTGACATCATCTCAGCAACGAGAAGACCAGCAAAGATACCATCCTTTTCTGGAAGATGGCCTTTGATCACCAAACAAGCGCTTTCTTCTCCTCCAAACACGATCTTCTTTCTTAAAAACAGATCAGCAAGGTATTTAAATCCCACCGGAGTTCGATATAATTCCAGTCCATAATTACGGGCGATTTTATCAAGATAATGAGTGGTAGCTACAGAACGTCCCACTCCACCTCTCAATTTTTTCTGAGCCACAGAATATTCAAGCAGCAAAGCCAACACCAAATCAGGATCTATGAATTGTCCTTTTTCATTCATAATCCCGAATCTGTCCCCGTCAGAATCAGTGGCAATCCCCAAATCGCAGTTCTTCTCTTTTATGGCTTTTCTTAATTCCCATAAATCCTGCCCCCGACAAGAAGGGGTTATTCCGCCAAAATAAGGATCAACATAACCATGCAGCTCCTCTATAGGGATTTGGTTTTCTTCTAAAATCTCATCCAAATATTCCCGGCTGGTTCCGTATAAAAGATCCACTCCTATCTTAATTCCGGATTCCCTAATGGTATTGAAATTAATTTTGTTCTGAATATCATTCAGATATTCGGACTGAAGATCAATTTTCTCAATGTATTCCACCTTAGAATAATAGGGGCACGAACTGTATTTTTTTAAAAGATTCCTTATCTCATCCTCAATCTTATCTGTTTCTTCAGGCAGGGCTGGAGCTCCTGATTCAACATTAAACTTAAGACCATTGTATTCCGGGGGATTGAACGAAGCTGTAAAATTGATTCCTCCCTGTGCTTTTCTTGAGATAATTTGAAAAGACTGGGCTTGGGAGGGAGCATCCCGGTCTGCCAAATAAACATGGATCTTGTTATGAGAAAGGACTTTTGCGGCCTCTAAAGCAAACCTTTCTGAAAGAAAACGAGTATCGTAATTGACAATTACAGAAATGTCCTGGTCAAATTTTTTCTTCAAGTAGTTGGCGATAGCCTGAACCACGATCCGAACATTTTGAAAAGTGAATTCTTCCCCCATTATCGCGCGCCAACCAGAGGTACCAAATTTTATCATGACCTACGGAACAAAAATTATCACAAGTCATGTTTAAAAGCAATACAAAACAACATTTTTTATTGATTTCACTTTTTCTTGTCTGTCATGGGTACAAAACGAACTCCCAATATTTCCTTTGTAACCTGCTTCCCCTGTTTTTTTTCAACCAGGGTCAACACCTGAGAAGAAGAGGAGCTTCCTAATGGAATCACCAATCGTCCTCCTTCTTTAAGTTGATCAAAGAGGGCAGGAGGTACCTTTTTTGAAGCACAGGTCACAATAACCGCATCATAAGGAGCATGCTTCTTCCAGCCTAAATTACCATCCCCCCATTTTACCTTTACCTGAGTATATCCTAATTTCTTGAGTGTGGTTTCTGCCTTTTCTGCCAGTTCCTTAATGATTTCTACAGTATAAACCTGATCGGTCAGATGCGCTAGTACAGCTGCCTGATAGCCAGAACCGGTTCCGATCTCCAGCACCTTATCTCCTTTTTCAATTTCAGCTGTTTCTGTCATTAAGGCAACGATATAGGGCTGGGATATAGTCTGCTCTGCTTCAATGGGAAGAGGATGATCTGAATAGGCCAGACGCCGATAACGTTCGTCGATGAATAAATGCCGTCGAACTTCCCTCATTGCCTGAAGAACTTTTTTATCGCTTATGCCTCGTCTTTCCAGTTGGTATTTCACCATTTCCTTTCTCTGCTCTGCATAGGTATCCTGAGAATCGCTGAAATCTGCTCTGCAGAAAACAATAAAAAGAAGCGGTATCCACAAAAAAATCATCCAAAATTTTAAGCTCATATTTTCTTTCATCGGTAATCCTCCCCTCTCTTTGATGATCCATGAAAAATAAAAACAATGAACCACCTGAGATTATCGTACCTTGTTTATATGATACCTCAAAACCCTGACTCCTTTCAAAATTAGGAAAAATGGGGAGATGTAAAAGGGGAAAGGTGAAATGTGAAAGGTGAAAGGTGAAAGGTGAAATGTGAAAGGTGAAATGTGAAAGGTGAAATGTGAAATCAGAGTGCATTAAATTTTAGATATAAAACAAAAATAATGAGATAAACTTTGTTCTCTAACGTTATATGTAAAGGCATCCGATCATGGGTTAATGAATGGATAGGCAGGCTGATTTTATGAATGATCAAGGAAAAATCACCTTTACAGATGAGATAAAATACCTTAAAATCACCCGCAACATAACCTTGAAGGAGGATTGACGATACCTAAAAAAAAAGCAAATATATACATAAAAATGTATAAATATTTGTATAATTCTAACCTTATCAGGGGAAGATATGCGAAAATTTGTCAATATTTATGTTTGACAAACCCCTGTTATTTTGGTAATAAGAAGGCAGGTCAGGGAAGGTGAACATAAATTCACATGAGAAGAAAGCAGTTTACCCAGGCTCCTTTGACCCTATTACAAACGGTCATGTTGATATTATAGAAAGGGGATTAAATATTTTCGACCAAATAAATGTAGCGGTTTTAAAGAATCCCAAAAAAGAACCCTTGTTTCCGACTAAAGAAAGGGTAGAAATGATTAAAGATCTATTTCCTGACCAAAAGAGGATCAGAGTCATATCTTTTTATGGGCTTCTGGTAGACTTTGCAAAAAAAATAAAAGCTCCTATTGTAATCAGAGGTCTCAGGGCTGTTTCAGATTTTGAATATGAATTCCAGATGTCTTTAATGAACCGCAAACTAGCTCCAGATATAGAAACACTTTACATGATGCCTGCGGTAGAATATTCTTTTTTAAGCTCCCAATTAGTCAAAGAAGTCTGTCTGTTGGGGGGCTGCCTGGAAGGGTTGGTGCCTCCTTTAATAGAGGAAAAATTAAAAAGCAAACTTAAGAAAAACCAGAATATAACTTTATAACAAGGAAATAAAAAATGTTCGGAATCGGACAGTCAAAACAAACAACAGGGTTAGACATTGGGTCTCACTCCATAAAAGCTGTTGAGCTTAAAGCCAAGAAAGGAAAAGAAAAAGGTTATGTATTGAAAAATATAGGATATGAACTTCTTCCCCCAGATGCCATTGTGGAAGGAACCATTATTGACTCGGCAGCTGTTGTAGAGACCATCAAAATGATTTTTGATGAAAACAAAATATCCAACAAAAATGTTGCCATTTCAATTTCCGGAAACTCTGTCATCATCAAGAAAATATCTCTCCCTTCCATGGAAAGCGAAGAACTTGCTGAATCAATCATATGGGAAGCAAAACACAATATCCCCTATCCTTACGAGGAAACAAATGTGGACTATGCTGTGTTAACACCGCCTGGTCATTCGGGAGAGGGCAACCTGGACATATTGCTGGTCGCTGCAAAAAAAGATAAGATTGCCAACTACAGCAATGTTATCAGTCAAGCTCGTAAAAATCTGGATGCCATAGAAGTGGATGTGTTTTCCCTTCAAAACGCCTTAGAGCTCAACTACGCAGAGGTTTTCAATGATAAAACCATATCTATCATAAATCTGGGTGCCAATATCACAAATGTGATCATAATAGAAAAAGGAATTCCCCAATTGTTCAGAGACCTTTCCATCGGAGGCTCCTTTTTTACTGAAAATCTCAGTAAAGACCTGAGTATTAGTTTTGATGAAGCAGAAAAACTCATCAAAGGTCTTCCGGTTCAGAATATTCAAGCAGACCAATACAAAACCGTATTAAACATGAATATCCAAAACCTTCTTGATGAAATTGAAAAGACCTTTTCATTTTATGAGGCAGGAGAAAAAACAGGGAAGAAAATCGACTTTGTATTTTTGAGTGGAGGGCTTTCAAAATTAAAAGACCTTCATAATAGTTTTGAAAAGAAGTTTAATATCAAGACTAATGTACTCAATCCATTCAAAAGCATAGAATACGACGAGAAAAAATTCGACTCTATTTACTTCGATGAGCTGTATCCGCTCTTCGGAGTGGCCACTGGTTTGGCATTAAGAGAAATGGAAAAATAAACCATGATAAGGATTAATTTATTAAAGCCCGGGAAAAAAGAGGTGTCAGAGGCACCCGCTGCCCCTGAGCCTGAATTAAGAGAAAAGAAAACACAGCTCCCTTATATGCTTATCTGGCTTCTTGTGATCGTCCTCATAGGAGCTCTTTTCCTTATCCAAAAAAGAGAAATAGACAATGAAAAAGCTATGTTGGAAGATGCTAAAGCTCAGAAACAAAGCCTTCAGTATGTGCTGGCAAAGCTCGAGGACCTGGAAAACCAGAAACAAATACTGACCAGAAAAATCAATTTGATAACCCGTCTCAAATCAAGACAGGGAGTGGGTGTCATTATTATGGATGAACTGAGCAGAAATCTCCCAGATTGGGTGTGGCTGACTGAAGTCAACTTTAAAAATTTCAATATCCGCATCGAAGGCAAGTCTCTATCTAATAACCTGATTGCAGACTATATCTCAAATCTTGAAGAAAGCCAATATTTTACTAATGTAGGTCTCATATCGTCCACCTTAAGAGAAACCAGAAACAACAAGTATCTTGAATTTTCACTTAATACCCAATTTGTCTTTCCTTATATTCCCCCTATAACAGAAGCAAGCGTAAAGGAGAATACCCAATGAAAGATTGGCCTTGGTATGGTTATGTGGTAGTGGCTCTGATAATTTTTGGCCTTTTCTATTTTATTCATTACAAACCAAAAAACGATGAACTCAAAAGCATAAGAGAAGAAAGGATTCAAATAGAAAATGAAGTAAAGATGCTGAAGCAAAAAAAAGAAGAAATGGATCAAATCGAGGAAGAATTAAAGTTATTGAATGCCCAATTGGAAAAGCTTGAAGAAATAATCCCGCATAGGGAAGAAATCGATGTCATACTAAGAAGGATCCAACAGCTTGCCTTTGATTCCAGGATAGATATCATTAAGTTCACACCAAGAGCTCCTATTGATAAGGAGTTCTTTTCTGAAAAGCCTATATCCATGGAACTGACCGGTAACTATCATAACATTGCTATATTTTTCAGCAAAATCAGCAACTTCTCAAGATTGTTTACCATGGAAAATTTCTCCATAAGAGCCTTAAGGAATCAAACCAATGCTCTCACGGTAAGAACCAATTCCACAGCAAAAACATATATATTCCATGAAGAAGAAGCGACTCAAGAAGAAAGTACAGAGGAGGGAAAATAATGAAAAAAACAACACTATTTGTATTATGTGTTTTTCTGCTCACCTCTACTCTACTTTGCTTCCCCTACCAAGAAAACAAGGAACAAAAAAAGTCAGAAAAGCCTCCTCAAGAACAGATCCAAAGAAAAACTTATTCCTATAATCCCGCTGGAAGACGGGACCCTTTTAGAGACCTCTTAGCTGGAAGTGAAGCTGAGGAGGAAACAGGCATGAGGGCTGTCTCAGAAATGTCTATAGATGACATCATTCTTATAGGCATCTTAAAAATAAAAAATAATCTTATTGGAATTATTAGAGGACCTCAGGGATTTCCTTTTAGGATTAATGAAGGCAATAAATTCAAGGATGGTTTTGTTCTGTCTATCCAAGAAACCAAGATCACTTTTCGAAAAACAAAAAACAGAGGAATCCCTTTGTCAAGACCCATTAATGTAACCAAAGAAATAAATCCAGAGGAGCGATAATATGAAAGGGAAAAAATATTTACAGGTTGTCGCCTTTCTATGCATCATAACTCTTGCCAGCGGATATTCGATTTCCAACAAAACCCAAGTTCTGTCAAACAATCTCTCTCTGAAACACGAACCTACCCGTATTAAAATCATACTCGCCTCTGAAACTCCTTTTAATGTCATGAATTCTTTTTATTCCACCGAATCTGAATCCAGGATCGTTCTGGAGTTCGACAAAATTCCACCTGACTTTGATCTTCAAGCAGATTTCAGTAAAAACACATTAATCCAAGATATCAAAGCAGCGAATGAAGGAAACAGTCAGCCCTGTGTTTTTATAGATTTAAAACAAAGGATGCCCTATACTGTTTTTAACAACGGCGACTCAGCGGTCATTGAAATCAATAACGCCCAAAATCACTTGGATAAATATCCTCTCACTGAAGAAAACAGAGCCAAAATACAAAAATCAACAGATGCATCTATCTACCTGAAAGACATCAAATTATCCGAAGATAAACATAAAATTAATGTAACAGCTGAATTAACAGGCAGCCCTATTCCGAATGTATTTGTCCTTGATAATCCCCTTCGACTCGTGGTGGATCTCCTTCAAACACTTTCTTCCCAAAAATCATTTGATCATCCTATCAATAAATACGGAATAATCAAATTAAGAACAGGGCAATTTCAGATTTCTAATCCTTATACCATAACCAGAATGGTCTTTGACCTTAAAGAACCGGTTTTTTATAAAATCCATCAGGAAAAAGGCTCTTTCAATATCTCATTTCATAATAACCAAAAAGCACAATACGTTGAACCAGAACCAGAAGAAGTCCCCATTCCAGAAGAAGATCATCCCCCTTCCACAAAAGCTCCGGTTCAGGAGAACTCTTCTCAAATCAAGGAAAACAACTCAAAGAAATTGAATGGTGATGCTGTCCCCCCAGATGCTCAATCTAAGGAGATCCAATATGAACCCAAGATCCTTTCTTCTGAAGAATCCAAATATTCCGGGCAGCTCATAAGCCCTAAATTCAAAGACGCTGAACTCAGGGATGTGGTGCTGGTGATTTCTGAAATTGCAGGTCTTAATGTTATTTTTGATCCAGGAGTGAGCGGGACTGTTACCTGTGACTTTACAGACATTCCCTGGGATCAATTCCTTGACCTTATTCTCAAAACAAACAACATGGGAAAAGCCATAGAAGGAAATGTCCTTCGAGTCGCACCCATTTCCGTGCTGACCAGAGAACAGGAGCAGCAGCAGAAACTGGCTGAAAGCCAGGAACTGGCTGGTCCTATCTCTGTAAAGACATATACCCTTTCCTATTCAAAGGCAGAAGAAGTGCAAAGTCTTTTGAGTACCAAGATTTCTAGTAGAGGAGAGATCATCGTAGACAGCCGAACAAATACACTTATCATCTCTGATGTCAGGGAAAAGATGAATCTTATGGAAAAACTTATAGAAGTGTTTGATACACCAACTCCTCAGGTCTCAATAGAAGCTCGAATAGTGGAAGCCACCTCAAGATTCATAAGGAACTTAGGTATACAATGGGGATGGAAAGGAATTGCAGATCCTTTCTATGGAAATCAAACCACACTTCAATTTCCGAATAAAATGCTGATCGATGGAGCTCAGATCCCTCAGGGCATCACCACCAAAGGAATCGGAGGACCGTTGGGAGGCTATGGAATCAATTTGCCGGCTCCGGAATTTTCTGGTGTTGCCGGATTTTCCCTTGCAAATATTACCGATACATTTAGGTTGGACATAGCCCTCAGTGCCCTGGAAAGGTCAGGAACGGGCCGAATAATCTCTGCGCCCAAAATAACCACCCAAAATAACCAAGAAGCTGAAATCATACAAGGCAGACAGATTCCTGTGCAGACAGTGGCTAATTTTACTGTCACCACCCGGTACGTTAATGCAGCCTTGGAACTCAGAGCTACGCCTCAAATAACCGCAGAAGGAACCATCATCATGAATATTGAGATCCAAAACAACGCCGCAGACTTTTCAAATCTGGTCAATGGAATTCCTCCCATCATCAGACAAAGCGCTGAGACCACGGTTATGGTGCCTGATGGAGGGACAACAGTGATCGGGGGAATATACAGAACAGAAGATTCGGTGACAAGAGAGAGAATACCGTTTCTGCATCAAATTCCTTTACTGGGGAATCTGTTTAAATCTTTTGCCCGTACAAAAGAAAACAGAGAACTACTTATCTTTTTAACACCAAGAATAATTAGATAAAAAGGTGCAAGATGATGAAAAAAACAACTCATATCATTAAATTAACCATCATTATTTTAGTGATCTTTCTCCTTTATTCCTGTAACCCTATTGAAAATGAATCTCGCTCCGCAAGCATCCTGTATGTGGATTCAATAACCGGTTTGGATATTGAAGGCAATGAAGTCAATTTCATTCAATCTGACGTAGCTGTACAGAGCGGAGACAGCGAAGAAGTTAGTGTTGAAGCAGACCTGGCTACCGTGACTTTGGGAGTAAGAATGATCGATCCTGAGCCGATTATGGGAAGCTCTCAGTACAACAATGTCATTGTAACACGTTATGTGGTCACCTATACCCGGGCAGATGGTAAAAACTCAGAGGGTGTGGATGTTCCTTATTCCTTTGAAGGATCTGTTTCAAGTGAAATTCCTGTCGGCTCTACTCAATCATTATCCATTGTGGTGGTGAGGGAGGCAGCCAAGCTGGAACCACCTCTGATTGACCTTAGAGATGGAACCGGAGATGTGGTGCTTACCGTCAATGCCAAAATAGATTTCTATGGTCACGACTTAGCAAACAGGAATGTGAAAGCAACGGGGTATATATCCATAAACTTTGCGAATTATGTCAATGATTAAGGATAAAAAAATGAAATTGAAAAAAAATATAATTGCGGTACCATTATTGTTCTTTTTAGTACTGATATTGGGTTCCTGTACCCGGTCACAATTAGAAGAACCCTCTCCTGTAGGACCTTCCACTATATCTGTTGTTTTTAAAGTATCAGCCAAACCCAATCTTCTCGCAGCAGGAGCCTCCCGTCAGTCATCAATCATAACCGCCAGTTTGAAAAAATTCGACGGAACCCCTTTCCCTGGAAGGACTGTGTTTTTTGAAATTAGAGATAGTTCAGGAATGAAAACCACCCATGCTTATGACGGCTTCTTTCCAAATGACAAGCACGCTATAACCAGAACCACCGATTCCCAAGGCATTGCTGAGGTCAAATATTACGGTCCCAATGCAAGAGAGCTTTTAGAATACTCAACCTCCAGAGAAATATATATCTATGGATTTGTGGCTTGGGAAGGAATGGAATTCTTAGTGGAAAGAACCCCTGTTAAAATCATGTTGGTAGACTAAAAAGAACAAACAAGATAGGGCCTTATTCATAAACAAAGACTGATTTTCTTGTTTTTATATCCTTAAAAATCTTTTCCAGAATCTCATCCAAAGAAGATCTCTCCTTAGATTTGATAATCACCTGCACCCGGTTTTTCCCTCGTAACTTTTTTACAGGAGCAAAAGAAGGTCCCAGTATTTCGATTTGATCTTTTTTGTCTTTCACAACATCCAAAAGCTTCCTGGACTTTCTTGCCACTGACCTCAGATCTTTCCCGGTGAACAGCAGTTCAGCAAGATATGAAAAAGGAGGGTATCCCATAAGTCTTCGATTTCTCAGCTCATGCTCATAAAAAGAAACAGAATCATCATACACCGCATTTTGTATGGGATAGGTGTGGGGAAGATAAGTCTGTACCATAAATTCAGAATTCGGGGCATCTTTGACAAATTTCATGGTCTCTTTTATATACCTGAATGTCTTATAACCGGCCCTAAAATCAGAGAGTCTTAAAATGCTTTCTGGATAAAAAACCCCCACAAAATAAGAAAGAGGTAATTTTGACTGGTGGGCCATCATTTGGGTCCCTAATAATATATCGATCTTTCCTGCTCGATAGTCCTTAATGATTTCTTCTTCCTGGTTCTTTTTTTTCACTGCTAATTTATGGAGGCTTCTGATACAGCTATCAGGAAAATTCCTTTTCAGCTCTTCTTCCAAAACTTCTATCCCAAAACCGCCACCCGGAACCATCCTGGATCCGCACTCCGGGCATTTCATAAATAAATCTGTGGAATAATGACAGTATCGGCATATCAGTTTTTCTTCTTTTTTGTAATAGGTCAGCAAAACTTCACAGTTTTGGCACTTGGGAGTGAAGTCACATTGAGAACAAACCAAAGAGGAGGCATAGCCATGCCGATTGAAAAACAGGGTGACAGGTTCTTTTTGTTCCACCCTTTTCATTATCCCTGTTTTCATGGCTCGGGATATGACTCCTGTTTGTTTTCGACTGTCAATAATATCCCTTTTGAATTGGGTCTTCTGAACTTTATCCAAATCAATCAAACTCCCCTTGTTTCTTGATCTGTACAACAGCTCGACCGAAGGGTATTCAGATCCATAAATCAGCACTGCTTTTTCTTCTTCGGCCCTCAATCTGGCTCCAATCCTGGCATCATAAGCAGGGCTCTCTTTTTGATAATAAGAATCTTCATGTTCCTGGTCTAAAATAATCAATCCCAATTTTTCAAACGGAGTAAGAAGAACAGATCTGGGGCCTGCAACTACCTCAGCTTCCCCTCTTCTTATTCTTTCCCAGGTAAGCTCTTTCTGTTTCTCACTCATCCGGCTGTGCAAAACAGCTGCATTTTCTCCCAGCTTTTTTTTGAACTCTTTTAGAATCCTATCCGACAATTCGATTTCTGGAAACAGAAAAAGAGTCTTGAGACCAGAGGCCGTGGTTTCTCTTATCAAATCAAAATAAACCGCTTCTCTTTTTTTTTTGGAAGAAGAAATCAAAAAGCAAGAAAAGGCATCTTCTCCTCTCTTGCTTTTTATTTCATCAGCTTTCTTTCTCAAATCGCTGTCAAGAGAATCATCAATCTCAATCTGGGTGGGGGCCTTCTGTGTATTATTCCATTCTCTTTTGGGTGACCGTCTTATCTCTTTTTTGATGCTGATCAAGCCTTTTTCTTCCATGTTTGAAATGATGGAAGAGAAAGAGCTCTTCTTAAATTTCCTGCGGAGATATAACTCTGTATAATGCTTTCTGGTTAAAAACTTTAGTATTTCCCTCTCTGAGTCTGAACAGGAATCCTGGTTCAAATACGCTTTTCCTTTTTTGCAGATATATATGACCGTTCTTGTTTTTACAGCAAAAGAAGGAGGAAGAGAAGCATGCAGTATCTCTCCCCAGGACGAATAATAGTAATCACTCAATCTCTTGGTAAAAGAAAGGAAGGAAAGAGAAAACACGGGTTCTTCATCCAGAAGCTCTCTGATCTTTTTAAACTTAATATTTTTTAAAGGAGCTTCGCTGAAGAGTTCTGTTATAAATCCCGTTAATAAATTTTTCCTAAAAGGAACCAGTACTCTAATTCCTTTTCTGACCTTTTTTTGGTATTCTTCAGGGACTCTGTACACAAAACTTTTTCTTAAAGGAACAGGAAGAACCACTTGGGCAAACAGGATCATTTTTTGCCTAAAACAGCCATAACCTTCTGCATGTCTTTCCATACCATGATTTTTAAATCTTTAGCCCCTTCATTTCTCACCAAATACGAAGGATGGAAAGTCGGCATGACTTTGATATGGTTATAAGAATAAAATATTCCTCTGAGAGAGGTGATTCCTTTTTTTTGATTGAGAAAAAATTTGGTAGGAACATTGCCGAGTGTTACGATGACCTTAGGTGAAATCAATTCAATCTGTTTGAGGAGGAATCTCTTGCATTGCTCAATCTCGCTGTTCTTCGGATTGCGGTTTTCCGGAGGCCGGCATTTTATCACATTAGTTATGTATACTTCTTCCCGCTCAAACTTCATGGCCTTTATAATCTGAGTCAGCAGTTTTCCCGCTTTTCCTACAAATGGTTTTCCCTGGAAATCCTCATCTTTACCCGGACCCTCACCCACAAACATGAGGTCAGCATTGATATTGCCTTCGCCTGGAACAGCATTCTTTCTGGTGCTGCCCAAAGGACATTCCTGGCAATGCTTTATCTCGTCTTCAAGAGAGGAAAAAATTGTTTCTTTAGAAATCTTCTCTGAAGATTTACATTGTTCACAGAGAAAATTATCAATACCCAATTCTTGATAATAATCCAGACTTTTCTCAATTTCCTCACAAAGCCTACTGACTTTTTCTTTCAATGATCTCCTCAATCTCATCTATAATATTTTTACTTATTTCTAGCTTGCTTTTTTTTCCGGTATTGACGATTTTTCCATCCCTATGAAATATGGTTACATCATTCATGTCAGATTCAAATCCTATTTCCTTTTGTGAAATATCATTGGCCACAATCATATCAAGATTTTTTTGGATGAGTTTGCGTTTGGCGTTTTCTTCCATATTTTCTGACTCTGCGGCAAAACCTACTAAAATCTTTTTGTTCTTGTCTTTCCCTATTTCTGTAATGATGTCTCGGGTTCGGTTGAGCCGGACATCCAAAGGCATGGAGTCCTTTTTTATCTTCCCAGAAGTCCTGTGTGAAAATTTGAAATCGCATACAGCTGCTGCCATGATGATAATGTCAGAGCTTTCTAAATATTTTCCCACCTGCTCTTCCATTTCTTTGGCTGTCTCTACTTCTATAAATTCTATCTCAGGATGGGGGATAAGATGGCTGGGACCAGAAATAAAGATCGTCTTTGCTCCCCTTCGTTCCGCTTCTCCTGCCAGCTCATATCCCATTTTGCCGGAAGATTTATTGGTTAAAAACCTCACAGAATCAAGATATTCTCTGGTGGGTCCTCCTGTGACCAGAACAGTCATGCCTTTTAAACTCTGTCTCTTTTTTACAAGATGCACTCCTTCTTCCACTATCTTCTGGACTGACGCCAATCTCCCATACCCCTCTTCTCCACAAGCAAGGTATCCTTGTTCAGGCTCAATAAAACGGACACCGTTTGCCTTCAGCTTCTTGATGTTGTTTTGAGTTCTGGTGTTCAGATACATTTTTTCATTCATGGCCGGAGCCATGAGTACAGGGCATGTGGCTGTTGTGTAAAAAGTGGTTACAAAGTCATCAGATATACCTGAAGCCAATTTTCCAATAACATTGGCAGTGGCTGGAGCCAAAACAAATAGCAGAGCCTGTTTGGCAAGTGCTACATGGGTGATATTACTTGATGGCTCCTCTTTAAAAAGGTCCACCAGAACAGGATTTCCTGTCAATGATTTTAAAAGAACAGGGGATATTAATTTTGTGGCATTCTTTGTCATCACTACCTGGACTTCATATCCTTTTTCCTGGAACAAGCGGATGATCTCACATGACTTATAAACACTGATGGAAGAGCTGACACCGAGTATTATCTTATTCATAATAATCTCTCTTAATTTTATCAAATGTCCGGATGATGGGTCCGACCTCTCTCTGTCTGATATCTATGCGACACTGCACACTCACTATGATAGACACCAATTCTTGAACCCCTTTCTCAATTTTATCATTAATCACAATATAGTCGAAATCAGAATAAGCTCTGATTTCTTTTTTGGCTGTTTTAAGCCTCTTATTGATGGACCTCAAAGACTCATTCCCTCTTTGCTTGAGCCTTTTTTTCAGCTCTTGGTAACTGGGAGGAAGGACAAAAATAAAGATAGCTTTTCTAAATTTATCCTGCAACTGCTGGGCTCCCTGAACATCAATATCCAGAAGAAGATCTCCGCGCGATGACTTTTTTTCGACCTCACTGCGGGAGGTTCCGTACATGTTCCCGTGAACCATGGCCCACTCCACCATTTTTTCAGATTCAATCATTTCTCTAAACTCTTGCTTTGAAACAAAATAATAATCTTTTCCATCTTTTTCTGAAGGCCTCTTACGCCTAGTGGTATGGGATACAGAAAACTGCAGATCTTTGATTCTTTTCCTTACTCGATGAACCAATGTGGACTTTCCACATCCTGAAGGCCCTGAGATTATAAACAGCATGATAACTTTCCCTTCAGATTCAATATTAACAAATAATACAATTCATTTCATCAGATTATCGCTCCGCTCCTCATGATGAGTTGAAGGAAGCACCAGCCGCATTCTTTTTTCATTAACTTATTCCAAATTCCTGACCTGTTGACGAATGCTTTCCAGCTCACTTTTTACTGACAGACATTTGTTGATTATCTTTATTTCCTGAGTCTTGGAGTTTATGGTGTTTGTTTCCCTAAGTATCTCTTGAGAAGTGAAATCAATCTTTTTCCCCACTGGTTTTTTACCTTTATCAGAAAGAAGGCCCTCACAAAAATGCAGATGGGACTTCAGCCTCTCTATTTCTTCATTTATGTCATATTTCTGAGCATAAAGCGCGGTTTCCTCAGCTATTCTTTCTTCTGAAATCTCAGCATCATGACTCAATCGTTTCATCCTGTCCATAAATTTTTTTCTTATCACAGCAGGCTGGTCTTTTGCCATTTCCCCTATTTGAACAACAGCGTTGTTTATATTATTTAAGTGTTTTTTTATCCCTTTAAGCAAACGCTTTCCTTCTTTTTTCCTCTCGTTTAAAAGCTGATTCAAGGTAGTCCTGAATGTATCTTCCAAGAAACCGATTTCATCTCTGGAAAATTCTCGAGAGCTCAATTCAATCAAATGAGGAACATCGAATAAATTTTCCAGATGAATGTTTATCTTTTTCTGAAACTCTTTCTCTACTTCCTGTAAAGAACTATAGATTTTTTTGAGAAGGGCTCTATTGAGATAGAGATCAAAGCTAGAATCGTCAGAAAAACGGATATCCAAAAACACATCCACTCTTCCTCTGTATATTTGGTCTTTGCATATCTTTCTGAAGCGTTCTTCAATGTCCCCGATCCTATCTCCATGATAATTCCAATCAAAAAACCGGTGATTCAGGGTTTTTATCACAACCCGTACAGAAAAGTTTTTGTGATCAGTTCTTTTTTCAGCATATCCTGTCATACTGCTTATCATTGTATTTTCCCCTGAGCTTCAGGAAACTGCAGTTCATAAAGCTTTTTGTATATTCCATTCTGGCGGCATAATTGATCATGTGTTCCTTTTTCTGCGATTCTCCCCCTATCCAAAACTAATATCTTATCCGCATTTCTTATAGTCGATAATCTGTGGGCGATGATAAAAGTAGTGCGGTCCTCCATGACATTTGACAAAGCTCTCTGCACGAGACGCTCAGATTTTGAATCCAAAGCAGAGGTAGCCTCATCAAGAATTAAAATCGGCGGGTCTTTTAACAAGGCTCTTGCGATGGCAATCCGCTGTTTTTGACCGCTGGAAAGCAGCCCTCCTTTTTCCCCTATAAAAGTCTCATAACCCTTATTCAGTTTCATAATAAAGCCATGCGCTTCTGCTGATTTTGCGGCTGATATAATCTGTTTTAAAGGAATATGATCCATTCCATAGGCAATATTACTTCTGACCGTGTCATTAAAGAGTATCAACTCCTGAGTGACAAGGCCTATCTGGGAGCGAAGAGAAGAAAGAGTCACTTCTCTAATGTCTATTCCATCCACCAGTACTCTGCCAGAAATAGGGTCATAAAAACGGGAAATCAGATTAACTATGGTGGTTTTTCCTGCGCCGCTGAATCCCACAAGAGCTACTTTCTCAGATGGATTTATATTAAAGTTGATATTCTCAAGCACAGGTCCCGACTCATTGTAACCAAAAGAGACTTTATCAAATTGTATTTTTCCTTTAACCGGAGGAAGGGGATAAGATTTTTTGTTGTCCCTAATGGAAGGTTTTTTATCTAAAACTTCCTGAACTCTTTCATGACAAGCCACTCCTCGCTGGATGATATTATTTGCCCGGCTCAATCTCTTTATAGGGGTATACATCATAAAGATCGCCATAACAAAAGCACCAAAATCACCCGCACTGATCTGCCCATTCGCTATTCTATCTGAGCCGACCAGCAGTATAAATGCTCCCACTACCCCTCCTATAAATTCCATAAATGGAGAGGACATGCTGCTTATCCAGGCAAACCTTAGTCCAGCCTCAAGATATTCCATAGTGCTCCTTAAGAACTTCTTGAATTCAAAATTCTCCATGGTGAAGGCTTTAACAATCTTGTTTCCTGTAATGGACTCATGCAGAAGACGAAATATATCTGCCATTTTGACTTGATTCAATCTTCCGATTTTTTTGAGCTTTCGGCTGAAAATAATAAGCGGAACAAGGGCGATGGGAGTGATAATAAAAGAAGCTAATGCCAACCGCCAGTCAATGATAAACACCCCTACCAAAAGAGCACACAGGATAAACAACTCCTGGATCACGTCCTTAGCGCTTCCAGTCAGGGCCTCTTGAATCCTGTCCACATCATTTGTCAGTCTGGACAGCAGTTCCCCGGTTGCTTTTTGATCAAAATAATCAGAAGATTGATACAGCAGATGATGAAACAGGTCGTTCCTCATATCCCTGGTTACTTTTAATCCAATGGACTTCATAAAAAAAGTAGAAAGAAAAGTAAACAATCCTTTGCCAAGAATAACAATGATCAAAATGAGAGGAAGATAGGTGACCAGCTGATCAATAGAGATCCCGAATATGCTGCGCAAAAAGTCGATAAATCTGGTTTTTTCAGGTATGCCCCCTGGTGACATCTTGAACATATAATCCATAATAGGCTGAACCAAATTTACAAATGCATAGGTAAAGAAAGCCACCAATGAAGTAAAAACAAAGGTGAGAACAAGCCTTTTCTTTTCAGGAAAAATAAGCCTTAAGAGCTGATAAATTTGCTTCATGTGTTTCTTTTTTCGTCTGATATCATATGTAAAGCTATTTCATAGGCGTTTAAAGCAGAACCGACCGTCAAGTTGTCGGCCACAGCCCAAATCCAAAAACTGTTGGGAAATATATCATCCTTTTTTAGCTGCCCTATGTAAATCTCCTCTTTTCCAGCTGTTAACGCCGGGGATATGGGGCACTGCAGGGAAGGGGAATAGCATTTGAATAGACTTGATTTTCTGTATATCTCTTCAAGGGATTTGATATCTGCCTTTTTTTCCAATTCCACGTAAATCATTATAGAATAGCCATGAAAAACAGGAGCCTGAACAAGAGAAATACTCAATTCCTTGTTTCTTAAAATCCTTTTTAACTCAGAGAGAATCCGTCTTTCGATACTGGAAAAACCGGACTTATCAACAGATTCAGACTGTGATAAAAGATTAAAGGCTATTTGAGCCTGAAAAACTTTTCGATTTCCAGCCCCTTTGTTCAATATATCAGCACTCTGGCCTGCTAACTCCTCTACCCCTGACTTTCCAAAAGCAGATACAGGCTGCAGGATAAATGCGACTGTCTTCAGAACTCCGAATTCTTTTTTTACTTCTTTCACTATACGAGACATCATAATGGATACAGGATGAGGATTCGCCACCAAATAGGGTTCGCTTTTCAAAATTTCTTCATTGACTCCGTTTACTATAACAGGAACTCCTTCTTGTTCCCAAAAAGCTCCGCTCAAATCCACAGCAAAAACTTTTTTTTCTTTTGCTTTTGTTCCGATTCTTTGGCTAATCTTTTTATTGGCGGCCATAAAAACCAAATCCATCCGGTTAAAAGAAAAGTCATCGATTGAATGAATGACCCTGGGTTCACCATTGAATTGAGTCAGCTTGCTGTATTCTTCTTTTATATCAGGATCATAAAAATCAGCTTTTTGAATAGGAAATTTTTTTCTCATCAGGACATCCATGATCTCTTTTCCTGCCATAGACTCTGTTCCTATAAGAGCGATCCTGGGTTTGTATTGTATGGTTGTATTCATGAGCTAAAAAGATTTTTCGTATTCTGAAATCATTTGATACATCTTGTCTTTTAAGGACAGCTTTTTCTTTTTTAATTCTTTCTCCCTGATGGCTTGCTCATTGGAAAGGCATGATTTTTTCATTAGTTTTTCCAACTCTTTCTCGTATTTCTTGTGGAGTTCAAAAGCTTTTTTGAATTCCTCGTTTTTTTTTAACAGTATTTCTTTTATTTTTTTCTCTCTCATCACACTTTTTTCTCCAAAAAAAGAATATCACAATGGGTATATGATTTCAATCAAAGGAAAGCGAGAAAAATAGATTAGGATTGACTTTCAATTCCAATAAAATTATACTTACTTAACCGTAAAGGCGAGGTAGCTCAGACGGTAGAGCGAGTGACTGAAAATCACTGCGTCGGCGGTTCAATTCCGTCCCTCGCCATTTTTTATCTTGCCTGAACAGCTTAGTTCACTCAAAAAAAAGAACAAATGACCATAAACTGGATGAACAAACCATTCAATGGTCCCTTCTCACTCAACTACTGGGAACCCCCTAACAAACCTGCCATATTTGCCATCATGATGAAACCTGAACCCCAAAAATCCCCCACTTCTTTTAGGATACTGTATTTTGGGAAATCATTCCGTCTGTCAGATATGAGGTTCTACTTGAAGCAAAAAAAATTGAAATGCTGGACAAATTATTCCCAGACTACAGATAATCTTTATATCGCTTTTTTTGAGATGCCCAAGTCTTCTATGGATGAAAGGGAAAATCTTCTTACCAAGCTCATAAACCAGTATAAGCCAGTCTGTAATTTTTGAAAAGGCAAAGAAACAGGACTATCTGTTTTTTGTGTGATCCTGAACAATCTTCTTGAATTCAGACCTTTTCAGAGCCAATTCAATGGTCGCTCGAATAAATCCCGCTTTATCCCCAGCATCATACCGGATGCCTTCAAACAGATATCCGTATACGGATTCCTTTTTCAGAAGAATCTTAATGGCATCGGTGATCTGTATTTCGCCTCTATGGTCCGGCTCTGTTTGTCTAATGGCATCAAAAATATCTGGATTGAAAACATAACGTCCGATGATACCCAGGTCAGAAAATGCTTTTTCAGGCCCTGGTTTTTCGATCATATCCTTTAATTCAAACAGCCTGGGTTTGACTTTTTCTGGCTTAATAACTCCGTACTTTTTGGTTTCTTCTTGGTTGATGCGCTTCAGAATAATCACTGAGGAGCCATATTCCTCATAGACATTTATCAGCTGCTTTATGGCAGGAACCTGACAGTCAAATATATCATCAGGCAAGAGAACCACAAAAGGCTCATTCCCTACAAACTCTTCTGCCATTAATATGGCATGACCGAGTCCTAAAGCCTGGGGCTGTCTGATATAACAGAATTCTGCCATATTGGATATGCTTTGAACCTGATCAAGAAACTCAGTTTTTTTCTTTTCTTTCAAAAAGGATTCCAGCTCTGGACTTTTATCAAAATGATCTTCAATGGAAGATTTTCCTCTGCTGATAATGACACAAATATTTTCTATGCCTGAATTCACTGCCTCTTCTACGCTGTACTGAATCAAAGGTTTATCTAGGACCGAAAGCATTTCCTTTGGCTGTGCTTTGGTGGCAGGCAGAAAACGGGTGCCGAATCCTGCAGCAGGGATGACTGCTTTTCGTATTTTCATTTAGCCTCCTGTTTCATACCAGCATGAAATATTCATAAAAAAACTACATTATTTTGCGGATTATAGCAAGATTTTGATCAAAGGCAGAAGTGTCTCCAATTCTTTCTCCTCCATAGAAATCTATACTCGTGAATAATCCAGGATATACACTCAGCACATTGACAATGCACGCTTAATGAAATTTAGGTATGCATGGAGGGAGCACAAACTGCACCTAAATTTTACCAGTTATAAGAAATGGAAATTCCTGGCGCAATTATGCTCATGTTATAGATTCCAGGCTGTTGGTTGACTGCATTCACCGGTATATCTCTTTCTTTGGCCATCAAATACTCCAGCATGGCATCCACATGAAGATTATTGAGCCTGTATCCAAGCCCAAAAGTGATTCCTGTAAAATCAAAACTAGGGATAAGAACATTCATGGTCTTATCAGGTGCCGGCGCAGGATCCATATAATACCCGGCTCTAAAGGCAATGCCGCTCCACACATATTCAGCTCCAAACCTGATCTGCACACAGTCTTTCCATTCAAGCTCCATCACATCCGCGGCTGAGCCAGCCATAGCCATCTTCCATACGGAATCTGTGAATTCTGTTTCGAGTTTATCCAGCTTAGCCCAGTTGGTATACTGGGCATCCAAGGTTAAGGTAAAATTCTCTATGGGATGTAAAGCCACTCCCCCGGCTAACCACATGGGATAGGTCACATCTCTTTCAAATTCAGATTCTCCTGGAAATCCCAAAGTACTGAAATTAGAAATGGAGGCTTCCCCGGACATGCTGACCTTGGTGGGTGTTCTGAAGGTGACTCCCAAACTGACCATGTCGCATGGTTTGACCAGAGCGCCGAATGTGGCACCGATCCCCCATCCCGTGGATTCCTCTTCATACTGACCGTAGTCAATGGGAACGAGCATGGGGCCCATGGGAGTGGAGATAGACTGTATAGACCCTCCGGCCCATCGGCTGAGATTAAAAAATCCATAGTTGATGTTGAGTGAAGCTCCCACTGAAACAAACTCGTTTATCTGGTAAGCCACGGCCGGAGCAATGGTCACCACCCCTATGAAACTTTTCTGTTTGTAGGGTTGGGATTGAAGGGGGGATAACATAGGAACAAAAAAATCCGAGCCATCCCATTCGGCTCCTAGTCCGGAAGGAGTATAGACCCCTATACCAGCCACCAGATCTTCTGAAATGGGATGATAATAAGCAGCGATTCCTGAGGGATAAGCATTTGCTTTGGCCTCAGCATCAATAAAAGTCATACCTGCCATGCTCAGTTCATAAGTGGCACTCGGCATGATCAAATCGCCTGAAACTCCCAAGGTTTTGTTTTTGAAAAAAGCAATCCCTGCGGGATTCCAGAATACTGCGCTGTAGTCATCAGCAAGTCCTACAAAAGCACCTCCCATTGAAATGGCTCTGGCCCCGAGTCCATTCAGGTTCAAGCCATTCGCCATCAACGACGGTGCGGCAAATAAAAGTAGAATAATAGGAATAAAAACAATGTTTTTTTTCATTTTAACCTCCTTTTGTTTCCTCTCTGTTTACTCCTTTTATTTCCATTTGTCAATCATTTCACCTTTCACCTTTCACCTTTCACCTTTAACCTTTCACCTTCCACCTTTATTGTGATTTTTTAAACTGCAAATTTCCCTGGGTATCTACTTCCACAGTGATGGTATCCCCGCTCTTGTATTCTCCTTCCAAGATTTTTAATGCGAGGGGATCTTGGATGTCTTTCTGAAGAGTCCTTTTCAGAGGCCGTGCCCCGTAAACCGGGTCAAATCCTCTTTCAGCAATGAGTTTCTTGGCCTTCTCACTCACCTTTATATTGATTTTCTTCTCTTTCAGCCTCTGTTTCAATTCATTGATCTGAATATCCAGTATTTTTACGATCACATCCTGGGATAAAGCCTTGAAAATAATCACTTCATCCAACCGGTTCAGAAATTCCGGTCTGAAATGTTGCTCCAAAATTTCCCTTATCCTTTTTTCCATTTTTTGGTGATCAGAACTCAATTCTTTTATCACCTGACTTCCTAAGTTTGACGTCATGATGATGATGGTGTTTCTAAAATCAATGGTCCGTCCTTTCCCGTCTGTGAGTCTTCCATCATCCAAAATCTGCAGCAAGATATTAAAAACATCATTATGCGCTTTTTCGATCTCATCCAAAAGGATGATGGAGTAAGGTCTTCTTTTGATGGCTTCAGTGAGCTGTCCTCCTTCTTCATGACCTACGTATCCGGGGGGAGCCCCGATGAGTCGGGAAACCGTGTGTCTTTCCATGTACTCAGACATATCCATCCGCACCATAGCCTTTTCATCATCAAAAAGAAATTCGGCAAGGGCTCGAGCCAGTTCTGTTTTTCCCACTCCGGTAGGACCGAGGAAAATAAAAGAACCCAGGGGTCTTGTTTGGTCCTGGATTCCGGCTCGGGCTCTTCTTATGGTATTGGAAACAGTGCTCAGGGCCTGGTCCTGTCCCACCACTCTTTTTCTCAGCTTATCTTCCATATGAACCAATTTTTCCACTTCTCCCTGCAGCATTTTAGATACAGGTATCCCTGTCCACTTCGATACAATCTGCGCCACATCTTCTTCATCCACTTCTTCTTTGAGCATCTTTTCCTTTTTTTGTATCTCTGCCAGCTGTTTGTTCTTTTCTTCGATTTCTTTTTGAACTTGATTCAGCTTTCCGTATCTGATTTCAGCAACTCGGCCCAAATCCCCTCTTCTCTCTGCATTCTGTTCCTCAATTTTCAGAGAATCCATCTGCTCTTTTAATTTATTGATTGACTCTATGAGTTCTTTCTCTTTCTGCCACCTCAGTTTGACAGCCCTGCTTTTTTCTCTGAGATCAGAAAGCTCCTTTTCCAGTTTTTTCAGCTTTTCTTTAGCGCTTTTTTCTCTTTCCTTTTTGAGTGCCTCCTTCTCGATTTCAAGCTGAATAATTCTCCGATCCAGTTCATCGATTTCCTCTGGTTTGCTGTCGATTTCAATCCTGATTCGGGAAGCAGCCTCATCAATAAGGTCTATGGCTTTATCCGGGAGATAACGGTCAGTGATATAACGTTCGGAAAGAGTAGCGGCTGCGACCAGGGCTGAATCCTTTATCTCCACCCCGTGATGGACCTCATATTTTTCCTTCAATCCTCTCAATATAGAAACGGTTTCCTCAACCGAGGGTTCTTTCACATAGGTCTGCTGGAATCTCCTCTCCAGAGCCGCATCTTTTTCAATGTACTTCTTGTATTCATTCAAAGTGGTGGCGCCCACACATCGAAGTTCCCCCCGTGCCAGGGGTGGCTTCAGCATATTTGAGGCATCCACCGCTCCTTCAGCAGCCCCGGCCCCTATGATAGTGTGGAGCTCATCAATAAAAAGGATGATATTTCCCTCTGATTCTTTTATTTCTTTGAGCACAGCTTTGAGACGGTCCTCAAATTCACCCCGGTATTTGGCCCCTGCTATCAGAGCCCCCATGTCCAGGGCAATAAGCCTTTTGTTCTTGAGGGACTGAGGCACATCTTTGTTAGCAATTCTCTGAGCCAATCCTTCCACAATAGCGGTCTTTCCCACACCAGCCTCTCCGATAAGCACAGGGTTATTCTTGGTTCTTCTGGACAGAATTTGAATGACTCTCCTTATTTCATCTTCCCGGCCAATAACAGGGTCAATCTTCCCTTCATTAGCCAATTCTGTAATATCCCGAGTATAGTGTTCCAGGGCTTGATATTTTCCTTCTGGTTGGGGATCCGTGACTCTCTGGGACCCTCGAATGGATCTCAAGGCTTTTAATAAAGAACTTTCCCTAACTCCGTATTTCTCCAAGATTTGATGTGCATCCCCGCTCTCTTCTTTGATCATCCCCAGAAACATATGCTCTGTTGAAATGTATTCATCCTTAAGCGAAGAAGCTTGCTTTTTGGCCTCTTTTATGATGTTTCTCACTCTGGATGAAAGATAGACTTCTGCCGCTCCTTTAACCTTGGGTATTTTTTCAAAGATGTTTTCCAGATCCGACTTTATCTGCCCTGTATTAACACCTATTTTACCCAGCAAAGAATTAACAATATTATCTTTTTGATTGAGAAAAGCCCACAGGAGATGTGCTGGAAGAATTTCCTGATGCTCAAGTTCTTCCGCCTTTGAATGAGCTTTCTGCAGGGCTTCCTGAGACATAACCGTAAATTGATTCATATCCATATTCACACCTCACCACATCGGTTTATTCATAATAAGCTTCAGAAAACTTTTAAAATAAAACAAATCAATATTAGTCTGACCTATTCATAAAAAAATGGCGATGTTCTCATTATTCATTTTGCTTCAGCGATATACAAGATATTTTTTAGAACCATTATCTGACTATTTTTGTTATTTTGATTTTTAATATTAATCGCCATTTTTTTACCTTTCAGGCGAACCGATCTGAAATTCAGCCATACCTGAATTTCTTTAAGCTCTCTATAACCTCGACTTGTGAATAATCCAGGTTAGAGATATGCTTCAAATCATGAATTCCTCATAAATATTATACCGTGTTTTACCTTAACCGTGAACAGAGATTGAATGAAAAGCTTTTTCCACCGCAGCTTGCATTTTTTCAGGTTCTTCTCCCATCAACTCAACCAAGGAAGGTCGGCCGCCTCCTTTTATTTTCATCACAGATGATATATCAGGAATAAGGCTCCTCATGTCAAAATCAACATCTTCAGAACGAGCCAGCACCATATGGCATATATCTTTTTCAAAGGAACCAAAAATGACATAAAAGCCAGGCTTTTTTATGATATGAAGAGCAAGAAAGCGAATCTGGTCCCTGTTTTTCCCCTTAAAGACTTTTTTTATCACAGAACCGCTGGCTTTTTGGACGATTTTTTCAGCTTCAAATTGATTGAGTCTGTTTGATATTTTCCGGTTTCTCTTTTTCTGTTTCTTGAGTTCAGAAAAAAGTTTCTCCACTGTCGAAGGCACATCCTCTTCATGAGAAGAGAGCTTGACCGCGGCCTCAGTGAGCAATTTATTTTTGTTGTTGTAATCGTGAAAAGCTCTATATCCGCACACAAATGTGAAGCGGAGATTTTGTCTTACCCTTTCCTGCCCGGTTATTTTTATCATTCCGATTTCCCCGGTATTTCTGGGGTGGGTGCCTCCGCAGGCCGAATAATCAAAATCTGCTACTTCTACTATTCTGATCAAACCGCTTTTTTGAGGAGGCTTTCGAAGCAGCACTTCATTTGTTTTTTCCTCTGATAAAAAAAAGGTCTTGATCTCTCGGTTCTCAAAAACAATTTTATTGGCCATCTCTTCCACTTTGATAAGATCCCGCTTTGAAATCCTTCCTATGTCAATATCCACAGTGGAAACGCTCTCCCCCAAATGAAAGGAAACTGTTTTTCCATCCATTAATTTATGGAAACACTGAGATAACACATGCTGTCCCGCATGCTGCTGCATGTGATCAAACCTCCTCTTCCAATTGATTTTCCCTGCTGCTTTTTGAGAAGAGATGATTTGGCTCAGAACATGGATGACCTCTTGGTCTTTTTCAAAAACATCTTGGACTTCAATCCCATTAATCTCTCCCTTATCCGCAGGCTGACCTCCGGATTCAGGATAAAAACAGCTCTGTGTTAGCTTTACCCAATATTTTCCATTTTTTGGGGTTACGCTTTTGACCGCAGATTCAAATTCTGTTCGATATGGATTCTCAAAATAAAGTCTTTTGGTTTTTTCATTCATTTTTATTCCCCTGTAATATCAGCTGTTCACCACGTTTAAAATGCGATGAGTTAATTTAAAGTGCCTTTTAGCCACTTTATTCAGGACTTCATCCCCATATAGTCTGACCAAATTCACGCCAACTTCCTCAGACCTGGGAGAAGACCCTTTTGGAAGATCCACCTTAAAGTCTTTTGATAAAAAATACAATCTCCTCAGAAATTCGTTTCTTGCCAGTACAGATGCAGCAGCTACAGCCATATCTTCCTCAGCTTTTGTTTTCTGTTCCAGCTCAATGTTTCTTCCTTTTTTCATCAAAGCATTGAGCACAAATCTTTGGTCCCCAAACTGGTCTGTGACCGCAAGCATGCACGGCACCTCTTCCAGGATATTCTCAATCACTCGAGAATGAGCCCAGGCGAGGATGCGGTTGAGATTTTTTAATTTTAAATAAAGCTCATTATATCGTTCCGGTCCTATCGCTACTATGGAATGAATGTATCCGTCTCTTATCTGCTGGGATAATTCTCTAGCTCGATTATCTGAGAGCCTTTTGCTGTCTTTAACTCCCAATTCTTTAAGAACTTTTTGCTGTCCTTCCGGTAAAAATATTCCTGCGGTAACTAAGGGGCCAAAATAATCGCCCTTTCCAGACTCATCGGTCCCGATGTGCCCCTGCTGAGACTCAAACAATGAAGACTGTCTCATCTATCATACCCTAAATGTTCATAAAAAATGGCGATGTTTTCATTATTAATTTATTTTCAGCAACATGTAAGATTCTTCGATAACAATAATTTGGGTGAATAGTAAAATAAGAAATGCAAAATGTAAAAATAAAATCCCACATTTCACATTTCACATTTCACATTTTCCATATTACTTCTTTCATGCAGTGATCTCAACGCATAAATTATCCGGGTCATAGGTCTTATCTTAACAAATTCCGGCTCTTAGCTTCCTTGATCAAATCGTCTCTGAATTTGGGATGGGCTATCTCAATCAATGCCCGGGTTCTTTCCTGTAAATTCTTCCCGTGCAAATAAGCCACTCCATACTCTGTAACTATATACTCCACATCAGCCCGAGTGGTCACCACACCAGCGCCTTTTTTGAGATAAGGAACGATCCGGGACATCTCTCCTTTTTTGGCTGTGGAGGGAAGAGCTATGATAGGCTTTCCCTTTTTGGAATGAGCCGCTCCCCGAATAAAATCCACCTGCCCCCCAAAACCACTATAAATATACTTGCCAATAGAATCTGAACATACCTGTCCTGAAATATCAATCTCAATAGCTGAATTGATGGCCACCATCTGATCGTTCCTGGCTATGATAAAAGGATCATTGGTGTAATCTGTGGGATGGGCCTCAAAAACAGGATTATTATTGGCAAATTCATACAGTTTTTTTGAACCCAGGATAAAGGTTAAAATAACCTTATTGGCATGATATGTCTTTTTAGCTCCTGTGATGATCCCGCTTTCTATGGCTTCCATAACTCCATCAGAAACCATCTCTGTATGGCTTCCCAGATCTCTCCGGTCTTTGAGGGCTGAAAGAACCGCATCCGGTATTCCCCCGATTCCCAACTGCAGAGTGGAACCATCTTCTATCAAACCAGCGATATGAGACCCAATTTTTCTTTCTGCTTCACTGAAAGGCTTTTTCTCCAGTTCTGGAAGAGGCACTGAAACTTCCACGATCTTATCAATCTTAGAAACATGTATAAACGAATCTCCCAATACTCTAGGCATCTGATCATTTATTTGGGCAATAACCACATCCGCTGTCTCAGCTGCGGACTTGGAGCAGAGAACCTCCACTCCATAGCTCATGAATCCATGCTCATCTGGAGGAGAGAGATGAAGAATAGCCACATCAATAGGCATCTGTTTGGAATAGAATAATTCAGGTATCTGGTGAAGAAAGATGGGAACATAGTCTGCTCTCCCTTCATTAATGGCCTTTCTGTCAGCAGGCCCTACAAATAAAGAATTATGCCTGAAATGACCTTCCATCTCTGGTTTTGAAAAAGGATCTTCACCTAACAAAAGGACATGCACCAGTTCAACGGATTCCACTTCATCTTTTCTTTCAGCCAGAGCATTCACCAACACATAAGGAGCCGCAGCATTCCCACTAATATACACTCTTTGTTTGCTTTTTATCTCTGAAACAGCTTCTTCTATACTTACCAGCTTTTTTTTATATTCATCGACCCAGCTCATTAACGTCCTCCATAATTAACCTGGACTTGTTAGTAATCCGGGCTAACAGAATCATATATGAACAAAATAGTTTTGACAAGATGTCTTATCTACCCTAAGCAGTAAGATATTTGTGCATCTCTCTTGCAGCCACTCGTGCATCCCCCATAGCTAAAATCACAGTGGCTCCACCCCGGACTATGTCTCCTCCAGCATACACCCCTTCTAAACTTGTGGCCATAGTGTCCCAATCCACTTCTACATTTCCCCATTTTCCTATTTTAAGACCTGGAGTGACTTTTCCTATCAAAGGATTGGGACTGTTTCCTATGGAGACCACCACCAGGTCCACTTCCATAATGAATTCAGAACCCTCAATAGGAATGGGCCTGCGTCTCCCTGATGAATCAGGCTCACCCAGCTCCATCTTTATACACTCCATGGCTTTGACTCGATTGTTTTTATCACTGATATAACGGACTGGATTGGTGAGAAAATGAAATTCAATTCCCTCCTCCTCAGCATGATGGACTTCTTCCACTCTTGCAGGCATCTCCTTCCGGGAACGTCGGTAAACTATGGTAGCTTCTTTCGCCCCCAGGCGCTGGGCTGTCCTCACTGAATCCATCGCCACATTTCCTCCGCCCAACACAACCGCTTTTTTGCCTAAAAATACAGGGGTATCATATTCAGGAAATTGATTAGCTCCCATTAAATTGACCCTTGTCAAATACTCGTTCGCCGAATAAATGCCTATCAAATTCTCGCCAGGTATATCCATAAATCTTGGCAGACCTGCTCCTGTGCCAATGTAAATGGCCTTGTAGCCTTCTTTTTTCAGATCCTGTATAGACTTAGTCATTCCCACCACAATATTCATCTTGAACTCGACTCCGAGTTTTTTGAGATAATCCACTTCTGCATCCAGGATGTAATTAGGCAGCCTGAATTCAGGAATTCCATAAGCCAAAACCCCCCCCGGCACATGAAGCGCTTCAAAAACAGTGACTTGGTGCCCTTTTTTAGCCAGCTCTCCGGCTACGGTAAGCCCTCCCGGCCCTGAACCGATTACAGCGACTTTATGCCCTGTGGAAACAGGTATCTTTGGAATATGAATTTTTCCCTTTCCTCTTTCATAGTCGGAAATAAATCTTTCCAGGTTTCCTATGGCCACAGGCTTGCCTGTGGCTTTTCTCAAATTACATAGCTCCTCACACTGAGTCTCTTGAGGGCACACTCTTCCACACACCGCAGGAAGACTGTTTGTTTCCTTTATCTTCTGAGCACTTTCCAGGAATTTTTCCTTCTCAATCAATTTGATAAAAGAAGGGATATCGATTCCCACAGGACATCCTCTGACACACTGAGGATTGGCGCAGTCAAGACATCTCATGGCTTCTTTGACTGCAGCTTGTTTATTCAATCCCTGGTTGACTTCTTCAAAATCCTTATTACGCTGGAACGGCTTTCTCTCCGGCATATCCTGCCGGGTCATTTTCATGCGTTCTTTTGCAGGAAGGGATTTTCGTAAATCTTTGCGCCATCCCTCGTTGAACGACTTTTTTAGCTTCTCTTTAATCTCCGGAGAAAGTTTTTTCTTGTCTTCTCCCATCTTATCTGTTTCCCTTGATCATTTTTCTCTGTTTCTTTTTCCTTTCCCAATAACACATGGATTGAATCTCATCCTCAAAGTATGATTTTCTTCGATAAAAGAGTTCGTTCCAATCAACCTGATGACCGTCAAACTCAGGACCATCAACACAGGCGAATCGAGTCTTGTCTCCTACCTTCAACCGACAGGCTCCGCACATCCCTGTTCCATCCACCATGATGGGATTCAAATTCACATAGGTATCAATGTTAAGGGACCTGGTAGCTTCAGAGCAGGTATACATGAGATAAGTGCATCCAATAGAAATTACTCTGTTGATTTTATTTTCTTTTAATACATCTTTGAGAACTTTAGGGATATAATCTTTACAGTCATAAAATCCATCTCGAGCTGAAACAAAATATTGATCACTGATTTCTTTAAACCGGTCCTCCCAGAATAGAAGGTATTTTGCCTTGGCATCTATCAGGGTCATCACTGTGTTTCCAGCTTCTTTTAACGCTCTGGCAATAGGATATATAGCCCCTATGCCGTAGCAGCCTGCTGCACAAAGAACCGTCCCGAATTTATCGATTTCAGCAGGTTTTCCCAGCGGCCCCACACAAACAGGAATCTCATCTCCGGATTTCATCCGGGCAAGTTTATGGGTAGAGGTCCCTACTGCCATAAACACACATGTAATGGACTCTTTTTTCTTATCCCAATCAGCTAATGAAAGAGGGGTCCTCTCCCCTTTTTCATCGGGCATAAGAATAACAAACTGACCCGGCTTGCATTTCTTGACAATATCCGGAGCTGATATCTCAATCATATGGATATTGGGTACCAGTCTTTTTCTATTTAAAATTTTAGGCATTACTTTCCTCTTATAATTTTTACAGGCATCAAATTCAAAGCCACCCTATCCTCATTCCTATGAGGCATATAAGTGGCGGACACCATTCCTGGGGGAATAGCTTCTGAAAAATGAATGATCCCTTGGAATCGTCCTTTTTTTGATTCCAAAACCACTGAATCCCCTTCGTTAAGATCATATTTGTCAGCATCATTCTTATTTATTTTTATCCACTCTGTATTCCGGAACATTTCAAACTCAATGATTTCTTCACTCAAAACACAATTTCTCAAATAATCAAGGCTGTATTCTAGTTTCAGACGAAGAGGAAATTTCTGGGTTGTTTTTTCCAACCCATCAACAGGCTTAAAAGGAATCAATTTTTTGTTCTGCTCAGAACCTTCTTTGAGAAAAATCTCTTTTCTTTTTGTTGAATCAATGCGAATGATATCTCTAAAATCAGAGATTTCCTTGGCTATTTCCTTTCTGATCTCCTGGGCTGTACGAAAATTGAAATCCTTGGAGCCCATTTTTTGAGCTATTTCAGCGACGATTTTCCAGTCGGGCTTGACTTTGCTGGGTGCGTTCAAAGGACTTTTCAATTCCTGAATACGGCCTTCTGTATTTACAATCGATCCATGTGTTTCTGATAAAACAGCAGCAGGAAGCACAAGATCCGCTTTAGCTGTATGATGACCTTTATGGCTGTCCTGAACCATGAAAAATTCAAGGTCCAAATCTGCAGGCAAATCAACAGGAGCGGTGGTGAAGAGAGCTTTGATCTTTCCTTTTTTAAGACCATCCCACATTTCTTGAGAACTCTTTTCATTTTCAGAAAAATGTTTATTTATGGAATTCCATCCGCGTTCATTGCCCTCGGCGCTGAGAGGGAATATTTGGGCTTTGGTGAGTAAAGCCAAATTCAAAAGAGCTCTGGTATGAGCTCTAGCCATTTCTTTTGGAGCACACTGGGGAGGAAAAACAAACCCTAGGTTGCCTTTATCCCTAATGATATCAGCTAATTGTTTTATTTCATCACAGCTGATCCCTACTTTTTGTTCCACACCATCTAAAGAAAGAGAATCAAGCGTGTTTTTAAAATCCTTAAAACCCTCCAGAGAAGAAAATTTCTTTTCCCCGCTCTTTTCAATGAGCTCCTTTGAAAGACAGGCCAAAAAAAAGGACTCCGAACCCGGTTTTATTCTCAATTTTTTGGAAGCATATCTATCCATAGATTGTTTCAGAGCCCCGACACTTATGAAATCCGCTCCTTTGTTCACTGCTTTTAGGATTCTTATCCAGATAACAGGATTGGTTTCCATAATATTTCCGCCAACCAGCAATATACCATCCAGGTCAGATATGTCGTCCAGCTTGTAATTCAAAGGCGAAGAGATTCCATGCTCACGGAACGCATCAGAAACAAGAGAAAGAGGAGAGCCGAATCCCTTTCTATTGATAGGATCTGTTTTCAGCAATTTTTTTGCAAATTTATTGATTACAAATATATCCTCACAAGACATTTGAGGAGACGTAAGCACTGCAACTTGATTGGGTTTGTATTTTTTAAGCATTTTTGAGGCATACTCAAGCGCTTCATCCCAAGTTGTTTCCTCTAAATGGCTGTTTTTCCTTATTAAAGGTTTTCGGATCCTGTTCTCACTCTGCAACACATCTCTTAGAGTAAAGCGGCCCCTCACACAAGCCTGTCCCTGATTGACAGGACATGAGCCAACCACATCCACTCCTAGCAATTTATGGTTAAAAAAATTAAATTCAATACCACAACCTATACTGCATAAAGGACAAACAGACTCTTCTTTCCTGTCTGGAGGGCTGTCATATTTAACGGCTTTTTCTGTGAGAGCCCCTGTAGGGCAAACATCCACACAAGCCCCGCAGAACTGGCATCCTGAGTCAAGCAGAGACTTTCCTAAATTTGTGGCCACAATTGTTTCAGCTCCTCTTCTTATAAAAGAAATAACTGAAAGCCCTCTCACTTCACGGCAGACTCTCACGCACCTTCCACAGAGAATGCAGAGATTGTAGTTTCTGTCGAAAAATGGATCATCCTTTGTTATCTCAAAATCCCGGTATACGGAAGGAAAGTTGATTTTTTCAAGTCCCAATTCCTCAACCACTTTCTGAAGTTCGCACCGACCGTTATTGGGACAGAGAACACAGCCCGTGATCTCATCTACTTTTCTTATGGTGGATTTATGCTCGTCACACTGATCTTTTTCCTCACATATCAGGCAGGCGTTGGGATGCTCGGTTAAAATCAACTCCAGAATATTCCTTCTGAGCTTTATAATATCCGGGGTCTTTGTTTGGACTTTCATGCCCTCCTTGGCATAGGTACTGCAGGAAGGGACATAACCCTTCATGCCGCTGACTTTGACAATACACAACCGGCAACCAGAAAACGGCTCAAGTTCTTTAAAATCACATAAAGATGGAATATAGATATTGTTTTCCCTGGCTATTTCCAGGATGGTTTTTCCTTGTTTGGTCTCTAATTCTTTGCCATCTATGTTTATTTTCATTTTTCTTTCTATTTCTTGTTGTGCTCTTCCAATATTCTCTGCTTTTCTTTCCCGGTGTGTTTGGACACAGCACTGACTTTAGGGGGACAAACATCCAAACAGGCCCCACATTTGATGCATAAATCTTGATCAATGACGTGAACTTCCTTTCTCTCTCCGCTAATGGCATTGACAGGACAGTTCTTTTTACACAACAAACAGCCCACACATTTTTCCGGATCAATATGATAGACAATCAAATCTTTGCATGACAATGCGAGACAGCTTTTTTGCTCGATGTGAGCCTTGTATTCATCCATAAAATAACGGAGTGTGGTCAAAACCGGGTTCGGTGCTGTCTGGCCCAATCCACAGAGAGAACCGTTTTTTACGGTTTCAGCTAATTCTTTGAGTCTTTTTATATCTTCCTTTTCCCCTCTGCCCTTAGTAATACGGGTTAAAATATCCACCATCTCTCTGGTACCGATACGACAGGGAACACACTTTCCGCATGATTCTTCCTGAGTGAACTTCAAGAAGTACCTGGCTACATCCACCATACAGGTGTCCTCATCCATCACAATCATCCCACCAGACCCCATGATTGAGCCTGCCCGGGTCAAGGTATCAAAATCAATGGGCTGGTCCAGCATGTCAACAGGGATACATCCGCCAGAAGGGCCTCCAGTCTGGACCGCTTTGAATTTTTTCCCGTCTTTGATCCCCCCGCCAATATCATAAATGATCTCTCTTAGGGTCATTCCCATAGGGACTTCAACCAGACCTGTGTTGTTTATCTTGCCGACAAGGGAGAAAATTTTAGTTCCTTTGCTGGTTTCAGTGCCGATCTGAGTATACCAATCAGCTCCTTTTTCAATAATCAAGGGGACATTGGCCCAGGTCTCCACATTATTGATATTGGTGGGTTTTCCCCATAATCCCTTATCCGCTGGATATGGGGGGCGCTGTCTAGGAAAAGCCCGGCGACCTTCAATAGAAGCCATGAGAGAAGTTTCTTCTCCGGAAACAAAAGCTCCTGCTCCTTTAAAAACATTTATGTCAAAATCAAAATCAGAACCAAGGATAGATTTTCCTAAAAGCCCATATTCTCTGGCTTTTTCAAGAGCCAAGGTGATATTCTTGACCGCAAGAGGATACTCCAACCGGACATAGATATATCCTTCATGGGCTCCAATAGCATAAGCTCCGATGATCATCCCTTCAATAATGCTGTGAGGATTTCCTTCCAGTAAACTTCGATCCATGTAAGCTCCAGGATCTCCCTCATCCGCATTACAGATGATGTATTTTTCAGAAGAATCAGTGTTCCGGCAGATCTCCCACTTCTTGCCTGTGAGAAAGCCTCCTCCTCCTCTTCCTCTGAGTCCGGATTTTTTGACTTCAGAAATAATTTCCTCAGGCTCTCTCTCAAACAAAGCCTGGCTGACTGCTTTATATCCATCAAGTGCTATATAATCTTGTATGTCAGTGGGATCTATAAAACCATTTCTTCCAAATATGATTCGTCTCTGCTTTTTATAAAAGGGAACTTCTTTTTCTTTTTCTATTTTTTCTTCTGTTTGAGGATCCTCATAAAGAAGCCCGGGGATGATCTCATTACCTAGTGCTGTTTTGGAAATAATCTCATTGATATTTTCTTTTTTAACCCTTTGATAAAAAATCCCCTGAGGCTGAATAACAACAATAGGACCCCGCTCACAAAAACCATGACATCCTGTGACTCTCAAATCTATGTTGTCTTCGAGCTTCTGCTTCTCTATCTCATCCTTAAAGGTTTGAGCGATCTCTTCACACCCATAAGCGTGACACCCTGTTCCCCCGCAAATTGTGATGCAGGTTTTGTTCTTATCTCTGGATTCATTGATTCGGGTTCTTAGTTCTTCTAATTTTTTTGGATCAGCTTTCTTCATTATTCTTTTTCTTTTGTTTTTCATCTTTCACTTGATCGAGTATTTTTTTCACATCATTGGTGGTGGCATGCCCATGGTAATCACCGTCTGTAATGACTATGGGGCCTAAGGCACAGGCTCCCACGCAGTTGACTGTTTCCAAAGTAAAATACTTGTCCTCAGTGGTTTGGCCTGGTGGTATGTCCAATCTGCGCGAAAACTCATCCAGGACTGCAGGGGCACCCCGGACATGGCAAGCTGTTCCCATACATATGGTAATGGTATGCTTTCCTTTAGGTTCTAAAGTGAAGGCATTGTAAAAAGTCAATACTCCATAAACTTCACCCTCAGACATGTTAAGATGCTGTGATATCTCAGAAATAGCCTCAGGAGAGATAAATCCATTTTCTGCTTGGACCTTATGAAGGATGTGAATGAGTTCTTTTCTTTCTGGACTGAATTGTTTTAAGATTTTCTCCATCTCTATTTTGTTTTTCTTTTGATCAATCGAAATCCAATGGTTTATACGGCAGATGAAATCTTTCCGCAATGTTCTTTTTAACCAGATCTTTCTTATAGATATAAACTCCGGAGCGCAGTGCCTTGTTGTTTTTCAAAGCTTCATCTATTCCGTATTCTCCAATCTGCAGAAGATAGGGAACGACTAGATTTGAAAGGACTTTAGTGGAAGTCCGGCTGACTGAAGAAGTGATATTTGGCACACAATAATGAATCACTTCTTCTTCCATAAATGTGGGATGCTCCAAGCTAGTGGGACGGCTGGTCTCTATGCAGCCCCCCTGGTCAATGGATAGGTCAATGATGATAGATCCCTTTTTCATTTTCTTGACCATTTCCTTAGTGATCATAATAGGGGCTCTTTCTCCGGGGCGCAGCACAGCTCCGATAAGAATATCTGCGATTTCAGATATTCTCTGCAGATTGTAATTGCTGGCCATCAGGGTGACCAATCTTCCTGAAGTCATCTCTTCCAATTCTTTTAGCTTATCAATGTACCGACCCAGGGCTATAGTGTGCGCTCCTGCCCCGATCATGGCTTTGATAGCACTTCTTGCCAATATTGTGCTTCCCACAATCACAGCTGTAGCTGGGGGAACACTGACGACTCCTCCTATAATCAATCCTCTTCCTCCATAACAAGATTGGAGGTAATGCCCTGAGATAACATGACACATCTGACCCGCTATCTCACTAAGGCTGCTTATAAAAGGGAGATCTTCTTCGCTGTCTTTAACAATCTCATAACCTATCATAGTGACATTTTTCTCAATGAGTCCCTCTATAATATTTTTCTTTGCTACCGCAAGGTGGTGAAATCCGAACAGAATCTGGTTTTCTCTCACCAAGTCACACTCCTCCTGGTCTAAAGGAGAAATATTAAGCACTACATCCGAACGTCCGAAAACTTCTTCTTTAGTAAATACAATCTGAGCCCCTAAAGAGATAAAATCCTCATTGGAATAACCCGCTTTGAATCCAGCTCCGGCCTGTATAAATACTTTATGTCCTTTTTCTACCAGAAAAGAAACTCCACTGGGAGAAAGCCCGGCTCTGTTTTCAATTTTGGAACTCTCGTTTATGACTCCAATATTCATGAAGTGCTCCTACATCAATAACAGAACATCTTATCAAATAAATATTTTTAGTCAATGATTTTATCAAATAAAAAATTTCAAGGTCCAAAAAAGATAAACCATATAGAAGAAAATAAGAATCACTCCTTTTATTCTATTAAACCGGCATCCTATCCTCATGGAGACCAGCATAATGGTAACGATCAAAATCATATAAGGAAACGTGAAACGAATCACTTCTATTTCCACGTTGATAGGTCTGACCACAGCAGACATCCCCACAATCCATAATATATTCAACACATCCGCCCCCAATATATTACCTACGGCAATTTCTCCTTCCCCTTTCACAGCAGCGGTCAACGCAGTACTGATTTCAGGTAGAGAGGTTCCTATGGCTATCACAGTGAGACCAATGACCGTTTCTGAAATAGAAAAGTAACGTGATATATGAACTGCAGCCCATATGATGACACGACTGGTTATGACAACCCCTATGATTCCCCCAATAAAATAATAAATATATTTTCTGATCATCCGGGTTCTGTTCTTATCAGAATAATGTTCCTCTGCTGCGACCTGTTCTTCAGAAACAGGAAGAAATCCTTTTTTCTTCTTCTGCATAAATATAATGACTAAAAAGTATAAAACCAAAAGCCCTAATAATATCATTCCTTCTACCCGGCTTATTTTGCCATTCATGACTAATAGATAAGCAAAAAAATCTATAGCCAAAAGAAATGAACCTATGATTCTCAGAACCCGACAGTTGACAACAATAGCTGTAGAAGCCAAAATGCCGGCTAAAGCCAAAGCGATTCCATCATCAGCGATAACAGAACCAATGGCGTTTCCTAAAGCTATTTCAGGATGTCCCAGAAATGCGGCCTGAACAGAAACAGCAAACTCAGGAGCCGTGGTAGCCAAACCCACAAAAACGATCCCCACAATCAGCTTAGGTATGTTGAAAATATGAGCCATCCCCACAGATCCCTCGATAAAAAAATCAGCACATTTAAAAAGCACCACAAAAGACACCACCAGTGCGCTAAAATACATGAAGGTCATTTTTTATACACAATTCTCCCATTAAAAATAGTCATTAATACCTGAGCTTTTGTGATATCAAAAGGATTTATCTCAAATAGGTTTTTACTGAGTACCACCATGTCTGCTTGTTTGCCTTTTTTTATGGATCCTTTGATATTCTCGGAAAATTCAGTAAAGGCAGCATTTATGGTATACCCCTTAATCGCTTCATGGAGATTAATTTTTTCCTCCGGCCCCCATCCATTAGGATTTTTCCCGTCCAAAGTACTTCTTGTCACAGCAGAAAAAATTCCTGAGAGTGGATCCAGGGGAGCCACCGTCCAATCCGATCCAAAAGCTAACTTCACCCTATTATCCAACAAAGACCTAAAAGGATAAGTATAACGGACCCGGGCTGATCCAATCTTTTTTTCTGCCCACTGCCCATCATCGACCACATGATAGGGTTGGACTGAAGCCACCACATCCAATTCACCCATTCTGACTATGTCATCAAAAATCAAGTGCTGGGCGTGTTCTATCCGCCACCTGCGGTCTCTCTTCTGACCTGATTTCATTACCTTTTCATATATATTGAGAATAATGTGATTGGCTCTATCACCGATGGCATGAACAGCCACTTGAAGGCCTGCCTCATCAGCCTTTTGAATTCTCTGCTCCATTTTTCCCTCAGGGAACATATCCGAAACCAGAATACCCTTATTCTCCGCATCATCCGTGTAGCTTTCAAAAAACAAAGCTGTGGATGAACCCAGAGAACCATCCACAAACCCTTTCAACCCTCCCACTTTGTAAAATTTATTTCTCTGCTTTATGTTTGTCTCAGATTCAAGCCAATGATCAATGAGAGATATGGGAGGATACACGCAGATGCGGAGAGACAATTTGTTATTCTTATAAAGCTCCTCATAGATCTCAAGATGATTCATGGGACCCATTTCATGCACAGATGTCACTCCTCTTTTGTGAGCATATTCCATTGCTTTTTCCGCTGCATTGACCTTTTTTTTATGTCCGGGTTTTGGAATTTTTTTCATTACCAAATCCACGGCTGCATCTTTTAATATGCCTGTAGGTTCTTTGGTTTGGGGGGCTTTCTCTATCTTGCCACCCTCTGGATCAGAAGTATTTTTGGTAATGCCAGCTATTTTTAAGGCCAGACTGTTTACAAAAGCCATATGCATGTCTTTACAAGTCACACAAACCGGGTTTTCTGGAGTAACTCTGTCAACCCATTCTTTTTGGGGTAACTGGTTTGAATCAAATTGATGGTGGTCCCAGTTTCCATTTGTTATCCATTCCCCTTTTTCCAGCTTCTCTGCCTCTTCCTTTATCCTTTTTACAAATTCTTGTTTGCTCCCTGCATTCCTTAAGCTAACCGAGGAAAGGCGAAGCCCTCCCTCTAAGAAATGGGTGTGGCAGTCAATAAATCCGGGGAGCACAAAAGCTCCTTCTAAATCAATAAATCGAGTGTCTTTGCCTGCGCAATGTCTGACCTTAACCCAGGAACCCTTTTCCAGAATCCTGCCTTTGTGTATGGCCACTGCTTCAGCGCTTGGGTGGGCTGGATCTAATGTCCAAAACTGTCCATTTTTAAGGATGAGTCCTGCTTTCATATCAGATGACCTTTGCATTTGATTCATTATTTCATATTTTTCTCTAACCAAGGTTTGGATATCTTTATCTTATCCAGATCTTCAGGAATTATTAGTTTGTTTTTATAATTCTTCTTGATCTCCTTTTCAATCTCATCCATAGAATAATCTAGCTCACCAAAAAAATGAATGGGAATCAAGAAATTGACTCCTGTTTGCTGGGCTATTTCTCCCAAATCAAAGGAGTTGGTGTGCATTTTTGACAGTGAGGGATACTTCTTGAAAAAACGAGAAGGAGCGCTGCAGTCATGGATCAGTATATCCGGACTTCCACAGTTTTTAAAAAGAGGCCAATACACAGGGGAATCCCCGGAATAAAGAAGTTTTATATCTTCTTCCTTAAAATCAATACAAACACCCAGTGATGAAGAAGAGTGGGGTGTTTTTATAGAAAAAATCTGTAAAGAAGAGGTAATGCTGAATCGCATGTCCGGATCTATTTTTTTGAATTGAATCCGGCACTTTACTTTTTTATCCAAAAGATTGAACAGGTCTAAAAGTTTTTCGCAAAAACGAATCGTTTCATCAGAACCATAGAGGAAAATTGACATTTCTTCTAACATCAGACTATGGATCAGGGCAGGGAGACCATAAACATGGTCTGGGTGAATATGTGTGATGAATATCGAACAAATATTTTGAGGGTCCAGACCCAATCTTTTTATCTTGCTGAAAGAATCTCCGGGACAGTCTACCAGAATCAAGTCCTTCTCAATATTTAAAAGCAAAGAAGCATTGTTTCTGTTTTTCCACGGAAGAGATCCGCCTGTTCCCATAAAACAAAGTTCCTTCATTGAACCGATCCAATAGGATTTATATGATAGACTCAAAATCAATGCTGTGCAAGAAAAGGATTTGAAAATCAGGTATGGCTTGTGCTCCCTTCAGATTTTTGGAGGGGAAGGGCAAGGGATTCGTCACCCGCTCGATTCCCCAGCGATAAATCTCTCTCCCGGTTCGGGCTTCGCTCCCCTCTAAAGAGGAACCATGCCCGCTCCGCCCTCACAGGGGATTCCTCATCCCTTGCCCTCTCCCCTTAATAAATATTATACTTCACTTGTATCACGGTTTTGGAAATGCTTCCTTTAATGTCGATCCAGCCATACCTTCAAATTCTCAAGATAAAAAAATAAATTAAATTGAAACACAAAGATCAAAACAATTTGACACGATTCTTATACTTTAGATAATAGGAAATTATAGATATGGAGAAACTAAAAGTATCGGCTCCAGGGAGATTGTGCCTGCTGGGAGAACATCAAGACTATTTTGGTCTCCCTATTATCGCAGCCGCCATAAATTTGAGGATATCCATAACCGGGGACAGAACCAATGAAAAGCGGATCAAACTGGACCTTCCTGACATTGGAGAAAAAGACGAATTTCCCTTAGGGGAGGAGCTGTCCTACAGAAGAGAAAGAGATTACTTGAAAAGTGCTGTGAATATTTTGTTACGGAAAAACATTTCCCCCAGTTCAGGCTGGAATGCCCGGGTACGAGGCACTATCCCTATCAATTCTGGAACAGCCAGTTCCTCTTCATTGGTGGTAGCCTGGATCGGATTCCTTCTGAAAGCAGCCCAAAACAAAAAAGCATCCAAACCTAAGGAAATCGCAGAGCTTGCTTTTCAGTCAGAAGTGGCTGAATTTGAGGAACCAGGAGGAAAAATGGACCACTACTCATCAGCTTTGGGACAAGTCATTTCCATCCATTTTGAAAAAAACCTAAAGATTAATCAATTTAAAAGCCCTTTAAAAAAATTTGTTCTTGCTGATTCTCTAATCAGAAAAAATACCACAGGAACCCTTGGATTTATAAAATCAAATGTCAGTAGAGCGGTCTCTCGCATAAAAAACAAAATACATGATTTTGACTTGAAGAGTTCGCTCTCTTCTTTAGGTAAAGAAGAAATCGAGAAGCTTCCTGAAATTGAAAAAAGGCTCCTAAAAGGCACTCTCATGACAAGAGATATCACGGCTCAGGGAGAAGCTCTGTTCAAAAAGAAAAAATTTGATCATAAAAAATTTGGAAGTTTGCTTATCCGACAGCAGGAAGTGATCCAAAACTATCTGCAGATCTCTTGTCCAAAAATCGATAACATGATCAAGGTTTCCCTAGATGCAGGAGCACTGGGAGCAAAAATAAATGGCTCCGGCGAGGGGGGCTGTATTTTTGCTTACACTCCTCACCATGCGGAACAAGTCACCAAAAAACTGGAAAAGTTAGGTGCGAAAACATATATTGTGCATGTGGATAAAGGGATAAGAATCCATAAGAACCAATGATTTCTTTTAAAGAACTGGAGGATCAAGACAAATGATAAATGCTACTCAAATAAGAAAAGGCATGGTCATTGAAATCAATGGTGAGCTCTACTCAGTTCTCGAAACATCTCATGTCACACCTGGAAAAGGGCAAGCTCTCATGCAGACAAAACTAAGAAAACTCAAAGATCAGACACTTCATGACCATAGATTCCGTTCCAAAGACAAAGTGGAGCAAGCTTATCTAGAAGAAATAGAAATGGAGTATCTTTATAAAGAGGGAAACCTCTATGTATTCATGAACACAGAAACTTATGAACAGATAAGGCTTTCTGAAGAGGTCCTAGGAGACACTATTAACTATCTTATCCCCAATATTGTGTTTTCTGTGGAAATGTATGAAGGAAAACCAGTGGGAGTCAAGCCCCCCATGACTGTTGATCTTAAAGTTATAAAAACAGAACCCTATCTTAAAGGAGCGACTCAGTCAGCCAGCAGTAAACCAGCTACTTTAGAAACAGGGATCACCATAAATGTACCTCAATTCATTAAAAAGGGCGATATCCTACGGATAGATACAAGAGAAGACAAGTACCTGGAGCGAGTAAAAAAATAAAATGAATGCACTTAAATTAGGGGGAGTCCATCATAAACTCCTTGAGATAGATCTGACCCATAAAAAAACACACATCCGGAACCTCAGTGATTCAATGCTTCGAGACTATATAGGAGGAAGAGCTCTAGCTACACGTATATTTTTCGATGCTGTGGATCCCTCTTGTCATCCTTTGAGCCCTGAAAATATTATAGTGATCGCTGCCTCTCCTCTCACCAGCACCACTGCACCCACAGCAGCCAGAGGACATATGGTGTTTAAATCTCCTTTAACCGGATTAATCGGAAGTTCAAACTGTGGAGGGACCTGGGCAAATTATCTGAAATCATCAGGATACGATGTTTTATTTATAAAGGGAAAGTCAAAAACACCTACACTGGTTCACATTACTCCTGAATCTGTCACATTTGAATCCGCTGATGAAATCTGGGGATGTGATGTTCCTAAAACCACAGATATTTTAAAAAAACAACACAAAAAAGCCCACATTCTCTGCATCGGACCTGCAGGAGAAAACCTGGTAAGATTCTCATCAGTGATGAACGATAAAAACCGCGCTTATGGGAGAGGAGGGCCCGGAGCTGTATTTGGAAGCAAAAAACTAAAAGCCATAACTGTGTTAGGGAACAAGAAAACAGCTTTAGAAAACAAAGAAACATTCAAAGCTGGAAAAGAACAGGCTGAATACATTATGAAAGCTACACCCATCACCAAGAGACTTTTAAAGGAGTTAGGGACATCCGGACTTTTTAAACTCATTGATGTAATGGAGATGCTTCCCCATAAAAACTTTCAAAATAATGTTCATCCAGAGCACAAAATCGATGAAATCTCAGGAGAAAAAATCAAGAAAGATTTACTGGAAAGGCCAGGGGCTTGTTTTGGATGTCCTATTGCCTGTCAGCGACACACTTCTGTCAATGGTCATAGAGGAGAAGGACCGGAATATGAAACCCTGGTTATGCTGGGACCTCAATGTGGAATCTATGATCTGAAATCAATAACCAGAGCTAATTATTTATGTAATGAGTGGGGATTGGATACCATAAGCCTGGGAGGAACCCTTGCCTGTGTGATGGAACTTTTTGAAAAAGGATTTATAAACAAAAATGATTCCAACGGTAACCATTTTTCTTTTGGTCAATCAGAAAGCCTGGAACAAGCCATCAAAATGGCAACGTTCCAAAAGGGAATCGGTGAACAAATATCAGAAGGTTCGTACAGGTTTGCTAAATATTTTGATCACCCCTTTTTCTCTATGAGTGTCAAAAAACTAGAAATCCCTGCTTATGACCCCAGAGCTTCATTCACTCAAGCATTGGGATACATGACTTCTCCTACTGGAGCCTGTCATCTCAGGGGGGGGTATGCTGTTTCCCTGGCGTTTTTTGGGGGAGCTAAGGAGATCCCTCGTTTCAGCATGCTTCAATCCCCTATTGCCATAAGAAACATGCAAAATCTGGGAATCATCCAGGACTCTTTGGGGATATGCCGATTCACAGGATTTGCTTTCTCAACAGAACCATGGTCCCGGATGTTGAGCGGGGTTACAGGATATGAATATTCTTCAGCAGAATTTGAAAAAATGGCTAATCGAGTCGCGGCCCTAGAAAGAGTATTTAATCTCAGAGCTGGTTTGAGCTATTTGGATGATAAGCTTCCTCAACGTTTTGGTTCAGAAGTCATCAATGTCCAAGGCAAAAAAATATGTCTTTCAGAAAAATCACAAACCCAAATGAGAGAAGATTATTACAAAGCACGGGATTGGGGTGTTCCTGAAGGAATTCCTTCCCAAAAAGTGCTTGAAACGATAGAATGTGAAGAGATATAAAAATGGCTGGCGGTCAATGGAAAGGAGATGAAAAATTAATCCGGCTTTTTCAATCAATCGGACGTATTCTTCTTGAAAAAGATCTGGAAGACAGCCACAGCGGGAATATTTCCTTTCTTTGGAAAGACGCACAAGGTCATGAAAAAATTGTGATCACAGCTGCAGGTTCTCAAAAGGGAGATTTGGAGCCGGATCAAATCTGCTTTCTTTCCCCTTTTGAAACAGATTATGGTTATTATAAGGCGTCTTCGGAAACAGACATTCATGCAAAAATTCTTTCTCTTCCTGGAGTCTTTTCCGTGATCCATGCTCACACCAAAGAACTCACCATCATGACTTTTGATGATGAAGAAAAGCCCAATCAACCCTCTCCCTTTATTCCTATCGATCCCTTAGGCTTTTCCCACTTCAACGGGAGCATACCCGTAGATTGGGTGGAAGTCCCTGTGGGATCCCCGGAGATGACAAAAATAATCTCAAAGAGACTAGCTCATCATAAAGTCACTGTACTTCAAGGACATGGAACATTCGCCAGGGGAAGCACGCTGAAAGAAACTCTTTTTAATGTGTGCCTTGCCAATAATTCAGGCTATATTGCTCATTTAGCGGATAAATTAGATGTTGATATCCATAAATTAAGAAAAAAGATCATCAAATCCCCCTCAGAATTTTTTTCTTATCCTCTCCAAAAATATAATCAAGAAGAGGAAAGCAAAAGAGAAATAAAGGGGGAAGAGGAGAGCATCCAAGAATTCAAGAAAACCGCAGCCCGGATATTCAAATCCAACCTGTCCCCCTTTCATACAGGATCCATATCGATCAGGGGTGTTGACAGAATGATCTATGCTCCGAAAGCCTCTGTGCCTCGAGAAATCGGGGGGACGATCATGGAACTTTCCCTCTCCTCCAAGCAAAAAGAAACAGATAAAGAACTGATGATCCACAGACAGATATATGAAAATACTGACTTTCAGACCATTATCCACTGTTTTGTTCCTGAAGCCTCAGCTATATCCTATTTTGTGCCTCCGGGAAGAAAAGAACCCATAGATCGGGTCATCCCTATTGACGCAGAGGGAAGTTTTTTCTATCTTGTTATTCCTATTCTTTCCCCTAAATTCAAATCTGATACTCTCATCCGCCTTTTGCACGATTATAAAATCGTGATCATCAGAGGAGGAGGTGTTTGGAGCGTAGGAGAGCAGTCGCTTTCTGAAGCTCTTCATCATCCTTCTTCCCTCCGGGATATCTGCCTTTATATCATGGGAGCTTATGAGAGAGGGTTGGATGTTTCCAAGCTTCAACCCGAAAAAGCCAAGCAGTGGTAAGAAACAGGAGCTCTCAGGAACTGAACCTTCGAAGCGAAAAAAAACCTTGCCTCATCATTGATTTTTGAGGTACTCGACCACTTCCTGAGGATGCGCTGAAGTCATGTCTGCTCCGATTTTTTGGGCAAATCTACGGGTTACCGGAGCTCCTCCCACTAAAACCTTTACTTCAGGATATTTTGATTTGATGGTCTTGACTGTTTCTTCCATATTGACCATGGTGGTGGTAAGTAAAGCACTCATTCCAACCGCCGCGGGTTTGTATTTTTTTATGGCTTCAACAAAATCCTGAGTAGATATATCTACCCCACAGTCAATCACTTCCCACCCGCCCCCTTCTAAAAACATAGCTACAATCCTTTTTCCAATATCATGCAAGTCCCCAGAAACCGTCCCTATAACAACTCTTCCTTCATGCTTGACATCTCCGGATACAAAATAAGGTTTTAAATGCCTCATTGCTGCAGTCATAGCTTTGGCCGCCACCAAAACATCGGGAAGATAGATTTTATTTCTTCTAAACTTTTCCCCTACTCTTTGCATGCCTGGTATAAGAGCGGAAGACAATATATCTTTTGGCTGTATTCCTTTTTCAAGAGCTATTCTTGTTAGCTCATCAGCTCCCTTTTGTCCTTTGAGTTCAGGCGGATATCTGGATTCAGCATTGACTTTGCCTCTTTCCACACACAAAGCGATCTTTTCTAGCATAGGACCGGACTCCCTTCTCAAATATTCTATCCCGAATGAATCTTAACGGGAAACAAAAACCAAATCAAAAAGAAGTTCTGGCTACGCCTACGTTTCCCTGCTCATCCACAGCTTTGACTGTGATCATATCATCGATGTTTTCAGGAAGATTAATGGAAAATTGAAACACTTCCGTAACAGAATCACATATTCCATCTTCAGGAAAAATGACTTTCCAACCTAAATCTCTGATAAAATAGCGTACTTTTTCTATTCTGGAATATTCATCTTGAACTGTAAATTGTACTTTTAATTTGTTCCCGGAGCGAACAGCCTGGAAATTTTTAATGTCAGGAACAGAATTATCAATAGTTAAGGATTTGCTGATCTTTTCATGTTCCAAACTTTTCTCTCCAGGATTTGATGGCTCATCAGAAACAGCTACTTTAAGCTTATACTCTCCATTAGGCAGTGATAATGTGTCAAAAGTAAATATTTTTTCTGTCCATTTCTCTTTCAGGGTACGCCATTTGTTCTCTTCGGGCTTTTTTATAAATATGGAATAAATCAAAGTATCGTTATTTTTATCCTCAGACTGCCAGACAATGGTCTGAAATCCTTTTCTCTGAACTTTTTTCGCACCCACAAATGACTTTTGTTTGGTTTCCTGTTCTAGAGAATCAGAAGCTAATCCCCATATCTTTTCTTCACTACTGGGAGGTTCGATATAAACGGTATTGGGAGGGAGGATGCTTATCTGCTTTATATGAGGGGCTGTATTATGCTGTTGGGAAAAAATGATCACTTTCTGAACCTCTGGAGAAATATTTCCTGAATCGGTCTTAAATAAAATCTTAAACTGAAGATAACGGGCGTCCGGATTTAAAATCTGTTCACCTTTTTTCTTCAGATAAGGAGGAGACCAGTTGCTCCATGTTGGTGAAGGTCGTTTTGAATTTCCCGTCCTTGTCTGGAGTTGAACCACTGTCCCTGAAGGAGTCTCTCCTTTCCACTCAATTTTCCCCCAGGAAGACATCAATTTGGCATCGTAAACACGGCTTATATATTCTCCATTATATCTTTGTTCGGGCTGAATGACAGTGGCTTCAGAGGGATTGTTAGAGAGTGTATATATATCTTTCTTTAACGGAAGCAAAAAATAAATCTGTTCTGAATCTTTTTGGAATAAAAGGGAGACATTCTCATCCTTATCTAAGGTATAAAGCCTCCCTCTTTTCCCTGTCCCAAAAACAATCCTCTCTTTTGAACCATCCCAGCAGAGCGAATAAATCATATCTTTATCCGATTTCCATAACTGTTTTGCCTTTCCATCTTCTTTTATCTTATAAAGAGCAGAAGGTTGGTCTCCATCTGCTTTTGCGATTTTTTTGGCTCCTGTTCCTGAAGCACTTACAGTGATAGCTACATTTGTATCTGATGTGGGAAAAGTTGAAGGCAAATTATTCTCAGATTCTTTCACTTCCCCTCCAGCTCCCACAAAAATATAACCTTCGTCATCCAAAGCAATTGTCCTTATCTCTTCGTAGGGAGATTCAAATATCACTGAAACTATCTTTTCTTTAGAAATTTTGTACAGCATTCCATCTCCGCCACTCCCTGCAATAAAACTTTCATCCGAAATCCACTTCATACAAAGGATATGATTTTCTTCAGAATCAAAAACCTTTACTCCTTCTCCATTGGGTGATATTTCATAAATTCCTCCGTCTTCTCCCACAGCAGCAAGAAGTGAACCTTCTGGAGTAAACATCAAATCCCAAATGTATTTCTCATGAGGATTAAAAAACTCATCTCCATTTCCTTTTTTTGTTATCTTATAGACCTTTCCATTAGGAGATGTCCCTGCGTACAAGCTTCCATCAGGTCCCAGAACAAGACAGGTGACATCCATTTCTGGAGATCTGAAATACAACTCTGGTTCCCCGTTCGGCTCCATACGATAAACCGCACCTTTATGGCCAGTCCCTATATAAATTGTTCTTTCTGGCGTCACTAGGAGGGACAGATAAAATTCCTCAGGAGGGGCTTTTAACACCTCTTCTACAGGAGACAGAGTCAGCTTTCCATCCGAAGAAACGGTGATTCCCTCAAATTTTCCCTTAATAAAATCGTCAAATGACTCTAAAATCCATTTTTGAGGTGTGACAGAATACACTCCCTGTCCTATGAACATCAAAACAAAAATTATTCCAAATAATGCTTTTTTCATACCTATTCTCTCTCTCAATTTTATAAAAATCATTTGATCCTTATGGGAATCATAGCTGCTCCCTGAAATACAAAAGGGACCCGGAGCTGAAAATTACTTAAGGTGGATTTGGTGATCTCTGTCGGTATAGAGGTGGCTATACGGGGGGAAGAAAACATGGTCTTCATGCTGGGGGGGAGATTTGGAAGCTCCTCTCCCTTTAAGAAAAGGCCAGGTTTGTCCGCAAGTATTTTTATATAGATCCGGTTGTTTTTTCTCTGATTACTCAAAACTCTAATCAACTGATGGAGATCACGAGGCAAAAAAGCCTGAGTTTGATAAAGGCTCCTTTCCAGCTGTCCCATGGAGGTCGTATCCCCAACAAAAAGATGAAATTTAGAACCAGAAGGAAGGTTGGGAGCCACAACAGCTCCTTCTCTTAATACGCTTTCTCCTCTAAAATTACGAGTATATATTTTAACCTGGATTCTTTCCCCAGGAGAAACATCATATTTATCAAGCCATACCTTTTCAAGATAAGATATTTTTATTTCTTCTGAAGAATCCAGCCTCAAATCAATACGATGAATTCCAAGTTCCTTAAATTGGTTGTTGGTCAAAAAATAGGTTACAGCAGCTATTAAAGTAGAAGCATTGGTTATAGAAGAGTCAAAATTTCCTGAAAAAAGATCTTCCAACCGAATGCTCATCCCGTTTTCGAGGAATATATTGCCGTTCAACTCAAGGGTAAGGTCCCCGATAGACCTTTCTTCAATAGACATTATACTCATAACAGCAAGATTCAATAAAGATGCGGTCAAAATTTTATTCTCAACCACCTCTAATCTAATATCCTTCACTTTATTACCCGAGTTGAACAGTTCAATATTTACAGGTATTAATTCCGGCGTCTTTCCCAGCTCCCCAAATACTCCAGAAGACCGGTCCTGATTAAAACTTCCTATAATCTCACCCGTAGAAGTGAGTCTCATAGACGTGTTGAGGCTGGGGACCACTGTGATGACATCAGCTTCGGTCATAGCATAATTTACAGGACCCAAATTATACATGGGGTGTCCGAATGCTAATATATTTTTTCCGTCTATGTAAGTGGTGGTTCCTGTTGCGGCTAAGCTTAAATCTCCGGATATCAGCTGAACACCAATAGGATCACCTTCCCTTAAGTCAATTTTTGTAGAAGTGGATTCGTTTTGTATTTGTTCCGTATACCCTACCTGCATGGGGCAGAAGCCGATATCCGAAAAAAAATTTTTTGATTTCTCAAAAGCTTTTTTTGAAAAGCCATTGAAGATGAGAGGGATTTTCATGGGTTGTAGGCTTTTGCCCTTATAGAATGCATTGGTGTTTATAACATTGTGCTTCTCATATATTTCAGAGAGTTCTTCTAGGGACAAATGCTTTTTTATCGGTATTGGCGAAGAATAAGTGGATTTGGTCTCTTCAGATTCTCTTATCTCCATCATCTCTCCAATAGGTGTGATTCCTGCAATCGCTTCCGTAGAAAAAGGAAAGCTGTAGGCAACAGCTCCGGCCAGTTTTCCTTGTAAATACACAGGGCTTCCACTCATGCCTTGGATCACGCCGGTTTTTTCTAAATTGATTCCAGTCAATTTGGCTAAAATGATATTTCTTTTGGGTCCAACACTGGGATCATTTTCCAATATGCCTAGTATCTCCACATCAAACTCTTCGAGGTTCTTTCCTTTCAGTACGGTTTTTCCGGTACCTTTCATTCCTTCTCTTATTTGGTCAACGGGAAAAAAAGGAGATTGGGCATTCACGCTGGAATAGATGAAACCCATGGATATGAAAAGGACCAAAATAGCTCTATATGATATTTCTCTCATTCTGTCTCCTGTAATATTTGACTTGAATGATTCATAACAAGCAGGAACCATTTATGTCAAACTGGTTTATCTCGAATATTAAACCAAATAAATATTGCTTTCGTTACAAAAATTAAAAAAGATTATATAATACCAAGCCTTTTTCCACATTCTTTGAATAATCTAAGAACTGTTTCTAGTTCCTCTTCAGTATGTGTGGCTGAATAGCTCGTTCTTATAAGGGCATTCCCCATTGGCACAGCAGGGAAAATCACAGGATTAGTGAATATTCCCTTTTCTCTTAACATCTTCCAGAGCATGAAGGCCCTTTCATCGTTTCCAATCATAACAGGTATAACCGCACTTTGAGTGGGGCCTGTTTCATATCCCATTGACTGAAAACCTTTCCTCATTTTTTCTGTGATCTCCCATAACCTTTCTCTTCTTTCCGGCTCATTCTCAATGATACCAAGGTTGGTAATCACTGTTGCCACTGATGCAGGAGTGATGCTTGCGCTAAATATAAGAGAACGGGCAAAATGTTTTATATAAGATATGACCTTTTTCTCTCCTACAACAAATCCTCCTAAAGAAGCAAAGGATTTGCTGAAAGTTCCCATAATGATGTCAACGTCTTGTTCAACACCGAAGTGTTCACAAGTTCCTCTTCCGTGCTCACCCATAACCCCGATTCCATGTGCATCATCAACCATAATCTTTGCCCTGTGTTTTTTGGCACATCTTACGATTCCGGGAAGGTCAGCCAGGTCTCCTTCCATACTAAACACTCCATCCACTATTATCAGTTTGCTTATATCTTTGTCCAAAGATGAAAGAACCCTCTCCAAATCATCCATATCATTATGCTTGAATTTATAGACTTTTCCATAGGAGAGGCGACAGGCATCTATAATACTCGCGTGAACCATTTCATCCGATAAAATTGCTTCATCTTTCTGAACCAAAGTTGAAATAATCCCCTGATTAGTCTGGAATCCCGTGCTGAAAGCGAGGGCTTCTTCCTTTTTCATAAATTTGGCCAACTTCTCTTCTAACTCCACATGAATATCAAGGGTTCCGTTTAAAAATCTTGATCCACAGGTAGCCACTCCATATTTATCAACTGCCTCTTTAGCTGCTTTCATGGCTTTGGGATGATCAATAAGACCTAAATAATTGTTAGAACCCACCATGATCACATCTTTCCCATTGATTTTCACTTTGTTGCCCTTTACTTCTTGTATGGGAGTGAAATAAGGATATAAACCCATTTGTTGGGCTTGTTCAGCCCTTGTAAAATTATAGCATTTATCGAATAAGCTCACCGTATCCTCCTGCTTAATAACCTGACCGATTCAGGATCATTAGATTTGAATCAAATACCATCTTTAAGATAAGTTGACCTGATAACTATATTTTTTTAAAATTCTTATCATGAAAATTTTTGTAACCGGTGGCACAGGTTTTATCGGAAGTCACCTTGTTGATTTCCTATTAAAATTTAAAAACGCTCAAATATATGCCCTTACCCGCAATCTCAGCAACCCCAAATGGTTAAGAAGGCGCCGTATTCATCTTATTGAAGGGACTCTTCTTTCTCTGCCTCCTCTCCCTTCAGATTTAGACTATGTCTTTCATCTTGCCGGTGTCAGTAAGGCAATCGATTCGAAAAAATATTATACAGTAAACCAGGATGGAACAGCAAGTCTTTTTCATAAGTTGTCTTCTGAAACTCCCTGTCCAAAGAAGGTTATATTCCTTAGCAGCCTGGCAGCTGTTGGCCCCTGCTGTAAAGGAAAAGCAGTCACAGAAATAAAAAGTCCTTTTTGTGTGACGCCCTACGGAAAAAGCAAAAGACTGGGGGAAAAAGAAGCTTTGAAGTATAAAGAAAAATTTACAGTGATCATTTCTAGAGTAGGACCAGTTTTTGGTCCTAGAGATAGAGATTTTCTTCCCTACTTTAGACTCATAAACAAAGGGTTATTTCCTTCATTAGATTCTAAATCTGGATTGATGAGCGTGTGTTATGTCAAAGATCTGGTCAGGGCTTTATATCTATGCATGATAAAAGATATCAAAAGCGGAGAAATATTCCATATTGCTGACCCGACCCCGTACAGTTGGGATGAGTTTGGAAAGGTTGTGGCAAAAATTCTGAGGAAAAAACCTATAAAAATAAATCCTCCTTATCTATTTCTTCGCATTTTAACATGGCTCTCTGAGTTGAATTCAAAATTCACTCAAAATCCAACTATGCTGAATCAAGACAAGCTCATAGAAATGAATCAAGAAGGTTGGATCACAGACACTTCCAAAGCCAAACAAGAATTGGGGTTTGAAACAGAATACTCTTTAGAAGAGGCGATTAAAGAAACCATCCAATGGTATAAGAAAAAATCCTGGCTCTGAGTATAAATTTGGATTATTCACTATCTGAGGCCACATCCACATAATTCATAAGACACAGATAAACGCAGATAAAAGTCAAACGTTGTTTGCTTTTCTCTTTTTACTTTTCCCATTTCACCTTCTTTTATGGTGTTCTTTTGGAAGTGTAAAAAGTAGCAGAGAATTCTTTTTTATCCTTAAGGCACCATCCTTCTTCTAAAGAGCATGCGAAATATTTGACCTTACCTCTCAGGACATGATTTCCTCTCTCTGCTTCAGGTTTTACTGTAAAGGGAACCATCACAGGGTCTGAAAGATCAAGATATTCTTTTCCATCTTTTTCTTTTACCTTCACACCTAGATCTGAAGCTGTAAAAAAATCTTTGGAAAAGGCCAGGGTGTCCGAGGGCTCGATTTCAATGATAAAGGACGGTTGAGAGCTTATGGCAATTCCTTCTTTCACTGTGAATTCAAGCACAATATTTCCTTCCTGCCCTCTAGAAAGTCTTTTTGGGCTTACATTAGAATCAATCTGAAGCAAATCATATTTTTCAGCAGATAAAAAAGAAAAGATCAAACAAACCAAAAAGACTAAAAATCTAACTTTTCTCATTTATAATATCCTCGCATTACCTGTTCATTTAAATGATAAAAAACTGAAGAACCTAAATCAAATCATAACACAAAAAAATCTTATAATTCAGAGAAAAATTTGACTTTATTTTTTTATTTTTATTTATTATAATCCACAAAAATAAGATGAATTTGATATCCAGGATTACAGGAACAGGCCACTTCATCCCTCCCCGTACAGTAACAAATTTCGACCTTGAAAAAGAAATGAATACCTCTGATGAATGGATACGCAAAAGGACAGGGATCAAAGAAAGACATTATGCTGAAGAAGGAATTGGTTCTTCAGATTTGGCTTATGAAGCAGCAAAAAAGGCCATCCAAGATGCAGGAATCAAAAAGGATGACATCGAATTCATCATTGCCGCCACTCTTTCTCCTGACCATTATTTTCCTGGGATCGGGGTTTTGATACAGTCTAAATTAAATCTCAGAAACATCGGGGCTCTGGATGTTAGAGACCAATGCAGTGGATTCATATACGCCCTATCTGTGGCTGACCAATATATAAAATCAGGAATGTATAAGAAAATACTTTTGATCGCAGCAGAAGTTCAGTCTTCAAATCTTGACTATTCGGATGAAGGAAGAAACCTCGCTGTTCTTTTCGGAGATGGAGGAGCTGCTGTCATTGTTGAGGCCAAGGAAAATAAAGACAACCGAGGCATTCTTTCCACCCATCTATTCTCTGATGGAAGACACGCTACAAAATTATGGATGGAAACGCCCAGCCCTAAAGAAAAACCTACCTTTTCATATGATATAATAGATAAAAAGAGATGCTTTCCTAAAATGGAAGGAAAACATGTATTTGTCAATGCGGTTGAAAGTATGCCCAAAGCAGTATGGGCAGCTCTTGACCATAATCATATGACCATTGACGATGTGGACCACCTCATTCCTCATCAGGCGAATGATCGGATAAGCCTCATGGTAGCCAAGAAATTAGGAATTCCTGTTCATAAAGTGATCAGAAATATCGATCGTTACGGAAACACCACAGCCGCTTCTATCCCCATAGCTTTGGATGAATCCGTTAAAAATGGCCGGATAAAAAAAGGAGATCTTATTGCATTGACTGCTTTTGGCTCTGGTTATACATGGGCTTCAGCACTAATAAGATGGTAATTAAAGAGATTGCTGAAATCATTGTCTTTATTTAGTCATGATTTTATGGTAGGATTGTTTTCTTACCAAAATACAAAGATGGAATAATGTTTGAATAGAGGAGGAACAAATGAGAAAGATTTTTACGGTACTTTTCATCCTTGCCTTTTCATTAACCAGTGCCGGAATGCTTTTATCTCAAGACAACAAAGAAGACGCTAAATTCAAAAAAGCTGTGAAAGAATACCTTGACACTCTTTGGAATTTTTACCCCACCCAGGCTACACTGGAGGGTTTTCATGAATACGACGACAAACTAGAAGATTTTTCCAGCCGAAATGTGACCAAACAATATGAGAAACTGGATGAACTGAATAAGTCTTTTATCGTTGAAATTGATAAAGAAAAATTAAGTCCTGAAGTAAAGATAGACCATGCTATGATCGTTGATGGTCTTGCCTTAGAATTACTCCAACACGAAAGTCTTGTTCCGTGGGAATATGACCCCTTATTTTACAATAAAATATTATATAATTGCGTAAGATCTCTGATGACAGGAGACTTTGGCACGCCTGAAGACAGGGCAAAAAATGCCGTTAAAAGACTCAATGAAATCCCCGGCTTTCTGAAAGGGGCTACGAAAAACTTGAAAACGCCCCCTAAGATTTCCACAGAAACAGCGTTAAAACAATTCCCGGCTATAATGGATTTCTATCAAAACGAGATGCCACAGCTTATTCAGGAAGCTCCTGATTCTCAGAAATCTGACCTTCAGAAAAAATTAGATGATGTCATTTCTGCATTGAACGAATATCAATCATATCTAAGTAACCAACTTCTTCCTGAGTCAACAGGTAATTTTCGGCTCCTTACCGCACATGTGAAAATGGCAAGAATGAGCTTCCAAAATCTAACTCCTCTTCAGCAAATAGGAGAACAAGCCAAAGTTGAGATAAACAATATCCGAAGAGAAATGGCTTTAGTATGTATCTCATTCTACAAAATCATGGATCCAAAGTTTAATGTTGAAAATCCCCCTTCAAACCTGACCGAAGAACAGGTGAGAAACGTCATCATTTCCCATGTTCTTGACAAATTAAGAACGTTTCATCCCACCAAGGAAGATTTCATTGAGACTCTAAAAGACTCAAAACAGGAAGTAAAAAAATTCATACAGGAAAAGGAACTTTTAAACACCCTCCCAGAGGTTGAACTCAATATTGAAGAGATGCCAGAAATCTACCATACTGGAAATCGATTTCGGCTGGTCAGACCAAGTTTATATGATGACTCAAACCAATACACTCTTCAGATTGCCCCTTTTGATGAGGATCTGAGTGAAGAAGTCATTCAGGCTATTCTGGAAGAATATAATAATTTTATCATTCCATTTTATACAGCAAGGAATATATACCCAGGAACTTTTGTCCCGACCTGTTTATCCCTTGAGAATCCTTCCTTAGCTCAAAAATTATATCCAAACAGAGCACTTACCCATGGATGGCCTTTATTTGTCGAAGAAATGATGGCCTTATCTGGAATAGGAAATTATGACCTCAGATATCGTCTGCTTCAATTGAAAATGAAGCTTAAGGCTGCAATTGATTTTATTCTTGACCTCCAAATCCATGAAGGAGGAATGACTAAAGAACAAGCGATTAATTATATGACAAGGATGGGATTCTTATCCGAAACTGAAGCTGAGAAAAATTGGGAAAGAATTGTATTGATGCCTTTAGAAGCGGCTTATGCTTATGTGGGATACCAAGCGCTGCTGGATATGGAAGAAGAGTATAAAAAAATCAAAGGGGATGCTTTTAGCAGGAAAGAATTTTTGGATAAAGTCCTCAGCTATGGTCCTATTCCGCTCAGACTGTTAAGAGAGAGAATTCAGTAAAAGAAGATTTTTTGTTTGATCTCCTGTATCCATAAAAAACAGTTAAGCACATGGTAGTATTTTCTTCTTTGTTCTTAAGAAACAAAAATGTTCCGTATTGCTGACTCTCATGCACATCTGAATGCCAAAGATTTTGATAAAGACAGGGAAGAAGTTATCAAAAGAGCTTTCAATGCAGGGGTAAAGGCAATTCTCTGCCCCACTGAGGTTTCTGATGATAAAAATAAATCTACCACCCTTAGCCTCCTTCAAAATCACAAACATATTTTAGCAGCTGGAGGTGTTCATCCCCATAATGCCCGCCTCTACAATCAAAATCACGAACGTATTATTAGGGATATGGCTGTACAGAAGAAAATCACTGCAGTAGGAGAAATAGGTCTTGATTTTCATTATAATTATTCCCCTCCCTCCAAACAAAAAGAAGTATTCGGCAAACAACTTGCCCTTGCTCAGGAGCTGAAGCTCCCGGTTATCATACACAGCAGACTAGCAGCTTCCCATGTGCTCGATTCTTTGAAAAAACAAAATTTTACTCAGGGAGGCGTACTGCACTGTTTCACAGAAAACATTGATTTCGCTAAAAAAATGGTCGAACAAGGATTTTATGTTTCATTTTCTGGGATCATCACCTATCCCAAAGCACATGCTCTGAGAGAAACCTCAAAAAAAATTCCTTCAAATAATCTCCTGGTAGAAACAGATGCTCCCTATTTGACTCCTATTCCTCACAGAAAAAAGATGAAAAGAAATGAACCTGTTTTTGTGATAGAAACAGCAAAAATTCTTGCAGATATCAAAAAAATGCCTTTTGAATCTTTTGCGGAAAAAATGTACCATAATTTCTGGTCCTGTTTTAACTTGAACTATCCAAATAATAATCAATGAGCATAATAAAGAACCTACGAAAAACTTGGAATCAGGAAGAACCCAAGATAGATTTGAAATATAAAATATTTGATGTTAATATACATTCCGCATATATAAAATTCATGCCCTCCAGGGATATAATATGCCAAAGTTAAACCAAAGGCCAGTCAAGCAACAAATGGAAAAAAATCCCTCTCTAGAAGAACTTTATTCTATTATAAGAAATGACCTCTGTGAAATAGAAAATAGAATACAAGGTTTTACCTACTCTCCCAACCCACTTATCAAGGAAATCAGTTCTTATCTTTTCAAAAAACCAGGAAAAAAAATTCGACCTGCACTTCTAACACTTTGTTCCAAGTTATTCAGTTATACGGGAAAAGAACATATTCTCATGGGAACTCTTGTGGAAATGATTCATACCGCAAGTCTTATTCACGATGACATTATTGATGACTCTGAAAAAAGGAGAGGAAAAGATACCATCCACACTCGATGGGGACCTAATATCACGGTGCTTCTCGGAGACTATTTGTACATAAATACCATAGGCGCCTCTTTACACACTAAACATCTTGATATAACCAAGACATTTTTACAGGCCTCTTCTAAGATGATTGAAGGGGAACTGAATGAATACTATTTAAGCGGAAACCTTGAAATTACTGAAGATGAATATCTAGATATACTCAATAAAAAAACAGCTTCCCTGTTTTCAGCTTGCTGCCAAATCGGAGGAAGGTTGGCTGATGCTTCGAAAAAACATGTAGCATTGCTGGGAGAATTTGGTACTCATTTTGGAATGTGCTTCCAACTCATTGATGACCTCTTAGATTATTCTGGAGATTCTCATTCAATGGGAAAACCTGTTCTCTCTGATTTGAGAGAAGGTCGAATCACTCTGCCCCTCATTTACACATTCAATCATGACGGGCATGAAAACCGCAAAAGAATTTCTGAACTCTTTAATCAGAAAAACTTCAGTCAGTATTCCCAAAAAAAAATAATAGATATCGTCAAATCCAACGGTGCTCTTGAATATACTTTCCAAAAAGCAAATGATTTTTCGATGTCAGCCCGCCAAATATTAAACAATTTTCCAGAATCTGCCTTTCGGGAAAGCCTCACCCAAATTTCAGACTATATACTTCACCGAGACAGATGATATGAATGGAGCCTAAACTATATCCGAATTTCATTTTTCATGAATAATATAGGTTAGAAATGCTGGAAATAGAGGTCAAAGTCAAGGTCCACAGCCTAAAAAAAACACATGAAAAACTTTTATCTTTAGGAGCAGAACTAACCAAACCAAGATATTTTGAAAAAAATGTTCTTTATGATTTTTCTGAAAAGAAACTCACAAACAGAGATCAAGCTTTAAGACTCAGATCAGTGGGAAAAAGGAATACTCTGACTTATAAAGGTGAATTACAAAAATCAAGAAAATTTAAAATAAGAAATGAATATGAAACTGAAGTAAAAAATAAAAAACAAATACAAAAAATACTGACCTCACTCGGTCTCAAACAAATTTTTGTATACCAAAAATACAGAACAGAATACAGAGCCTGCAAGCTGAAAATATGTCTGGACGAGATTCAAGTTGGAAAATTCATGGAATTGGAAGGAAAAAGAGAGGATATTGTTGGCTTTGCAAAAAAATTGGGAATCTCAAAAAAAGACTTTATAAAGGCTGACTATATATCTCTCATAAAAGAAATGGAGAGGAAAGAAAAAAATTAAGGATTTTTTTTGCCTTGGTTTTCTTTCTCCTGCTTTTCCTTTTTTTCACTCTTATGTTCATCAAGCACTTTAAAATCAATGAGCCCTTTATTCACTTCTTCTTGGGCAATCCGGATAAGATTTTTGGATTTAGATTTTATCTTTGGCTTAGCTCCCTTTAAAAGCATTCTCGCTCTTTTTGAAACTAATAAGATGAATTTGTATTTGCTATCTAAATCTTTATAGGATTCCAATGATAAAAATCTCCTGTTAAGTATATTAGCAAGTAAAATAACAAAAAATCGACTTAAATTCAACATATAATTTAATCTAGATGAATAAAATAATCCTTTTGCTTTTTACATTTCCCCTTTCACATTTTCCTTTTCACCAATAAATTTTTTTGGCTGAGTGGGTTTGACAACATATCAGAAGTTAATTAAACTAGATAAACATTTGTGACCCGTTAGCTCAATTAGGCAGAGCAGCTGACTCTTAATCAGCAGGTTGAAGGTTCAATTCCTTCACGGGTCACTATTTTTGTTTTCTCTTTTTTTCTCAACATTATTGTCAGTATGTTCATGCTGTTCTGAATATTGTGAAACTCAAATATCAAAGGAATAACAAGTGAAAATTAGCTGGTTACAGGCCCCAGTCCTGTACGGATGAGGTTGCGGCGCTCATCATACCAATCACCATAGGCTGTGCCAGGCATAAAGTCATCATGGGCTGTGGCGAGAAATTCCTTTAACCGTGCCCGCATACGCTTCAAGACAGAAGGTCTTGATGATCCTGCTGTCAAGTTGTTCATTTGAAAAGGGTCTTCTAAGTTGTCATAGAGTTCTTCTTCTCCAGTAAGCCATTTGCAAAAGGTATATTGTTTTGTTCTTACTCCACGCCACTCAGGCCACCGGGTTCCGGTCCAGAAGAAATCCCAGTGAGAGGTGTAGCTGCCGATCAGCACTTCTTCCCGGCTGTCTTTTTCCTTTCCAAGAATCACAAAACTCAGATCTGTACCGTCAATCTCCTGAGGTATTCTTATGCCCGTAAGCCCACACAGAGTGGGAAGATGATCCATGGGAGTGTGAAGTGAATGAAGTCGGGACCCCGCCTGAATATGATTTGGCCAACGGATAATAAGAGGAATTTTCATGGCTTCAGTATAGGGGACCATCTTATTGAGTCGGCCGTGACTGCCGTGCATTTCGCCGTGGTCAGATGTGAATATGAGAATGGTATCTTTTTCCAGTCCTGAAACCTTCAGATACTTCATCAACCAGCCGAGATTGTCGTCCATGTTCTTAGCCATAGCCAGATAGTTACGCATCTCCATGATCTTCCTGGGATTGTCCTCCGGCACATTGGGTGACCAATGAATATTTTCCGGAACTTTTTCCAGATAACCTTTAGGAATATATTCTGGTGCAAAGGGAGGATGAGGGGGGGTGAGGGGCGACACAGAGTAAAAAAGGTTTATCAGAATTTTTATGTTTTTCCATGTAGGCAATAGCTTGACCAACCTCTGTATCTGTCTCATATCGACCAGAAAATAGTCTTTTGGGTTCATACAGTCCTTCCTCTCTCCGCCATCCTGAGGAGAGGTGCTATTTTCCGATAAATCCTGTCTGATATCCTGCTGCACCGAATATATTGGCCATGCAGTGAGGATTGTGTTTTTGGTTGGCTTCCACAAAGTTCATAATTATTCCGGAATGGGTGGGATAACGTCCCGTCTGAACCATTCCTCGATAGGGTGTGCAGAGAGGACAGCTGGAAATCGAATGGTCAAACGTAACTCCCTGTTGGGCCAAACGGTCGATATAGGAAGTGGTAATATTCCAGCCTCCATACACACCGCACACATCAGCGCGAAGCTGATCATCAAAAACAAAGAAGATATTGGGTTTCTTACCGGCTACAGGCTGCTTACACCCCGGAACATCAGAGCTGCTGTTCCTGCAACGGCTATTTTAAGGAAAGTACGACGATCCATCCCTTTTTTATTTATAGAAAGACTCCTCAGCACCAAATTATCACACTGTTGGTCTGTTTTCAAGACTTCTTAGCTGCCTGAGGCAGCGATCACTGAAACCTGCTTGGAGGAATCACTTCTTTTTATTTGGTCCGGCTGTAAAAAACATGCCCTTAATATTTTTTATAACTTTTGTCATGCCCTTGTCCCCATCTTCAATGATCAGCCTCTCCATAGAACTTCTATAATAGGAATTATGATAAACTTTGGATTTCTGTTTTATAATATTTTGGTCATATTCTCGTCTCTTTTTGGGATTACTTAGGACCTCATAAGCTTTTTTGATCTTGTTCAATATCTGTCTTCTCTGATCCTCGTCCATGAGAGTATAGTGAGCCATTGAATTTTTCTCATAATAAATCAAGGCTTTTCGATAGGCTTTTTCAATATCCTGCTGGGAAGCGCTGTGACTCACATTCATAACATCATACAGGTTCATCTCATTATGATTTTTTGTTTTCATATCATTGACCACGTTATTTTCCAAAACTATTCAAAAAAACCACGGCTTAATATTGATTTTTTTCAGGTTTATTCCTGAAAACCATTGAGAAAACCATTTTTTAGCTCATGAACTATTTAGGTTAGGTATAAGAATGACTGTCCTTTATTTTTTTACCCTGTGTTTTGATATTGTTCTTTTCTTTTGCCGTCAGTTTAGATGCAATGGAAATAATGGCTTTCCCCACATCTGTATCTGGGTATTTATTGATAAAAGGAGTCAGATCCTTTACGCTCTGGTGAACTATTTCATTAAAAGGAATGGCTCCCAAATAATCTAAATCTATGACTAAAATCTTTTGAACCATATTGGAAATGGATTCTCCGAGCATGTAATCCTTTTCATGTCTCGCTTTATTGATGATAAGGCTGGGTCTAAACTTTTTCAGAGCCCGGTATAATAGATCAGCATAATACTTATCCTGAGAAATGGTTTCACTAAGAAAATTATAAACCGATTTTGAATTGTCATTAATCTGTTCGGTTACTTTTTTAATCAAGTCCTGAATCTGATAATGATCAATGTATAATTTTAAAAGCCTTATAATGCATGACTTTAAAAAGTAATAGGCATTTTCAATAGAGGTAGGTTCGGGATTGATCACAAGTATTCCTGGGTTTGAAAGAAGGAAAAAATCTATGGAATTATAAGTCGAACCTGTCCCGATATCCACAATGATGATATCTGAATCAAATGCTTTTATATGCCTGATTAATTTTAATTTTTTAAAATAATTCAAATTTGCAGAAAAAAGAAGGTTGTCAGATCCTTTTACTAGGCGTAGTTTATTGAAAGCTGTAGGAACAGCCACATCCTTTAGGCTGGGAACTTTTTTGGTCAAAAAATCTCCCAGATCCAAATCACTCTTCTTTAATCCCAGAAAAGTATGAAGATTGGCCCCTCCTAAATCAGCATCTATTAAGGTGACTCCTCTATTTTTTTTTGATAGATATACAGCCAGATTAGCACTCACAAAGCTTTTTCCCGTCCCCCCTTTTCCTCCTCCTACAGCCCAGATAGTCCTTTCTGAATCCTGTCTGACTGTGATAACCGGATTTTTGCTTGTTTTTTTTTGATCCATTACATTTCAAAATATAATCATGGATAAAGTATTTTAACATAGTATAAATATTTGTAAAACAAAACCTGCAAGAACTAGACAGGCTTCTATCCTGGATTATTCACAAGTTGAGGTTGCTGCAGATGCAAGGCGCAGGGCATGAAGTCGTGGTCTTTCACTACGAATGCCCTGTAACAAAGCAGGTGAGATCAACTTGCCTCAATGGGTGAAAAATGGCGATTAAAATAAAAAAAACATAAACAGAAAAAATGTGCAAAAGTCATGGTCCCAAAAAAATATTTTATATCACTGAAAATAAATTAATAAATAATGCATCGCTATTTTTTTATGAATAGGTCAGGCTAGTTGATTTTGTGTTATCATCGTCTTATGAAATTTGGGTGTTGATGGAGCGACAAGATATGGTGAAAAGAGAAAGATAAGAGCTGTTAAATGTGAAATGAGAAATGGTAAATGTAAAAATAAAGCCTTGAATTTCACAGCTTTTATGAATAACCAGGATAATTATTCTTTACTGTTGGATGATCAATACCTATAATAAATTCTAAACGCAGACCATGGACTTAACCATTCTCATCATTACAGGTTCATTCCTTACCGTGATTGTTCTTGCTGCTGTCTTTATATTAAGAAGCACATTAAAAGAAACCTCCTCCAAAATTGAAGAGATGAAGAAGGCCCAGATGGAGAATAAAGCCATGTCTTTGATGCAGCAACAAATAAACGACCTCACTCAAAACATCAACCAGCAACTTAACAATATCAGCGGCCAATTCCAAAAGACCACTGGCCATATCGGGAACACTCTAGGTGATGTCAAACAAAATTTAGGAAGAATGGAAGGAGTCACCAAACAGGTACTAGAAAAAGCCCAAAACATTTCAAATCTAGAAAATCTCTTGCGCGCCCCTAAATTTAGAGGGGGATTGGGAGAATTGTTTTTAGGTGATTTATTAGATCAGATTCTACCCCCTGCCAACTACAAACTTCAGCATAAATTCAAAACCGGGGATATGGTGGATGCTGTTATTAAAATTGGAAACAATTTGGTTCCCATTGATTCAAAGTTTCCTCTCGAAAACTTTAAAAAATATTTGAAAGAAGAAGACAAAAAAGAAAAATCAAACCTTAGAAAAAAATTTGTTTCGGATGTAAAAAAACATATTGATGTCATATCTCAGAAATATATCCTTCCTGATGAGGGGACATTTGACTTTGCCCTCATGTATATCCCTGCAGAGAACATTTACTATGAGACCATCCTTCGTGAAGAAAATATAACCAAAGACAAAAGCATCTTCTCATATGCCCTTCAAAAAAGAGTCATTCCTGTTTCTCCCAACTCCTTTTTTGCCTATCTCCAGGTCATTGTCCTAGGCCTCAAAGGTCTTCAAATAGAAAAGTCAGCCCAAATTATATTTCAGTCTCTCTCCAGACTACAAAACGACCTCTCTGTATTCAAGAACACCTTTGACCTCATAGGAACTCATTTGAATAACGCACGAACAAAATATGATGAAGCTGAAAAAAGGTTGTTGAAATTTACAGACAAGGTGAATTCCTTGGATTCTTATGAAGCAGAGATGCTTGAAGAAAAAAAGAGTGACTGAAGAGCTTATAATCGTGAAGAATATTTCAACTCCTTGAATGTGACAATAAAAGAGGTCATTTCATTGCTCTCGACTTTTAATTCTCCGTGAATCTGTTCTGTGAGCATTTTGACCAACTGGAGTCCAAAAGAGTCTGATTTGCTTAAGTCCAGCACATTTTTAATCCCAATTCCATTATCACTCACTACTAATTTAATATTATCACACTCTGTTCTTGCCAAGGAAACTCTAACTTCTCCTCTTCGACCTGTTGGAAAGCCGTGTTTGAGGGAATTGGATATTAATTCATTCACTAGAAGCCCTAAAGGAATAGCTGTATTCAGGTCCAAAAGAATTTTCTCAACATCATTTTTTAAGACAATCCTGTTAGAAACAATCCCAAAAGATTGAAATAGATATTGGGATAAGCTGTTTATATATTTTGAGAAATCAACTTTGGAAAGGTCCTCAGACCTGTATAATTTCTCATGGACCATAGCCATAGTCTTGATTCTTCTCTGGCTTTCTTTGAATATTTCAATAACCCTATCTTCTTGTATACCCCTTGATTGAAGGGACAGCAGACTGGAAATCACCTGCATATTATTCTTGACCCTATGATGAATTTCACGTAATAGAACCTCTTTCTCACGAAGGGAGTCCTCAATCCTTTGTTTATCTTTTTTGCTTTCTGTTATATCCCGAATATAAGAGCGGGTTCCGATGATTTGATCCTTTTTTTTCAACAATACGGCATCCACTTCACCAAAAATAACTGTCCCGTCTTTTTTTATCCCTTTAAACTCATAACTGCTTTTCACTTTTTTACCAGCCACTCTGCTTTTATGTAGATTTAAGACTCTCTCCCGGTCATCTGGATGAACTAATGATAGTATTGTTTTCTTCTGAAGTTCTTTCCTGCCATAACCGAATATTTCACACAGTCTGGTGTTAAAATATTTAAAATTTCCCTCTTTATCATCAATCATTATGGCTATCCTTGCTTTTTCAACCAGATTCTTATACCTTGCTTCCGACTCTTTTAGCTTTTTCTCCATGTTTTTGTGCTCGGTGATATCTCTGATATGGGCAACAGTCTGTGTTTGACCTGAGTAAGTCCTAAATATGCTAGAAATCACCTCTACCAAACGCTTTTCTCCGTCTTTCCGAACCACCTTGAATTCATAGGTAGAAGGAACATCCTCTCCTCTTTGCCTTTTTTTATATCTTTCTGTGACCAGTTTTTGTGATCCTTTGTCTAAATAATTCCTGAAATCCTTTCCCACAATATTTTCTCTTTTGTCTCCAACAATATCTGCGGCTTTATCGTTTAAATAAGTTAGCTTAAAATGATCATCTATGGTGAATAAGCCAGACGGAGAGTTATTCACCACCAAGCGAAAGAGTGCGTTCCTCTCTGAAAGTTCTTCCTCAGCCTTTTTTCGGCTTATAGCTATGGCGACTTGTTCAGAAACAAAGTTAAGAACTTCCTTGTCTTCCTCAGTGTATCTTAATCCCTTCTGATAACTCTGTACAGCCAGCACCCCAATGGTTTTGTTTTTTATTTTAAGGGGAACGCCAAGCCAATCCACAGAGGGGGGACCCACTGAAACCACTTCTCCTCTTTTTTCCAATTCTTTAAAGACATGGGGGGGTGCCAAGAGTGCTTTTCCTGTCCTTAACACATACTCTGTCAATCCTTTTCCCAAGTTCTGAGGAGAAGGCGGAGCCTCTTCCTGGTCAACAAAATAAGGAAACCTCAGTAATTCTGATTCTTCATCATATAAAGCTATATAAAAGTTCTCCTTGGCAGTCATTAATCTCGCTATGATCTCATGGATTTTTTTGTAAAGATCTCCCAGACTTTTTGCCGAATGGGCAGCTTCAGAAATCTTATATATGGAATCCTGCTTTTTCTTTAATTTTTCCAAATCCTCAACTTTACTCTTTAATTCTTCTACATCACTGAAAAGGAACTCTTTCTTCTCTTTTTTCTTTTTCATCTATCTTCTGATTCCTTCAGTCAATGACCGACCAAATTTTTTTGTCTATATTATCTCGAAATAACGCGAGGTTTGATACAACTTTAAAAAATACTTCAATGGTTTTATTCTGATTCCTCAAAAGATGATAACTGCTGTTCTAATTTTGTCACTATATCTCTTAATTGATCAATAATTTCCTCGAGGTCCTCAGGAGAGAATATATCCCAATCCTCAATATTACACTCATCTCGTCCTCTTTCCAGACTTTCGATAGCATCCTCAAGACTATCAATAAGCTGTGCGCAAGTTTCTTCTTTTGTACTCATTTAATTTCTCCTCCACAATTTGGTAACCTTCCATTTACCCTGTTTCTTTCTATATATCATATGAAGAAATTTATTGTCAAAGGGTAGTCTGAATTTTAAAATTGATAAAAATGCTGATATGTGATATATTACGTACCAGAATGCTGTATATTTTATTTTAACTTATTTTCTTAATCACAAAAAAGGGACGGAGGCATGATTAAAGGAATTATTTTTGACGTTAAAAAATACGCCATCCACGATGGGCCAGGGATACGTACGACTGTTTTTTTAAAAGGATGTCCTCTAACGTGCTGGTGGTGTCACAATCCAGAAGGGCAGTCTCCCAAAAAAGAACTATTTTATAATGCTAAAAAATGCCTAGAGGATTGTTCAGATTGTGTTAACGTATGCCCGAACCAGGCAATCACCCAAAACAATAAAGGAATATCCATAGATAAAAGCAAATGTCTATTGACAGGAGAATGTGCTCAAGCCTGTCCTACCCAGGCTTTAAAGATTATCGGACAAGAAATTAGTGTTGACGAATTAATGAAAGAAATCGAGAAGGACCAAATATTTTATAAAAATTCAAACGGAGGAGTTACCTTTTCCGGAGGAGAGCCTTTGATGCAGATCGATTTTTTAGATGCCGTACTTAAAAAATGCAACCTTCAAGACATACATACTGTTATTGACACCTGTGGTTATTCACCCTTTGAAAACTTTGAAAAAATAATGGACAAAGTCAATCTCTTTTTGTATGACCTAAAAATGATGGATAATGAAAAACATACCAAGTCCACTGGAGTCAGCAACCATTTAATACTTGAGAATTTAAAAAAACTGGCAAAATCTGGCAAAAAAATATATATAAGGATCCCGTTAATCCCTGATCTAAACGAATCTGAAGAAAACGCACAAAAAACAGCGGATTTCTTAAGAACCCTACCAGGAATAAATAAGATAAACCTCCTCCCCTTTCACAAAGCCGGGGCTCAAAAATATTCTCACCTAAAAAAACAAGTAAAAAACATTCAACCTCTTTCAGAGGATAAAATCAAAAAATTACAGAAAATATATGAAGGATATGATTTTTCTGTAAAAATAGGGGGATAAAATGAACCAAAGAATAAGAAAACTGAGAGAACAAAGTATAAACACAAAGCCATCCATCTCTACAGAAAGGGCTCACCTTCTAACAAAATTCTATAAAAGTAAGGAGGCAAAAAGAGTTTCAACTCCTTTAAAAAGAGCTCTTGCTTTTAAGTACATCATGGAAAATAAGAAAATATGTATTAATACAGGGGAGCTTATTGTCGGAGAAAGAGGGCCATCACCCAGAGCCACCCCCTCCTATCCTGAAATCAACACACACAGTCTAGAAGACCTTGATATTCTGAATTCAAGGGAAAAAACTTCCTATTCAGTCAGTCCTGAGGCAAAAGAATTGTATGAAAAGGAAATTATCCCATTTTGGAAAGGACAGTCTATAAGAGACAGGATATTTGATGAAGTCTCTGACCAATGGAAAGAGGCTTATGAAGCAGGAATATTCACTGAATTCATGGAACAGCGGGCACCCGGACATACGGTCCTGGATGACAAAATCTACAAAAAAGGCTTTATTGATTTTAAAAAAGACATCCAAAATAGTATAGATCATCTTGACTTTTTAAATGATCCTGAAGCATTACATAAGAAACAAGAACTTAAAGCCATGGCTGTAGCCGCAGATGGTATCATGATTTTGGCGAAACGCTATGGGGAAAAAGCTGCAGAGCTGGCCAAAAAGGAAAAAAATTCAAAAAGAAAAAAAGAACTTCATCAGATTGCTGAAAACTGTTCTCGAGTCCCAGCTCATGCTCCCCGCAACTTTTGGGAAGCACTCCAGCATTATTGGTTCGTCCACCTAGGAGTTATAACAGAATTAAACGGATGGGATTCTTTTAATCCGGGAAGATTAGACCAGCATCTTTTCCCCTTTTATAAAAAACAAATAAGAGAAAACAGCCTTTCTAAGGAAAATGCCAAAGAACTTTTACAAGCCTTCTGGATAAAATTCAACAATCAGCCCGCTCCTCCCAAAGTGGGCGTGACCGCTGAAGAAAGCGGAACCTATACTGACTTTGCGCTTATCAATATAGGAGGAGTTAAAAGTGACGGAACAGATGGTGTCAATGAACTCTCATACCTCATTCTTGAGGTCATCAAAGAGATGCGAATATTACAGCCCAGTTCCATGGTCCAGATAAGCAAAAAAGGGCCTGACCTTTTTCTGAAAAGAGCATTAGAAATCATAAAAACTGGTTTCGGCCAGCCTTCAATATTCAATACAGATGCCATCATCCAGGAACTCTTACGACAAGGAAAATCTGTCGAAGATGCTAGAGACGGAGGAGCCAGTGGATGTGTGGAAACAGGAGCCTTTGGAAAAGAAAACTATACTCTTACTGGCTATTTCAACATGCCCAAAGTACTTGAAATCACTTTAAACAATGGTGTAGATCCGCGAACTCATAAAAAAATCGGACTTGAAACCGGAGACCCATCTGAATTTAAAGAATTTCAGGAATTGTTAGACGCATTCAGAAAACAGCTGAACCATTTTATCGATATAAAAATAGAAGGAAACAATATCATAGAAAGGCTTTACGCCCAATACATTCCTGCCCCATTTCTATCACTCCTCATAAACGACTGCATTAAAAAAGGAAAAGATTATCATGAAGGAGGACCTCGCTACAATACTACTTACATCCAGGGCGTTGGACTAGGAACTATGGCTGACTGCTTTACTTCTATTCAGTACAATGTTTTCGATAATAAAACGATTTCTATGAAAAAACTTCTTGAAGTACTGAGAAAGAATTTCAAAGGAGAAGAAAAACTAAGGCAGAGACTTATCAACAAAACTCCTAAATACGGGAACGACGATTATTATGCTGATGACAACCTGAAAAAAGTGTTTGATATATACTACCATGCAGTAAATGGAAGACCTAATACCAAGGGAGGAAATTACCGGATAAACCTTTTACCGACTACTGTGCATATCTATTTTGGAAGAGTAACCGGAGCCACCCCAAATGGAAGAAAAGCATCTACTACTCTTTCTGAGGGTATCTCTCCTACCCAGGGAGCAGATACTCAAGGGCCTACTGCGGTCCTTAAGTCAGCCTCCAAAATAGACCATGTGAAAACAGGAGGGACTCTGCTCAATCAAAAGTTTAATCCTCAGTTATTCGATGATGATGGAATAGATAAACTAGTCCACCTTCTCCGTTCTTATTTTAGTATGGACGCCCATCATATTCAGATCAATGTGGTTTCCGCAGACACTCTACGCAAAGCTCAAAAAAATCCAGAAGATTATCAAAACTTAATCGTCCGCGTAGCAGGCTACAGTGATTATTTCTGCGACTTAAATGAAGAGCTCCAAAATGAGATTATTAGCCGAACAGAACACTTCCATTAAAATTACCCTTCACCCAAAGCTTACCATTTGATTTTTATGCTGATCCTTGCCTGCCGTGGCTGCTGCCTTCCCCATACTTCACCAAAAATAGGAACATCTTCCTTTACATAAGACACAGGTTTCTGACTATTTAATACATTTAAAACATCTATCCTAAATACAGAAGAGGCTGGAAGAGAAAAGCCTATATTTTTGAGGGGAATTTCTTTTTCTATACCCAAATCCAGGTAATAATGCGAGGGAGTCTTCCGAGATCCTCTTGTCTCCGGAAATGAATAATACCCTCCGAAATAAGGAACATAACCCATCTTCTCCCAATAATAACCAGAAATCCACTCAAAACCTGTGGATATATTTATCCCGTAAGGAGCCAAAAAAACCATAAGAAGTTTAAAATTGTGGTCTACAGAATAGGGAAGCTTCCCATACCAACCTTCATCCCCTATTCCTCTTCCTCCCAATCCCTTAAGGGCCCAGTCGTAATAGTTCTTGATTTCTGTTAATTCAGGGATATCAGGAATAAATAAGTGATTTCCAAACAGGCCCAAATAATTGGTACTTCCTTCTTCCTGAGACCAAGAACCAGTCTCAGATTGTCCTGGATTGGTTCCTTTTGCAGAGGAATGACTATAGGAAGTATTAAGAAATAGACAGGAACCTATTTTTCCATTAAGCTCAAACTCCAATCCTGAGTAATCTCTTCTTTTATGCTCAAAATTATCAAATAAGAATTTGTACTGTTCCACAGGGTCAAAAACAGCCAGAACTTCTAAGAGGTTGTCAGCTTTTGACCGGACATAACGAGCTGTGAAAGCCCAGTGACTACCGATTCTCCTGTCATATTCTATGAGGTAACGATTAAGGAAATTTGGTTTGATCCCAGAAGCGATTTCAAAAGTCTGAGACTTCTGCTCATTTTCAAAAGTCCAATTTGACGGATCATGAAGATCACTCGGTTTTGGACTGGTTCCTCCCTGCCATCGGTATGTTCTGAATTTTAATCCTGCCCCTGAATTCAACAGACCAAGGGGCATAGTAGTGATGATATCAGAAAATCTTCCCCATCCTAATTTAATGACATTTTTACTGTTCCCTGTGATATCAAAAGTCAAGGATAAACGGGGAGACAAAAAATCAACTATCCCCCATCCGAAAAGTTTATCTTTATTGTTATCCAAACACAATTGAGCCTGGCTTCTCAAACCAACCATGAACGATACTCTATTCCATGTCACTTTGTCATCGAAATAAAACCCTATCCCCCTTGAAGAATTAATAAAATCAAACACGCCGTATTCATACAAGAAAGTGGGAATTTGCTGACTTTCTCTCCATGTACTAAAATAATATTTGGTACCGGCTTCAAAATCATTACCTGGGAAAATATCTTCATCCTTTCCCGTGAAATCAACACTAAATCTTGAAGAAAAATCAAAATATTCAAATCCCATGTTAATTTCATGCTTTCCGAAATTTTCAATATCAAAATACTTTGTAAATTTAACACTGAAATCGAGCCGGCTCTGGTCATCCATAACCTCCCCATATGAATTGTTGATATTTCGCCCTAAGTCTTCAATGTAATACATGGAAGGCCCCAAGTTGTCATCAAGTGGATGGATTAGCTGATCTCTGTCTATATAACCCAGTCCTGCCTCCAGCAAAGTGGTGGAATTTAATATTCCTTTATAGTTAACCCGAAAAATATAATCAGCAAAATCTTTTCTTTCATACAGGTCAGGAATTCCAATCCCTCCTTTATGACCTAAGCTTTTTTGAAATACAGCTGTGGCTGAAAGATTATGACTGCTGCTAAAAGCATAGGTGAATTTTGTAAATAAATTATTAGCCAGAGTACTTTTCTCCCCCCCGGGGACGAACAAATAATCATAAGAGGCATCTCTTGTTTGTACAGAATCACTAAAAACATTGTCGGAAACAAAAAACCAAAGTTTATCTTTAATAATGGGGCCGCCTATATTGAAATACCCATTATAGTTCGAAAAATAATCAGGTTGGCTGATAACCGAAAGCTGATCCAGACGAGGGGACTGGAGATTTTTATCCATAAAAACCAGTGAGAATTCTCCTGACAAATCATTACCCCCGGTTTTTGTGACCATGTTGATAATCCCCCCGTATGCAGAGCCGTATTCCGGACTGAAGGGGTCAGAAATCACCTGGATTTCCTCTATTGAATCAAAATTTAGACGTATTCCTGAACTTCTCAATCGAACACCGCTTATGCAAAGGCCGTCTACGATCCAGTTGTTTCCTTCCTGCCCTTCCCCCCGAAAACTGGGCTGACCTTCGTCTGAAGTTCCTTTTCTGCTGTTCATTCTCACTCCGGTAGCTCCTGGAGTAAACTTAACAGCATCCACTAGAGTCCTGTTCTGTCCTGGCAGCATCTCAAGATTACGACTGTTAAGATAATAGCTGGTATCCGCAGATGTCTTATCGATCAAAGGAGCAGAAGCTGTTACAAAGACTTTCTCTTCAAGTTTGGACTCTTTCATTGTAAGCACTATCTCTGTGACTCTTCCTAACCGGACAATTACATTTTCCTGGACATGAGGGGCGAATCCTTTCAGATAAAAACTCAGCGTGTATTTTCCAATAGGAAGGAGTGGAAACCGAAACTCTCCTTCCTGAGAGGAAATGACCGTCCTACTGCCTTGAAGATTTTCTCCTTCAATTGAAATCTCAACTCCTGGAAGCCTATTCCCTTGGCTGTCTTGAACTTGTCCTTTTATTTCCCCGGTTTCATGTGAAAAAGAGGGGATCATCAGAAATAGGAATAAACTTAAGGATACAATGGCTGATCTTGTTTTTTTCATTTGTCTCCCCCAATTTTTTCCCTTTTTACTCCCCTTAACTTATCTATTTTTATCTAAATAAAAAACAAAAATTCCCTTTATTTTGGATTAGTTCAACTTATAGCATAGGGAATATGTATTGTCAAAATGAACCAGCCTGTTTTTTCTTTGGGGTTGACATTCGAACGTAAATTCGTTATAAAATTTGTACCTTGAGACAAGGAGGTGAATTTATTGGCATTTGTGGTCGTAGAAGAAGGTGAAAACATTGAAACAGCTTTAAAGAGATTCAAGCGAAAAGTCCAGCAGGAATCAATAATCAAGGAAATAAAAAAGCACTCAGTATACATAAAACCAGGCGAAAAAAGACGGATGAAAGAAGCCCAAGCAAGAAAAAGAATGAGAAGACGGCTGAGAAGAGAACGTCGAAACAATTACTATTAATTCCCCCATATGATCCAAGGATTCTTCTCCTAATTCCTATTAGCGAAAAAAATAAGTGGAAGCTTCAGAGAAAGCACCCAGAATAGCAAAGCCTTCATGGTTGAAGGTAAAACTTCCTACTCATAAAAATTTTTTCAAAGTTTCTGAGCTATTAAATCAAAAAGGTGTTCATACCATTTGCCAGAGTGCAAAATGTCCTAATATTTCTAAGTGCTGGTCTGAAAAAACCGCCACTTTTTTGATTTTAGGAGATATTTGTACCAGAAATTGCCGTTTCTGCGCTGTAAAATCAGGGAAACCAAAACCCCTCTCCCCCAATGAGCCCGATCAAATAACTGGAGCTGTTGAATCTATGGGGCTCAAATATGTGGTGATCACATCAGTCACCCGGGATGACCTTGATGACGGAGGAGCTTCTTTCTTTTCTCAAACCGTCAAAAAGATCAAGGATAAGTTTCCCGATGTAAAAATTGAGGTTCTCATCCCTGACTTTAAAGGATCCCAGGAAGCTCTCAAAAAAGTATTTGATAGCGGCCCATCAGTGATTAACCATAATCTTGAGGTGCCTTATGCTCTTTACTCCTCTATTAACAGAGAACCAAAAAATTACTATCGTTCCTTAAAAGTGCTTAAAAATGCAAAAAATATGGGAGCTTATGCCAAATCAGGAATTATGGTCGGGCTTGGAGAAAAATACAAACACATCATTCAGACACTTAAAGACTTAAGAAGTGTTTCTTGTGACCTGCTTACTATAGGACAATATCTCCAGGCAACAAAATCAAATTCTCCAGTAAAAAAATATTATAGCCCTGATGAATTCAATTATTTAAAAAACAAAGCTTTAAACATGGATTTTAATCAGGTAGAATCAGGTCCATTAGTCAGGAGTTCTTTTAGAGCTCATCATTTATACAACCGATTGATAAAAACACACTGAAATGCGATATCTCATATTTACCGACATTCATGGGAATTTGGAAGCACTGGATACAGTCCTTGAATTCGTAAAAGATAAGAATATTGAACATTATATTCTCTTGGGCGATTTGGTAGGCTATGGAGCTGATCCAGACAAAATAATCAATAAAATCCAAACTCTAAAACCAATTTCAATTATCAGGGGGAATCATGACAAAGCCGTGGCCAATATTAACTCTTTGGAAGGTTTCAATTCAGTAGCTGCCGCGGCTCTTGAATGGACTCGTGAAAATTTATCCGAGCAAGACATAGATTTCCTAACAAAATTAAAAAAAGGACCTCTTTCGGTTCATAAGAATATCACAATTTTCCACGGTGCCCCTTTTGATGAGGACTATTACATATTCGGAGAACTGGACGCTGTAGAAGCATTTGCTTACCTTGAAACTCACATAGCTTTTTTCGGACATACCCACCTTCCTTTTGTGTATACCTTAAAAAACAGTTTGGTCAAGGGAACCTATATGTCTGAAAAAATCAATGAAGTGGAGTTAAAACAAGACACCCGGTATCTTATCAATCCAGGCTCTGTAGGGCAGCCCAGAGATAGAAACAACATGGCCGCCTGCGCTATTTATGATTCTGATAAAAAAAATGTTGTATTCTATCGAATGAAGTATGATATCGAAAAAGCACAAAATAAAATAAGAAAGGCAGGTCTTCCCCCCTCCCTTGCAGAAAGACTCTCCTTAGGGGTATAAAAATGTCCTGGTCTTTGACTCGTATTCCTTTTGAAAAAGGCTCCCTTCTTCTCATAAAGAATCAAAAAGGTCTGCAAAGCATAAAATATGGCCAAAACCAAAGCTCTATAGATCTTATTCTGGATCAATATAATAAATCATATGTCCCTCTTGTCTGGAACGAAAAAGCTTTTGAGCTTGAATCAGAGTTATTCAAACAATATTTTCAGGGGAAACCTGTTGATTTCACTCCTCTAAAACTTGATTTTTCTTCAGCCACTATTTTTCAGAAAAATATCTGGAGCATCACACGGAAAATTCCTTACGGTCGTGTTGAAACATACAAGTCAGTGGCCCAAAAAATAAATCACAAGGGATACAGAAGTGTGGGCAGAGCTTTAGGAAGAAATTCTTATCTTATTGCGGTTCCCTGCCATAGGGTTATCCGCACCAATGGCGATCTAGGAGGATTTGGATCCGGCCTCCCTCTAAAAAAATACCTCCTCTATCTCGAAGGAATAAAACAAAGTGAAATGTGAGAGGTTAATAGTGAAAGGACCATTTTACGTTTCACTTTTCACTGCTTTTATGCATCACCCAAAGAAGGATTGGCATAGCAGTACAAGCACGCATGAGGGCAGCTCTGTTTATAACTCCCTATGTCTATAGATTCTGTACATTGACATTCTTTTCTCTGACTCATATCCTTTTTCAAAGACACAGGTTCTTTTTGAGGATGGAGCTCTTGTAAAAGAGCCCCATCAATACAGGCAGAAGGATTGACTCCTTTTGCCACTGTCAAAAAATTTTGACTGCACGAATAGAGGTTTAACCCCCATTTCAATGCAACATCACTCAGATACTGAGCTGACCTGATCTTTTCCTCTTTGGGAGGATCTATATACTGAAAATGATATTTGTGAGCCCTATTTTTTGATTTCCCATACCACTGAACAAAACTGAATCTCACATCTTTGATGCCGCGAGAACTAATTTCAGGGGCAAATTTTTCAAAAAATTGTATATTGCTGTAGCGGCTTCCCTTTTCTTTCCAAAATATCACAGGGTCAAATCTAATGGAAATCCGGTGGGGACTTCCTGTGATTCTAATCAATGCATCCAACTGTTCTATGGCATCATGCGGCAAAGGAGACTTTTTTTCAATAAAGGTTCCTCCCAGGCCGGTGATGGTGAAGTGAAGATAAATCTGCTGGTATTTCTTGATGTTTTTTAACAAAGTGTTTTTATCATTGATCAGATTTGAAAAATTTTTTGACCAGAGAACTAAAGTATGGATCCTTTCCGGGCTCAAATTAACTGTATATTTATGTCCGGATGGTCCATATACCAGGGCTGTTTCTTTTTCCAAGCACTGGCTCAACCATTGGTCAAAAAACGCAACCAGGTCACTCCTTCTCGAGGCACTGATGACTTTCTTCATTATATCTTGACACCCACTCTACGGGGTTTTAGTATTACTTTAACTGAATAATAAAATAAAAAAAATGTCAACTTTAAGAGCTGAAAAATTGAGAAAAAGCTATAACCACCGGGTTGTGGTCAAAGATATCTGTATCAAAATTAAGTCCGGTTATATTACAGGACTCTTGGGAAGAAACGGAGCTGGCAAGACCACATCCTTCCGCATGATAACAGGACTGACTCCACCGGATAAAGGATCTATCTTTCTCGACAATGAAGACATCTCCTCTCTCTCTACCACTCAAAGGTCAGACAAGGGAATCGTTTATCTTCCTCAGGAGAATTCCGTATTCATGAAGACTAATGTTGAAAACAATCTCAAAATGATTCTTGAAATAAAGGAATTTCATAAAGATGATCAAAATAAGATAACCACAAACCTGCTGTCAGAAATGGGACTTCTTTCTTTAGCCAAACAGTCAGCACACAGTTTATCAGGAGGCGAAAGAAGACGGCTCGAAATCTCTCGTTCTCTATTACTCAAACCGATATTTTTGCTTCTGGACGAACCGTTTACCGGAATAGATCCCTTGACCATTCTTGAGCTTCAAAAAATATTAAAAAATTTAAAAGATAAAGGCATTGGAATCCTCTTGTCTGATCATAATGTTAGGGATACATTAAAAATTACAGATTATGCCTATGTGATTGACAATGGAAATATTCTGGTTGAAGGGACTCCTGAGATTATTGCCTCAGATAATAAAGCCAAACAAAAATTTCTGGGTGAAAATTTCAAATTATAATCAGGACGACAATTATGAATTATTTATGAGTTAAGGTTGTGTCGTTGGTTAATGAAATTCAGATGCGGCTGAAGCGACATTGAATGGAAAATACAGTGAAAAGAAAGAAACAAAAGGCAAGAACTGAATAGTTAGAAATGCTTTGTTTTCACATTTCATATTTTACAATTCACATTTTACAGATTTTATGAATAGTTCAGGTTATTCTTCTTTGGGAAATACATAGTCTCCGATGGTTTCACCGAGAAAAAAGAAAAATAAGAAGAAGTAAACCGAAATCAATATGATAAAAAAGACAACAACAGCCAAGCCTGAATTTGAAAAAAGTTGAAAAACAGTTGCAGAAGTTAAGTAAGAAGCAATCCACATGGTAATAAACCACAATCCCCCAATAAAAAGCACATCAAACAAACGAGATTTGATCCAGGTGGATATATTAATGGACTTTTTTTCATATAGCTTTATTTTCTCTTTTTTCTTCTTAGGTTTCTTTTCCTCATAAAAAGGAAGGTCTTCTTGTTCATCTGGTTCAGAAAATTCTTTTTCTTCCTTTAGATCATCCGCGTCAGTGGATTCTTCCTCTACATCTTCTTGTTTCTCTTCCTCATCTGTCTCAAATGCCTCAAAAGAATCCTGTTCGAATCCTGATTCCTCTTTCTCAGTTTTTTCTTGCTTTTCTCCTTCTTTTAAATTATCTGCCCAAGGGGGAAGTCCACCCTCCACTTCCTCTATTTTATCTTTGATCCCCTGGCGTTCTTTTTTTAAGGAATCAAGAAAGTTCTCGATTTCTTCTTTTTCCTTTTCTGAAGAATCAAGCGCTTTCTGCAGATCTTCTGTTTTTAAAGAGGGTTCTCTGTTTTTTCCTTCCTGGGGTTGACTCTCTTCCTCTGTAAAAAGAGAGTCAACCTGTTCCTCTTCTTGTTCCTGGGTATCTTCACTCGGTTCTTCTGTTCTCTTTTCCGAAATCTGCTCTTCGATGAACTCTTCTTCAGGGAGACCTTTGGTTTCCTTTACTGACTTTTCTTGGTCTTTTTTCTCTTCTTCCAAAACTTGGTTTTCAAGCTCTTCTTCTTTAGATTCTCTGTCTTCAGACTTTTCTTGATCCTCAACCTGATCTTCTGATTCCTCTCTGTCACCTGCTGAACTCTCCTTGTCTATCAAATTCTCCTCTTCAATTTCTTCTTTACCTTCGTCCTTTAGGCTTGAATCAATCTGCTTTTCTTCTTCATCATCCACTATTTTTTCCCCAGGAATTTCCTCTTCTATTTCTTCGTCTTCAGGAAACATAAGTCTTGTTCCGCAGTTAGAGCAGTATTCGCCGTTTTCTTCAATGATTGCCTTACAATAGGGACACCTTTTAATCGCCATTATCTCCTTTATTTATAAATCGAAAAAGAAATATTGTCAATCAAAGACTTAATCAAAAGTCTCTTATTTCCCCTTTCTAAAAAACCTGAACGGGCCATAATGTCTGTTTATCCTCGCTCCTCTTCCAAAAGGAAACCCTTTTTTGCTGACCACTCTAACGTCCTCAAGAGTGTAAAAAGCTTTAGGATTGTGCTTTCTTAATATGGAGATAACTTCATCATAATCGCACCTTCGAATGACCATAAAAATAATACAGACTTCTCCTTTCTTTCCCTGTGCTATGACTTTGGTCACAGGATATCCTTTTTCTCTTAACTCCTTTATCAGTTCGCTCGCATCTATCCGGGTAATGACCCGTAAAACCGCGTTGCCAACAGCCAGCCTCTCTTCCAAACAGATTCCAATAAAAGTCCCCGCAGCAAATCCTAATCCATAAGCTAAATACCCCACCACATTACTCAAATGGGAAATGATGGTGCTGATAGCTAAGAGCCATATAATGACCTCAAAAAAACCAATAACAGGAGCCAGGTATTTCAGCCTCCGGGACACAAAAACAATTCGTAAGGTTCCCAAGGAAACATCAAATATCCGTGATAAAAATATAAGAACGGGGAGGATCACCCACTTAAACAGTCCTGAACTTATGACAGCTTCCATAGCGAAAATATTTCTCCTTTCCAAAGATATGATCAGCCTGAACTATTCATAAAAAAATGGCGATGTTTTCATTATTAATTTCATTTCAGCAATAAACAAGACTTTTTTCAAAAATAATGTCTTAAACGTTTTTCTTATTTGCAATTTTTATCTTATTCGCCATTTTTTTACCTCTAAGGCGAGCCAATCTGAAATTCAGGAATGGCTTGTGCTCGCTAAAGATTTTTAACGCCATTCTTCTTCGTTTTTCTCGGCGCCTCCGTAACTCCCCCTGTCCGTGGGTCAAACATACTCGCCGCCCGGCTTCGCCGGATACCCTTAAAAAACTCATCAGAAGGCTAAATCTTTAATGTCGCTTCAGCCATACCTGAATTTCTTTAAGCTTTGTAATACCTCAACTCGTGAATAATTCAGGTTAGTAAATATAATACACGTCCGACTTACTTAACTCCATATTATTATAAAAAATATAAGCGTTTAAAAAAACACTTTAAATTGTCCAAAACTTTTTTTATAAATAAGTTGGGGTTTATTGTTTTTGTTATATTGGACACATCAGGATTTATGTGGATAATGATAAATGATGTAAGGAGGGGCAAGTGAAAAAAATCTTCAGGTCAACAAAAAGACTAAAAAATAAAATCGGTCTTCCGCCAGGAACTCCTGTTTACATGGGTGAAAGAGAAAAAGAAAAAATAAAGATAACCGTCATTGATTATGACCAGCAAAACATCACCAAAAGAGAAGTCAGCCGTGTTGAAGAATGCTGTCCATTCAAAGAAAAGCCCACAGTTTCATGGATCAATATAGACGGGATTCACAAAGCTGAAACCATCAAAAAACTCGGAAAAGATTTTGATCTGCACCCCTTGACACTGGAAGACATTATGAACCCAAAACAGCGTCCCAAAGTCGAAAAATTTGACCATTATATCTTCATTGTTTTAAAAATGCTTTCCTATGACGAGAAAGAAGAAAAGGTTTTAGAAGAGCAGGTTTGTCTGATACTAGGCGAAAATTATGTTCTTTCTTTTCAGGAAAAAGAAGGAGATATATTCAATCCGGTAAGGGATAGAATATCCAGCGGACTCGGGCGCATCCGAAAAAAAAGATCTGATTACCTTGCCTATTCCATTGTTGATGTGGTGGTGGACCATTATTTTCTCATTCTAGAGAATTTAGGAGATAAGCTGGAACAACTTGAAGATTCCTTAACTGGAGAACCGGATGAAACTATTCTTCAGAAAATTCACGGTCTAAAAAGAGAAATGATTCTTCTCCGGAAATCTGTCTGGCCTCTCAGAGAGATGATCAATGGTTTGGAACGCACTGAATCCACTCTTATTCATAAAGAAACCCTTCGCTTCTTCCGTGATGTTTATGACCACACCATCCAGGTCATCGATACCATTGAAACATATCGAGATATGATTTTCAGCATGCACGACACTTATTTATCCGCTATCAGCAACCGCATGAATGAGGTCATGAAAGTGCTGACCATCATTGCCACCATATTTATCCCTTTAACCTTTATTGCCGGGGTTTATGGGATGAATTTTGAATTCATGCCTGAACTCAAATGGCCCTTTGGTTATTTTGCAGCTCTGGGAGTAATGGTCCTGGTTGCTTTAATCATGGTCATCTATTTCAAAAAAAAGAAATGGCTCTAAAATCTGCTTCGAGTCTTCCGCTGTTAATATCACTCATCTTTGAGTCTTGCAAAAGCTTTGTCCAGGGCTGTCTTCAGATCGTTCACGGCATTTTGAATCCCGGTTTTGAGTTCTTTGCTTGCTTTCCCTCCGGATTCTTTCATCTCTTTTAGCTTAGATTTCAAGGCGTCCCGCTTTGTTCTTAAGTCTTCCAAGCTTTTATTGTATTCGATTTTGGCATCGGCTTGAGCCTTTTGTGCCTTTGCATTAAGCTCATCGATTCTGGCATTTAATATCTTTAATTGAGCGTCCATTTTTTGTTGATAAGCTTCTTTTTTTTCCATAATATAACTCCTTTAGATTTTATTATTTTAAGGGATTAGTCCCCTAAATCTATTTTGAGAGACAGAAGTCCCATCATATCTTTCAGAGAAATCACTCCCACCAATCTGTCACCATCAACCACCATCAGCCGGCTGACATGGTTTTTCCTCATGGCAGAAAGAGCTTTCATGGCATCTTCATCCGGACTGATGGTGTTTTTTTCTGAGCATGATTGAGCCAATTCCTTTACATTGTGTTCACCCCTCTCCTCTTTAGGGATTTCTTTGACCTGGTTGATGGTGACACACCCCTGGAGCTTTCCTTCATCCACCACCGGGTACATTTTGAAGTGATGTTTATAAATATAATCCTCCACCAGGTCTTCGATAGAGAGAGAAGAAGGAACTGTGACTGGATTGGATTTCATGAATCTACTTACTTTTTCTCCTTCCAAAGATTTCCGTAAAAGCATCTGCTTATAAGCTGTTTGAGAAGCTCCTCTAATAAACATTCCAATCAGGGTCATCCAAATGCCTCCAACAAAATTCCCAGTGATAACTTCAATCACCCCCAGGATGATGAGAGCGATACCAAACGCTCCTCCGATTTTAGAAGAGAGTTGAGTAGCCCACCTGATATTTTCCTTCCACCCCCATAAAACAGAGCGAAGCACCCGCCCCCCGTCCAGAGGGAAGGCAGGAATCAGATTAAATCCAGCCAAGATCAAGTTTAGTATAGCCAAGTAGTTGATTACTCCAGTGACAGACTTGGGCCATCCCATGGAATCTCCTAAAAAAGTGATCCCTAACAATCCTAAGCCCAAAACAATACTGGAAATAGGTCCGGCCACAGCCATGAAGAATTCAGCTTTTGGGCTTGGAGGTTCTTCGTTCATTTCTGCCACTCCTCCGAAAACAAATAAAGTGATGCTCTTCATAGGCAGACCAAACTTTCTCGCAATCAAGGAATGCCAGAGCTCATGGAATACAATGGATACCAGCAACCCTAAGGCACCTGCTATGCCCATCAACCAATAAGCCGTTGTGGAAAGCCCTTCATAGTAGTGAGGAAAAAGTCCTTGAGCCAGAGTCCAGGTAATCAAAAGCCCCAGCAGGAGCCAGCTAAAATCCACTTTGACTTCAAACCCAAAGAGTTTGATTAATTTTATTCCTTTACCAAACATGGTTGACCTCCGATCATATTTCCCTATTTGTCATCTAAAAATTAATTTTCAAAAATTGAGTACTCTTCATTGTTTACCAGTCGATAGACATTTTTTACTTTTCGGTGATTGAGTTCCATAAACATTTTTCTAACAATATCCTTTTTAAGAGGATTGATGTTTTTTTTCTTTCTCCCATCCATCCTGATTTGAGCTCCAGCAAACATGTCATGACCTCCTGAAGTGCCAAAACTCGGGGTAATTTTTTTGATGATCTCAGAGGCATTCGCCTGGATATTTGAAGTACGTACAGAGATAAAGACCAGATTCTTAAAAGAACCCACACACAAAGACCAGGATATATTCCGGATTCTCAGCAAGAAATCAGCCATCTCAGCCACAAAATCAGGATAAGGAAGTTGATCCAGAACCACTCCACAGAGGTTCTTGTAGTAAAAGGTATTGAGCAAAACATCAGAAAGACGGGCTACAAATTCCTTTGATAGGGCAGGAAATTGGATTTTGGATAGCTGACTGAAGCTTATAAGAGGAAGAAGCTCCAAATAGGCTTTTTTATCTGCCTGACTTCCTTCCCTCCCCAACCCCTCGGTTTCACTAAAAATGGCATGGAAAAGCGCGGTCGCTAACTCACGGGAAATAGATAGTTCAAGGGATTTAAAATACTCGTAGACTATGGTGGAGCCTGCACCATAATCAGGACGAACATCCAAAAAAGGAAGTGCGGATGCTTTTTTCTGTTTGGGATGATGGTCGACCGCTCCCACACATTTTGCTTTTGGGGGCAGGGTCACATTTCCTGAAGAAGGCTGACAATCAACCAGGATAAACTGACGGTTATTTGGAGAAGTCATATTTTTTGTTTTGAACAGAGGAATGTTCAATTGCCTTATCATTGCCTGATTTTCAGCCCTTCCCACTAATCCATCATAGTAGATCTTTACCCTATTATAACCTTTCTTTTTCAAAATATGACGAAGTCCGAAGGCACCTGCTAGGGCATCCGGGTCTGGATTATTATGCACCACAACTGCTACTGGCTGAGACTTTTTCAGAACTTTAAATAGTTTTTCCATTAAACCCAATACCTCAAAATCCTATTTTCGTGTTTCTTTATCATAATCTTTTTCCTAATTCTTTGAAATCAGCCTCAAACTTTTCTCTTATTTTGGGAAACCTCATGGCTGCCGCAGGATGATAGGTCTCTATATATTCTCTTTTACCTACTCTAGGAATCTCCCATGCTACCTTTCCCATAAGCACAATAATCTTAGGGTCTATCTTTTTTATTTGTTCCACCAGGTAGGGCACAGAGGTTTCAATCTCTTTTTGAGTGGGCTTTCGGTTATGGGGAGTTCTGCATTTCACTACACTAGTGATATATATATCCTTCCTCTTGATCTTGTTCTTCTTAAGAACCTTTCCCAAATATTTACCAGCTCTTCCCACAAAGGGTCTGCCGGTCTTATTTTCCTCTTTTCCCGGGTTTTGTCCTATAAGCATAACCTCAGCATCCAGAGGACCTTCTCCTTCAACAAACCTGAATTTTTGACATATTTTTAGGTCATGTATATTCATTTTAATGACAGATCAATCTTGTTTATCTATTTCCAAACGAGCACGAGGCAGGCTTTTGGGGTACTTTTCTTGAAGGAATTCGATGAGCTTCTCCCTGACCTCACAGCGCAGATTCCAGGCAGTGGGAGAATCATGAGCACTCATTAAGGCTCTGATCTCAACGGATCGGTCTGTGGAGTCTGTGACTTGAAGGACATTCACTTTTTTATCCCAGTACTGACTTTGCTCTAGAATTCTGGTTAATTCCTTTCTTACTTCCTTTATGGGTACTGTGTAATCCATGTACAGGTAGACGGAACCCAAAACATCGGCTGAAACACGAGTCCAATTTTGAAAAGGCTTTTCCACAAAATAAGAAATAGGAAGAATCAATCGCCTCTTATCCCATATGCGCAGCACCACATAAGTCAGGGTGATCTCTTCAATCCAACCCCATTCCCCTTCTACCACCACCGCATCATCCAATCGGATAGGCTGAGATATGGCTATCTGAATACCAGCAATCATATTCCCCAATGTCTTTTGAGCCGCAAATCCAAGGATAATCCCAAGCACCCCTGCTGAAGCCAGAATGCTGACACCCACTTCTCGGACCATAGAAAAAGTGAGAAGCATAAAGGATACAGTCAATATCACGATAATTACTGTTATAATATGGGAGATCACCCGTAT
>Ga0180434_10000141_pt1 | contig 104626 bp, 98 predicted proteins | sample SS_ome_7_FD_132453 | JGI IMG/M metagenome (GOLD analysis project Ga0180434, IMG submission 132453) | Hypersaline lake sediment archaeal communities from the Salton Sea, California, USA - SS_1_D_2 metaG | ecosystem: Environmental > Aquatic > Non-marine Saline and Alkaline > Hypersaline >... | reverse complement strand
GCTGATGCCAACCTTGTTCCGGATAAGATCCACCTGGAAGGCACGACTCACGGAGCAAGCTCGAGCGTGTTGGCGGCCTGTCGGGTGGCTTGCTTGATGGCTTGGTGTTCGTCGGCGCTAATGTCGCGGATGACGTCTACTTGGAACGCACCGTTCTTGGAGCAAGCGTCGAGCGTGTTGGCGGATTTTTGGGTCGTGTCAGCGGTCTGACGATAGAGGTCGATGACATGATGACTGGGACTGGGGCTGCGGCTGCGAGGCATGGCCTTCTCTCCCTTCTCAACGGAAAAATGTTTGTTTCAACTCTTTGATTCGTCTCCCCCGCCCACCGTCTCCGCCTCTCAGAATCGCCCACAGCACTCCATGATCTGGTTGTAGCTCCACGCCAACCGCGCGCCGTTCCCCGAATCCTTCGTCCCACCCTTCTCCTCTTGCTTCAGTAACCGTTCGCGTTCGGCCCGGGATGTCGGGCGTGGCCGAAGTTGGATCGGCGACTTGAATAGTTGTGGCTGCGGTGCCGGCTGTTCCTCGGTCACGTTCAGCACGGGTCGGCTAGTGCCGTCGGGGAGATCAATCCTGCCGCTGTCCGAGTTAACATCGATGGCCTCGCCGGTGCCATCGGGCCCAAGCACCCACGCCACCCGCTTGATCTTGTTTGTTGAGCCGTACATCCTATTCTAAGTCCTGGTAGTATCAACTCATTAACTCGCCTTGGAAATTCAATTTCGCTGTTGAGAGTAGCATCCTAAATGAACGCACACAAACTGTCGCCTTCTGTTTTTGAGCCGTCGTTGCCACCGCCGGTGAGCCCGCTCTACCCCATCAGCCCGCTCAAAAAGTCGGCGTATTGCCATCCGAAAATGACCCAACGATTTGCACAATCGGTGGACCACGTCCGGACGCACGTGAGCCAAGTGACCTCGTACAACTCGATGCAGGGACCGACGCACGTGCCGCCGCATCGTCCGGATAGCAAGAGGGGGGGTGGTGTGAAGGCCACGGGACGGCGGGCAGCGGCTGGGGGCGGGGTCTGGGCTGTAGTGCACAAGTATTGGTTTGTTGTGATTGGCGCCTTGGCCGTGTTGGTGGCTGCTTACCTGGCGACGAAGCTGTTGCCGTGCGGACGGAAAGCCAAGGCGGTCAGTGTGTGGGAGATTGGGACGACGTTGTTGTTACTTGGTGGGGGGCTTATGCTGACCTAAGGAGTCAACGTCGTGGCAGCCCCTGAATCCAGTCAATGATGTCACGCCGTCCGTATTCCTCGGCCAGCACTCCTATGTTCTCTTTCACCTCCCCTCGCGTCATCTTATATGTTTCGGCAATCCACTTAAGCACGTTCAGTTTGTTTTCCCTAATCGCTCTTTTATAGCATTCAACAATGGGAAACTTGCCAAAGGTGTCGTACAGCCATTGCAGCACGTCCACGTGGCCATTAGCACAGGTGAGCCAAATGACTGCGTACCTGTGATAGACATCGGCAGGCGTCAGTGCAAAGGCGAAAGCCAACCACTGCGCCATCTCTAGGTAACCTTTGCTGCAGGCTTGCTCAAATGGCGTTATGCGGCCCATCATAACATCGGCCTTGGTCATTCTGTAGCGATCTGCCAAAAACTTGGCTACGCGCAGATGTCCCGCGGCGCATGCCATGTTGAATGCTTTCCCCTTGCAATAGCGGAATTCTTCGTTAGTGATAACGTATTTGTGAATCAACCACTCGATCATGGGTAGGTTTCCGCCGGCACAGGCGGCAGTAAAGGCTCTGTTGCAGTCGTGCCCATCAACTATTGCCGTCTTGTCAAGGCCGTAGGTCTCGATGAGCCACTGGACCAGTGGAAAGTGACCGCCTAAGGCCGCACCCTTGAGCGCTCGGGCGGCATACGCTTTGATCCGCCCGGCGTTGCCTGGTCGGTTCAGCACGTCCACAATGAGCCCTTTGTGCCCCCCTCTTCCAGCGGATTCTAGTATTTTGTCTTGAAACCATCGCAATCGCAATCCTGTGCGATTGGCGAGTGGCTCCATAGCCTGCAGCAGTGCGCGGTTGTTGGTGAAAGCGGCCCAATGCGCGATTTTTTCAGCGATTGTCTTTGTCATTGGGTCAAACTTGATCTGCAGATTTTTGCAGAGGGCTGGCGCGTACTTGATGAGAATGCCACCCTTGCGGATGTCAGCGACGGTCCCGACGCTAATGATGTTGAGCTCGTAAAGCCCTTCAAGAATGGATTCGCGATGTTTCCAGAGGTCCGGGTGGCACTTGAGGAACGTCACCACTTCGAGCGGGGTGAGTTGAGCGGCGATGGTTCGGGTGACTATCTGGTCGGGATCCTGGAACAACTTCAGCAGTTCCTTGCCCAGGTTGGGAGCACCGCCACGGTGCTTTCGGGTGCCAGTCCGGCGTCGCTGAATCTTGCGGCGTCGCTGGGTCTTGCGGTGTCGCTGGGTCTTTGTGCGTGGCATTCTATTTATGTGTGTCAAAATTTTGATGCGTAATAGCAGCAGATCCAAATGTCGTCGCAGTGTCCGTGTAATCCCAACAAACGCTCTCGTGGCCGACTCACTGCCACCCGCCTCCGCACCGCCGATGGCCCCCGCATCCCGTGCCTCGCCGTCCGCGGCACCTGCACCGGGTGCTGTCCGCTTCGGGGCCAGTCCCGCCCCACGCCGACCGCACGAGTCGGCCTTGGGTGCTCCCGCAAGCCGTTCTACGGCGGCTCGGCCGATGGCACCGCGTCGGTGCTCAACTCGGCGGTGGCGGCCCGCACTTCGACCAAGGCCGATGGCCTAGGAAACCAGGTGCAGCACCTCCAGGTCTCTGGTCCCAACTTCTGCAATCGCTTGCTGTTGGCGCCGGGCTATGTGGATGTGAATGCGGGTGCCAAGGCGGGCGCGCTGGCTAACGCCACCCGGTGCTGCTCCGCGTCCAGCTAATCATCCTACGATGACCCGCCGACCGAGGTAGATTCCGGAATGGAATAGAATTGTCGGCCCGTAGTTCCAGGCCACGTAGCTGGCCACGTAGGTCTTGATCGACGCCATCGCCCACGGACTGTTCCACACGGCCGATGCCGCCGATCCCGCCACCGATGTCGCCGCTGCCGCCATTACCCCCATTCTCTGCTCTTGCATTCCAAATTGATTCCAATCCAATTCCGCTGCGTGAGACACACCCCCACGCCGCCAGGCAGGATGGCAGAACCCAACCAACTTGTTGGCAAGGCAGTCAAGCTGCTCAGTCAGTCGCACCAGGTTTCGCGCAACAAGATTTCGATGCTGATGGAGAAGAACCAGGAGCTGATTGACAATGTCAATAAGCAGACGTTCGCCCTGCAAAAGGTGACCGAACTGGTAGGCAGCCTGATGCAGCGGATCGAGGCGGTCGAGCACATCGCCAATGCGCTGATGCAGGAGCAGCAAGATCAGGAGGACGCAGCGGAGCTTCAGCGATTGGCTGGGGAATTGAGCACCCTGCTGGCGGGCGCAGGCGGCGAAATTGACCCCATCATGACGGCGCCGCCGTTGTACACACCCCCCGAAACCGAAAATGGCGACGGCGCCGAAGCATCTGCACCCGAGTGATCAGGAGCGGCTCGCCGTCCTGGATTGAGCTCTGTCAATGGGCGCCTAAGATTCAGGCGCAGGTGGACTAGTTGCGACGATGGTGCAACCAACGGACCGGGGAGCTCGAGGATCGGATCGAAGACCTCGAGGAGGACAACGAACGGCTGAAGAAAGAGGTAGGGCGACAGAAGAACAAGCTTCGAGAGGAGCGGCGGGAGCGAAAGAGTGCGGTTGATGCATTGTGGGATCGGCCGATGGTGGCGGCAGCGCCGGCGGATGTGGCTGATGCGGACGAGGACGCCTGACCGGATGTCACAACCAACTTACTATACTAGCAGGGTGTCATAAATTGAACACCACTTGCACTTCTTTTTCTAACCATTACCCACTTACCGAACCACACCATGTCGTACTCTGCTGCCTCCGATGCCGCCGCCGCCGCCCCTTCCCTGGACGCCGACCCGATCCCCGCTTCGCAGCATCCGACGATGAAGCACCACTTTGAGCGTGGACCACGCATCTTTGAGGAGAAGGGTGTGACCTACGTGGCCGATTCTGAGGAGGCATTCCGGCTGGCGCTGCTCCGCACGCTCGAGTGGAAGGTCCAGATCGGCGGCCCAGTGATTGAGGTCCTCTATACGAAGTACCTGACGATGAACAATCTTGTCGAATCGTGCCTCACCACCATCGCCAAGATGAACACACGCATCAACGAGCTCGAGGAGAAGATCAAGACGCTGACCGCCGAGAAGAACGCCGAGACCGCCTGAGCGAGCAAACGACCCAACGCTGACAATACTCATTTTTGCTTTAGACCCGCCGGAGTCCACGGCGACCCGGCTGGTGCAGTTCCTGCGGAACGCGACGGACAACGCCCCGAGTGCCCGGAAGCAGTTCGCTGCACGGACACTTGTTGGGATCGGTGGCGCACGGGGTCTTGGCCCGCTCCAGCGCCACACACTCGGCGGTGTTGCACTCGTCGGCGACGGTGGTGACCCGGGCCATGCGAGAGGTGAAAAGGCTGGCATCGACTGCGGCGTTGGCAGCGTAGCCATTGTTCTTGCGCTTGTAGGTCCAGTTCTGGCAGGCGCACGGACCCGAGCTGACACCGCAGGCCGTTCTGTCTCCCGTCCGGCACGAAGTGCCCCCATTAAGACCACCCGGACAGATGCCGTCAGGCTCGTTCCACTTGGACCGATCGTCCAGCACCACGTTGGCCTGGCAGCAGAGCGAACAGTTGCAACCACAATCAGGGGATGATCCAGAACGCCGGCCACAGCTGCGGATCGCCAGGTTGGCGTCGTATCCAATGTTGGTGCGCTTGATTAGCTCGGCGGTGGAAAAGGCGTAGCTCTTGCGGGCCGGCACAGTGATGGTCTTGACCGCCGGTGCCGGCTGGACGATGTAGGCTGGCTGGCCCAACGGCTGTGAATTTCCCGTCGGTTCCTCGATCCCCGGGATGGCGGTCGGCAATGGAGTGCCGGTGAACACCCGGGCCACCACTGATCCCGATCCGTACACACCGAGCTGCTTGTTGGTGCCGCCGTAGGCGTAGGCAGCCCGGTTTCCCTTGACCGTGTCCTTGAAAATCTGGATCGTCTCGCCGCCGCCGTTGCCGAACGCCCAGACCTTGCCGCACTTGTCGCAGCAATCTTCGTTGGGCACAAAGTTGGAAGCCAGAGGCCCGCAGCTGCCACAGACCGAGCGGCGGGCTCCGCCCTTGGGCGGCAACCGACGGGTGCCAAAGCCAGCGCAAACTTCGGCGGGATTCTTAACTCCGGAACTCCCGGCAACAGCAAACTCGTTACGGACCCAAGCCTGCCGTCCGGCATCGCCCACTGGGTAGGCCGATCGGGTCGGCCGCGAGAGGTTGATCTTGTACGCACCAGGCTGTGGCCGGGTTGCTCCAGCGTTGGCCGAGGTTTGCCCGTAGACGGCGCCTGGACGGGCAAGCAAGCAGGCCTTTTGGGTGTTGTTGTGGCGCCGAGTGGTCGGCTGAACAATAGCTGCGAGTGTGCGACCCATAGGTGTCTGCCTAGGCCACAGATTAACTCTCGGTGAAGCAGGAGACCAATGTGGCGACGCATCCGTTTGTGTGTATCGGTGCTGGTCGGCATTATGCTGGTGTCGTTGGTGACGGCCCAGGCGGTCCACGCTTGGCGTACAAATCTGCAAGAGGGGGTGGAGGGTGGTAGTGCTGCGCCTGGCGGCGGGGGAGCGGGGGTGGGGGACGAGTGTCCCGAGTGTCCGTCTGCACCCGATCCGACGGCGTGTGCGCCCGGTGACATAAGCTGCCAGGTACAGCAGCAGGCCGAACGCATCTCCAGACTCCAAGCCTCAGTCCAGACGCTGACCACCACTGCCAACAAAGCGATCAAGGAGGCCACAAAGGCGACCAACGCCGTGGCGCAGATCGGGGCGGCAAAGAAGGCCGAGTTTGAGGCAAAGCAAAAGCACCTGGCGACGCTGGCGGCGCCGCTCCAGGGCTCTGGCTCCCCCCCTCTTGCAGCCCCGCACATCTCCAAGGCGGCGTTGGCCGCCAACATGCCGTCGGTGCCGCCTTCCGAATCCAGTTAACTCGGAAGTGGCAGAGTTGCCAGTGACATTTTGAGTATTTCGGTCGCAATTTCTTCTGGTGTCCCAGTAGCCACCCCAATGTCCGGCGCCAACTTCAAGCAGGCTGCTGCCGACCCCAAGGGTCTGGAGCAGGCACTTATTGGGCCTTCGTATCCCTACGGCCAGTTCATCAAGATGCCGTCACAGATGGGCATGTCGGGAAACGGCGGCATGAACACCCTTGGAAACAACATCAAGGGCATCATGGCGTATGTTGACATTCTGGTGTCGGGCGGCGGCGAAGCCTCGGCCACCGGCCAGCCCCTCGGCAACCGCTATTTTGTGCCGATCCAGGGCATCAAGTGCACCCCTTCGGGCAAAGTGCCGTGCAAGGACGCTGCCGGCAACACCGTCCCGTGTCCCGATATCGAGGGCGGCCTAGCACCTCGCTCCATCTACATCGACAACATCCCCACGGGCAACATTCCCTTTCTGTCGGACGCCACTGGCACCGACTTTTCACAGTTTCGCGGTCTGGTCCCCGGCATCCTCCAGTCTGCCGAATCCCTTGACCCTCTTGCACTGTTCGGTGGCTTCCTTCAGGGGGCCAATCCGCCGTGTTCGTACGTCAACATGAAGGTGACGAACAACGACAACGTGACGACGCGACAGGGGGGGTGGGTGTTGGATTCGGAGATTTCGGGGATGGACCCGTGTTCGTTCCCGTCGGGGGGCAATCCACTGACGGGCGCGCCGTGTCGCGAGGCGTTTCAGGGTGGACGGGGCAATCCGTTGGATGTCATTGTTGAAGGGGAGTCAGGGGGAAGATCCTCCCGGTTGGGCCCAGGAGGCGAGCAGCAGCTCATCGGCCCAGGAGGGGTTGAGAGGGTGCGCACCCGAGTTAAGACCTCCTCCGATCTTCCAACCCCCGAGGAGCTGGTGGCAGGGGGTGTGACGGCGTTGCTGGGCTACGCCGCCCTGAGACTCTTGGATCTCTGAGGGGTCTTAACTCGGGGTAGGGAGCAGCTCACCGGAGGAGATCGGTCTGCGGCTGTGCTGGCACAATTATCCGGCCGGTCATGTCGGCGGCGTGCCGAGGCACGGCCAGGCCTCGGGCAGGAGCAGGGCGGGCCCGGGGGGCGGTGGGCGCACCCGACAGCATGATCTCGTTGGGAAGCCCGCGCCGAACCTCGGCTGCACCGCTCGAGGGCGTCGGGATCACATCGGCGCGGTCAACCGGATAAGCCGCTGGCGAAAACTTAGTCGGATCCAGATCGGCGACAGGGTCGAAACCGGTGCCGACACCCGGCGCTCCTGGGAACCGCGTCACCGCTAGCTGCATTCGGGTCTTGTGTGCCGCCGTCTGCTCCACGTAGACCAGAGCCGCCAGGGCGATCAGCCCGATCACAACTAGCAAAACAATGCGTCCGTTCTTCATGCTGTTGCTGAACTGCATGAAGAAAATTCAATCCTAATCGCCTGTTTCTTGCAGATCCTAGGGACCTTAGCACCGTCGCCGTCGGCGGGTCTTGCGCTTGCCGCCTTCGGCTACGACTCCCAATTTCTCCGAAGGTGCGTAGTCCAGCACCTTTCGCTTTGACCGCCGCCGGGTTCGCGGTATGTGCAATTCGGGGTAGTCGGGGTTGTCCTTGAGCAGGTCTGACAGTGTGGGAGCTCGGGCAGCGCCCTTGGCTGCTTCTATCACCTCTTTCTCGGTCTCCTCGAGAAACGACTCAAGCTTGGGTTTCTGTGATCGCTTTCTTCGCGTACGCTTTCCAACCGCGCCCACTACTGGCCGCTCCATTCCACCCGCCAGCGGCATTTCCTCGGCCTCTTCGCCCACCGGCGACAGCTTGGGACCCTTGTACCTCAGCAGCTTGATTTCGCGGGGGGTGCGGCCCTTGCCCTTCCGCCACTTGCGGATGTGGCTGGCCCGCTTCTTTTCAATTGCATACAACTCGGGTGTGGCGGCAGGGAACGCAATGTGTGCGGCTGTGAGCAGACGACGCTGGGCTGCCTTTTCCTTCGCTTCGATGGCCGAACGGTTGATGGAGAAATTCCGACGAGTCTGACGTCCCAGTCGGTGCTTGATCGTGCTTGCCTTTGCCGATGGCTGGTACATCTTTGGCACATTGGTTGCCTTAAGCTCGGCCAACGACCCCTTTCGCAATGTCTTCCCAGGCATCGTCTTTTTCTAGCGATAGAAATAATGGAGCCGTGCAAGCCTCTCAAGGCGAATCCGCAGCGAGATCAGCTGCTGAACGACATTGGCGCCGCTGCCAAGGCGTTCTACAACCAGAACCGGACATCCTCGATGCCAACGTGGAACCAGTTGGTGTCCGACGCCAAGGAAGGTGCCCAACTGTTGGCACAACCGACGCAGGCTGGCGGCGGGCCAGGTGACGCGCCTGACGGTGTTGCGCATCAACGGATTGTCAGCTTTGCGTATCTTCTGGTGATCATCATGATGGTTACGATGGGTTTTCTTGTATTCCAGGGGATGACCTCGAATGTATCCGATTATCAGCGATTCTTTACTGGCGAGGGATGTCACGATCTGGCGTACGATGCGGTGTACCGGATCACGGGCATGTCGCTGTACGCGGGTTGCGCCGCGCACCACAGGGTTCGGGAGAACATACTGGCTTTTTTCACAGGCTATCGGGCCGACCTGGTGCCTGACCAGGGCACGAACATGCAGTATCTGATCAATTGGCTCGGCCGCATTTTCGGAACTGGGAGCGTCGCAGCGTTCTGGGCCTGGCTCGCCACAAAGGGCAAGAAGGGAGATGATGATGACGACCAAACGTTCCACACCCCACCGGGATCGCCGTCGAACCCATACGATAAGAGGCCCTGGGATGAAGATGGCGGCGACGGCGCGGCGGGAGGCATCGCCGCTGGAGGCAAGCGCCGCCGCACCCGCCGCTCGCACAAAAAGACCAACAAGACCCGACGGCGTAAGACCCACAGCCGCCGCAGCCGCAAGTGAGCCCCCCCATCAAATAACGCAGCCATTCCACACGCAATGTCTACTCCTCGGTGATGAACCGGGGCACCACGTTCATTGTCATCATCTCCTGGAAGAACAGCTTGGCCGCATAGGGCACCGCCACCTCTCGGAAGTTGCTTCGGTTTTCGCACAGACGGCAGTGATGAATCTCACGGTCCTTGAACAACGCTGCCACGCTTCCCTCTGGAACCGAATAATCATGTCCCTTGCTTTGCGGAATCCTCGAGATGGCCGGCATCCCGCAGTCTCCGCAGACAATCATCGTGTACTTGTCCGACACATCGTACATGCGTTCCTTGAGGAAGCGGGAGGCTCCATGCGAGATCTGGCAATCCCGTTCCATCTCACCAAACCGAAGACCACCATCGCGGGCCCGGCCTTCGGCCGGCTGTCGGGTGAGCACCACTCGGGGACCCGTGCCACGTGAATGCTGCTTGTCGGCCACCATGTGCCGCAGCCGCTGGTAGAAGCACGGACCCAAGAAGATCTGCGTGTCCATTTCGGTTCCCTCCATTCCGTTGTGCATCACGTGGTTGCCGTAAGGTGCCAGACCGGCCCGACGGAGGGCATCAGCCACACTGGCAACGGGCATGTCGCCAAAAGCGGTGCCGTCGCCGAGCTTGCCGATATGCAAGAGGAGGGCCCCGAGATGGGTTTCCTTGAGCTGAGCGATTGTCATCCGCGAAGGGATGGCGTGGGGGTTAATAATAATGTCGGGCCTAATGCCGTCGGCAGTGAACGGCATATCGCATTCGTCTAGCACAAACCCTACTGTACCCTTTTGTCCGTGTCGCGAACTGAACTTGTCGCCGATGTTGGGCTTCCGGTAGCGGCGGGTGCGGACCTTGCAGAAGGCGTGCCCCTCCTCGTTGGTGCTGGTGTAGTTCATGTCCAGGTAGCAATCCTCACCATTTGACTTGAACATCACACTGGAATCCTTGAACTTGATCGTCTTGGTGGGGTCGTTGCGGTGAGCCCGGATTGGCGCATACTTACCGATAATGATGTCCTTGTTGTCGAGCGGGGTGTTGGGCGGCACCAAGCCATCTGGCCCAAGCTTATCGTAGTTGGCAAACTTCATTCCTCGGGTGGCCGTCGCATTGGGAGGGCCCCGAATCTCGTCGTGCCCCACTCCCTTCTTCTCTTCGTTCTTCTCGGTGGCGTAGATGGTCGCAGCCAACAGACCCCGATCGATTGCGCCTCGGTTGAAGATGATCGAATCTTCCTGGTTGTAACCGGTATACGAACCAATCGCCACCACCAGCATTGCCCCAGACGGCAGATCGTTCAGGTTGAGGATGTTGACGAGCCGGGTGTCAACCAGCGGCCGCATCGGATTCGCAAGCACATAGGCGGTCTTATCCGCACGCTGTCCATAATTGGTCACCGGGACCCCCATTGCCTGCTTGCCCATGGCACACTGGTAGGTGTTCCGTGGCGACTGGTTATGGTCTGGGTATGGAATGGAACAGGCCAGAATCCCGAAGATCGTCGACGGATGGATTTCGCAGTGGGTGTGCCGCGGCGTCACATCCTTCTCTGACATCGCAATGTACGTTGTCTTTTGCTCCTCGGGATCGACGTAGACTACCGACGCCCGCCGTTTCCCCGACCCCATCGTGAGCTCGAGCCAATTCAGCTTCTCGCGTTCGGTCACAGCAACGTCGGTACGAGCGGCAATCCCTGCCGTCAGCTTACCATCCTCACCCCTCTTGCATTCCACACGGTGCAACGGCCGGAGGAACCGGCCGCCGTCCGACCAAATCCTGATTGTGTTGGACAGGACGTCGTGCGAGACCGAAATGATCGGGTTGACAACGCCTCGCTGCCGGGCCTCATCCAGCGCACTCTTGAACGCGTGCCCATCCTCTGTGCAGTGAGACCACGCCCCATTGAGGAAGATCTTGGTGAACCGGTGGATCGTGGCGAGTTCGAGGTCCTCAACCGGAACCGCAAGACGTTCGAAGAAGGGCTGGAGCGACAACGGCGAAGCTTCGCCGGTGATCTGGCACATGGCCGCCAGATTGCTGATGATCCCGATGCCGCCGCCTTCCGGCGTCTCAGCTGGACAGATGAATCCCCACGACGTGCAATGCAGCTGTCGCGGGGCTACCAGCTTGCCGCTCTTTTCAACTGGGGCCACCACCCGCCGAAGATGGCTGAATCCGCTGATTGTAGTGAGTCGGCTGAGGATCTGCGCCACACCCACCCGGGGATTGGACGAGCCCCGCGGTGCAAAGTCACCCGTCGAGAGCGCCCGCCGCAATCCCGATTCCAACTGGTTCGCCTTGATGATCTTGTAGACGTTGGTCATGTTGATAATGTCTGCGTAGTCGTTCTTGGTTTGCCACGGACCGTTGGCGATCTCGTTTCCAAGCAGTTTTTGCATTTCCTTGACGACCTTTCCGTAGTAGATGCGGAACAGCGAGGCAAGCAACACACCCGCAGTGTCGACCCGTTGGTTTTGATAGGCGTCCCGGTCGCTTGGGGGCATCCACCCAAACGCTGTCTGGAGCACCTGATTTGCCATTTGGCCAAGACACAGCAGCTTTTGCTTTTGGGTGGTGCAGTGCGGCAAGATGTCGTTGGCGATCATGTCCTTTAGGTGCTTTGCGCGGCGTTCTGCGGCATTGGGCGTGTCGGGGTCGGGAGCGTAGGTGGCCCGTTTCAGCAGGTATTCCTGGGCCTCCTCGACAGTGCCCACGTCGACGGCTTCGTAGGCGCAACCCCGGAGCGCCAGCAAGAGGGGGTTGGTGGGGGTCAGGTCGGGGAGGATCAGTTGGCAGATCTCCTTGTCGCTCTTGGCACCGAGCGCCCTGAACATGACAAACAGCGGAATCGGCACTTTGATACGCGGGATGGTGACGTAGAGCTGTTCGCCGATCCCGCTGGTCTTACCGAGCACATGGACGCAGATCTGCCGAGGGGACACCTGCCGGGTGGGCGGCACCGAGCGGCACTCCGAGGTGTAGTTCCACTTTGTGTTTTGCTTGGTGACGTCGTAGCAGCAGACAACGTTGTCGGCGAGGCGCCGCTGCGCCAACACCGCCTTTTCGCTACCGTTGATGATGAAGTAGCCCCCGGGGTCGTAGGAGCACTCGCCGAGCGCTGCCGGCGATGTGCTGGTGTTGAGCACACAGGCATTGGAACCCAACATGATGGGGATCTTGCCAAGGTGAATTCCTGGAAGGGTGCGGTGATAGGTTTGCGGTGTGATAGTATCTTGCCCCTCAGCAAGCACACGCGGCGTCACGATGACCTTGATTTTGAGCGTGACTGACATGGTGGCGGCGTAGGTGAAGCCCCGCAGTCGCGCCTCTTGGGGCCGCATTACGCTGGTAGAGCCGTTGTTCTCGTGGATGATGGGTTGCAACAGCTGAAAGTCGGTGACATCGATCATGATCTGGATATCGGGGCCTTCGGGCGCAGACTCTTCGACGCTCACCGCTGCATCGGCGGCAGCAGCGCCGCCCTGATGCCGTGCAATCTTCACCTTTTCCCGTCCCCGAATGGGGTTGAAGCTTTTGAGCGTATGCGGAATTTGCTGTTCAATGAGCGTGTTGTACGAATCGAGCTGGTGCTTGATCAGGGGTCTCAGATTGTTTTTCGGGTCATCGAAATGAGATTCGATGATCCGCCATGGATCCACACCTGGCAATTGGGTTGCGGCTGAGGTGGTCGTAGTGGGTTCCGCTGCCGCTGCGGATGCCATCAAGCGCTGCTATGCCTATCGTTAGGATACCCTAACTCAATTTGTGGCCTTTCGCCAGAGACCCCGACTATGGGCGAAGCAGAAGGATCAAGCAGAAAAACCAAGACGATCAGCGTTGATCCGTCAACACTGGTGGTGGGGGGATCACGAGGAAGCCGACGGGCAAATAGCAAGAGTGGTGCGGATGGAAGTCGGCGGACCACCATCACCCGGCGCAGCCGGGGCGAAACCAAGGCCGAAGTGGAAGCCAAATCGGCAGCTGTGCAAGAGGCGGTGATGAAGGCGCTGATGACCCAGACCATGCCGCCGCCACCGCCGCCACCCGCCGCATCATCAACGCACGCCGAACCCCATACACCCCCATCCGCCTTAACTCATACGGTGACATTCAACTCGGGCTCACCCCCCGCCGCATCCACGACACCTCCTTCGTCCCCTGGCCCACGCTCGGTGAATGCGGTCCAGAATGCGCTGCACGATCTGAACAAACTGATCGAAGACCGAGCTCGGGAGCGGGCACGCAAGACGATCCGGGCCCAGCGGCGGCGTGGTGAGGCTGCGTACGCCCCAGCGCCCCGAAATGTCACACCGCTTGAGCCCAACAGCACCGCAGCCAACAACAATCGCAACAGTCCACCGTGGGGATGTCTCAAGGGCGGCACGTTGCCAACCTTCCGCGAACACATGCGGACACAGCGCGCCAAGCGCAAATCAAACATCAAGTTGCACGGCTCTCCGTCACAGACCACACCCAAGGTCCGCATCCAGACACCCAAGGAAGCTGCTACCAGCGCAGCCACCAGCGAAGCCCCCAACACCACACCCCCCCCTCTTGCAGATACGGTGATTACTGTTGGCCGCAAGGACAACGGACGGGTGGCCTTTGTTGTCGGCAGCCACGGCACCCGACGCAATAGTCGCCACCAACGGGGTCAGCGCAGCGTGACCAACCGGGCCAAGCTGCGCAAGGCACGGCTGCTCAAGGGTGGTAACAGGGCCCCGCAGCATCTAGTCGATGTCATTGCTGAATCGGTCGACATCATCGGCGACGTCGTGCGGCCCGAGCCCGACACTACAGTGACGGTTCACGCTTAGCACAGCACTTCGACCTGTGAATCGGCGGCGGGCACGATGGTCGGAATCTGACCCGCAGGCTCCAGCGACGTCACTTCTTCCAGCTGAGTAGGCGGGTCGTAGGCGGTCGGAACGCCGCCGTCAAGCGGGGTCAGCTCTTCGACTGGCGTGGATGCAAGAGGGGGGGCGGGGGTTGTGGGTTCGGGGGCCGCAACGGGCTCGGTTGTGGAAGTGGGTGTAAACGACGGTGCGGGGCCGGTGTGGACCGAGACGGCGCTCTTGGCGGCGGCTGCTCCCAAGGCTGTCGCGGCAGCGTTGCCAACGCCTGGAAAGCCAAACCGCATCGCTACGGCCAGCAACAACGCACCGATGGCAATGAAAACAAAAATGAACTTCCTAGACGATCCCAGTCCGAACAGCTCTCCGATGGTCTGAGTCCCCAGCGGGGTTGCGGCGGCGCTTGGGCTTGTGCTCATTGTCTGATTTATGTTCATCATCTGAATCCACAGAAGACGTTTCTGCCGCATCTGGAACGCTTGATGCTTCGGCCCCCGCCTCGGTCTCCGAGTTGGAATCAGAGTTGGCAATTTCCACCAAGTCGCTGGTTTTCCCCTTTTTGGCGCTGGCCCACGGCAACGTCATATCCTCGTTTGTGTTGAATTGAAGTTTCAGAGGCCGACGCTTGCTGTGAGTGCGTCTGTCCTCGTTGTCCACCTCGGGATTCAGATGGGATGGGTTGATGTGCGGGGCGCGATGGCGTTGTGGGCGTTGTTCCCCTAGCAACGGTGAGATGTGTGGCACAATTGTCTGGAGCCGCGACACTACATCGGGCTTGTGCATGTGCACTCCGGCAAAGAGCTTGTCAAACTTTTCAACCAGCCTCGGTGGGATGTCGGGTGCGTGTTCGAGCAGCTTGTCCATTTCGAGCCGCTTCAGCGTGACGTACTCGTTGGCTTCCTTCCGCTGCCCCTTGGGGATGCTCAGCTCGCAGCTGATGTCCCGGAAAAAGGCCAAGAAGCCGAGCTTGCTTAGTCGGTGTTGTTCGCTGAGTTCCTTGAAGGTGAAGAGCTCCTGAAAGTTGATCAGCATACCGGCGAAAAGACTGCCTAGGCCTGCGACCACCTGTTGCCAGGTGACCTTGGTGCCGTCATCGCCCCGAACCAACAGCGTAGTGGTGGCCGAGGTGTATGCAAAAAAGGCTGCCGGGATTGCCAACCACAGATTTCGGTGTTTGTAGAGTGAGATGCTCTGGTTGTGGAGCCATGCGTAGCCAGAGGCTTTTTCAGCCCACGAGATCAGCAGCCGCTCGAGTTCATGGGTCCATCCGTTGACATGTCGGCTGTGGGTGGATGCCCCAGAGTTCGAAGCCCCACTGTCGTTGAGTTCGTCGCCGCTGTAGCCGTCCATCAGGGAGGCGGTGTCCATCGGGAGAGGGGTATGTCTTCAAATGCAAGATTCCCTCTACATAGTCTAGATCATGGCCAGAAGCGCTTGGAAGCTGCCTCGTCTTTTGCGGATGCCGCGTGCAATCTGTATTGCCGTTGTGGTGCTGCTGGTGACGGTTGTGGCGATCTTTGTGGCGCCGATGCTGGCTGGGCGAGAAGGGCTCGAGGCCCACAAGTCGGCCGAGCCCACGGTTCCAGGGGCTGTTGGTCTGCCCGACACTCCCAAGAATCAGCTGCCAACGATGAAGGAGCAAAAGAGTATGTTCCCGCGTGTGCCGTGGGGCAACACCACTGGTGGTCAGCAGGTTAACCCCCAGGCTCCCGGCAGTGCGCTCGAGCAGACGCTTGGGTATCTCCAGGCGTTGGGTTCGGCGCCGAGCAAGAGCATGGGGGATGGTTCGTCAGTGACTTCGTCCACTCTAATTGCTGGAGTTGACATTCCTGGGGGAGTTAACACCCCTCCGGGAGCAGGAGGGGCAGGAGGGGGCGGCGGTGCTGGCAGCGCGCCCTATGGGGCCTCGGATCCCAAGGGGGCTGCGGCCACGGCCTCCTCAACTCATGGGTCCTCGGCCCATCACAAGCACCAGGGCGCCCAGAGTGCGCTGCCCAAGGGAATCCCCAAGTCCAAGATTCCAAAGGGCCAGGAGGATCTCTACATTCTGAAGACCGAGGTGGTGCCACCGGTGTGTCCGGCGTGTCCGGCGTGTCCAGCGTGCCCCAAGCCGGTGTGCCCCAAGCCCGATCCGTCGCAGTGTCCGCCGTGCCCAGCTCCAGGCCGTTGCCCACCGCCGGCTTTCGGATGCCAGCGGGTGCCGCTGTACCAGAACATGAACTCGGGAATCCTTCCGAGCATGATCTAGAGCCGTGTCAACTCCCATGGCCACGAATGTCGGCCGAAGGTGAAAAGACCCCCACTCCCGCATCAACAACACAGGAATGGGTGACATACGTGTGGCTCGATCGCAACGGCGAGCCCCGCAGCGTCCAGACCCGCCAGACTGTGCCCGCGGCCGACAAGCCGCAGAACTACGAAAACCTGCCGGTGGAGGCCGATGTCAGCGGGTACCCTACCCGGACCGATGCACTCTACTTTGCTCAGCCGTTCAGGGTGTACTCGCAGCCTGGGTCCACAGGCAAGATCCTGCTCTGCCACATGGTCGATACCGAGGGGACCTCACTTAACTCAGCCGCCGCCAAGGCGCGCGCGGATTTGCGCCAACTGCAAGAGGAGGAGGGCGAGGGGTATTGTCCGACGGAGGTGCTCGAGATCACCCAGCAGTTCTACCTGACGACCAAGTTTGTGCCGCTGTCGTTTGCGTCGAATCCGCCGGCCAAGCCTGGGCCGTTTGGCAGTGGGGTTGGCGCGGACCTGGCGGTGGCCCGTGCCACGGTGACCCGGGCGGTTAACTCGCTGCCGGGTGTCAAGACCTACGTTTCACGCCTTGCCCCTCTAGCAACCCCGTCGCATTGGGGCGTCACGTTCCAGCTGCGAAAAGTTGTTGGCGACCGCGATGGCCAGGGCAATCTGCTGGACATGGCTTCGATGATCATGCTCTTTCGGTATGTGCTGGGGCGGGCGTGCGAGGAGAGCAACCTGACGCCGGCGTTCATCGGCAAGTTGCTCCAGGATCCTTGGCCGCCCTCGCTCTTGCAGTTCTCGGCGCGGACCAAGGAGCTCTCGGAGACCAAGCTGGCGAAGCGGCTGACGGCTGGGCACGAGAGCCTGATGCGGGCCACCGCTGCCACCCAGGCGGCGGCGACGGCCGAGGTGGAAAAGTATGTTTGGGCGTCCAACGCCAAAGGGCCGGTGACCGTGGCAACCACAGCGAATGGCACGGTCTGGCTAATCGACAACCGGGTACTGAGTTCAGCAAACCCGCACGTGGCGGTGAACGAGTGGATCAAGAGCTGGCGCGCCTAGTGTGGCGGCCCTTGCGGCACGAGCAAGAGGGGTGGATGCCGAGGGTTTGGGCACGGACGGTCTTGGGGACGATCCGGATGAGACACTTTGACTTAATGCCCTTGAGTGGTTCGGTGCAGCCCTTTTCCTGTTGCTTTTGCTCCTTTTGTCCGCAGCGGGCGCGGTAGGCCTCGTATTGGTCCCGCACCTCGCAATAGGTGGGGTTTGGCGCCTTCTTCTGGAGCCGGGCGTTGACGTCGTTGTGCAGTCGGTAGATGTAGCGGGAGAAGCAATCACGGGAGGCGAGTGCTTCGTTAGTGACCGGTATTCGCTTCAGGGTCAGTTTGAAGTTTTCGCGGCACTTGCCACATGGCAACACATTACCAAAATTAAGAATGAAGTTGCGGTAGTGTTGTTTGTCTTCTGCGGTGGGATGGACGGGATAGTTGAAGCTGATGATGTGAAGCAGGAACCACGCGGCGGGTCCCCAGACGCTTGTCATCATCCCATTTCCGCTGTTGTAATCCTTTTCGCCAAAGACACGACGGGTCACGCTGCGGTGGCGGCGCCCTCCGACACGTCGGGCTGCGTTCCGGCGAGTGAGCATGGGCCTACCTTGGCTGGTGGGAATGTTTGAGCGGCACGGCGTCGCGAATGAACGCGGCCATGTCGGCGACGCTCACTCGGCCAGTTTGCGGCCGCACAACCCCCAACATCTCCTCTTGCATTGCCCACCAGATGGCGGCGGCGTTGGGGTACTGGCTGGTGTCGTAGGTGCGGACCTCACCGTTGATGTTGGCGTGCAAAAGGGGGAAGTGAGTGGTGTGTGGTGGTGTGCTGGAAGATGCAGGGGCTGCTGTGGGTGCTGATGCCGACATGGATGTGCGGGGGATTGGCTGTTGGTGTGGCGTGGTTTTCGTCTAGACGGATTTTGAAGTATCTGGCTACAAGACAATGACTGGGGTATTGAAGAAGATCACGGGCGCAATGCCGAGCCATCGGGTGCTGATCGGCATTGCGGTGCTGGTGGCTTTTGTGGCCGTCGCAATAGTGGTGTACCGGATGGTCGGGAGCCGTGCGGGTCCCAAGTTTGTGCCGAATGCGCAGTACATTGGCGACGGTTCGGGGGGTGGCGCCGTTGGCCCGGGAGTGGGCTCGGTTAAGGTGACGATGTTCGGGGTGGGTTGGTGCCCGCACAGCAAGGCGGCAGCCAAGCCGTGGAAGCAGTGGAAGGGGGCGAACGATGGCAAGACGATTGCGGGAGTGCCGATCGAATGCGAGACGGTGGATTGCGAGGCAGATGACGCCTCCGAGGCCAAGTGCCAGGCGGCCGGAGTTAAGGGCTACCCGACCGTGGTCGCCGAACTGCCGTCGGGCGAAAAGGCGATCATGGAGGCCAAGACGACGGTGGAGTCGCTGACGCAGTTTGTGACCAAGGTGGCACAGAGCGTGAGGTCAGGGAAACCGCTCTGAGTTAATGAGTTGAGGAGCATGGGTTGCGGGGGCAGCATGGCCCCGCTGTGTGAATCATCTTGGCACGGGGTGCGGGGGCAGCATGGCCCCGCTATGTCATCGAGAGCACCGTCGCGGCCAGCACAAAGAGAATGTGAATCCCGGTGAGCAGCTTCCACGCCCGGTTCGGAGGGTAGTGCGGTGGGCCTAGGGTGGATTGCACTGAAAGCGAAAAGTATAGAGCACTTAATAAGTCGTGTTCTCGCTTGGATGTCTCGAGCACCTCATCGTTGCCGAGGTAAAGCCAGCCGGCGGGAGAAGGCAGAGCCTTTTGTTTCTTGCTGCTGTCTGGGTTTAGCTCAGCCGACAGCCGTGCAAAGTCCGAGTTAATGGCATCCGTGTACTTGATGCTCTGGTCCATTAGGGCGTAATACGCAGCCGAGAAGACCACGACCGAGATGGTGGTGAAGACGACGTACCGCCTGATTAGCTTCAGGCTGACGCCGGGAAACTGCTTGTTCATGGACGAATGGAAGGTTCTGAGGATGATGCCGATCATGGCGGGGGGCTATCATAGGCCTGGAGGAAGTTGACGCAATTAAGATCCAAAAATATTAGAGATCAGTTCTCTAGGTCAATACAATGGATTGGCTTGGTTTCGGCGATTACACATATACCACCTTGGGAACGGGTGTTTCCGACAAGCGAATGTACATGCCTTGTGATTTCTGCATGGGTTATCCTTGCCATCCACTTGAGGCTTATTGCATATGCGGGGATGATGATAGGCCGCACGACCTGTCAGCAGTGTTGGTTCAGGCTGTTGGGTTTCCGATTCCGACATTGCCAATGGACACGACATACCGTATCCGAGGGTGGCGAGAAGCAATAATTCAGGAAGACGATGCGGATGTATCCTATTTCAATGATCGGGATGCGGATCTGGACATTGTGCTCGAGCCTGCTGTAGATGCCCGTGACATGGATCACTATCATGTCAAGGCACTATTGCCGTTCAAAGAGGCGTTGCTGGCGGTCGAGCCGAATGCGCACACAGAGTTCAAGGGGCTCAAGTCAAAACAGGCATACATCAGTGCATTCACAGATCGTGTTGAGGCGTATTTTGAAAGCATAGATCGTCAACCAGAACCGGGGCCAGCACCGCACGTCGGCAGACGCAAAAAGGGCCATTCCCACGTCACTGCGGGTCGCAAGTGATATTCCACGTTCTTAACCCGGCGCCGTTTTCTCAAGTCACGTTAGTAAGCGGATGAGCGCCTACATTGCAAACGGTGAGTGGGGCGACGAACAGCCAGAAAAAATGAACATTGATGAGCTGTTTGCGTTGGAGTACCAGAAGCAGGATGCGCGGGCCAACACGTACAACAAGGTGTTGGTTCGGGTGCACCGGGCAATCAAGATGCGGAACCGCATGCGACCGCAGGACAAGTTTTGCTATTTCGGGTTTCCCGATGTGTTGGTAGGGTGTCCGCTGTACGACAAGGAAGAGTGCATCAAGTATGTGCTCGACAAGTTGGAGGCTGACAACTTCAAGGCGGTCTACGTCCAGCCGAGCATGTTGGTGATTTCGTGGAAGCATTGGATTCACGAACGGCAGCGTGCCGAGGTGTTGCGGCAGACCGGTCTCCGGGTTGACGGCATGGGCAATGTTAAGAGCAAGAGGGGAGGGAACGGGGTATTGGGAGCGATGGGTGGCGGCGCACAGGGCGGCCAGGGGGTGGGGGCGCCGACGCTGCGGTTGGGAAGCGGAGGCGGCCCCGGCGGGTCCGGGATGCAGTTTGGTTCCGCGCTGATGGCCCTTGGGTCGTCGGGAACGAACAATCACGGTAAGCTTGAGGAGTACAAGCCTCTAGGAATATACGATGGGCTCGGGATTGGTGCCCATGGGTCCAAATTGAAATAGAGAGAATTGGCGGATTAGCATAGTAAACTCCCTATGTCCGTTTCCCTCACTGCTCGCCGTGTCCGGCGCCGAGTCCCAGCCGGGACGTGGCAGCGCTGCGGCACGGCCCTGTCGGCTTCCTGGATGGAGGCCAACGATGGGCACATTGCCAAGGCAATGGAAGCCCAAGCACAGCACATTGGCGAACGCAATCTGGACGAGACAGACAACTGGCTGTGCCCAAAATGTGGAGCAGAGTGTCGGATCGGCGACGACAATTTGTACACATGCACCGATCCACTCTGCGGTCTCACCCGAGCCAAGGCGCTCGACCAGTCTGCCGAATGGCGGCACCGCAGCGACGGCACCGACGATCCCGCCCGCTGCGGTATGCCCGTCAATCGGTTCCTGAAGGAGTCGTCGTTTGGATGCCGACTCACTGGTGCAACCAAGAGCGTTCAGATGCGTAAGCTGGGCAAGTACGCCAACTGGCAGTCGATGCCGTACCATGAAAAGGCCCTCCACGACGGCTTTGAGAATATCCGGAGGGCGGCGGTGCGGGCTGGTCTGCCAAAGCGGCTGATCGAAGAGGCCTACCGCATTCACAAGGAGATCAGCGAGGAGCGCAGCTTCCGAGGAGTTAACCGGCAGGGCATCATCGCCGCCGCCCTCTACCTCTCTTGCCGACTCAATGGCTGTCCGCGGACGGCCAAGGAGATTGCCACCATGTTCTCGCTTGACCCAGCCCACACCACTCGGGGGTGCAAGAACGCCATGAGTGTCCTAAGCATCATCGAGCGGGAGCGGGGGCCAGGCACCAACGAGACGCAGTTCCCGAAAATGCTGAGCAGCCACTTTGTGGATCGGTTCGCCTGCCGTGCCGGACTCTCCGAAGACCTCATCGCACTGGCTCGCTTCATCGCGCTCAAGGTGGACCAAGAGAAGCTCGTGCAAGAGAACGCGCCAAACGCCGTGGCTTCGGGAATCGTGTGGTACGTCTGTCAGATGACCAAGCAAAACTTCAACAAAAAGGTCGTTTCGCAGGCCTGCAGGATGAGCGAAGTGACCATCAGCAAATGCCACAAGAAGCTGGTTGCCCGACAGGAAAAGTTCTTGCCGCCCACCATCGCCGCCCGCTACGGAGTTGAAGTACGCCCCGCTGTCGTCAACGCCTAAGTTAGCATCTCATCTCACTTGCTCCCGCTCATCAGTCGGTCCATCCGCCGTGCCTCTGTGAACTTGGTGTCGGGAAGGAAGATGTGCCGGGCAAGCGAATCATCGCGCAGCCGCCACGAATACTGCCCCGCTTGCCGTCCCCGTCCCACCCGTCCCAACGCCTGGTACAGTTTTTCTACTGGCATATCGGCCAAGTCGCGTCCGATGTACCCGTGACAGAACTGATAGTTGGTGCCGTAGACATAGTCGGTGCCCGCAATCACACAGTACAGCTCCCGCTCCGAAGCCATCCGCGACATCAGTTCGCGGTACGTCGGGCAGTCGTCGCCAAATACCCCGATCCCCATCATCAGCAGCATCTTCTTCCAGTTCGGCACTTCCAGGTGCAGCACCTCTTCTAGATGGTGCGGGGGCACGCTTCCCGCAAACGCCTCGGGCTTGACCACTCCGTGGTGCCGCAGCTGGTGCTCCTCAGCGTTGGGCACCTCCCGGTCCGGCAGCCGCAGCTCTCCCAGCTTCTCCCGCATCTTCGTGAGCTTCCGTCCGACGGCACCGTGCCGTTCCGCCATCCGATCCTCATCGTCGTTCCCCCCCTCTTTCCCTTCACGGCCATCGGCGTTCAGCCGGTCTTCGAGATCCTTCTCCAACCGCTGAATCTCGGCCATCACCTGCGAGTTGTCGTGCGCCTGCTGCCGAAGCCGGTCAATGATCTCGGCCGGCGGATTCGCATCGCGGAGCAGGAACTTGGCCACCTTCTCAGTGTCAACCGCCAGGTACAGCGCCGGACCGTGGGTAATCGATGCCGCATCGACGGTCGCCAGCTTCACGCCGCCACCGAACCGCCGCTTCTCCTTGGCCAACCCTTGCGCCGTCTCAAACCCCTCTTTTTGCGCCACCTGCACCACCAAATCCAAGTACGCCCGCTTCACGGCTTCAGGGGTCACATCCTCCAGCTTCTCAAACCCATCCTCCTCTTGCAGCAGCTGGGTGGCCGCTAGCACGTACCGGGCCGCCGCCCCCAGATCGATGTGCCGCAAGAGGGTGGCCCGGGAGGCGCACTGCCTGGCCATCTTTGCCAGCTCTTCCGCTGATTGCGCCACGCTGTGCGGCATTGCCACGTCGCCCGACTTGAGCAAGATTGGCACCGTCCGCGCACATTCGTAGTTGTTGATGGTGATGATGCGGTCATCGGGAATGCTGAAGCAGTCCTGGATGTAGTCGATGAATCGCGGCAGATCCGACGGCGGCGGGAGTGTCGCCGACGACAGCACAATGTTGGGAATCTGGTTCTCGGCCCAGCTCTTCCGCACAACGGCATGGAGTTCGTCTTCGGCCTTGTCCATCGCGATCGTGGGTTCATCCCAATAGACTAGCAGTGACTCGGCCGAGTTGAAGGAGAGCATGTAGTGCATCGCCGGCAGGTACGAGATGGCGTCGGTGATCATGATGTCGGCCTTTTGCCCCTGGCTGTGGTCGATCTTGCCGATGGCCCCCGTCCGTCGCCGGCGGGTACACTCGCTCACCGCGTAGTAGTGAAGCCGGATATCGCCTGCGTCGTGACACCCAAAGGCCACGGCGATCCGCTTCTCGATGCTGATGCACGCCCGGGCCAGTTGCATCCCGACATGCTTCGAGGCGCACACAAAGATCACCTTGTATCCTTCGCTCACCGCCAGCGGCGAAAGCGTCTTCCCAGTGCCCGTCGGCGCCTGGTACATGATTAGCTTTGAACCCTCAAGCTTCAGCGCCGCAAACAAGTCCTTTTGGTGCTTGTAGAGCCGACGGTTCGCAAAGGACTGCAAGACGGGGTTGAGTTCGGAGGCGTCTTCGATCTTCGCCACCATCGCATCCACCTTCACACTCCTCTTGCATTTCTCCAAAACCTCCCGTACAAACTCAAGCACATACGGGTTGGTGCCGTCCACCTGCGCCTCTAGTGCCCGGGCCAGCGTATAGTATCCGACTGCATTGCTCCAGTCGTGCATAATGGCCGCCGCAAACATCAACAGCGTCGCCTCCCAGATGTCGGGACGACTCTGGAGCACATCGGCGCTGGTGTTGGCAAGCCGGATCGTGTCAGCCGCCGTCAGCTTCACACCACCCCCCTTCTTGCCCTTCTTGTTGGCCCCGCCGATTACGGGCGCCGAGAGACCGATTTCATTAGCCAAGGCCTCCACCCGGCCCCGCAGGTAGCGGTCGTAGAGGATATCGTTGGCCGCCGAGAGTGATCCCAGCTTGGTCACAGACAGCAGGGATTGTCGTGGATTGGTGCAGATCGTGGGATCATGCCAGCCCGCCACAATCATCTTCATAATAGCGAGTTCTTCGGGTGGGAGCGGGACCTCTAGTCCTTCCCATTCGCGGCGGGTGAGCTTGCTCTGGTTGAACGCATTCTGAGGCTGACTCATCGGTTACCGTGAGGTGTCCTGTGTGAACAGGAGTTGGCTCTATTTCGCTCTCAATTTGTGCGGCCGAGATTCTAAATTGAGATTTCGCATGGCCGCGGCAGAAAGGCACATCGGAAAGAGGATGGCTGGGGCAAAGGACATGCTGCATCTCGCCTTCTCTGACAAGATCCGCCGGGTTTCGCTCGAGGGTGTGATTGGCGCCGGTAAGAGCCGATTTCTCGGTAACCTGCGCTACTGGATGGCAACGCGTCCACACCGCCACACCGCACGACCGCAGCTCACCGTGGTGGATGAGCCAGTCAAGACCTGGTGCAACACCACCGACGCCGAGGGCAAGAGCGTGCTCAACTACTTCTACGACGACATCCGACGCTACTCCTTCATGTTCCAGATCAATGCGCTGATGACCAGGTACTCGGCCACCACGCAGGCCAATGATCTGGTTGCCGCCGCCATTTGCGACAGCCGCTGCGCCTTTGAGAAGCCCGAAGCCCCCGATGACGAAAACTACGCCCACATCATTTTGTCGGAGCGAACGGTCGAAACAGATCGTTCGGTCTTTGCCAAGATGCTCAGGGCCGATGGTCATCTTAGCGACATCGAGTGGCGCATCTACGATAACACCTTCAACACACTCACCGCCCGGCGTCCCGAATGCGCCGCCACCGACGGCATCATCTACGTCTACACTCCACCGACCGAGGCCAAGCACCGGATCGATCAACGCAATCGCGCCGGTGAAGACGTGTCGTTCGAATACCTCTGCCGCTGCGAAGAGGCTCACAACGAATGGCTTTCGCAGATTGATTGTCAGGTGCTTGTGGTGGACGGCTCCATCCCGGCCGGAATGGACTACTACAATCTGCGGCACAAGATGGGCCAACCCGGCTTTGAGGGCAGCGTCGAAGCCCACGATCCCGATCCCATCAGCGGCGAGTACCACGATCCGTACGCCCAGCTGCTGGCCACCGCTGTGGCCTTCCTTTCGCACGACCCGACACTGGACGATCCGCTCATCCCTACACCGACCAACAACTGGGACGATGCACTGGCTGAGGCGCAGAGACACGGCGTCGCTCTCTTTGACATCAACGCACCTAAGCCGCTAGGCCAGGTAGTCCAGGCAGTTGAAGCTGGCGCTCCGGTCGCTGCCGCAGTTGTCGATGCCGTAGGCCGCATCCCCGAATACCTCCCGCAAGAGCCCCCATTCGAAAAGCCCGCCGCGGAACACGCTTGCGCTTAGACCGTGCTGCATCAGCTTGCGTGCCTGCGATTCGGGCATCGGATCCGTCGGATCAAGACCGTAGTAGACAATGTGCGGCTTCTTGCCATCATCATTTTTGGTGTCTATCAGACGGTTGATCTGGCGCTCCTCGTCGGCGGGCGAGACGGTGCCCCGGATGCGCCACGGCGTCGTGTCGGTGCTCGGCGCAGCCAATAGCAAGAGGGAACCCGAAGGGTTGGAGATGGCGTTTGGTCCGATGCTGCGTATTCGGCTCCCGTCGCCTGGGGGAGCCATGTGCGACATTGCGTTGCCCATTAGCTGAAGTCCATGGTGATTTGCGTAGATTGTTTGTTCAGGCCCTTGACCCGAGAGCTGGTCAGTTCCTGTCGCTTCCGCCGGGTCTTGTCGCCCGAGCTGGCGCCTGAAACGGCGGGCCGTGCCCGTGCCGTGCTGTTGCGTGCGTTCATATCGGCCTCGATCTCCTTCTGATGTTCCCGAATGAACTCAATGACCTTGTTTTCGAGCGCCCACTTGAAGAAGTTGAGCTGGCCAACGGTGGTGATGACCTCTTTGCCGTCGCGATATGGAATGGTAATCCGATCCCAGCGGCAAAAGGGGTCAAACTGCCGCTTCTTGTAGCTCCGCAGCCGCAGTTTGTACTCGTTGTGAACCACGAACCGACGGCCCGAGTGATTCATGTAGGTGGTGAGCGCCTTTTTGGCGTAGTTGGTCACGAACCAATCCACCAGCCGGAGACTGACGACGTCCTCGCGGTTGATGATCGGTAGCACCTGGTCCAGAGCGGCGAAGTCGTCCTTGCTGTAATAGTTGGTGAGTCTCTCCAGCAACACCTCTCGCTGAGTGGCATAGCCCGTGGCGGGTGCCAACCGCAGCGGTGCAGCAGTCGCGGCCGCCGCCGATGCCGCCGATGCTGCCGACGAAGCCGATGCCGCCGATGCTGCCGACGAAGCCGATGCCGCCGATGCCGCCGACGAAGCCGAAGCCTCGCCGGGAGAGAGGGTGATAGTTCCGACCGGTGTCGGCAGCGTCGCAGGTTCGATGGATACAGACATTCGGCACAGTACTTAAAACAGTTAAGATGCGTCTAGATGGATCTGCGACGAAAGGACTTGGACCTCGCCACTGCGTGAAATAAGGCACTCATCCATGGCCGAGGCCACTGACGATCCTACCCCCCCGATGCCTCAACTCAGCCCCCCCGTCTCAACTCACTCACCCCCCTCCCCTCTTGCATCTCCCGAGACGCCCGACCTTTTACCGCTCACCGAGGTGACGCTCTCCGAGGTGCTCCCGTTTACCGACGTTGTCGCCGAAATGGCTAGCTACGACGACTGGTGGGACCGCGCAACCAATGCTGTGGCCCATATGGTGGACCCCGACGGCATGCTCCGGTTCTGGGGCAACCCCTGGCTGCACGAAGGAGTCGACATCATCGTTGATGCCCTAATGGCTTGGTCGCCGCCCCGACAGGGCCCGCATATGGTGGCTCCGTGGCCATGGGATGTCCAACGGCTCATGGCCGATCCTGCAAGCATCGAGCGGCTCGACAACCACGTATGCCATCCACAGGGCACACCGGGCTGGTTCATGGATCGCTACACCCTGATCTCTGCCAGCACGGCGTGGAAGGCCATCACCAGCGACGCCACCCTTCGGGCGCTGATCCGCGACAAGCTGATCTTGCCGCAGCCCGATATGAAGGATCCCGCTGCCAGCCCCTCATCGCCGCTCCACTGGGGAAAAAAGTACGAACCTGTCTCCACCGCACTGTATTCGCAATGGTTTGATATCGAGGTTCGGGAATACGGCTGCATTCGCCATCCGGTCTACGAGTTTCTAGGCGCATCACCGGATGGGGTGGTAAGGACGCCAGGGCCGTTCTACGGCCGGATGCTCGAGATCAAGAACGTCGTCAATCGCGAGCTCACCGGCATCCCGAAGCGGGACTACTGGATTCAGATGCAGCTGCAAATGGAGGCGTGCAATCTTCCGCTGTGCGACTTTTTTGAGTGTCAGTTTGTCGAGTACCCGACGTGGAACGAGGCCAAGGCCGACGGCACCTTCAGTCGCACGGCCGACGGCAAGCCCAAGGGCGCCCTACTGATGTTGTTTGACCCAACCATCCAGCGCATTCGCTACTTCTACCCTCCTCTTGCCATTGCCAAGTTGGAGGAGTACGAAATCTGGGAAAAGGCGACCCGCGAGGCCAATCCGCAGATGGAGTGGATGCAGCGGATATTCTGGCGTCTCGAAAACCATTCGCTGATCACGGTGGAGCGCAATCGGCAGTGGTTCAACTCGGTCCTGTGGCGGTTCGAGAGTGCATGGAATGAAATCCTGGCGGCCCGCGCGGCAGCCAAAGCCGAGGTCGCAGTCCCGGATGCGACTACCGAGACCGTGGATGCTGCGGCAGCGGCTGGTGTCGCTTCGGGGTTCGCAGTGGCTTCCTGTTCAAATTCTATCCCAACCAATGTAGACCCAGATGTCGTCTATGGGGAGTATGGCGTGCCCACCTATGCGCGTGACCAAACGCAGTGGCCGGCAGGAAGTTGTCTCATTCGACAAGATCCTGAAGCGGATGACGACGACGGCGAAGACCCCGGCCCCTGAGCTCATGGTGAATCCCCACACAATGGCACAGAAGCTTATCGAGCAGCTGGCCGACGGCATGAAGACATCGGAGCTCGACGAGCTCGGCGCAGAGGAAGCGTATTCGTTGTACACTACTCACCCTGACTACGGCTGGCTTGCCTCGCGGATCACCGTCTCCGCCATGCACAAGGACCACCGAGCCAGGTTTGCGCCGATCACCGAAGAGGAGAAGCGGGCCAAGCGAAAGCGGGGCACCTTTGCTGCTGTGGTGGAGCGGATCCAGGAGGCCGGCCTCAGGGCAGGACGGAGCGTCTACAAGGATTCGTTCCTGGCCAACGTCCGGAAGTACGGCTCGGCGTACGAAGCGATGATCGACCACTCGGCCGACTATAAGCTCACATACTTTGGACTCCGCACGCTGAAGTTTGCGTACCTGGTGAAACGGGGTGGGATTCAGGAGCTCCCACAGCATCTGTGGATGCGCGTGGCGGTGGGATTCCACGGCAGCAACCTGGAAAAGGTGCGCGAAACGTACACGCTGCTCAAGGATCTCAAGAACATCTACGGCACCCCGACCGAGTTCTACATGGGACTCACTGTCCAGCAGCTTTCCTCTTGCTTTCTCACCGGGATTCACCAGGATAGCATCGAGGCTATCTACGATGCGCTCAAGCGGTGTGCGCTGATCTCGAAGACGGCGGGCGGGATCGGGCTGCACATACACAACATCCGCAACGTGGGGGCCCCGATCAACGGCACCGGGGGCAACAGCTCAGGGCTGGTGCCGATGCTCCAGAATTTCAACCAGACGGCTCGGTATGTGGATCAGGGTGGTGGGAAACGACCGGGTGCGTTTGCTGTTTACTTCGAGCCGCATCTCAAGGAGGTTCGGACGCTGCTCGATATGCGCCGGAACCGGGGCGACGAGAATCTCAAGGCCCGCGATCTCTTCTATGCATGCTGGGCGTCGGAGCTCTTCATGGAACGGGTGAGGAACGACCAAAAGTGGAGTCTCTTCTGCCCATCCAAGGTGCCGGAGCTGTCAGAATTTCACGGCGACGAGTACCGTGCCGCGTACGAAAAGGCCGAGCAAGAGGGGTTGGCAGAGGCGGTGGTGGACGCGCGAGAGATTTGGTTCGCCATGATCGAGAGCCAGATCGAAACCGGCACGCCGTACCTACTGAACAAGGATGCCTGCAACGCCAAGTCTAACCACAAACACCTCGGCACCATCAAATGTAGCAACCTCTGCACCGAGATCGTCGAGTACACAGCGTCCGATGAGACGGCGGTCTGCAACCTGGCGAGCATGTGTCTGCCACGCTTTGTCAAGCGCAACGAGGCTGGGGTGCCGCAGGAGTTTGACCATGAAGCGTATCACCAGGCGTGCAAGATTGTGGTCAAGAACCTGAGCATTGTGATTGACATCAACGATTACCCGGTGATTGATGCGGGCCGGAGCAACAAGCGGCACCGGCCGGTTGGGATGGGGGTGCAGGGGCTGGACGATCTCTTCAAGATCTTCGGGTTTCCGTTTGATTCGGAGGAAGCACTTCAGCTGGACACCGAAATCTTCGAGACCATGTACCACGCCACCACCGAGGCCAGCGTCGAACTGGCCGAGGAGCGGCGAGAGAAGATGGTGGAGCTGCGGGCGGCGCATGCGGCGGGTGAGTGGGACTTTGACGGGCTGTCGATGCTGCCAGGGGAGACACCAGACCAAAAGCCTCATGAGAACCCCAACTACATCTACAAGTACGCAGTGCCGAGCGACCGGGTGGGTCACATCACCAACGTCCGGAAGGCGGGGCTGCGCAAGCTGCTGGAGGAGATGCGGCCGATCCCTGAAGAGCTAGAGCTGCCCGAGAAATGGGCCGGCGCGTATTCGTCGTTTTCCGGCAGCCCGATGTCGCAGGGAAAGTTGCAGCCAGACATGTGGCCGAAGAAGAATGTGCGGTACTCGGGGCGCTGGGACTACGAGCAGCTGAAGCAGCGGGTACAAGAGGTGGGGGCGCGGATGTCGCTGACAGTGGCGCCGATGCCGACGGCAAGCACAGCACAGATCGAAGGGAATAACGAGGCTTTTGAGCCCCGGACGTCCAATCTGTATCTGCGCCGGGTGGGTGCGGGTGAGTTTGTGGTGATGAACGAGGTCTTGGTTCGCGACCTGATCGCGCGGGACAAGTGGACGAAGGAGGTCAAGAATAGCATCATCCGGAACAACGGAAGTGTGCAGCAGCTTCCCGCGGATGTTATCGATGCTAAGGGCAAGGCGTTGCACAAGACGGCGTGGGAGTTGTCGATGCAGCACGTGATCGACCACGCCAAGTTCCGGGCCCCGTTCATTGATCAGAGCATGAGCATGAACCTGTGGCTGGAGAAGCCGGACTATGCAAACATGACGTCGATGTTGTTCTATGCGTGGGACGCGGGGCTCAAGACAGTGTTGTACTATCTTCGGACCCGTGCTATTGCGTCACCGCAGCAGGTGACGATTCCGGTGGAAGAGGGCGGCACTCCGGCCGAGGCGCAGGCGATTCCACCCAAGCCCAAGAGCGATGCCACCGAAGCCGAGAAAAAGGCGTACGAAGAGGCCAAGCTGGTGTGTTCACGGGCGAATCCGGAGGCCTGTCTCATGTGTTCGTCTTAGAAGGAGCGTCGCAGTTACCGGGTGCCCTTGCGGCTCTTACGGCCCTTCTTTGACTTGCTTCGGCGTGTTTTCCGCCGGCCGCCCTTTTTGGGAGTGGTCTTGGAACCATACGGACCAAAATGAAATGTGGAAGGGCTTGGATTGGAATAACTTGAGAGTGTTGGGCCTTCGGTCGGCGAGGGGGTATTGATGACATGAAGGGGTGGGGTACCATACGTCACGCTTCCAGGAGACCCCCCAAACTTGTCCAAACTGGACCGCCGATGAGGTGCTGCTTGCCTCCACGGTAGGCACGGGTGCGTCGGGAAGCCCTGCCTTTCCTGCCCTTTGAACGCGTCTTCGCCATTCAATTGCTAATACGACAGAGATTGTTTCGTAGCCGACAGTGTCTGATCTGTTCGTCTTGTAGCTTTCAGAACTTTATGGTCTCCACAGTGTGTTGGGGCGGAAGCCAGATGGGATAACCAGTTCTTAAGAGCTGAACTAAGGTGAAGAGCTGAACTAAGGTGTGAACCTGGTTGGAGCTTGATCTTGATGCTGCCGCCTCGGTGCGACCGACGGGTGTTTCGGCGGCCTTTCTTTGATTTGACTCGGCGTGTCTTCCGCCGGCCGCCTTTGGAGGCCTTTGCAGAAAACTTTCGTACATTGACTCCTGGAACATGCGGAAACTGCGTAGCAGAAACACCCATGATACAAACATCGCCAGGAGGACCAGGACAGACAAATGAGCCGCCGCGATGGACACGGGTGCGTCTGGAAGCTCTGCGGCCCTTCCGGCCCTTTGAACACGTCTTCGCCATTCAATTGCCAATGCGAGAGAAAACATGCAAGAGGGGAAAGGGATGATGAGATTAGCTATTGCTGTTATCATCATCTTGCAGCCAGGGGGACTGCAAGTCCCCTCAATTTGCTGTTATCATCTTGCAGCCAGGGGATCTCGGAGGGGGGCGAAAATCCTTAGTTGAGCACCATCAGCTCGTGCACCGGCCAGTACTCGCTCCCGCCGCCGTCTGGAAGTGGCCGCCGGATCACAAACGGAATCTTCTTCTGCTCCAGCTCCATTTTCGCAATCTCCATCGACCCAATGATCCCCTCTTGCAGAGCAATCTGCGGCGGAGCGCCGTGGCTCAGCTGTTCGGCACGCTTCCCCAGCACCGCCGCTAGCTCAAACCGGCTGATCCACGGATGGGTGCGACTGTGATTTTCGTCAATGATCTGCCCGTATTGGTTCCGAACCACCAGAGACATCGCCTCGACCTCGGCGTCGGTCGGGACCACGATGAACGGGTGCATCTTGGCCAGTTGGTTCCGCGAAGCATCGCCGTCGATCAGCCGCACCATGTCCTCCTCATCGCTGTCCGCATCGCCCTCGTCGTCCGTATCCTCATCAAAATCGCTGTGGCCACCGCGCTGGCCTCCTACCCGGTCCTCGTCGTCGTCGAGACCGGGAATGCCGGCGTCGTCCAACACCGCCAGCCCCAGGTCAAGACATCCACCGCGCATCTCTTCGTCGTCGTCGTCGCTCGGAACGGCCTCTCCCTCGCCAGTGTACTCATCGGCGTGGGGCTCGGCCAGCTCGGACAGTTTGGCCACCGTCATGTCCGAGTGCGTCGTGTCAGCACCGTCCCCCTTAAACATCCGAAGCTGCGGCAAACCACTTTCGTCCAGCTCTGTGTCGTCTTCGAAATCAAACTCAAGCCCCGGGTCGCTGCCACCATCACTCCCTCCCCCCTCTTGCATCCCATCGCTCTCGTATTCGTCCGGGCTTTCCCCCCAGACATCGTCAGTGAGTGGCTTGAGCTTGATGGTCGGCAGATGGTTGCGATCGTCGGGAATATCGCCCATTGTCTAGCGTAAGACGCCTAGATTCCTTGATGTCAATTTCTGCGCCAACGCTGACATCGGTGATTCCAAGAATCAGACATTGAGGTTCTCCACCTTCCACCGATGCGGACAGGCCGTGCAAATGTAGAGATACTTGACAATCGTCGCATCGTACCGCACGTAGACCACTGGGGCCGCAGGACGACCCGCCTCGGCGCACGCCGGACACTGAATGTCCTTGGCGATCGGCAACGTTGGGTCGCGAGCCGTTGCTGTTCCTGCGACGTACGCCGGCTTTTGGAGCCGCTGCTTAATCAGCGTGCTCGACACCGGGCCTGACGTGCCGCCAGTCTCGTGCGTGGTGCCACATCGCTGGCAGTACATAGTAAGCGCCTCGCCCTCCTCCGAGCTCAGTCTGGTGTAGAGCATGTTGTCGCAGTTGGGACAAAATTCCATTGCTGTTCTAAGCAGAGAGCGTCTCCACGCTCTCATTCAATTTGTCGTCCTCTGCTCCGCCCTTCACCTCTTGCTGCTGCACATCCAACGACTGCAAGAGGGCAGCCAGTAGGTCGTAATCAATGTGTGTTGTGAAACCGTACATTGAACAAACCCGTTCTCCTTTGGGCAGTTCGCCCTTGGGGATCTCTTCGGCCAGCCGTGCGGTGGTCCGCATAATGCTGTCAGTCAGATGCGGTGCGATCTGGGCCTGAAGCGGGCTCGGCAGCCGCGGCAGCGTGTCCCGGGCAAAGAGAGCCAAGGCATTGTACAGAGTGTGGAAACGAACTGTCTCGTTGTACGCCTGCAACTTGTCGTCGCTCACGTGGGAGTCGGGCTCGTGGGCGTAGGGGTTGTCATCGAGCAACGCCTGGATCGTCACCAAGAGGATGCGGATGTTGCAGCACGAAGTCCAAGGCTGCCCCTTCCACGTCCCCAGCAACGACAGACACACCTTGCCCCGTGTATACAGATTCGGGTGCATCCGGACCAAGCTCCATTGGCGGCTGTTTTTGTCCTGCGCGACGCCTAGACACGGCGCCCGCGTCTGAAACTTCACCTTGGGGTTTTCGGTCGGATACGCAGCTGGGTACTCAATGTCGAAAACAAAGTAGCCATCCTCGTACTGCGACCCCTCGGGCCCCCGAATCACCGCCGTCCCCTTTGTAATGTCGTCCTCGTGATGATAGTAGTAGATTCCCTCTTCTGTGAGCGGATGTCGTGCCAAATCCGCCACATCTCGCGCCAACCGCTTCAGGTTTGGGTTGCTCATGACTACGACGCTGCGTTAGATTAGATTAGCGCCAACTCCTTAACTGGGTCCTCGCTCGCCCAATTCTCCATTATCCACCGCTAAACAATCCACACCATCTCCCCCTCTTGCAGAATATGGCATGCCATTTGCGGTTGTGACTTAACTGGTGCGTGTTGAAATAGCCGCCAAAATTGACCTGGGGGATACCAGGGAGGATGCCAGCAGGGATGGCACCACAACGTGGCCTACGAGAATGGTTGCGTGACCGTATGGTGCGCAAGGGTCAGGGTAAGCCCATCACACACACCCGGATCGGGTCCAAAGCGCGGCAAATCTCAGGCGGTTCCTACCACATCCCCGACTCGGAACTCGCCGAACTGAATCAGCTCTACCATCAGCATGTGTTTGTCGAAGGCAACGAAGAGTACCTGACTGAGACACAGCGGCACGTTGGACCGCTGCTGATCGATCTTGACTTCCGGTACAAACAGGGCACCACCGAACGGAAGCACACCGAAGAGCACCTCTTTGACACTGTGGTGACACTGGTTGGGATTCTGAAGGAGCTGCTGGTGCTCGACGCTGAAGACATTCCACACTTCGACGTGTGGGTCATGGAGAAGCCTGATCCCAATCCACAGCCCGAACTGACAAAGGACGGGGTGCACGTGGTCTTTGGATTGGCGGTGGACCGTGCGACCCGGAAGCTAGTGCGGGACCAGGCGATCGAAGAACTGGAAGACGTCTTTGAGGATCTGCCGCTGATCAGCACGAGCGAAACCGAGACGATCATGGAGGGGGTGGTTGACAAGGGTGTGGCGCTGGGGACGTGCCAATGGCAGATGTACGGCTCGCGGAAGCACCACCATGATGCGTACAGAGTGGTCAAGACCTACCGGGTGTCCAACAGCGGCACCATGATCGAGCCAGCACCGGAGTCGGTCTCGGGCCACCAGGCGGTGCTGGCCAAGGGGAGCGCCCGTTCGCTCAACGTGCCGACACCCAAAGTGCAAGAGGAGTGGGTGGAGAAGCACGAGGCTGTGGCCAAGGAGTTGCTGGCGGGGCGGAAGGCAAAGAAGCCGGCTGCGGCAGCGCCGAGCGGTGAAGGCGAAGCGATTCCCGGGCCAGCGCCGTCGGGCGGCGCGTCGGTCTACACACCGCGGGTCATTTCCCAGGGGCCCAACGTTGTGGGGCAACCGCTGTCTGAGATCCGGCTCCAGGTCGAAACGATGCTGGACGAGCTGCCGTTCCACGAGGCGCATCTGCGGGATGCCCACGAGTACGCCATGGCGCTCGGACCCGAATACTACGATCCGCGGGATGCCTGGCTGCGGGTGGGGTGGGCGCTCCGGAACACCTCGAACAAGCTCTTTGGATCGTGGGTGCTGTTCAGTTCGCGTTCGTCCAAGTTCCAGATCGCTGATGTGGCAAATATGAAGCGAATCTGGGACACGTCGCAGAGCAACGGGGTGAGCCGACTGACCGACCGGTCACTGGCTTACTGGTGTCGGACATCGAACCCTGATGAGTACGAACGACTTCGGCAGTCGTCGATCGGCGAAGCGATGGAGTCGAGCCTGAACGGCCAGGCAGAGTTTGACGTAGCAAACGTGCTGTACCGGATCTTCAACGGCGAGTATCGGTGCGCCAGCATCAAGCACCGGATCTGGTATCAGTTCACGGGACATTACTGGAAGAAGATTGACGAAGGGACAAACCTGCGGATGCAAATCTCGCAGCATCTGTCGCCGATGTACCGGCGGGAGGTCGACAAGCTCCAAACCATGCTGGCGTCGATGGATGAAACCGACGAGGCGTACGATCGTGTCAAGAAGAAGGCCCGGAGTTACAACAACATTGCGATCAACCTCAAGAAGACTGCATACAAGAACAATGTCATGCGGGAGTGCTGTGAGCTCTTCTACGATCCAGACTTCCTTGATCGGCTGGACATGAACCCGATGCTTCTAGGCTGCGAGAACGGCGTGGTGGATTTCGAAAAGGGGTGCTTCCGTGAGGGATTGCCCGACGACTACGTCTCGACAACCACCGGGCTGATGTACGACGAAGAGGCACTGGAATCAGATACGGCGGCGCCGATCCGGGCCGAGATCGAGAACTTCATGAAGATGCTGTTCACCGAACCGAGCAAGTGTGAGTACATGTGGGAGCATCTGTCGGCGGTGCTGATTGGCACCAACGACAACCAACTGTTCAACATCTACAACGGCGAAGGCAGCAACGGCAAGAGCAAGTTGGTCGAGCTAATGACCGAGGTGCTCGGGGCGTACAAGGGTGTGGTGCCGGTCTCGCTGGTGACCAGCAAGCGGACCACGATCGGCAGCGTGTCGCCCGAAATCGCCAAGCTCAAGCCGTGTCGGTATGCTGTGATGCAGGAGCCGTCCAAGGGGGACACGCTGAACGAGGGGATCCTGAAGGAGCTCACGGGCGGTGACCCTATTTCGGGCCGTGGGCTGTACCAGGATTCGGTAGAGTATGTGCCGCAATTCTCGCTAGCGGTGTGCTGTAACCAGATGTTCCAAATCAAGAGCGATGACCACGGCACGTGGCGTCGGATGGGGGTGGTCAACTACACATCTACGTTCAGGGATGAGCCCGATCCCGATGATCCGTTGCAGTTCAAGAAGGACAAGAAGTTGGCGATGCGCTTCAAGATCTGGGCGCCGGTGATGCTGGTGATGCTGGCAAACCGGGCCTTCAAGAACAAGGGTGAGGTAACGCTGTGCGAGGAGGTCAAGCTGGCGAGCAACAAGTACCGGAGCGAGCAGGACCATATCGCCGAGTTCTTGGAGGAGCGGGTGTCGGCCCGCGAGGGCTCGCTGCTCCGGAAGCAGGCCACGCTCGAGGAGTTCAAGGCGTGGCACAGTAATCTCTACGGCGGGCGGGCTCCCACTGCGAACGATCTGTTCAAGCAAATTACCAAGCGGTATGGCGACTTCAACAAGAAGGCCGGCGGCTGGCGCAACGCGCAGCTGTCGTACGGCGACGACACCCCGCAGATGGAGATGCAGAACATGTAGGCAAGAGGGGGTGACAGGGTGGATGTCCGTGGACAAAATTGAACTGGAAAGCCCTTTTCTGTAGGTAGCACAGACGCAGCAATGTCGCTCATCCCGATGCGGTGTTTCACGTGTGGCGAACGACTGGCGAGCAAGTACATGCTGTACGTCGAACATGTGCAAAAGGAAAAGGGCGAGGCGGGGTGCGAGGCCCAAAAGCCTCTGGAGTACCTGACAAACACAAAGGACCTGACGCCGTCGGTGGAGGCCAAGACGATGGACAGTCTGGGGCTCCACAAGTGGTGCTGCCGGCGGCACATGTTGACGCACGTGGACATCTACTGAGTCTTGTGTGCTGCGCAGCAAACCTGCCGTAGAAAAATCGTGGGCAATAGCAGCCAACGGGATGAGCCTGACAGCTGGAGAGCTTCCGCCGATTCCGTACCTGCCCCCGGGAGGGCCGGCCACGCCGCAACCGCCGTGTCCGCTCAACGGAGAGTATTACTACCCCCGCGAACACTGGTGGATGCCGTGGCCCCAGCAGTCGTTCGCCCTGATTCCACCCTGGCCCTCTCCCCCTCTTGCAGCATCTGGCCCGCAGGGCTACCGCCTGTCCCCGATGGCCGCCACGGCCAAGTGGGTCAACCCGAACCAAATCGGGATTGGCGGGATCACCGCGGCGGCAATGGGCGCCCGAGGCTGCCCGACCCCTTGGTCGGAGCGGACGCTTTCTTCTCGGCCGAAGGCAGCAAATGCCGAAGCGTACATTGTCAGGCAGGAAGCCAAGGACCAAGCGTTCGCGGACGCGCAGGCACAGAGGCCGAAGCTCATGCCGCCGCGGTGGTGGCCGTGGGGCTAGGCGGGGCGGTGCCCACAACGCCACCCGAGACATCCATTTTCCCTACAATCCGTTGCTCCAGACGCCCATGTCGCGTCCGGTGGTGAGCGACCTGGACCTGCCGCTGCACCTGGATCCGGCCGATCACCAGCTAGTTAAGAGCCTGGATATTGATGGGTCGCGGGCCAGTGGCAACCAGACCCGCAAGCCGGAGATGCAGGGCGGCAAGCGCCGGACCCGGAGGCCACCTAAGCGGATCGGACGGGGGGCTCCCTGCCAACGCTGCTGGACAAAATGCAAGTGCTCGCCCAAGCGTGGGTGTGGTTGCGGGCCGGCCTGTGGATGCAAGAGGTGCAGAGTGGGGTGTGGCCGTGTGTGGAAGCCTCTGCGGAGAGGGTGTCGGACCTGCCGCAAGACTCTATCAGTGGGGGTTCGGGGGCGCTGTGCACCCCTGAAGGGGGGGTCTGCCCCAGGCCCGCTGCGGTCGCTGTGGTGGGATGTGCGGGATTCGGTGGAGACGGTGGGATCGGCGGCGCTCGGCACCCCTCTTGCGGGTCGGGTGCGGGGGGTGCCCAAGTTCCTGGGGCGGCAGATCAAGTTGCTTCCGCCGTGGCTGCCTGGTGCCTGAAGCCAGTCGGTTTTTCTGCTCTCTAGGCAATGGACTCTGTGAGCAAGACCGTTGATGCCGGGATGCGCACCAGCCGGAAGTTTCTCGACCAGGCTGTCAGCGATCTCTGCTGGCCAGCCTTTGCCTACCTGGTGGTTGCTGCGTTTGTCTTTCTGTCGGGGATTGCGCAGCGGGGTGCCACCGAGACCATCGTGCTGGTGGTGGCGATGGCGCTGATGACCTGGCTCCTCAATACGCTGTGCAAAGAGAACAAGGTGGGGCTGTCGTGGGCGGTGCTGATTGCCATCCTGTCGGGTGTGGTCGTCTTCCGCTACGCGGCGCTGTTGGTCGGTGTGATTGCGGTGCTATAAACTCCTAGCTAAGACAAATTTTGAGTTGAGTGGAAGGTCGGAGTTGACACGCACAAGATCACTTAAGCTTTCCAAGTGTAAGGATAGACAATGGCCGTCAACCGGGAAATGCCCTGGCACATCATCGATGCAATGTTTCGGCATCGCACCGATCACCTCGTGGCCCATCACATTGATTCGTACAACCGCTTCGCCCGCAAGGGGCTCTTCGAGATCATCCGCCGGAACAACCCGCTGGTGGTGGTCCGCGACCACGACCCCGAGCTCGATGACTACCGCTACCGCTGCGAGGTCTACATCGGCGGCCGCGACGGCTCGCTCCTCCAGTTCCACAAGCCAACCTACATCGACCAAGGCATTCAAAAGCCGCTGTATCCCAACATTGCCCGGCTCCGAAACGCCACCTACGCCACCTACGTCACCCAGACCACCGAGGTCCGGATCGTCACCCATCCCCAAGGCGGCGAGCGGAAAGAGGAGTGGCAAAAGTTTGAGGACATCGGACTGATGTGGCTGCCGATCATGCTGGGGGCCGAGCACTGCTACTTGCAGGGGCTGCCCCGGATGATGCGGGCGTCGCTCGGGGAGGGGCGGAACGATCCTGGGGGGTACTTCATCATCGACGGCAAGGAGAAGGCGATCGTTCCACAGGAGACGTTTGCAAACAACATGCTCAACATCCGGAAGCTCAACTCGGATGAGTACACCTACGCAGTCGACATCCGCTCGATCTCGGACGATCCGTCCAAGCCGCAGAGGAATCTGTCGATCCGGATGGTCAAGGGCAACGAAAAGCAAGAGGGGGGGCAGATTGAGGTGAAGCTGCCGAACGTTAAGAAGCCCATGCCGCTGTTCACCGTGATGCGGGCGCTCGGGTTGGCGAGCGACCGGGAGATTGTCGAGGCGATCCTGGGGGTGGGCGAGGAGTACACCCAGTACCAGCGGGTGCTGATTCCGTCGGTCCACGACGCCGGCCGGATCTACACCCCCGAGACTGCGCAGACCTTCATCGGGATGTTCACGAAGGGCAAGGGGCGGACCCACGGGCTCGAGATCCTCACCGACTACCTCTTGCCGCATATTGGCGAAGACAAGTTCCGCGAGAAGGCACTGTTCATTGGCTACATGGTGCTCCGGATGCTCCGGGTCTACTCTGGAGTTGAGGACGACACCGACCGAGACAGCTTTGCGATGAAGCGGGTTGAGTTGTCGGGGAACCTGCTGTTTGATTTGGCGCGGGAGTACTACAAGATTGACGCCAAGGCGATCACCACCCGGATCGACAAGGAGTTCTACTACCACGAGGCGGTCTACAAGGACAACCTAGCGTCGCTGGTGCGGAACAACCTGAAGGCGTTCTTCAGCGACCGGCTGTTGGACAACGGGGTCCGCCGGGCGTTCAAGGGGGCGTGGGGAGCGCAGGAGCACACCCGGAAGGACGGGGTGGTCCAGGACCTTAACCGGCTCTCCTTCAACTCGGCGCTGGCGCAGCTCCGGAAGCTCAACCTGCCGCTCGACGCCAGCGCCAAGGTGATTGGACCCCGATTTCTGCACGCCACTCAGTGGGGCTACATCGATCCGGTTGACACCCCAGATGGCGGCAACGTGGGGTTGCACAAGCACCTGGCGATTTCGACGATGGTGACGCCGGGCGCCGACACCGACTCGGTGATGCGGGCGATCGATGCCCACGGTCTGCTCCGGCTCACCGATGCCACCCCGACCCAGCGAGTTAACATGACCAAGCTGTTCCTTGATGGATACTGGGTGGGCTTTGTGCCCAAGCCCGAGGAGCTCATCACTCGGCTGCGGCTGTTCCGTGCCAACAGTCTTATTGACCCCCTCACCTCTTGCTCTTACGATCGGCTCCGGGACGAGATCCACGTGTTAGTTTCGCCGGGACGGGTGACGCGGCCGGTGTTGGCGGTGCACGAGGGCCGGCCGATCTTCACGCAGCCGGCCCAGAACAAGTTGGTCAACTCGGCGGGGGCCACCTGGATTGAGTTAACTCGGGGGCTGGGGGCCAAAGCCGACGGCGCCCCGACGGCCAACCCCAGCAGCGACAACGAGCGGCTGCTCGGCACGGCGGCGCCGCTGAGCTATATCGATGTGCAAGAGACGAACACGATGCTGTTGGCAATGTCGCCGCAGGAGTTCACTCCACGGCACAGTGCGATCGAGATCCATCCGTCGCTGATCCTGGGGGTGATGGGGAACCAGATCGTGTACCCCGAGAACAATCAGTTGCCACGGAATCTGTTTGCGTGTGGCCAGAGCAAGCAGGGGGTGTCGGTGCCGTCGACGGCGTACGAGAGCCGGATCGACAAGAGCATGCTGGTGTTGCATTACGGACAGATCCCGCTGACTAAGAGCCGGTACCTTGGGTACATCAATCACGAGGAAAACCCTTACGGAGTTAACGTGATTGTGGCAATTTGCAGCTACAACGGGTACAATGTGGAGGACGCGGTGTTGCTGAACCGGGCGTCGGTGGAGCGGGGGCTCTTCGCGACCACTTACTATTCCATGTACGAGTCGCGGGAGGAGAGCGACACGGTGGCGGGGACGACGATCAGCAGCAGCTTCATGAACACCGATGATCCGCAGGTGCTATACCGCAAGGCAGGGTACGACTACGGAATGCTCGACGCCACGGGCTTTCTGCCGGTGAACACCCCGATCAGTGAGAAGCAGATTGTGATCGGCAAGGCGGCGATGAGCGCGCAGGCGCCAGGTGAGTTCCGGGATCAGTCGGTCGGCACCAAGAAGGGCGCTAAGGGCACAGTGGATCGGGTCTACATATCCGAGGGCGACGACGGCTTCCGGGTTGGCAAGGTGCGGGTGCGGGAGTGGCGTCGGCCGGCCACCGGCGACAAGATGTGCAGTCGCTGTGGGCAAAAGGGAACAGCAGGCCGAATCGTGGAGGAGAGCGACATGCCGTTCATGGCCAACGGACTGCGGCCAGACATCATCATCAATCCCCACGCCATCCCCTCTCGCATGACAATCGGACAGTTGATCGAATCATTGGTCGGTGGTGTGGCGGCCGAGTACGGCTACTTTGGCGATTGCACGGCGTTTGAGAACAAGGGCGAGAAGGTGCACCAGTACGGTGCAATGCTGGAGAAGAAGGGATTTTCGCCGACGGGGAACAACACGCTGTACAATGGCGAGACGGGGGAGGAACTGGAGAGCAAGATCTACATCGGGCCGACGTACTACATGCGGCTGAAGCACATGACCAAGGACAAGATCAACTATCGAGGCCGGGGGCCACGGACGCAGTTGACTCGGCAGCCAGTCCAGGGTCGGTCCAAGGACGGTGGGCTGCGGATCGGCGAGATGGAGCGTGACGGTCTGCTGGGGCATGGGATGTCCAAGTTTTTGCAGCAGTCGATGATGGAGCGGTCCGACGACTTCCGGTTGGCGGTGTGCAACGAGACGGGGACGATCGCGGTCTACAACGAGACCCGCGACGTGTTCATCAGTCCGTACAAGGACGGTCCGCTGACCTTTGAGCGGTCGGAGGACAACAGTGTTAACAACACCACGGTGCAGCGGCACGGGCTGTCGTTCAGCATTGTGCGGGTGCCGTATTCGTTCAAGTTGCTCTGGCAAGAGTTGCAGATGCAGAACATTGCGTTGTACGTCATTACAGATGAGAACGTGGATCGGCTAACACACAAGCCGGAGGGGGCATCGCCAGAGGAGATGGGGAAGATGGGCCGGGAGTTAATCCAGCGGCTCAAGGAGACCGGGGAGATTGAGCGCCAGGAGCGCCGCCAACGGCGGGAGGAGTTGCAGCAGCCCATGCCAGCCGCAGAGCCAGGAGACCTGGGGCCATACTACGGAGCCACGGCTGTGGCGGACACAGCAAAATACAGGCCAACGTCGCCATCGCCGCTGCCAGAGGGGTGGATCCAGGTAATGGATCCCGAGACCCAGCGGCCGTACTACTACAACGAGGCGCAACAGGTGACGCAGTGGGAAAAGCCGCAGTCGGTCTACCAGCCAAGTTCGCCCACCTACCAACCAAGTTCGCCCACCTACCAGCCCACTTCGCCCGCCTACCAGCCAAGTTCGCCCACCTACCAGCCCACTTCGCCCACAGTGTCAGTGCCAGCTCCAGGGCCCCGGTCGCCGGGCGACACCCCGCCGGTGTCGGAGTGGGCCACCGAGATGTTCGGCAAAGAGGCGTTCCAGCGAGGCCCGCTCACCGAGGCCGAAAAGGCTGCGCCCTATCAGCCTACGTCGCCTACGGTTTTGTCTGGCAGTCCGGCATCTGCGCTGCCATCTCCTGGGGCGCCGGCTCGTGCGCCAGTGGAGTTGCCAAGGGGGTGGGTCGCGGCAACCGATCCAGCGACGGGCCGCGAGTATTACTACAGCCGAGAGTTATCAAGGTCGCAGTGGAATGTGCCAGACACACCGGTGGGCCACACGCCAACATTCTTGCCAAAGGGGTGGCGGATGCTCGAGGCGACGGGCGATGGTCCAGGCACGTATCTGCACGTGCCGACCGGGGTGGTGACCAATCAGTATCCGCGGGGGCCGCCGGAAGGGATTCCCGAGTTGCCGCCGATGGCTCCGCCGTCTGAACCGCCACCGCAGTCTCCGACAACGCCTCCTCGCTTCAGCCCGCGCAGCCCCGGAGCACCACCTGCCCAGGCCACCGCCGCAGCCGCCGCCCCAGCATCACCACCCCAGGCCACCCCTCTTGCAGAGACGCCGCTCAAACTGGCGCCAGTGCCCAGACCGCGTAGAACGATACAGTTTGTTAAGACGGGGACCCTTCCAGGCAGCGACCCCAAGGGCGAGAATTGATCTGGCAAGGTATCGTTTGGTATGGTAGGCGCGATGAGTGCAGCAGGCAAGACCGAACTCTTCTTCTCCAAGTCCAAGTCGAAGCAAGATTTGGGCAAACAGGTGCCGGCGGATTGGAGAAGACGATTGTCCAATTTCTGGCCGGTGGAGTTGACAATCGATGGACGGACATATCCATCGGTTGAGGCGGCGTTCCAGGCGGCCAAGGCGCTCCACTCGGACAAGCCCGAGATGGCCAAGGACTTTGAGCTCGGGGGCTCGGTGGGTCCCGATCCGGCGGCGGCCAAGCAGCACGGCACCCGCAAGATCTACAACAGCAAGGGGGCCAAGCTCAAGACAAAGGAGTGGGAGGCGGCCCGGGATGCAGCGATGATGCGGATTCTCCAGGCCCGGTACGAACAAGACGAAGTATTTCGGCAGATTCTGGAGGCCACCAAGGCGCTGAATGTCAACTTGGTGCACTTTGAGCGCAGTGGCGCCAAGGCGTACTGGGGTGGGAACGTGAAGGACGGAATGGTCCAGGGCCGGAACCGGTTGGGAGAGATGATGATGGCGTTGCGAGAGGGGGAGGATTCGGTGGAGGCGGCAGCAGCGCTGGCCGACGCTGCGGGTGCGGCAGCTGAGGAAGCGGCGGCGGCAGCCGCGCCCGCGCCAGTGACCAACCGTGAGCCGGTGCCGTCACCAAAGCCACGTCCCGCGGGACAGGAGCCACCATCGATGGCGGCGATGGGCCGGGCGTCCGAGTCGGTGGGTGCGATTTCGTTCATTCGGCGGCTCTACACTGCTCGGGCGACGCTGCTGAGCCAGCTGGCCAGTCTGGGGCACATGGTGGAGTATCTCCAGAGTGTGAGTCCGGGTGAGGTGGACCGGCAGTTTCAGGACAAGGAGCTGAACTTTGTGGTCTCGGGGATGACGCCGGGGGCGCACGCGGGCATGGGCGACGTGCACGTACGGTTTCACATTGACAAGGCGTTGCGGCAGGGGCACATCGAGACGCTGACCAAAGAGATTGAAAGCATGGACAAGTTTGGCGACAAGTCTGGGTTTCTGCCAGAGCGGGACACGGTGGTGGTGGTGTCCAAAGACATGCCGAACGACAGTGTCAAGGCGGCGGTCAGTTCGGCGTGGATCCAGAAGGGAATCTACATTGTGGTGCGGGGATTGGCCGAGTTGCAGTTCAATGTGCTGACGCACGCAAAGGTGCCGCCGCACTACAAGCTGAAGGGACCTGAAGACTACACCATTACCGATCCAAAGGTGCAAGAGCTGATCAAGAAGCTGTTTGATGCGGATGGCAAGGGGAAGGCCAATCTGCCGGGGATGTCGCGGTTTGACCCGGTGGCCAAGGCGATCCTGATGCGACCGGGGGACGTGTGCCAGATCCTGCGTCCGAGTGAGAATGCGGGATACTACTATTATTATCGACGGTGCGAGTAGACAATCCCCATCATGGCCTCATCACCCCCCAACAGTGCCCAGCCAACGACTCAAGAGTACCTGTCGGCTTTTCGCATGCAGTTGGCGGCGTCGTTGGCGGACCCGGACACGGATCCGCAGACGGCGGTGACCGAGGCGGCCCACGCATCGGGGCTGCACGCCCACGTGCAGCAGTTGGAGCAAGAGGTGAAGATGAGTCAAAAGCAGATTGAGTTGGCGACGGCCAAGCTGGGAGTTGAGAGCACGCCGGCGTCGGGGGCGGCGACGGAACGGAATCCACGGACGCAGCTCACGGCGTTTCAGGCGGCGGCGCCGGTGTTAGAGTCGCAGTCCAAGGCCCGGGCCCGGCGGGCGCTGGCGATTTCGGGATTAGAGGTGGGGTTGGTGGTCTTGGCGATCTGGGCGGCGGTGGTGTTAACTCGGGACCCCCTTGCCCGAGCGATGGGGGATGCCAAAGCGGCGGCCGCCACCGACCTCACCTTCCCCCGTCTTGCATTGTGGTTGGGAATTGTGCTGATGATTCTCAGCGGGATGAGCGGGATCGTCTATCTGTCGTGAGGATTAGCAATTGACAAGCAGGATCCTAGGCCCAAATTCTATAGGCCATCAAGATAGATGACAGCGCTTGATCAGCTTATCGCATCCCACGATGCCACCCATCGTGAGTTTGCTCGAGCCGTCTCCCGAGGCGACAAGAGCGGGGCTGCCGCGGCCAACCGTGATCTCATCAACATCGGCGAACAGATTGACACTTCGGCGCACAACACCATCATGGACATTGATCGGCAGCTGGCGGAGGTGCGGGGAATGTCGCCGGAGCTCCGGCACCGCACGCGACAGCTCCGGGCCCAGGCTGCCCAGCTCGGTCGGCTCACCCACGACCGAGTTGACAACTCGGTCCGACGGGCCGAGCTCGGTACCACTTCGGCGGCATCGCGGTCCGCCATGTCCGTGTCGCACGCAGCGCTCATCATCTTCATCACCATCGCTCTTGCATTCATCACCGGCTACCACCGCCTGGTGCTGATGATCGGGATCGTCTTCCTGTTTGTCTACTACAAGCCTTTCTCTGCTTCAGTCAGATGGCAAAGTCTCGCCAACGCAGTCCAATAGAAAAGGTGGCCAACCGGCTCGCCGAGATTGCGCTCGCCCTTGGTTTTTTCGGGATTGTGGGTGTTATGCTGGCGCTGATGCTGACGTCGGCGGTGGTGGCGGCTCTGTACGAACGGGCCGAGATCGAAACCCGAAACGCGCCGCTGCCGCAGAGCGCCATCGATACGGCACGGAACAGCAAGAGGGGAGGGTTGGATACCGAGACGGTGGTGAAGGCGGCGCGGAACGATGTGCTCCGGGGGTTCAAGTCTGTTGAAGGTTTCATTCCGTTGAAGGAGGGGCGGCACCCGAGCCAGCCGCGGGGGAGCGCGGTGATTCCAGCCTTGCCTACGGATCCGTGGCGGCAGGCGCACACCCGGATGCAGTCGGCAAACCAGCTGCGGGAGGCGGCGAGTCGGGTGTTGGAGAACCGGGCCAGTCTGCGGCAGGCGGCGAAGCGGGATCGGTTCCTGGCGGCGCTCTACGCCGATGAACGCAGCCGGGCGCAGACGTCGTTGGTGCGCCGGGAGGCGGCGGTGGTGATCATGCTGACGATGGCCGGCCTGATGGCTGTGTGGGGGCATTGAGTAATATGTTGGACTACAACAGCAAAATGAGCGCCAACGCCAGTGTGCCGGCCCAAGGCCAGATGACGTCGCTCGTCGAAAGCATCCGCGAGGTGCAAAAGATGCAGGCCCAGGCTCGGGCGCAGCTCGCTGAGCTCGAGGCCGCCGAGAACAAGCCACCCAGCGCCGCATCGTTGTCAGGAGGCACCATCAATGTGTCCGATGCCGCCGAAATTATTGTGGAGGGGGCCACTGGGGTGGCGGCCAAGGCCAACGGCGTGTATGCCCGAATGACAGCGGGCACAGGAGGTCAGACGGTATTCGCCCAGGACTCTGGGCATCAGCTGGGAATGGGCAGCAACGGATGGACAATCCTGGCACCAGGCAGCACCGCCAATGGCATTTTTCCTATCATAGCCACTGGTGCGTACGCCAAGAATCCACAGCAAATCCCAGTGGGCGGACCCCAGGAGCCGTGGCAGGCGGCCACCGCAGCGAACAACGCCGATGTGTCGGGGATTCGGCTGTGGGCCCCGTCTAAGGCGGACGAGGCGGCCGATGCCAAGAAGCGGGCCGAACTGCTGACTCGGATCACCGATCTCGAAGGGATCGAGAACACGTTGCTGGACGATTTGCGGGCGCAGCGGCTAGCGGCGGCGAGTGCCACAGGGGCAGCGCAGCTGGCGCTCAAGGCCGAGGCCCACGCAGCCAAGATGCTCGAGAACGAGACTGCGGCGCAGCGGAAGCGGCTGCACGCCGAGAGGGGGGTGTCGGCGAAGGACACGGCGCTAATCACGGCGGCCCGGAGCGCCACGCTGCGCGCCCAAGCCTACACCCGGGTGACGCTGGTGGGGATGGTGGTGTTGGTGGCCGCATTTGTTATCTACAGGCTGCGGGTGATGGATTACATTGGCAGCGATCTATCGTTTGTGTTGTCGGTGGCGGCGGGAGCCGCGGCGCTGATTGCGATCACGGCGATGCTGACGGACATCAAGTCGCGGAACCCAAGGGACTTTAGCAAGTATTACTTTGCACCCCCGGCGGGTCCATCGGCGTTGGCGGCTGGTGCGTTTTCGTCGGCTAATGCAGATGGCCAATCCCTCCAAAGCTGTCAGCGGGCTCTTCGCGCTATCGAACGATACTGATCCAATAACCGCAGGCGATCGCCGTCGGGCACGCCACAACCGCAAGAAGCAACTTACGGCCGAACTGGGTTCGGCGGCGGCCAACACGCAGTTGGCGGCCGAGGCCCAGACCGAAGCCGACCGGATTGCGTCAACGATCACGCCCAAGGTAGAGGCGCTGGCCACCGAGCACCAGCTCATCAACAACACCGCCAAGCAGATCGCAGCCGTCAGCGCCACCGCCTCTGCAACCACATCCTCCCCTCCTTCCCCTCTTGCAAACCCAGAGGCCGAGGACGTGGCGCTTGGCCAAGCCCGAATGGCGCAATACTACACGCAGACGGCGGAGGACATGCGGGGCACTGCGCAGTGGTGGGGTCCGCTGATCATTGTGCTGACTGCGATTGGTGCGTTGTTGTGGAACTGGTATCACCGAAAACCTTACGATACGCCAGGACTTACGCCGACAGACACACCTGACTTGTCGCGCCCGGGGTGGTGGAAGACGATGGGGATCTTTGTGGTGTTGCTGATTGCGTCGGTATTTCCGATTGAGGTGATGCAGCTGCCGCGGGCGGCCATCTCGCCGTTGATGAAATTGGTGTCACCATAATTGGATGATGTGGATTCGGAGTTAAGATTTCCTATTGGGGGGACATTGGCGCCCCCGACATGGGTCCAAACTAACCCAGATAATGTCCTGCCACAAGATTAGACCATGCTGCTGCTGATGCTAGCCACTCTAAGTTTGACGTTGGCCACCCCGACGTCAACCCCCTCCGTTAACTCGACCACACCCACGACAACACCCAACGCCACAACCACCGCCGGCCCGGGCGACACCCTCTTCACCCACGTCTACCAGACGTGCAACCACACCTTCCCAGTTAACGACACCCGCATCTGCCTGACCCCGCTGGGCCACCCCGGCACCCTCTGTCGCGAGCCAGACACCAGTTGTGCAACAGGGGAGAGGGTGGCCAGCAGTCTGCACACCTGGTCCGATGAACACAGCAACTGCTCGACCTACGCCTGGACATGGCGGTGCTCGGGGATCACCGAGGCGCCCACCCTGCCGCCCACCCCAGTTCCCACCGCTGCGCCCACGGCGCTCCCCACCCACACCCCCACGGCGCTTCCAACCAACGCCCCGACCTTAACTCCCACTCCCCTTCCCTCAACTCAGGCCCCCACCCGAGCCCCCACCCAAGCCCCCACCCGAGCCCCCACCCAAGCCCCTACCCACACACCGACCCACCTTCCCACTCTTGCACCCACCCTACCACCGACAGCGGCAAGCGGCGGCGGGAATGACGATGGCGACGACATCCGACTCGGGCTGCACTGGCGCTGGTGGATCGTGATCGGGGTTGTGGCGGCGGTCTTGGCATGTCTGACAGTGGGGTACCAGTGTTATAAGCTGGACAAGGAGCAGCAGTCGCGGCGGGTCTCGCCAACGGCGCCAGGAGAGGGAGGAGCAAACCGGACCATCAACAACGAGATCTACACCCAGCCGTTGTCGACCCGGCCGCTTCCCGATCCGCCGGTTAACCCCCCGACCACCTATGTTCCGCTGTCGGGCACCATCCCCGAGAACGACGTGGTTCATGTCTGACAATTGATCCAAAGGTGTGTGCACTTGACTTGCCAGACAGGCAATGCCATTCCCGGACGTCTTCAATGTGAGAGTCTTCGATCTTGCCATGACGCACTACCTGCGTCACTGCAACAGTGACGACTTTGATGACTTTCTGGCTTACCGAGGACAATGCACCGGTCACTCGGCTGTTCCAGAAGTTGCAGAGCGCATTGAGCAATATTTTGGAGCCTTTATGCGGTACTACCAATCGGGCGATTACGAAGAGGACCAGGGCCATATGCACGACCAATCAGATCCGCTGCCGACACCCGAAGATAATGATGTGGTGATGATACCAGCGATGCGGGTGCTCGCTGCGCTCCAGACTGAGTCCCCATCGCTGCATTGCGAAGAGGGTTGAGTCATGTGGATGCCGAATATCACGAGCAAGAACAGGATGCCTGGTACAAAGCCCACCCGCAGCAAGACCGGCGAGTACCGGTTTGCGGACCACCCCGAGTTCACACCAAACCTCTCGCCCCGGGAGATGTTTGTGCTCGGCAGCTTCGGCGGCACCTACTGGCGCCCCATCTACTCTTCGGTTAACAGGCGAAACTACAAGGATCAGCACAAAAAGTATCCGAAGAGCTGGTGGAGGGGCATTCCGGAAGAGCATCTGACCAAGCCGTTTGAGGAATACGACACCGGCATCAACAAGTACGGAGTTAAGGTGGGCACGACGCTGGAGTACTGGGAGGAGAAGGGGTGGATCAAGCCGAGCCAGCCCTATGGCTGGGTGCAGTGGTACTGCGACTTCTTCGAGGGCAAGAGGGGAGGGGATGATGAGCGGCAGATTGCGCGGTGGGCTGGATTGGCGGGGCCCAAGGGCCGGTTCCGGAACTGGCTGATCAACGAGGTCCGGCGGAAGGGCAAGCGGTGGGACGATGAGTCGGTGAGTCCGGCGAAGCGGCAGACTCTTCAGCACTGGGCGTATCGGCTGACGAAAGAGGACTATTCCAAGTCAAAAACTAATTCGCAAAAGGGTGGTTCGCAAAAAGGTGGCAAAACACGTCGTGTTTCCAAGAGACAACAAAGAAAGAACAATCGCACACGCCGAGCACGGCAAAAGCTCCGCGCAAGTTTGGGAACATATGGAATTATTACAATCAACCCCACCTCACCCCCCACTCTTGCATATGAGTTGAAGGAACTAACGGAAGGAGATCACGGGTTTCACATACACGTCAAGGGCAGTCAGGGGTATGGAAAGGAATGTCAAAAGGCAGGACCTCATTACAATCCAAAACACAAAGTACATGGCGGTCCGAAATCACATTCACGTCATATAGGAGATTTAGGGAACGTGTGCGCCAACAGCAATGGTGTGGCCAAAGGAGTAATAACAATGAAAGGAGTTAAGGATCTCAAAGAGTTGAGAGGTCGTTCGGTGATCGTTCATGCTGATCAGGATGATTTGGGACGTGGACATGGTGATGAAAAGAAAGAATCTGAACAGACGGGAAATGCTGGAGCAAGGCTGGCGTGTGGAATATTGAAATGGGTTAGTTAAGAGATCGGTAAGACTCGGCAATGTAGTAAACATTTTGGTAACCGTCTTTTCGGAGCAGTTCAGCTGCGCGTCTTGCTCGTTGTCCCGTGTTGCAATATACTAATAGTGATGATGATTTAGGGATCTTGTTTAGTTTTTTGTTTTTTGGAATAGTCGCAATGGGAATATGTATGGCGTCGTCGTAGTGTCCAGTCTTCCATTCAAGGTCGGTACGAACATCGATGACGTGTCGGATGTTTCCATTTTTGATTCTCTGATTCGCTTGACTGGCAGATAGTCTGTACTTTCCTAGCAATGAATACAATTGTAAACCAGCGACAACTGTGTACGATGCTGCGATTCCACCAGTGACCCACCAGAATGTTTCCATTTTTCTAATGTATTTGTGTAAAATACTTGTATGACTATTAGTATACGAAACGGGAGCAAAAAGCGCGATGCCCTGAACGTTCCCAAGACCTATTTGCCGAAGACGCTGACCAGGCGGGACCGCGCCAAGCAACGCAAGGCGCTCCGGAAGAGCCGGAAGGACTACCACCGCGGCAAGTACTATCAACGACCAAGGGTTCGGTCATTTCGTTCGAAAGAGAGCAAGTGGGTTCGGCGGGCGAAGAAGGAGTTTGGAGTTGACGCCATCGTGCCGAGCAAGGCGTTGGCTCGGGCCAGCGGCTGTTCGGTTGCAGCGATGGAACAGATCATCGACAAGGGCGAAGGGGCTTACTATTCGTCGGGTAGTCGGCCAAACCAGACGGCGGCGAGTTGGGCTCGGGCCCGGCTCGGGAGCGCGCTGGTAGGCGGACCCTCGGCCAAGGTGGACTGGCACATCATCAGGGATGGATGCAAGAGGAGGGGGAAGACTCAGCGGTTGGTGCGGCGGAAGCATCCCAAGCTGCGGTGAGTTAACACAGGCCGTACCCGAGCATCCCAGCGCCGACCACACCGATCGCGATGGAGCCGTAGTAGGCCTTTTGGTACTCGCGGTACACCCGCACCCAGTCCTTGCGCTGCTCGGCGCTGCGCAGATGCTTCACCACCCACGCCGACTTGGGCGACAGCATGTAGTAGAGGAACTGGACCACAAACGCAACCGAGGCAAGCACACACACACCCGCCGCTTTCCCCCTCTTGCCCATCAGCAGGACCGCAATGGCCCCGACGATCATCCCGAGCACCAGCCCCCGGAAGGCCAGCATCGCTCGCTCCTTGGTGGCAACCCCGAGGGCGGCCTGGGCCGCTGGAGGCAGCCGCGAGCGGTAGCCGCCGACGACCCCTCGGTTCAGCAAGAGGGGGAAGAGGAGAGTCGAGAGCGCAAAGACGACCGCCACAAAGCACGCCGTGCCGCAAATCTTTCCCATTGTCATTGCGGCGCAAAAAATCGCAATCAAGGGCAGCAATGGCGGCTGCGGGGTTGGGTGTTTGGGGGCAGCGGTGGGGCGCCTACCTGGTGTCGTTTGTGCTCACGACAGCAGTGATCGTCTACGGTCTTGATCTGCCCACCTATCTGTCAGGTGCGCCGAAGCTGGTCAACGAATACTACCGCACGCATTTCTGGAAGAGCAATCTGCTGGACGTCTTCCTGATTGCGGCCTACATCTGGGCCGGGATGGTGTTCGCTGGGTTGCTCGGGATCGCCGGTTCCACCGCTGGCCAGGTAACGGGGATCGCGCTGGCCTCGGCCGCCATCTCCAGCGCCTTTGCCGCCTGGTTCCTTTCCAATTCCCGCTCCTCCTCTTTCTTTTCGCGGTGGTTCCACGCCGCAGGCTGGAGCGCTGTGCTCTACGACGTCATCATCGTGACGACAATCTACTGGGTGGCGGCGGCTGGGAGCCGGCGGCTGCGGGGTTAGGGTGGTGGCGGCAACAATCTGTGGCTAAGTTAATGCCTCCCCCTTCCACCCAATGTCACCAAGGCGGGGTTGCTGCGCAGTGTTGGCGGCTGGAACAACGGATCGTTGTCTCGGCGGGACAACCGAACGCGGGGGTTGCTGAGCACCCGGGTGCCGCAGCAGGCGAACTCGACCGGCGGCGGGATCCCCAACCCGAGCTTGGGGATTGGTACGATCGGCGAGGCAATGCCACGGGGTGCGACGGGCGGCTGGCGGCCGATTTCGTTGCGGGGCGGGCGGACCTACTACGGTGCAGTGTATTTGGTGACATTCATCGACGACGAACTCTATCTGATTTCGGTGGGGACAAGTCCAAACCAAGACCACGGACGTGCGGTGAGTTATCTGTATGTGGGTGAACCCGCTTTTCAGAACGACACAGGCAGATTGGTTTATGATTCAATTGCAAGCTCGTTGCCGGGGGGTACCCCGCAACCACAACCAGACACTGTGTCCCCCGGTGATCGGCTGACCGAATCTCTGTCAGCGGCCGGGGATGCTGGTCGGGTCTATGTTGGAGCGCCCGGTTTCAGTTCCGACACGGGTCGGGTGTACGATTACAGTGGGACAACCACCGAAACGTGGACCCCGGTGACATCGCCAGTCGGGTTGGCGGCTGGAGATCGGTTCGGCGCAGCGCTCCTCATCGTTACCGTCAGTCCTACGTATTTGTTTGTGGGAGCCCCGGGCGATACAAACAACACTGGCAATCTGTATGCGCTGGACGACACCACCTGGAGGAAATTCAACAACCCATCGGGACTCAGCGCAGGCGATGAATTTGGAAGTTCTATTGCCTACAACACCGCTACGGATCGTGTCATTGTGGGCGCACCGGGCGATTCCAGCGACACTGGCGCATTGTATTCGGGTGAACTCACGGGCCTCGCCACAATCACCTGGACGGCGATCACGTTGCCCACAGGGGGGGATGCGCCAGTGGCCGGCGATCGGTTTGGTGCTGCGGTGTCGTACAGCACAACAAAGGCCACATTGTACGTCGGAGCACCGGGATATAACAATGGCGCTGGCCGGATCTATCAGCTGACAGACGGCGGCATCTGGTCGGTTTTCATGAATGTGCCAAGTGTGGGCCCAGGCGACAATCTGGGCGCCTCACTATGTGCTCGAGAAGATGACACTCTCATTTTCAGTGCTCCAGGCAAGACCGAAGCAACCGCACCGCAGTGTACCATCCTCTAACCGACCTGAGCCGTTGAACGATGAGTGGCTCGCCTAAATTGACGCCATCGGACAAAAAGAATAGCAATCACATACGCCTCCGGCGAACGATGTCCGACCTTCCGCCAACCTCTGCTGCGCTCCGCCACCAACCAGCAACCCGACTGCACGCCGAAGACCTCAGCGATCGTCTGCAAGACGTGGAAGCCAAGGTGGACCAGCTTGGTGAGAAGTTGAATGCTCTCACCAAACTCGTCCAAAAAACGATCCAATACCAGGAGCTCTGTCGGCAGTTTGGACCAGAGGCGGCTTCTCGAATCATGGAGACACTGGACACGCTGCGAGACAAAGCTGCTGCTCGCGATGCTTCTGCTGCTGCCGCCGACGCTTCGGGGGTTCGGGGTGACGAAGGTGCCACCGATTAGATTTCCAGCTTCAGCACGTTGTCAGCCCCGGCCTTGCGCTTCCGCCCGCCGCCGCCACCGCTGCCTCCCATTCCCCCTCTTGCACCCACCGGAGTCCGCTCCGCCTTTTGCAATCCTTCGAGCACCGTCGGCTTCAGGCTGACGCTCCGGGTCTGGCCCGTGCTGGTCGGCGTAGTAGTCGGCGCCGTGGTGATTTGTGGAGGCGGTGGACCCACAGCAGCATCGGCGTTCTTCCGCTTGACCCGGGCCATGATCTCCTCAAAATTGTCGGGACCCTTCATCTCGGCCCGGGGCGGGGCCTGCACCGTGCCCGGCGGCGGCATCGCCCGACGGGGACCCGGCGCCGGAATGCCAGAGTTGGGTTGATGCTGTGCGGCACTGCCAGACACCAGACCCTCGGCCGCGGCCCCCGCGATGCGGTTTGCCAGCTCGGGGTTGTGCTGCACCAGATCGTCCATGCCCGGCAGCTGTGGCTTGAACATGGTGTTTGACATGTGGACCATTGTGGCGCTGCCGGCGAGCAAGAACATCAGCTTGACCTCAGGCTGGATCGAAGCCTTGTCCTTGTACTTTTCGTGGAGTTCGGAAAACACCTCTTCGAAATCTTCCTTGCTCTCGCTGATGTTTTCTCCCCAGCCATCGAGCTGCACATCAAAGGGATCAAACTTGGAGTTGAGGAACTCGAGGCCAGTCACCGCCGCCATCAGCATTTTTCCCTGGAACTGGATACTCTGCTTCTTCCGGATGTCGGCCTTGATGAACCCTTCTTCGGCCTCCATCTCTTCGAGTGACGACTTCATGTCATACTTCTTCGACACCGGGATGCCCTTGCGTTCACACTGTTCAAAGAAGCGCAGACACTGGAACTTGCGGGAGGCGATCTCGGCCTCGGTCAGCTGGCGGCGGGGTGCGGGGGCGGTGCCAGCGGCCGCGGGGCCCTTGGCGCCAGCAAACGGCCGGTAGCCATCCCACGACTTGTCCTTTTGTTCTTGGTGCACGGCTGCGGCGGTGGCCTGGCCGACGGTAGGACGGGGCGCAACGGCAGGCCGGGGGACAGGTTGCGGGGCACCGCCGCCGACGCCGGGGGCATCGATTCGCACGGTCCGGCGCTGTTCGCCACCTAGAGGCTCGATCCGGAGCCCTCCGCCGCTTGGCCCGGCGGTCGCAGGCACCCTCACCTCTTGCACAAACTGATCCAGCGACGCCGCCAGTTCGTCGACGGATTCCTTTTTGGCCGAGGGATCGGCGGTGTTTCCCTTCATCAGGAGATCGAGACCGGCCATGGGGGTGGATGATCGTGCGACAGGGGTAGGGGGACGAGCAGCGGGAGTGGGCGGACGGGCGCTGGGCCCACCCAATTCCTCAACCTCCAATTTCAGGGTTGGCAGGCTCATTCTACTTCTGTCTGAAATGTAAATGTTATGTCTATGTCCGACGCAGCTCGGGGCAGTGTTTCAGCAGGTACCATCTGCCCTGGAGAAACGCATCGGCCAGATCGTCCTTCTTCTTGTGGCTCTGAAAGTAGCCCAGCCACCGTTTGTCGCACCGCAGCTCTTGGAGGGCGCTCGGGATGGCATCGCGGGCTGCCTTTTTGCGGGCGCTGTAGGTGCTAGTGTCGACGTCGCGGTCTTCGAGCTTGCGGCGGGGCGACACGTACTGAATGTCGGTGCAGCCTTCGTGCAAGAGGTGCATGGTGAGCATGGCTTGCATGCACCGCATGCGGACGGCGGTGGCCCCCAGTTGGTTTTCGATCAGGGCGGTGTAGCCCTCGAGGGAGCTTGGAAGCATTGCGCTGAGATCGCGTTGGATGGTTTGGGCAAGGGTGACCATGTCGACGTCGGAGGCCTTGGGTGGTTCGTAGTTAACAAGGGTGTGTTGGGCGTAGTGGGCCCGGATGGCGGCGATGGTGGCCTTTTTGGTGGGCTTGGTGGGTGGCGTGCAGCTCAGTTCGCGGGCGACCCCCAGCACCTCGTCGATGTTCATCTTGGACAACTGAGTTGGCGAGAGCCGGGTGGTGGGCATGATGCCGCCGGGCACCTGTTTGGCGTGCCGTTTGCAGTACATCTTGTCGCCTAGTTCAAACTTCACATTGGCTTCGCATCCGCTGTGGCAGCATTCGACAACCTTACGCTCGCACATGTTGAAGATTTTCCAGTCAACAAGTGGATCGGAAGCAGTCGTGTCAAAGACGGCGAACGATAGGGTTTTGATGCCGATATCGAAGGACATCACGCGCATGCGCCTCTTGCCTTTGCGGGCGCAAATGTCAACTCGGTTTGGGGGCACGAGTTAAGCCTAGAGTTAGGCCGAAGCGAGGGTCTTCATGACAGCGACGATCGGGCCGTTGATGACGCTTTCACCGGTGAGCTGGGCGCCCTGGGTGGCATTGGCCAGTGCAGCAGTGGCGCCGCCCATCTTTCCGGCAATGTCTCGGGTCTTAAGTCCCATCCGCACCAGCTGGATCACAATGTTCATCATCACGGCGTACAATTCGCCGATGGTTCCGGAGAAGGCATTGCGGGTTTGGTTGAACATCACCCGGGCGTCTTGCATGCTCGAGTTGAGGGCTCCTGCCATCGCTGTGTTGATTGTGTTGACATGATGGAGGTCTTCGGTGGCCGAGGGAACTGCGGTGAGCGAAGCGCTCTGGATGCCAGGGATCAGGTTACCGTTCCCGGGTGCTCCGCACATTTGGCCCAGAAAGGCCCCGGTGGTAGAGTGGGGGCCGAGTTGCATGGCGTAGTCTTGGCACACGCTCTTGCCGGCGTAGCCCAGCACGACCAACGTAAGCCCCAGTGGCACGATGAGGGCGAGCAAGAGGTTATAGGTGGCGGGGGAGAACACGGTGTTGCAGGGCTGGGGCTGATTTCCACTTCCAGGATTTGCAAGAGGGGAGGAGGGATCGGATGTGGTAGCGGCAGTGGCGGCGGACATTGCGGGTGTGCTACTTAGTCAATTGCTAATTCTTCTTTGTCTTTCTCCTTGACGCTGCGGTCCCCCGCCGCCGAGTCTTCCGATAGGACTTCTTGGTGCCTTTCTTGCTGTACTTTTGCTTGCGTTTCCGGAGCGTCTTGCGAGCCCTCCGGGTTGGCTTTTTGCTCTTGACGGTCTTGCCGCCTGTTCCCTTCCAACCCACCAGATTGCACATGGTGTTCCATTCCGTTTGGCCTTTGGCGAGCTTGGTGGCGCCGTGGACAAGGCTCTTGGCGGCGGTCGGCTTGGGCGGCGGCGGCGCGGGCTCTCCATAGCTGGTGCCCTTGCGGTACGATATGATTTGGTTGTAATTTTCGGCGGCCTTTTGGGCTTCGGGCGAAGAGACTGTCGGAATGGTTGGCTTTGCGGTGGTCATCTTCTACTGTTGCGGTTGAAAAGGTTTGGAAGTTTGTTGAGATGGCGTAGGAATGAGCTCGCCTAAGGAGATCGAAAAGACGATGCGGCAGCATCTGGACAGTCTCATGCGGGACGAAGATGTGGCCGACGCCACCGAAGAGATCCGCAAGCAACAAAACAGCCCCAAGATTCGGGGGGATCTGGAGCGGTTGGAGCAGCTCCGGCGCGAATACCCCCGGGTGTCGCCCGAGGTTTTCCGGAGGATGGCCTTGGCCCGGTGTGCCTTCATGCACGAACACTTTCCCGATATTCTGTTCAAGCTGATCAAGCAAGAGGTGGACGTGAAGATTGTGCTGCGGTTCGCCGACATTCTGGGGCGGGTCGAAAGTGGCGAACTGAACCAGCACGAGGCATCGTTCCAGGTGGGCACCATCCTGAAGAAGATCCACATCGACAGCGTCCTGCGGCGTGATGAACTGAGGAAGCAAGAGGAGGAGGCCAAGAAGCGGCGGAAGAAGCGGAGGGGCCCCAAAAAGTTTTCGTACGCACAGTGGGCCGAGCGGCACCCGGAGAACGAATGAGCTCACTTCCACTCGATGTAGGCGTAGCTGCCGTCATAATACGTGTACTCGATGCTGTAGACGAATTGGAGTTTGTTTTTCTTGAAGTAATGGTATTCCAGCAAACCAATGCGGTAAGTATCATTCGGATCACTCGGTGTGTCACGTTTGTCGACGGTTTCGCAGATCCAATCTGTAGGAAGATCTGTTATCGTCTTTCCAAAACCAAGCCGTTTCAGTTTTTTGAGATCTGTCGCTGGCAACACGAATGCATTCCTGCTGGGCATGCTCAATAAACAATTAGGGTTTCTAAACTGATTGAAGCGATGGTGTTAGGCTAGGGCAGAGATGCCAGCGGCTGTGAAAGCGGCAGGAGGAGGACGCAAGATCATGGTGGTGGAGTCGCCGTCCAAGGCGCCCAAGATCGAGTCGCTATTGGGCAAGAGCCAATGGCGAGTCTTGGCCACCAAGGGCCACATCTGTGTGATTGACGACGGACTCAAGGGCCTAGGGGAGCTCCGGACCGAAGGCCATATCCGTTACAAGACCACCAACCACGCCTTTGTCCGAGAGCTAAAGAAGCTGATGCGAGAAGAGAATACCCGGAAGGTCTGGATTGGCACGGACGACGATCGCGAGGGCGAAGCGATCGGTTTCCATGTGTGCCGGTTGGCGGGAGTTAACCCGACCCAGATGCCCCGGCTCCGCTTCAACGCCATCGAGAAGAACGCATTGCAGGCGGCGGTAGCCAACCCCGGCACGCTGGACATGGACCTAGTGGACGCGCAGATGTGCCGGCAGGCGATCGATCTGGCCCTTGGCTTCACCGCGTCGCCCCTCCTCTGGAAGGCACTTGGTGGCACCAGCAGTCTCTCGGCGGGACGTTGCCAAACGCCAGCGCTCACGCTGGTGTGCGAAGAGCACATCAGGGCGACGTCGGCGAAAGAGAACACTGTGTGGGCCACCGACACCTATCTTCCCGACTTCCCTCTTGCATTCCGGGGCGATTCCAAGCAGCGCACATCCTCCTTGTCGGATGTGGAGTGGCAGTTGGAGACGTGGCAAGAGCACGAAACCAAGCTGTGCGCACTGAGAACCAAGAGACGATCGGTCTCAGCGCCGCAGCCGCTGACGACCGCCAGAATGCAGCAACAGTGTGGGATACCTACGAAACGGTGCATGGACGCGGCCCAAAAACTCTACGAGGCCGGGGCCATCACTTACCACCGCACCGACAGCCATGGATACTGCGCACCGTTTGTCACAGAGTTGGGCGAGCACATTCGGAAGACGTACGGAACCGAGTATGTGGGCCATCCGCGGATTGTGGGCAAGGGGGCGCACGAAGCGATCCGAGCAACAGATCCGGGGAGGCAAGGGTTGGGCAAGACAGGGGATGAGCGGCGGTTGTACAAGTTCATCCGGCAGCGGACCGTGGCGAGCGGGATGACGTCATGCCGAGTTGAGGACTTGTCGCGTGAGTTGACAACCATGAGAAAGGGAGATCCATCCGGGCGGAAGCTGCATGCGGTGGCCAGCGTGACCCGGATGGTGTTTCCGGGGTGGACGAAAGAGGTGGGTGGTGGTGTGACGGTGTCAACTCCGAATCACATTGCTCAACTCAGCGAGCTCACTACTCCGGCCGAGCTGAAAACTCCGAAGCGGATAGACCCGGAGCGAACCCAGGCGATGCCGATGGTGATTGGCACCCGGGCGCCGCTGACCGAGGCGGGGTTGGTCAAGACGTTGGAGACAGTGGGGGTGGGGCGGCCGTCCACCTATGCATCGATCGTGAACAAGTTGTTTCAGCGGCGGTATGCGGTGGTGCAGGACGTGCCGCCAAAGGTGGTGGACACGCAAGAGGGGGTGCGAGAGGGGAAGGGGGTTGAGACAAAGTGGACGGTCAAGCCGTTGGAGTATGGGGGTGCCAAGGCACGGTTGGCGCCGACGCCGCTGGGAGAGCGAGTTAACGAGACGTGCAAGCGGGTCTTCGGCGAGCTGATAGAGGTAAACGCTACCGCGGCGATGGAGGAATGTTTGGACAGCATTGCCAAGGGGGAGCGGGCGTGGCGAACCGAGGCGACGCAGTATTGGGACCGAGTTAACACCATGGCGACCGAAGGAAGGCAGGTGTTGGCGGCGGAGCGTAAGGCGGCTGCTGCGGCCAAGGGCGAAGGCGGGGCTGCAGGCGACAGGACATCAACCACCCCTCCTCTAGCAATGCTGGAGGATATGCCGATTCATCTGAAGCACGGGCGGTACGGGCCGTATCTGACGTGGAAGGGGATGAATGTGAAGATCAAGGGTCGGAAGATGCCGAGCGGCGGAGCGGCGGTAGCGATAGTTAAGGAGCATTTGGCAACGCAGGCGCAGGTGCGAGATCTGGGCGATGGTGTGAGTATCCGGCCGGGGAAAAAGGGGGGGAAGTATGCGATGGTGCGCAAGGCCAACGCCAAGCTCAAGCCGGACTTTGTGAATCTGAAAAAGTGTGAGATTGATTTGGAGACGGGTGATGTGGAGGCGCTGAAGCAATGGATAATGTCGCAACTGTGAGTAGGATCCCAATGGCAGCGGTAGTAGATCCAGCGGCGGCGAGAGTAGTTCCGGCGGCAGCAGCAGATCCACCGGCAGCGGACCCAGCTCCGATGGATGTGGAGGCCAGAGCCGCGGCTATGCGACGAGGGAGGGCGCGACGGGGAGCAGCAGCCCCGGCAGCTGCAGCAGCCCCAGCCCGCCCAGTGCCCACGCCAGATGACGTCATCTCAGCGGTGCGGCTGACGGGTGGATTGGGTGCGGCGATGGTCATGGGTGGCTCGATCGTTGCCTCAAACCAAGCACAGGCAGGCAATTGTTCCGAGTTGGTCGGAAGCATGAGTGTGGCGCTTCTGGGTACATTACTGATGTTCAGCGGAATGTTGCCGATGACGGCGGGCGACGACACGCATATCGTGTGGGCGACCGGGTTGCTTCAGTTTGCGCTGATCGTCATGATCGCCGGTATCATCATTTGGCTGCTAGCGCTCACCAAAGCATGTCCAGCGTTGGCTCCGCAAATGTCCAACTGCGATCGGGGCAAGAAGGAGTGCGAGGCGACGAACAAGGCCCGATGCAAGAGCGTGGCAAAGGGGATGGTGCGGATTACAGCGGGATTGGCGATGGCGGTGATTGTCTATTTGTTTACGATCCTGCCGTTGCCGCAGACGATCCGTGAGACGTTGGATGGACTAATTGGCAACGCTCGCAATGCAGGGCGGGGAATCCGTAGGGCATTCAACATGCCAAGGCCTGCGGCGGGAGCCACCCGTCGCGAAGCCATCCGATTGCGGCTGAACGTAATGCTGGAGGTGCTGGTCAACGAAGGCCGTGGGCTGGCCCTCGGCGCTCTGATGGTCATTTTCTTTGGTCTTGCCTTCGGGTTGCCGTGGCAGGGTGTGCGCCAGATTGGGCTGGCTTGCCGCCAGACCACCGCCGACTGATGATACCGCCGCAGCCGAAATGATCTTGCACACCAGGCCGTATTCGTCATCGGTGTCCCAGACACCGACGATCCGCACGAGCACATACGAGGCCGCCCATCCAGGCGCCCCATCTCCTCCTCTTGCATAACTGTCAATTTGCTTGGCGATTGTCGCCGACGGCACTTTGTCCTGACGGCCCAGTTCCGAGACTACCGAAAGCAGATGCTGTTCAAGATCGACGAGGGTTGTCGTCAGTTCCGGGCTGACCTCAACGACGATCCCGGAGAGGGTGCAAGAGGGGAAGGAGACGAAGAGCTTGGAAAATTTGCATCCAGCGGCTTGGTAGCTGTTGGAGGGGGTGCCGAGAATGAGCTTGGCACGGAAAGCGGTTTCGAGCGGAAGGACGCCGAGGAGCATTGGGGTATGGCTGAATTGGATGGAGAGATGAGTGTAAGTCCTTCTTGGCAGTTGGGTTGGCCAGGAGAGTTGAATGAGGTTAGATCGGCGGAGCGCAAGTATCAGCAGAACCCAGCAATGCCAACAGAGGCGGCACGGGGCGGAGTTAAGGAGATGCGGCTGCCGCAGTCGGCGATGGACGGGGCGGCGGTGGAGGCGATCCGGCGGTGGCTGACCGGGACGGTGCAAGAGGGGATGCGGGTGTTGGTGATTGGGGGTCCGTCCGGGGGAGCCAAGCGCCAGCACGTGCTGGCGGGTATCTGCGGCGACGGTGCCCGGCCGGTTCCCCGGCCCGCCACGGCGTTGGCATCGGACACCACCGGCACATATGACTTTAGCATTCGTCGCGGAATGGCCGAGATAGATTTCGGGATGTTTGCGGGGGCGCACCGGAAGAGCGCCACAGTGACAACGATCGGGGCTTGCGAGGCGTTGCGGCACCAGCCGCGGGGATCGATGCCGCCTGTGTTGGTCTTTCGGAATCACCAGACAGCCAGACGGGAGTGTGTGCTGTCGGCGCTGAATTGCGCGGCGGAGCAGCTGAGGCATGTGGTGGTGCTGACGGAGCGTCCGACGGCGGCGTGCCAGATTGCTTCGGCGTGGGAGGTCTCGTTGTTGGTGTTGCCGGTGTTGTCGGGGGTTCAGCGGCAGCGGGCGGTCAGCTGTGGGTACCGGTTGCTCACGGGCCACGACAAAAAGGCGGAGACGCTCACCGAGGCAGCGGTGACGTTGCTAACAGCACCTGGAGTGCGCAGTGTGCCGGGATTGCGGAAACTGGCAGCGGAGCTGATCCGAGATCAGCACGACAGCGGGATGCTGGCCATGATGATCCTGTCGAAGTTGGAGGGACGGGGGGCCGTGCCGGCGCCGGCGCTCTGCCATGCGGTTCAATTGCTAATGAAGGGTTTGGAAGACGGCTACCGGCTCCATCTCCATTGGGAGCGGTTCCTGGTCTTCCTCGCCATTCAGGCTCGGTGAAACAGAAAACATGCGAAACGTTTCCATTGGGCATCGTCATAACTAGCATCACGTCATCTTCTTGACCAGCGTCTTGCTTAGGCGCTCGCCCCGGCCTTCTTGCGGGACCGCTTGGTCTTAGTCTTGGGCACCGGTTCGGGCTCAGGCTCGGCCGCCTCCTCGGGCTCCTCGGCCTCGGGTTCCTCGCCGTCGCCCTCTTCCTCGCCGCTCTCGGGCACCGCTGCCCCATCGCCCGACGCCGCCCCAGCGTCCGAACCCTCGCCGTCGCCACCCTCGTCCTCATCGTCGCTGTCAGGCTGGATGCAGAAGCCCTTGATGCGGACCGGCTGCTTGGTCTGCGCCTGCACCAGCTGCCAGGTGACACCGCAGCGGCCACCCGCGACCCAGATGCCGTTGCACTGCATGAGCCCCACCATCTCGGTGCCCGACGGCGCCAGCTCGGGGTCGGTCGGATCCACTGGCATGTGCTCGGACTCGGGATCCTCGGGATCCACCGGCACAGTCATACCGGGCTTGAAGATCTCGTTGCGGTCGGCGTCGAAGAGCTCCACCTTCCACACGCCCTCCCAGTACGACACCTTGAGCTTGGTCGTCGGGTCCCGGTCGGTGAAGACCTTGCCGGTCTCCTTGTCCTTCGGGTACTTGACGATCGGGTAGAAGAGCGCCCGAATCACAGCCTCGGGCTGATCGGCCTGGCCGAGGCACTCCCCGCCGTGCGCCGTGATCCACTTGACCACCTCGTTCTCAAAGGCAGTGAGCTTGTCACAGAACATAGAGCCCTTAGTGAGCCGCAGGTTGACCGAGTACTTCTTGGCGCCCTCAGGGTTATCCATCGGCGACTGTCCCACAAGCCCGTAGGTATTCGTCTTGGGGAACTGGAGCACCGGCTTATCGCCGTTGTAGTAGATCGGGATGGACTTGCCGCCCTGCTTGTTGGTCTTGGCAGCCCCGAAGGTGATGTTCTCAGGCACAAAGTCCTTGACGCGAGTGATAAGGTCAGCTGCTGTGGCCGGCATGCTGGTCCGATTGTAACCGTCTCTAAGGGGATGTGTCTAGATCAATTTATGGTCCAAAATCAACTCCGACCCCCTCCCCGGGCTCTCGCTCATCTCTTGATTCTTTTCTCCTACAGAGTTAATGGCGGCAACGCGTAGGCACTCACGAAGGGGCAGCAAGGCCAACAAGACCCACCGCAACCGGCGGCACACCAAGAAGTTTGAGATGAAGTACGGCAGCCCGGCGCAGGTGATGCACGGCACCGCCGAGATGACCTCGGGCGGGGTGACCAAGGCCGGCTGGATGTACAACAAGCACGGCCGGATCGTCTCCCGGGCCCGGCACGCCCTCGCCAAGAAGCAGAAGCACCTCGAGAAGGCTGGCTACAGCGCCAAGAAGGGCAAGTTCGGGTACATCCGGATCAAGCCGAGCAAGCACACCCGCAAGAGCCGCAAAGGGTCGCGTAAGCAGCGCAAGTAAGCAGTCCAGTCGGGATAACAAACTTAGTCAGCCGGCAAGATAGTAGACCAAGCACCCATGGCCACTGATTTGGTGTCACCGCTTCCTCCCGTCTCCCCCACTGACAGCGCAGCAGCCCCAACACCGCCACTGGCGGACGCATCGTACCTCTACGTCCACCCATTCAACTTGTTCCCTGAAAACCCGCTACCCTCCAATATACAACAGCTGGGAACGGACTCCATCACCTTCAATCCAGATGGCAGTATGTCCCTCGATGGACATTCATCCATCCAGGATTCCTCAACTCAGTCCGAGGCCGTTAACTCCCCCCCACCCCAATCCCAGCAAACCTCCTCGGACACCGCAAACCAGGCGCCCACCCAAACCCCGCAGCAAAGGCTGGCGCACTACAAGGACTGGCTTGCCACCACTCCATCCCCTCCTCCTCTTGCATCCAGAGCCCGCAGGCCCCGCCCCGAAGAACTCGAACCTCTCCACCCGTCCAAAAATGGGCTGCCCGCTAATCTTAACTACAACATCGCTCAACTCAAACAGTTTGCATCGGAATACAAGCTGCGGCGGGGCGGTAACAAGGGGGTGCTGCGGCAACGGCTCCACGCCCATCTGCTGCGTTCGTGGTATGCTACCAGGATCCAAGCAGCCTACCGAGGCTATCTGTTCCGGCGCTATTTGCGGACCAAGGGGTTGTCAACTCCAGCGCGCCGCCCGACAAACACCAGCAATGACGAAGAACTGGAAAGCCTAGAACCTGTCGACAGCATCCCGTTTGATCAGCTCTTTGTGATACCGAACGCGGGAGGGGTGCCGACGGTCTACGATGTGGATGTGTTGCGGAAGCTGGTCCGAACGCAGCACGAGCGCGAGAAGGCGCCGTACGATCCGTACACGAATGTGCCCTTTCGCCTAGGCGAACTCGATCGTCTGCAAGAGGAGGCGAGGGTGAAGCGGTTGTTGGGGCGGGATCGGGTGGAGATGGTGATGGGGGCGACCGGGGAGGTGGTTGAGGTCCAGCTGGTGGTGGTCGAGAACCCTGAGGCAATGGCGGCGAATTTGTTTCGGTTGCGGATTGTTGATTTGTGTTCGAGGCTGGACAGCCTAGGACACATCACCAACCCGAGCTGGTTCTTTGGATTGGATGTAAACGGATGGCGGCGGTTGTGTGTGGAGCTGTCGGATATTTGGAGTTATCGTGCGCAGCTGCCGCGGGACGTCAAGGCTCGGGTGGCGGGCGACTTTCCGATTGCGATTCCCTCGCGAGCCCTGTCACACGCCGAGATCCGACATCGTGCAATGAACCAGGCGGAGCGAATGGTGCATCGTGGTGTAGATCGTGATTCAAAAATGTTGGGCGCAAACTATTTGCTCATCGCTCTGACGTTGGTCTCGCCAGAGGCGGCCGAAGCTTTGCCGTGGCTCTACCAGGCTGGACGCTTGTCGTGAAAATCTTGGGCCTTGGCGAGACGCACCGAGACGATGGATGACCTATGCAATTGCGTCAAGGGACTTAGAAACAACCCTCCTGGGATGATCAAGAGATGCCGGCTGGCAAGGGAACGAAGACGACTGCCTCGAAGGCTGCCAAGTCCACCAAGGCCACGAAGACGACCAAGGTTGCTGCCGCCCCTGCGCCGGTGGCTGAGTCCGCTGCCGCCCCTGCGCCGGTGGCTGAGGCCGCTGCCGCCCCGGCTCCAGAGGAGACCCCGGAGGTTGAGGCGTGGAGCGCCGCCGAAGAGCTCGAGACGCTCATCGCCGAGGTGACTGCTCTCAAGACAGCCGCCGCCACGGCGCTCAGCAAGCTCAAGGAGTTTGCGAAGCTGAACAACCGGGAGCACAAGCGGCTAAACAAGGCTGTGGCGAAGAAGACCAAGAGCTCTTCGGGCCCGCGCAAGCCGAGTGGTTTCACCAAGCCGACGCCGATCACCCCTGAGCTCGCCACCTTCATTGGCAAGCCGGCCGGCACCGAGATGGCCCGCACCGACGTGACCAAGGAAATCAACGCCTACATCCGTGCGCACAACCTCCAGGACAAGGACAACGGTCGCAAGATCATCCCGGACAAGAAGCTCTCGGCGCTTCTCAGGGTCGGCAAGGACGACGTGCTGACGTACTTCAACCTCCAGAAGTACCTGAGACCTCACTTTGTGAAGGCGCAGGCGTCGGCCTAAGCGGCTGAACCGAACCGACCGCAATGAACCGAAAGAGCGGGCGTAGCCCATGTGGGGGTTGTAGGGGGGCAACCATATCTTGCCAGGGGGTCTGAGGGGGACGGCACGTCCCCTCAAGGGGCTGTAGCTCAAATGGTAGAGCGCGCGCTTAGCATGCGCGAGGTACCCGGATCGATGCCGGGCAGCTCCAATTGGGGTGAGTCGCTGCGCTCCCTCCCCAAACCCCATCAAGTCGACCCCCCTGGCTCAGGCCTTCGAACTACTCCGTACGATGCAATATTAGCAACTGACCTCGGTTAGCAATTGACACGCAAAGTTCATGGTTGCGTCATCCACAACCATGAGCCGTTGTCCAATCATTCCCATTCCTCCTCTTGCATTCGCCGATGACGTCATCGCTCACCTGCGCGCTAACTCCTTTGTGGCAGTGTCGCGGTTGATCAGACCCGCACGCCACATCTTGTCGAGATCCGACCCGCGATTGCGTGGGACCTTCAGCACATCGGCCGGCACAAGCGCCTGCCCTCCGACACTGACAGCACGGCCAAACGCCCGGATGTCATTGAACAGCTTCTCGGTGTCGAGCATGTGGTTGAAAGCAGCACTCTCCAGACCACGGCATCGCTGAAGCTTAGTCTCGGCGTAGAGCCCCTTGCTTTCGCTGGCCAGCTTGTTGACGTCACGGAGTATGTCCATGTACTGGTCGTGCTGCCGAGCACCGCCCCGCTGGTGACGCTTGGTGCCCGAACGCCTCTTGCCGCCTCGGCGAGTCTTGTATCCACGCATCTTAACATCCATCCACAAAATTCTGCTGCGTTCATTTGGCCTTTTGGCCGGTTCGGTGCCTCACCAAATCCTTGGCCGACACCCCCCTGACCATCCCCGCCAGCGTCGTTTTCACGTAGCTCTCGCGTTCCACAGCGCGTTTCATCTTGCGGATCAGCGAATCCAACGCATCCGCCACCTTTCCCTCCTCGAGCCCCCGGCGGGCCATCTCCAGGCTAACCAATGCGTGCCGCGACGCTGGAGAGGCAGACTCCAGCATCATGTGCGCGGTACGCAAAGAAATCAACGCATCGGGGGTCAACTCATCGCCAGGGCCACCACCCCTGCGCGTTCGCCGCCTAGAACGCCGCGTCTTCGAACCCACCGGCCCCCGACGGGCGCTCCGTTTCGTTGCCGACACCATCCGTTCTGCTATCAACAATTAGAAAACTAACTTTCCCGTGCTAGACACCCTCTGCTGCTCTCTGCCCCCATGACACCACCTTGATCCCCCGTCGCCATGTCAGCTCCATCCCGTCGTTCTTCATCGGATGCACCGCTCGCATCTTGGTCTCCACCATCGCTCCCTCGGCTACCATTGCCTCGTACAACTCGGTGTGCGTGTGCTTGGCCTGGTTCGCAGCCTCACACACCGCCGCAAAGCGCTCCGGCGTCATTCCGAGAGAGGCGTAGATGACCGATGTGTTCCACAACTCGAAACAGCCACCAACCGGATCATACTGACGCAACACGACCGAACACCCCCGCACAAACATATCCGAGTCATTGCTCAGACACGCAAACGCCACGCCGCGTTTGACCATGTCGACGCAGACCGAGTCGGCCTCGTCTGGCGCCATCAGCACCGTGCACACCCCGCTCTTGCTGAGCTGGTCCCACGCCGCCCGCACCTGCTTGGGACCGACGTGAATTGTCCGCGAACGCAACACCGCCCGCTTCCGCTTGACATGCTCCGGCAGTTCCGTCCCGTGCTTGTTCCTGATCACCTCCAGCTCCTTGATGGCCTCGGTCCGCTGCCTTCGGCGATCATTCGCCAACAACTTGCGCTGCATCGACATCTTGTTGCTGTCAAAGACGCAAGCTGCCCGCACCCCCTGCTCTTGCAAGAGGAGGCAGAAGGCATGGAGCCCTTCTTCGACCCCTAGGCCGTTCTCCAACCCCGCCAGATGGAAGAGTAGGTTCATCGCATCCACGACCAGCACTGCACGATCGCCTTGCTGTCCCGCCGCCGTCTCCGCTTGGAGCTCCGCCAGCTGATCACCCCGAACCTCTTGCTTCGCCACGTCACCGCACGTGCGGTCCAGCACGCTAATCAGACCCCTTACACCCATTGTTGTGAATCTTTGTTACCCCGACATTTTCACGGATCGGACTTCAATTTTGGGGACCTCGGCGGGCTCGTGATAACTCATCCGGGCCGACCAACTCGCCGACGAAGGCGCTTCCGTCATTTTCCGATAGACCAACCCCGAGTTAACCACCCCACCCAGCCACTTCAGCCATCCCGTCGGATCGCTCAGCTCAAACCCCACCCCACCAGCACACCGCCGATTGTGCCGCACGCACCAATCCAAAAACTCACGCCAATCTACCATCGCCACCCCCGTGATACAATAATACTCGAGCACCGGAGTTAACTGCCCCACACCAATATCAATCCCGATGGCCACGTGCGGCAACGCCCGCTGACACTGCCGCCATCCGTGCTCCGCCTCCCGATTCAGCCGCTCCACCAATCCATCTACCCCCTTCCCCCCTCTTGCAAACAACGCCAGCACTATCCTCGCCCACGTCTCCGCATAGACCTCGCTCAGCTCCAACTTCTCTGGAAATCGGAGCCCTGTCAGCTTCTTAACTACTCCCCACTCAGGCAACCGCCCGTGCGCCTCAAAAGCATGAAACGTCTCGTGCACAAACACCTTGAACCATTCCTCTTCCCGATATACACAGAAACGGGCAAGGTCCTCACCCACGTAGCTCAGCCCTCCATTGCAGTGGTTCGGGGTGATCAACTCGTCAACCCGCTTTGGGAAGCAGCGCTTGTTTGGCAGCATCATGAAATCGCAAACCATTCCACGACTCCCGGCGGTGCTGGTCACGCACTGCAAGAGCATTTCCAACCAGACAAAGGCCAGCCGGGCTTTCCGCCGGAGATCTGCAAGAGGAAGGGGGTTGTCGGGGTATATCCAAAAATGAAACTCCGCCCTTCGTCTTTTGATGGTGGTCAAAAACTTATGGCCCGCGCTGGGGTGAGCCGCGGCTGCCCGCAGCTCGGGCGCCATTCCCGCCAACAGTCCCCTATGCGGCCGCTGCGTCCTCGCCATTGGCTCCCCCCGCCACACCGTCGCCGGATACCGCCGCACCGCGCGCTCTGCCCCATCCTTCCGCTCTTGCAGATTTCTCAGGACGCGTTCCGCCATGCAGGTGAGTCGCTACTCTGGTGCTAGAAGAGACCCTCACTCAGGCGCCGAGCGTGTCCAGATAGTCCATCAGCGTGAACTGCACCTTGTTTTTCAGCCCTGGGAACTCCGACTTTTGGCCACAGTGCTCGAGAACCAAATCAATCGCCGCACGGACCTCGGGCACCGGGGCTGCACCTGTGACTTCGAGCACCGACACCAGCCGCGCCGTCAGCACCTCCACCGACGCCTTGTCCTCAGCCTTTGTGCCCAACTTGGTGAGCTTCTTTGCCAACCGCTTGAGCAGCAGCGTCGTGCTTCCGGGCGCCAACACGCCGTGCTTCTCGCACAACACCGCCAGCTTCAGATGCGTCGTCCGGCTGTCGTTGGCTGCATTGGCAACACACATCGCATCGTAGCTGTCGTTCTCTTGCTTGGCGGCCTTGGTCGTGTTGGCCACACAATCAGTCCGCAACCGATCGATCGTCACCCGGGCCAACTCCATCGCCCTTTCGTTGCTAGCCTCCTGGAGCGCCCGCAGGAATCGGGCGTACAGATCTGCATTCCCAGGAGACGCCCTCACGCCGTCCAGAACCACCTGTGCCATCTCGTGCACCACCTCGTCGGTCGTGACCTTTGCCAGCAGCTCGGCCATGTGCTTCACCGTGTCCGGGAGCGATCCGTCGGTCATCTTGTTGAACAGCACCCGGAACTTGGTTGTCGGCGTTTCGGACGACAGCACCTTGGTGGCCTTGAAGGTGCGGAAGTTGTCCCAGTTGTCGTTCTTCCACTGCGGCGAACCCCGCTTGCCACCATCGTGATGGCCCCGGTGCATCCGGGCACCCCCGCCGCCTCGCCAGTTGCCACCGCCGTGCCGGTTTCCGTAGACGTTGAGCTGCGTGGTCGCCACATTGTCGGATACTACCTTTTCTAGCTCTTGCAGACTCTGTCTAACAGCCTCGGGTAACCAATGTTCGATCTTGCTAGCGTTCTTGCAGATGAACGAATGGACGTCCGCAAGTGAATACCGTTGGGCTGTGTCGCACATGATTGCCCGGGTTATCAAATCCTCCGCAATGTGTGCCTAGCTCAATTTTTGACTCCAAATTGAACTAGACGTCCCCCGTGAAACCCGTCAGATACCCACGATGGCCGGTCGTGAAATGAGCGCAAGCGACATTCCCAGCGAAAAGGCAGCCGCCTCAGCAGCCGCAGCCGCGGAGGAAAGTTTCCAGTCTTGGGACGACGACAACGTGAACCTGAAAATGAATCTTCTGCGGGGCATCTACGCCTATGGTTTTGAAGAGCCGAGCGCTATTCAAAAGCGGGCCATCATCCCCATGGCCTGCGGCCGCCGCGATCTGCTCGCACAGGCCCAGTCGGGCACCGGCAAGACCGGCGCCTTCACCGTCGGCACGCTCCAGATTGTCGATACCGATGCCGACCAACTCCAGGCGCTGATCCTGGCACCCACCCGCGAACTCGCCGACCAGATCAACACGGTCGTCACAACCATCGGCCGCAACATGAACGTCCGCACCGAGTTGGCTGTTGGCGGGACCCGTGTGCAAGAGAATGTGAGCGCACTCAGGAGCGACAAGCCGCCGCACATCGTGGTGGGCTGTCTTGGCCGGGTGCTCGATCTGGTGACCCAACGACAGGCCCTCGATCCTCGGACTCTGAAGGTGCTGGTGGTGGATGAGGCGGACGAGATGCTGTCACAGGGCTTCAAGGAGCAGATGCATAGTCTCTTTCAGTATCTACCGCAGGACGTCCAGGTGTGTCTCTACTCGGCGACGCTGCCGCAGGAGGTACAAGACCTGACGCAAAAGTTTCTCCGCGACCCCGTGCGGTTGCTGGTGAAGCAGGAGATGCTGACGCTCGAAGGCATTCGGCAGTATTACGTCGGGCTCAACACCGACGACCAGAAGTTTGAGACGCTCAAGGACCTGTTCGGTGCAGTCAGTATGAGCCAGTGCATCGTCTATTGCAACACCCGGAAGCGGTGCGACATGCTCGAGGATTCGATGCGCCGAGACGACTTTCCGGTGATGAAGATCAACGGCGACATGAGTTCAGCCGAACGGAAGCAGGTGTGCGACGATCTTCGGAGCGGCAAGATTCGGGTGCTCATCACCACCGACCTCTTTGCCCGGGGCATCGATGTGCAGCAGGTGAGCTACGTGATCAACTTTGACATCCCGACCAACGTCAACACCTACCTGCACCGCATCGGTCGGTCGGGCCGGTACGGCCGAAAGGGGGTCGCGATCAACATGATGTCCCGGCGCGAACAGCAAAAACTCCAGGACATTGAACGCTACTACGCCACCGAGATCAAGGAGCTGCCGACCGACTTTGCGCTCCAATAAGCCCCTAAAAGGATAGCCATAGACTAGCTCAGATTCAATGGCCGCTGTGATTGATCCAATGCTGAGCAATCCCGCCTTCAACTTCCACCTGCCGTGGGAACACCCGATGAAGCCCTTTCGCCGCGACATCCACCACGACACCGCCGAACAACTGGAACTTGCCGAAAGCCGATGCAGCGCCCCCAGTGTATACGAGGCCATTGTCGAGCCCACGATCCAACCGACCCACGACCTTTTTCCCCGTCTTGCCAAGACCCACAGCAACAATCCCAATCTGCTCCGAGGGCAGCGCCGGATCGCCAAAGACATTATCCGCAACGGCCCCCTGCTCACCCCCGATCAGCTCCAGGCCATCGACACCCTGAACACCCACGTCGCCGATATCCGCGACGACTCTGGCTTCCGAGCAAAATATGGCTTCATCGACTTTGATCGTCTGGCCTTTCTCAACGAGATTCCAGCCGTCATCACGATGTTAGTAATGTACAACGTGGGCTCGCCGCTGATAAGTCTACTCAGTCCGATCTGCGGCGCCCTCTTGGCCTACATTGTGCTGATTGTCCGCGGCAACCAGGTCAGTTTTTCCAACTTTGTGACCGTGCTGAGCAAACGCTTCCGCTGGCTCTTCGATATCAACAAGCTCTTTGACAGCAGCTACTCGCTCTACAACCGAGTTAAGGTGATACTGACCGCCGGTCTCTACTGTTTCAGCATCTACGCCAACATCCGCAGCTGTCGCACCTTCATCCGCAACTACGCCACCATGGGCGCCACCTTCCAGGCCCTCACCACTTCCACCCACGCCCTCACCTCTTGCATCCACCGCCTCTCGGCCCTGGCCGACTCAACTCGTGCTCCGCAACTCAAGGCGTACTGGGAATGGGTCGGCCTCGCTACCGCTCCGGCGCGCCAGATCGTCAGCCAGATCGAGCCCTACCTGCCGTTGCGGTCAACTCACCCCACCACCATCCCTCTTGCACTCCGCCTCTTCTACCAAGTTAAGCATTCCCCCCACCTCCACATCTCGCTCAACTGGTTACTGGGCATCGGCGGCCTGTGCGAAGTGTACCAAGGCATTGCAAGAGGGTGGAAGAACAAGGAATTGGGGGTGTGTCTGACGTGTACCAGTTTCGAGAACGCCTTTGTGCGTGGTCTGCGGCATCCGACGCTGGGGAACCAGTGCGTGTCCAACACGGTCGGGCTGAGGCGGTCGGCGGTGTTAACTGGACGAAACGGATCGGGGAAGACCACGCTGGCCAAGTCGCTAGCGATTGCGGCCATCGTGGGTCATCAGTTTGGGCTGGCGCCGTGCACCAAGGCCCAACTGCCGCCCCTGTCGACCATCCGGTGCGAAATGAACGTCCCCGACACTAATGAACGAGACAGCCTGTTTGAGGCTGAGGGACGGCGGTGTCTAGAGCTGGTGACCGAACTCCAAGAGTCGCCTGATGGATTCCATCTGTGTGTGTTTGACGAACTGTTTTCGGGGACCAACGCGAATGAGGCGCTGGAGGCTGCGGTGGGGGTGCTCCAGAGCATGGTGGCCAACGGACGCACACGGTTCATGGTGACGACGCACATGCACGCGCTGGGACCCCGTCTAGGCGAAGAGCTCACCCAGAGCCTGACGATGGGAGTTGATGAGAGCGGCAAGCCGACGCACACGGCAGAGTTGGGAGTGACCGAATCTTCGGGGGCGCGCGACACGCTCGTTCGGATTGGATTCACTCCTGAACAACTCGGAGTAGGGGGCTCAACTAACGGGGGCCCAGGGGATTAGGCGGGGGGTCGTAGGGGGGCGTCAGCCCCCTACAATACGTTCATAGACACCAAGCAATAAGCACTTAACAAGAGAGTACAGATGAGTTATCGCAACATCATTCTCATGGGGGTGTTGGTTCTGGGCGTCGCCATCGTGGTCCTGTTGTACGTCCGCCGAGGCTTTTCCGACCTCCAAGGACAAATCGACGACATCGAAACCATGCTTGCCAGCATGCCGCCCGCACTCACCAGCGGTGCATGGGCCGGAAGCGGTGGCGGGATGCCTGCACCACCTCTCGACCCTCTTGCATCGGCTCAATCACCCGAACCTGCCACCGAGTACAATCTAGACGACGACGGCGAGGGGATGGACGACGATGACGAACAGGTCGAGACGCTGATCGAGACCGAGCTGCCCGAGTATGATCTGACTGGCATCGAGCCAATGGGCATCGCCACACTCTCGGAACCAGGGCTGTACGAAGCAGGCGGGGTCCAGCTCGAGGTCACCCCGGTCGGTGCCGGCGAAGGCAGCGAGTACGATGCCGGATTCGAGGTTTCTGAACTGGAGCCCGTCACCGACATTGTGCAAGAGGGGGAGGAGGTAAGCGAAGACGATGCGCTGGATCTCGCCGATGCCGAAGTAGCCGATGCTGACACTGAGGCCGAAGCCGAGGAGGGGGCCGAGGAGGAGGCCGAGGAGGAGGCCGAGGAGGAGGCCGAGGAGTTTGCGGGGCCCGAGGAGCCCGAGGAGCCAGCCGCTGAAGAGGACGAATACTCCAGGCTGACCCTTCCCGAGCTCAAGGCCCGGCTCAAGGTGGTGCAGCCCGAAACCAAGGGATTGGCCCGACTGAAGCGTGCCGAGGTGCTCGATCGTCTCCGTTCGGGACCGGTCGAAGCCGACAGCGAGAAGTAAGTGCCCTAGTTAGGACATGATGTCTGCCCGAACCCACGAAACCATTGCCGGGGTTGTTGCCGGCTTTTTGGTCTACGCAGCCGCCCACGCCAGCAGTGTCCCGATTAGCACCGCCGGGGCTGGAGCGGCCGCCCGTGAGGCAGTGCTAGCCCCGCTCATCTTTGCCTACACGGCTCTCGCATTCTGGGCCACCGGCGGCGACGTCGGAGACGATCCCAACAGTCTTTGGCAACAATCACTGAGGTTCATCCACACCAACATATGGTTCGTGCTGATGATTGCCTCGGGGTTCTTTGCCGCCAGCGTGGTGGCCACTCTTGCCGGAAAAAGGTGGTGCGAACACGCACTTCGGGATCCGTGTAGCGCCACAGGCATGATGGCGCAAGAAATTTGCCCTGACGCGCAGGGGCCTGGGTTTGTGGGGTGTGTGCAAGAGGAGGCGGTGGTTGTGACCAAGGCGGTAACGACCGATCTCAACTATGCGATGAAGCTGACGATGGCGTCGTTTGCGGGCATCGGGGATGCGATACAGGCGGCCCGGCAATTGTTTGCTCAGATTCGGAACGGCATCGAGAGCGCGGTGTCGGACATGACCCGGAGGGTGGTGGGGTCGATGACCCCAGCGGTGCGTTCGGCGCTTGGTCTCAAGGCGATGATGGGACAGCTCCAAGGTGTGCTGGCCACGATGGCCTTCTTGGTGCTCAGCGGGATCATGACGGTCAAGTCGTTCATCGGCGGTTCGATCCAGGCAGGGGACACCGCGGTGGGCGCCCTCGCCATCACCGCAGCCATTCTCTTTGCGACCTTTGAGTTTGTGCCTGCGGCGATTGCCCTTGGCATCACGATTGCGGTCGGCGTGCCGCTAGCAATGATTTCGGATCTCGCTCGGGATCTGGGGATCAGCTGGTGATTAGCATTTGACAAGCAGTATCAGCCATAGAAATATGTTGGCCAAGAGCAGACTCTCATGGCCAAGGAATCCAAGTCCAAGCCCGTTCGGAAGGACCTGCGGCTCGCCGAAAACATTGCCAAGTGGCTCATCATCATTGTGCTCACCGGAGCCGCACTCACACTAGTCTTTGTGGTCGCCATCGGCGTGATCATCGCCGTCGTTGTCCGTCCCAAGATCCAGGTGTTGGCCAACCGGCTCCGCAAGAACAAGAAGGCGATGCACGGCACCGCCAAGGAACGCTGCCTGGCGTTCTACTCGGAAGTGTCCGAAATGATCCAGCCCGGGGCGCCCACCGACGCCGCCAGCGTGTGCAGCAGCACCCAGCAGATCCAATCGGGCGACAAGTTCTTTGCCAGCGTCGTCAGTATGGACGGAGGGTCCGGAACCGATCCGGCCCACGCCGCTCATCTGTCTTCGGCCGCCCAGGCCAGGTCCCGCGAACACGCCATCAAGTCAAACACTAAGATAGCGGCCAACCTGAGGGGCAAGCACGCCCCTGAACCCGAACCACACACCCCTTCGCACCCCGCCGGCCCCGACACCAACCCCGCCCACGCCGCCGCTGCCGCTGACGGACTTGGCACTCACGAATAGAGACTCATGAACTTTTGCTCCGGCGGCTTGGCCAGCATGGCAGCCAAATCCCGGTCCACCACCACTGGAAACAAAAAGCCGTTGCCGGCCGTCTCCTTGCCGCTGGCGTCACCTCCGTCACCTCCTTCAGTTCCACGGGCTCCATCATTCTTCTTCCCCCTCTTGCATAGCCGCGAGTTCTTTCCAAACACGTGTTCCAGCGACATCCCCAGCCGCAGCAGGTTCAGCTTCGCCAGACATGTGGTCAGCCCACGCTTCATGTTTCGCACCCCCTTTTCGTCGCCCGACACCACGCTCGTGATGTATTCAATGGCGCTGTCATCGAACTGAATATCCTTAGGTGTGAACGAATACTCTCTGAGCAAATCTGGCAGCATGTAGTCCAAGGCAATCTTGGATTTTTCCTGGGCGTCGTAGCCCTTGACCTCAATCTTGAACATCCGGTTCAGCAGGATTGGATTGATCTTAGATTCATCGTTGTAGCTAAAGACAAACACCGCGCGGCTGAGATCCAACGGAACACCCGCAAAATACCGGTCCTTGAAGGTGTCGTTCTGCGCCACATCGGTCAGATGCGTCAAGATGCCGGCCAGCTCCTGCCCTTTGGGCGATTCGCTGATCTTGTCGAGCTCGTCAAAGTAGATGACCGGATTCATGCACTCGGCCCGCAACAAGATGGAAACAATCTCGCCCCACGTGCTGCCAATGTAGGTGAAACTGTGGCCCTCCAGCATGGCACCATCGCTGCTGCCGCCCAGCGCAATGAACTCAAACGGTCGCTGGATAATCTTGCTCAGCCCATCCTTGATCAACGTGGTCTTGCCAGTGCCCATTGGTCCCTTGAGCGCAATGGCACACCCTGAGCTTTCCGGATTGCACACCCATTGCCCCAACACTTCGATCAGTTTGGTCTTGGCCTCTTCCAAACCGTACGCCACCTTGTCCAACTGAGAGCGAGCGCTGGCCATGAACGCAGCCATCTCGGACGGTGGAGTGGTTCCTAGGCGGACCGGCAATTCTATGTGCTTGCCAAAAGGAATCCGGGTGAAGGTGTCGATCCACATGTGCAGTTTTTGGGTCTCTTCGCTCATCGGACCCTCCATCAGCACCAGCTTCCGCATCGCCTGCGCCTTGGCCTCGGCTGACGCCTTTGACTCCAAGATCCGCATGATGTACGGCTTGTCCGCCTCCTTCTCCGTGAGCCCTTGGAGCCTCTCCAACAACTCCTTTTGTTCCTCCACCTTCTGACTTTTGAAATATTCCGATGGCCGCTTGCGGGTGATCTGCGCCTTCATCAGCTGCCGAAACTTCTTAAAGTTCTTGTCACGAAGTGGCTTCTCGGCCTTCTTGCGTGCGGCCGCCTCCTCCTTGGCCTTGGCCTTTTTCATTCCAGCCACGGCCGTGTCAAACTCCTTAAGCAACTCCTTTTCCATGTCGGCGTCTGGCCCCCGATTGTCGACCCGCTTGTGCAGCAGCGAAAGCATTTCTTCGTACTGTTCGAGTGTCGGTTTTCGGTCACCCTTGTCGGGCTTTCCCTTGGCCGCCGAGTTCTTGGATGCTAGAGGGGATTGGGTGAAGAATGGCAGCGGCGGTATCATGGCGTTGCGGCGCCCGCCACCCACTGACTGCTGCTGTGCCGGAGACGCGGGCGGACCCTTTTCGCCCGTTTTCACATTCTTCCCCCTCTTGCCTTGCCGCTTCTTGCCCGGCCGCCCCGCCTTGGCCGACTCTTCGGCCATCGTTTCGTTGATGATGTCGCTCAGCATCATTGCCACCTCTTGCAGTTCCTCTTCGTCGGCTTCTTCGGCGTCGCCCTCATCGTTGTCGGTATCGTCGTCGTGTTCGTCTTCGTCGTCTTCGACAGCGGATGGTGAGGGCATCCCAATCACGTACGTGATGGACACCGCGGGCATCATTTGACCATCGTCATCATCATCATCGTCAGACCATTCGCTGTTGCTTTCGTCTTGGCTGTTTTCGGTGTCGTCGTGGTGTCCGGCTGTGGCTCCTCCAACCATTTCCTTGACCCAATCCTGCAAGAGATGCATCGGGGTTTCGGTGGCTGTGTCTTCGGGTGCATCGTTCGGCGCATCGCTTGAAGGGGGATCACACTTGCGGGGCATCCGTTGGCTATGATACTCACATAGAGGTTGTCTATGCGATTTTTGTCTGCGGCAGATATCCCAAAATTGACCTGGGGGGTCGTAACTTATTGTGCCTAGACAGAGCAGATGTCCGTGGCAACCGGAAATCCGTCCAAGCGGCACCCTGCCAAGATCATCGGAATTCAATTCGGCATGATGTCGCCTGAGGAGGTGCACAACATGTCGGTGGTGCCGATTACTACGCGTGATACGTACGCCGGCGGACGGCCTGTGGTTGGCGGGCTGTTTGATGCCCGGATGGGAGTGCTTGACCCAGGGCTCATCTGTCCAACCGACGGCTTGGATTGCATGGAGACCCCGGGCTACTTTGGCCACATCGAACTGGCCAAACCGGTCTACTGGATGCAATATCTGTCAACGCTGATGAAGGTGGCACGGAGCACCTGCATGAAGTGCGGCAAGCTTCGATGCAACAAGGCCGCTTTGGCCAAGGAGCTTCCCGAGGATCCGCAAGAACGCTGGGACGCCGTGTTCAAGGCGTGCAGCAAGATCAAGATTTGTGGCGAAGAAAACGAAGACGGATGCGGCTTTAAGCAGCCCGACAAAATTGTGTATCACAAGGAGGAAGTGGCGACAATCCAAGCGGTGTGGGTGAACAAGGGTGGCGAAGACCAAATCAAGGTGCTGTCGGTGGAAGAGATGCTCGAGATGATGACCCGGATCACCGACGAAGACGTCGAGTTCATGGGCTTCTCGCCGGTGTGGTCGCGACCCGAGTGGATGATCTGCCGCACCCTCCCGGTGCCGCCTCCCGCTGTGCGGCCATCTGTCAAGGTGGACGCTCAGCAGCGCAGCGAGGACGACATCTCGCACTTCCTGACCAACATCTTCAAAGCCAACGCCACGCTGGCGGCCAAGATCGCTGCGAATGCACCGCAAGATATTATCGACAGCTGGCACCGGCTGGTGCAGTACTTTGTGGGAGTGATGGTGAACAACGACGACCGGCGGCTGCCAACAGCAACCCAACGCACAGGCCGTCCGCTCAAGTCGATCCAAGAGCGGCTCAAGGGCAAGACGGGGCGGTTGCGGGGTAATCTGATGGGAAAGCGGGTGGACCAATCGGCTCGGTCTGTCATTACGCCTGATCCCGATCTGGGGATCGACGAGATTGGGGTGCCGCTGGCTATCGCCAAGAACATCACCTTTCCGCAGGTGGTGAACGAGCGCAACAAGGGCGAACTGCTAAAGCTGGTGGTGCGGGGGCCCGACGTTTACCCAGGCGCGGTGCGACTGGAGCGGGAAAATGGCGAGATTGTCACTTTGCGGCACGCTGATCGCAACAGTCTGGTTATTGAGCCCGGAGACATTGTGCATCGGCACTTGCTTAACGGGGACTACGTGCTGTTCAACCGGCAGCCAACACTACACCGGATGTCGATGATGGCGCACCGGGTGCGGGTGCTGATGGTCGCCGACACCTTCCGGATGAACCTGGCCGACACCAAGCCGTACAATGCTGATTTTGATGGTGACGAAATGAACCTCCACGGACCCCAGAGCGATGAGGCAGCTGCCGAGTTGGCGTGCCTTGCGGCTGTGCCGCTGCACATCATTTCGCCCGCCGACAACAAGCCGATCATCGGCATCTTCCAGGACTCGCTGTTGGGGGCCTATCAGCTCACCCGGGACGGTGTGGAGTTTGACCGCGAACAGGCGATGGAACTGCTCGCCATGTACCCGAAGATCGACCCCGACACCCTCGCCGTGCTGGAACGCTACAGCGGGCGGGACCTGGTGAGCCGCATCCTGCCGCCACTCAGTCTGGATTCCAAGTTTGGCGATTCAAAGGTGCTGATCCGGCGGGGACAGATGGAAGAGGGACAGCTCAACAAGGCGGTGCTCGGCGCCTCGAGCAAGGGGCTGCTGCACACCATCCACAACGACTACGGCGGCGAAGCCGCTGGGGCCTTCATCGATGGCCTTCAGAATCTGGTGACGCGCTACATGAAGCGCAGCGCCTTCAGTGTGGGAATCAGCGATCTGGTGGCTGACCGACGGACGGTGGAGGAGATTGCGAAGACCATCACGGACAAGGAAGGACAAGTGGAGCAGCTCATTCGGCAGCTTCAGCTCGGCGCCTTTCGGGGGCAAACGGGGCAGAGCAACCGGGACGAGTTTGAGGTGTTGGTCAATGGTATTCTCAACAAGGCTCAGGAGGAGGCTGGCAAGGTGGGACGGAAGACGCTCGATGAGAACAACCGATTCGTGGTGCTGGCGGACAAGGCCGGTTCCAAGGGGAAGCGGCTCAACATTACCCAGATGATTTCGTGTGTCGGCCAACAGAACGTCGATGGCAAGCGGATTCCATACGGATACGAAGACCGTACGCTGCCGCACTTTCCGCGGTACGACGATTCGGCGGCGGCCCGGGGCTTTGTGCGGAATTCGTTCATTGGCGGACTCTCGCCGTCCGAACTGTTCTTCCACGCCATGGGTGGCCGGGTGGGTCTCATTGACACGGCGGTCCGCACTTCGCAGACAGGGTACATCCAGCGGCGGCTGGTCAAGTCGCTGGAGGACGCTGTCCAACAGTACGACGGGACGGTGCGGAACGCCATGGGCAAGATCTATCAGTTTGACTACGGTGGCGACAACGTCGATCCGACACACGTGGAATCCTTCAGCCTCCCCCTCTTGCAGATGTCGACCGCCGAGGTCATCGCGCACTGCACGTTCGATCCGACCGTCTACAATCGGGTACTGGATGCCGAAGCGAAGAACCGGATGGTTGAGCAAGAGGGCGAAGGGGTCACGACTGGGCGGAGCCTGACCGAATATCTCCTTGGCAGCCGCGAATGGCTTCTGAAGAACGTGTTCAAGGGGATGGCGACCGATCGGGTCCACTTGGCCACCAACTTCAAGCGGCTGATCGAGAGCGTGGCTGCCCAGAGCTTCATCACCGATACCACCCTCTCCGACGTCACTCCGTACGAGTGCGACCAGATCACTGGCGGCTATCTGGCAAGCCTGGACACATCTCATTCGAAGCCGTCGCCGCTGTATCTGCTGGCGGCCGCCTTCTTTCTGGCCCCGAGTGTGTTGGTGTACAAGTACCGGCTGGGCCGGGAGGCGATTCACGTGCTGATGAAGCAGGTGGAGCTGTCGTTTGCTCGGGCGCAGGTGGCGCCAGGCGAAGCAGTCGGGGTGATTGCGGCGCAGTCGCTGGGTGAGCCGACGACACAGATGACGCTCAACACGTTCCACTTTGCGGGTGTGGCGTCCAAGGCCAATGCGACCCGGGGTGTGCCACGGGCCGAGGAGATCTTCATGCTCTCGCAACAGCCCAAGAAGCCGTCGCTGGCGATTGCGCTGCTGCCGGGTGATCGCGAGGATCGCAGCCGGGCGCAAGAGCTGATGCATCATCTGGGGTACACTGCGCTGGGCGATCTGGTTTCGGTCGCCGAGATCTACTTTGATCCGCTGGAGGACATTTCGGTCTTGCAAGAGGACCAGGGGGTGATTGAGCAGTTCCGTGAGTTTGATTTGCTGATTGAGGATTGCATCACCCGGAAGGGACAAAAGGAGCGATCCAAGTGGGTGATCCGGCTCCAGATGGATCGCAATGCGATGCTGGACCGCAAAATTCCAATGGAAGAGGTGGCAGCGGCGCTGCGGGCGGTCTACAAGGAGGAAGTGGACTGTGTCTACTCGGACTACAACGACGACAACCTGGTGTTCCGGATTCGGACTCGCACGATGCTGGCCAAGCTCAAGTCTGGGAAGACGGGGTGCCCGCATCCGCTGGACCAGACCGACGAAATCTACGCACTCCGGCAGTTCCAGGACTCGATGCTGAAGAACACAATCCTGCGGGGTGTGCGGAACATCACCAACGCCACGCTGCGGAAGATTCCGACGATCATGACCCTCAACCAGGGCGAATACGAGCAGCAGGAGCACTGGGTGATTGATACGACGGGGAGCAACCTGATGGATGTGCTGGCGCTGCCGTACGTGGACGCGGACAACACCACAAGCAACGACATCCACGAGGTGTTGGCGGTGCTGGGAATCGAGGCCGCACGGCAGACAATCAAGGATGAGCTGTGGGAGGTGTTTGACCACGGCGGCACCTACATCAACGACCACCACTACGATTTGCTGTGCGATCGGATGACGATCAAGCCAGAGATGGTTTCGGTATTCCGGCATGGCATCAACAACGACAACATTGGTCCGATTGCCCGGGCGAGTTTTGAGGAGACGCCGGAGATGCTGTTGCGTGCGGCGCGGCACGGCCAGCTGGATCCGGTGACGGGGGTGTCGGCCAACGTGATGCTGGGGCAGCAGGTGCCGGTGGGCACGGGCAGCTTCCAGGTGCTGCTCCACTCCAAGCGGGTGCAGGAGGCCCCCGAACCAAAGCGTCGCCGCAGGGGTGAGCAGGACATTTCGGAGATGTTCAAGACCAAGGTGCGGACCACGGGATGCCATCCAGACGATCTGGCGATCCCGGATGCGGTGGTGCAGGGCACTGGCGTGGATTCGGGCGCAGTCCCCGACGACTACGACATTGGGATCTAGATACATGAGTTGACACACGCATAGACTCTTCTTCTCTTACAATGATCACTTTCGATCGCTGGATTCTTGCGGCTGCGCCGTCCAACACCTCCAAGGCTACGGCCACCCCCTTTCGCAAGTGCGCGCTTGCAGGGAAAGAAAAGTACATCCGCTACCTGTTTGGCTGTCAATACAAACTGGGAACGGTTGGAGCAACGCGGAAGAAGTGGCATCGTGCGTATCGGTACAGCACACTGAACAAGGCGTTTTTTGCGGCGTGTCGAAACTACTGGTGTGCTCGGCGGGCGTTGGTGCGATGGCGAGAGCGCCGGATGCAAGAGCGGGGGAGTGGGACAACGTTGGCGGGGGATCCGTTGTCGGGCTTGCCGTCGTGCATGATGGTGAGGATAGTGGACGGACAGACTAAGCACACTTTCTACATCCGGGACCTTTTGACGCACATCCAGACCCGATTGTTTAACTCGGATTACTTCATTCCGGAACCATTGACGCCCACCAATCCGCTCACAGGGTTGGCTTTGTCGGAGAGCAGCCTGATGCGGATATTTTTGCTTGCGTTCAGTCCCCAGGTCTACGTGCCGTTGCACAAGGTGCTGCTGACCTATTGGCGGGTGGGGCTGAGTCTCGGCGCGTTGCAACAATGCGAGCAGGTGATGCTGCACGAGATGGCCATTGTGAACGAGCCGAGGCAGGCAGGCAACGAGATGCTGGACGATTTGTACGACATGTATCGGGAGGCTGGTATGGATGCGGTGGTGCCGTCGCTGGTGGAGGCCGAGGCCATCGGCTCGTTGGGGATCCTGCTGGCGACGCATCAGCAAAGTTTCCAGTCTTATTATTTGATGAACCGTTCGTGGTGTCACTACATGACAGAGTTTGCGCGCAAGAACCTGGCGACACACTGTACGGCAGCGCTGGCTGATTACCTACAAAAGACGTTTGTGAGTCGGATGCGGTATCTGGAGCGGTCGCATGCGCAGGAGCCTCCGCCGCCACCCTCATGGCCAGTCCGGCCTTTGCGCGATCGCAGATCTGCTGTGGTTCCACCACCGCCGTTGGCGTTGGAAGAATACGAAGATGACGAGGACAGCGATTCTATCGTGCTGACGCTGCCGGAGGATCTGGAGTTGGTCTGAGGCGCCAGGGGACCCGCCGAAGAACGATCACCGACACCGCTGATTCCCCCAGACGATACATATGGGTTGTTCTATGCTTCACTTAACGCCTTGTTGGGACGGTTCCAGGGGCAAGAGGCAGGGCCAGTGGCGGGGCCAACGGCGGAGTCCAACATGGCCGATTTGCTCCCTGACCCGCCGCTTCCACTCCCGGAGTGTGCCGAGGAGGAGGAAGAGGTGCAAGAGGAGAAGGATGAGTGTGTGTTGCCCCCCCGGGCATCGTCGCGCCGGCTGACCAACGACACGTATTTGGACAACATTAGCGACACGTTGTCGGTGCAGATAGAGCAATTCATGGAGCAGCCTCTCCCGCCGCTGGCGCCAGCGTCACCACCACCTTCTTCTTCTGGACATGGAACGGATTAGAAAGACGATTGGCGCCGATCACTTCGGCCAGCGCGGGTGGTACGGTGCGCAGTGTCAGGCCGCCAGGCGACGCAACCACCATGTAGACCATTGGCTTGTTGATGAACAGCTTGCCGCGCTTCAGCATTACCACCTTGTTCCCCTCTTGCCCGTATGCGATGTATTCGGTGCCGGTTTGTGTTCCCTTGTGCGACGCCGCAACCAAAATAGTCAGACCATAAGCAATTGACAAGTAGTATAGATCGATGTTCGTGGGATAGTATTCGGCTTGCTGCACAATGCCGGCCAGGCTTGCACCGGTGACGGGCGAAGCCATCTTTACGTAGTGGCTCTTGCCTTCGGCCCGCCAAGTCTCGGCTGCCTTTTCGGCGCTCTCGCTGTCCAATACCCGGTAGCCTCGGGCCGATGCTTTGCGAAGATCATTGCCGGTGACACGTTGGCCAGTGTTGGCACTGACCGTGTCGGCGAGCAGTTCCCAGATACACGCACTGCGCTTCTCTGGGGTGATCAGCACGGCATCGGCAGGCACCAATTTGTTGTTACGGAGTTTGTCGTGAGCACTGACCCGGCGGTGAACATATGGGATGCATCCGGATGGGGTGCGTCGGGTGGGAGTGACCGAGTGCGGCGATGCCCGGGCCACCTGGGGAGCCGCCGCTGCCGCTGCCTCCGCTGGCGTCGCTGGCGTCGCTGCCGCCTTAACTCGTTCCGCAACCGTCGGCTCGCTAACCACCGCCTCCTCTTGCAGTTCGGTGTTGGTCGAAAGCGCCGCCGATGCCCCGACCAACCCTCGCATCAGACCCGCAGTCGACAGGTCGCGGACTTCGGTCAGCATCGCCTCGGGGACCACCATCTCGTCCTTGGCCAGCTGATACTCGCCCGGCTGACTGCTGTAGAACATGGTGCGCCCCAGAATGAACTTGGCGGCGTTGGGGTATCGCACCAGTTCGTCGGCCGCCCGGAGCATAATGTCTTCGGTGGTGAACAATCCTTCGGGCACGTAGAACACGCCGGCGGTGTCAATTACGGTCGCGGGAATTGACCCTCGGGCCGACACCACCTGCACCAGGCTCCCAAGACGATCAGTCAGGATGCGGGCGAGCAATTTCAGTTTTTCTCCAATCGGAATGCGTGACCTAAGTGTTTGGGTGATGGCCCGCCGGAGTCCCACCATTCCCGAGTTAAGAAGCTGAGCCCGGAGCCACGCCCGGAAGAGCTCGTAGGTTTCGGTGTGTGCCTGGATGGCCGCTGCCGCTGCTAGCCGGGCCGCGTCCTGTCCCGAGCCCAGCACCGACTCGGCTTCGGCTTCCACTGGTCCTCCACCAGTTGGCACCTCGATCACTGTGAGTCCCTGGTATTTTCCGTCTTCGGTTCCCACCAACGGCGACGGCAAAACAGGCAGCACCCGATCGCTTCGCGTCAGCACCGCCACTGCCTGACCGTTCTCGCTCACCACCGAATGCGGTTCTACCTGGAGTTCGCTTACGCGTGAGAAGACCCGCAGCCCCTCCAAGGTCTCATTCAGCGGGAGCATGGTGTCAACTCCTCCGATCAGACTCAAACCAGCACCCTCGGCCGAGCCAGGTATCGGCATCGCCCCAGCCTGCACCGGCACCGTGACTCGCACACCCTCTTTCAGTTCAACTTGCACTGCCACTAGCCGTCCAGTGAAGTTTGCCACCAACATCCGAATCCTCCCTCCCTTCTTGCTGATCGCCCCTTGCACCTCCTTCCATGTGGGCGCTGTTTGCGCCTGAACCACGGGCCGTCCGCAGCCATCGGTAATGGCTCCCAGGTTGTCCACAGCGGTCTTAACTTCGGGCATCTTGGTGTCGGGCGCGCCGAGCAACCGTTCCACTGGCGCCAGCGGGGCCACCCCTCCCGTCGCACTCGAACGAAAGACCATAACTGGCTCGTAGAATCCCTTTTTCCGCAGCAGCACCAGAGTGCCGCGCTTAGGATCGTGTAGTTGGGTTCCACTTGCGGCCTTTGGGCAGAGCAGCTTGACGTTGTCGCTCCCGTCTTCTTCATCAAGCAAGAGAACGAGCATATTCACTGGCGCCTCAAAGGCGTGGAACCTGATCAGATCCCAAATGTACTGGTATCCGACGTCGGTCTGCGGATCGTTGAGCATCTGCCGCAGCCGCTTGGCTGCTGCTTCCTGGAGCCGTCGCGATTCGGCCGCACGGTCGGCCTCGGTTGCAAGAGGGGAAGGGGTGAGTGTGAATGATTGGGGCGCAAGCGACTTGACCAATGTGCCGTCCTGGAGCTGGGCGATGCTGTCGGGGTTAACTGCCTCGCTGAGCTTGGCGATGAGCTTGTCCAGCGGGAGGTTTGCGGCAACCGCCGCTGCATTGAGAAACGAACGCCCCTCGGTGCCAGACACCCCGTTGCGAAGAACACACCGCACGTTGGTGACGATGGTCTTGTCCCGTTCGCTGACCGTGCACTTGGAGTTGTCCGTGCCGAGCAGTTTTTGAACCACTGGCGGCAGGAAACCGATGTCGCCCTCCGCCAGCGGGAACTTGTTTGGATTCTTAACGTAGAGCCGGCTGACTCGCTTTCCTTCTCTCGCCTCTTTGGCCTTGCCCTCTCCCCGGCCTGTGCACATGGCAATCCGCTTTTGCATCTTGACGTTGTCAACACTCTTGAAACAACATGGGATACAGAGACCGTCGGGATGTTTGTTGGGATCCACGAATCCAGGGTAGTGCTGTGCGTAGCTGCCATCCTTGTTCACGTGCTCATTGTTGCGGCCTTGCGAGTTGAACTCGTAGATAAACGCATCGTCGGGGACCGTTTCGGCGTCGTTGGGAATGATCTTGCCACCGCATTCACCCGCATCCACTTGCGCCTGGCTCATTGGCAGATCGGTCTTGAGACACCAGTACCGAGGACACATATACCAGTTGGGAGGCCCTTCGCCCGAACCGTACTTCAGTAATGCTTTGCTTGAAGGATCAAAACTGTCAGGGGCCTCACGTTCCATACGCTCCTTCTCAGCCTGAGTTAACACCACTGGCTGACGACGAAGATTGTGGCCGCAGATTCGCGAATATGTCGGGAACTTGCCCGTTTGGGTAGAGACAAAGAGTGGAGGATCACGCTCCTTCAGACGCTTGGAAAAATAGCTTGGGTGACTGAGCTTCATGCCGACCACGTCGGCGCCCTGCGGGGCAGGCCTGATCATGGGGCGAGGCGTGGGAGCAGCCGCCACCGTTGCCGCAGGCGTTGCGATCTTGGCCGGGCTATCGGCCGCCGGTTGGGTTAACTCGGACTCTGGCGGTGCATCGTCCAGCAACGCACCCAACTCATCCTCTTGCACTTCCTTGTCCTCCTCGTCGTCATCTCCGGTATCGCCAATCATGTCCAACAGATCATCCATGAAGTCATCATCGTCGTCGTCATCTACAACAATCCGGTTGTTAACCACTGTGACAGCGGCAGCCGGAGCAGCCGGGGCCGACAGTTCGGCAGCCGCGGCTTGGGATGCAAGAGGGGAGGTGTGGGTTGTTGTTGTGGGGAGGGCTGCTCCGACAGTCGCCGGCGAACAATCGCCCACTATCTCGGTGAACCGTTCCAAACCCGCAGTAGAGACCGAGGCCGACACGAGCGATTCCATGTAGCGAGAGAGGAGCATGGCCTGCTGAAGGCCGATGACGCCCTCGGCCCCGACATCGACGCTCCGCGACAGGCGATCCCGGGTGAGGGTGACCTTAACTCCTCCCGACGTGACCACCTTGAGCCGCTTGTTTGCGTGGGCATTCAGTTCCTCCTGTGCCTTGCTGGCCCACGTCTGCACAGCCTCAACCGCTGCATCGTGGGTTAATCCAAACCCACGCTCAACTCCGCGGACCACCTCGGAGATCCCGTGCGACTGCCGCAGCTTGGTGGTGATGTAGTTCTCAACTGCAGTCAGGTTGTTGTAGTAGCCGACACGGTGGTAGACCAGTTCGGCGACCGAATCACCGACATCGGTGGTGAACATCACATCGGTCATGCAGCGGGTGACCGGCCCTGGGTCGAATCGCTCCACCGTGTCCCGGCGCCCCCGCAGCTGCACCTTGGTGACTTCCAGATTCTCCGTTTCCAAATCAAACCGCTCGGGATACTGAAAGCCTGTGTCTTCGAGTGTCTTGTTGATTTGGCGCAACGCCTCCCCAAGCATCCGGTCAATCCGAGAGCCCAGTTCGTCGAGGCGCACGGGGTACCGAGCCACCAACCGCACCCGCAGATTGCCGTTTGCTCCAACCTCCAGGGTGCAAAGAGCATCCTGCGCCAACACTGCATACCCTATTCCCTCTTGCATTGCGATGGCGGTCTGGAGCCGAGAGATTTGGCGGGAGCCTAGAGCCGGACGCTTGGCACCGTTGGGGGCCGGCGGGGAGTAGAGCCGGAACAGCCGACTCCGCCCTCGGCCCATGTTCAGCTTGATGAATGGCAGCTTCTCGGTCGCCGGAACTGAGCGAAAGATGAGCTCGAGCGGCAGATTGATGGGGATGTTGGGATGGAACACCGCCGAGAACTCGGTAGCGCCGACGTTGGGGTTTTGAGTAACATCGGAGAAGGCCAGGATAGCGAGGGGTTGCTCCTGAGTTGACGACGGTGACGGAGTAATGGCGTTGGCGTGGGCAGCCCGAAGTGCGGCCGGCGACCGAATACCCCGAGCGGACATTAGCGGAAAGTAGACCCGGGCCAGATTGGCGATGACTGCGGGATTTTCGGATGAGCCGAGCACATCCTTGGCGGTGCAACAGTAGAGAATTGGATGGGCAAGAGGGGTGTCAAAGATGACGGCGCCGCCGCGCTGGGAGATCATGGTTTCGGCGTTGGCGGCGATGGTGGGATCGTCGGAGACCCAGTTGAACGGGTTGGCCGGAACAGGGTAGCGTGCCTCGGCATTGACCGCAACCGAAAGCGGCACCCGCAGTTTCCTCTTTCCTTCCATTCCGAGCTCGATGAGGTCGGTGTAGTCGTAGCTCTTCTTGGGCTTGAGCTTGGCAGGCGGGGTGTAGTCCACAATGTTGGTCAGATAGGATGCAAGACGGTCGGGGGTGATGGTGTCAACTCCGTTCTGGGAGCAAATGTAGTAGGCACGTTCGGGAGAAAGGGCGTAGTCTTGGACGCCGAAGAAGTAGATTTCGTCGGCGTGGGTGCGGTCACCGATTTCTTGTGCTACCATCGCGGCAGCGGCGGAGATGCTAGCATCGCCCAGCACGGTCGTCTCGAGAAGACGCAGACGGCCGTTGGGTTCGACGAGTTGGCAGCGGAACATTCCTACTCTCCGCAAATATCTTAGCTTTGGCTCTTCGCCTCGGGATCTTCGCGATCAAACAGCGGATTCTCGTAGAGCGTCATGCCGCAATACTTGGTTGGCTCTTTGGAATAGTCTACTGGGATGATCATTTGGTGGCGTCGTGCGATCCGGAGAATGTCGCCAAAGTGTCGCCAAAAGTTTTCGGTATGACCGTTCTCTTCGGTCATGATGTGTGCGAGTTCATGCAGAGCCACAAAGAACAGAGTGTTCTCTTCAACAAAATGTCCTCCCTTGCGTTCCTTGGTGAGACAAAAAGCGAGTTTCTTGCCTTTGTCTTCGGTGTAGGCGGTGTGATCAGAGTGGGGGAGCGATTCAACGACCCGGCGGGGGTCAAAGTTGGCGACCAGGCGCTGAATGCCGGGGTGGGCTGGATTGTCGGCGTGCGCAAGCCGGACCAGCCGGGTGAGCTTTTCGGTCAGATCGGTCATCATGGCAACCGCTTGATCATTCTTTTGTCCCTCGCGTGAGTTGAGCACGCACACCCGGTGCTTTCCCTGCTTAACTTCATGGCACTTGAGATTGTAGAGATCAGAGCGAAGAAACAGCACAAACACGATGATAAGCAAAATCACAAGCAACCCGAAGCAGAGGGCGACGTCCCAGGGCATGTCTGCTTAGGCGACAGATATGGATCGGCAAGAGTCCATATGTGTCTACCTTGTTTCATTTTCCGTTGATGGGGAATTGCGGGACGTAGTCCCTTGGGTAATCAGGTTGGCAGGGGGTTCGGGGGACCCAGTCCCCTGACTTAGGCCGAAGCGAACGAGTTGGCAAAGTGCGACTGGCTTGGCGCAGCCATCGGGCCAGGGCCCGGCGCCGGCGGCTCGCACGTGGTGAGACCCGGGCGGTCCGACTGGTCAATGGTCGAGTTAAGGAACGGTCCAACATCCACCTTCGGGATGAGCGGATCCTCGCGCACCGTCAGGTTGGCGTTGCGGAGCGGGTTCTGCGAGAGGAGAGGCGGGCGAAGCCAGTTGATCTTGAGCGCTCCCGGAGGCTTGAGCTGCTCGGGGTCGGCCGGGGCACCGCCGTGGCCCATGCCTGGCGGCACAGCCGTAGCAGCAAAGCCCTGCTGGGCCGGGGCCGGGGCCGGACCCGCCTGAGGAGCGACCGGACCACCGGGATACGCAGCCGGCATCAGCCCGGCGTTCGCCATCCCGTCCTTGGTGGCGCAGAGGCCTCGGAAGAAGGCCACCGCCAGCGCAATGACGACCGCGATGATGATGACATTCGCAATGGAAAGACCGCCTCCAAGGCCTTCGATCCGCTGTAGGATTGACTTTGCCATTGACTTAATGTTGGAGAAGATTTTGTGTCACGCCACCCATTCTACGCCAGATGCACGATCTCCCCAACGTCGGGGGCGCTTGCGCCTTCCGGCGCCTCGGGTTCGTCATCCTCTTCCTCCTCCTCGTCCTCCTCGTCCGTGTCGGGAAAGTAGTAGTCCTCGGGATTCAGGTCGTTCGCCTCCATGAATTCCCGCAGCGCTTCGGCCCGCCGCTGCCGTTCCATCTCAATCTGCTCTTCAAGCTCCTCAGCCAGCAGATCGGAGTCGGGCATGAGCTCAATTCCGGTGTTGCCCGCGGGGCTGATGACGGGAGCCAGCTCAGCCGCATCCATCGTCACCTCTTCCAATCCCCCCCCCTCTTTCTTTAGGGTGGTCTGTTCCTTGGCAACCTGCGCCTTGGCCTCGGCCGGAGTCGGCGGTGGCGGCGGAGTCGCTGCTGCATCGCCTAGACCAATGAGGCACTTGGCCTCCCGAATCACCATCGCTTGCTGAAGGACCCAATCCAAAGAGATTCGCCCCGAACGGTGCGCAACACCGCGCAGCATCACCAGACCCAACAGTGTGCAATTCCCCTCAACCAGTTCATTGCTTGCGAGTTCGCCCGATTCGGTGAACACGTGCAAATCAGTGGTGCCAAAGGTCTTCGACCGAGCCACCTGCACTCGCAGCTTGTTGCTGCGGATGCTGGAATCGAAAAAGTAACTCACGTCGGCTGGCTGCATGTCGCGGGTGAACCAAATGGACTGATGGCCCGGCAGCTGCTCTCTGACTGCCGTCTCGGTTGTCCGCACCCAATCCAATTGGTCGGCGGGCAGTTCCAGATCCATGTAGCATACGTGCGCAGTCTCCACCAATCCGGTGGTCTTGGCGGGCCCGAGCTGAATCCCGAGCGTCTCGGCAGGCGCCAGACCGACGTAGAGCGGGGCACAAAAGCTGCCGTTGGGTGCCGACACCGGCGTGTCCAGCGTCAGGTCCTCGATGGGCGGTGCGGCTTTGGACGCATTGATTACCTTCATCACACTGTTTGACTGGTGGGTTTTCCATTGCTTTCTGTGCCGCACGGCCTAGGGGTTCGGCGGGTCCAGCGGGCCCGCCTAGATTTGCGCCGGGAGAGAGCTACCGAGGTGGAGGCGTTGTCTTCCCGTTGCCGATTCAGCCACCCCACCACCTCTTGCATTTGGCGGGGGTCAACCCCAGCATGAGCCATGGCGGTTTCGACCAGTTCGAGCGTCAGCGGTGCCCTACGTCGGCTTTCTGTGAGCGCGATTGTCTCGGTGCCTAGACGGAGCGATGGTTTGTTGTAACCTTGGCTTTGCAACAGTCTGACTAGTTTGTCGCCGACCTGATTGCGTTCTGACCGAATGTCTTTCACCAGCTCGTTAGATCGACGAATAGTGTCGTCGAGCTCAAGCCAACGCTGGGTAAGAGTTTCGGTTTGGGCCTGCACTTCGGGGTTCATTGAACTACAGTAGAAAGGAAGAGTTGAGGAGTTGAGACCAGCGCATGCGACGCAATCAGCACGAATGTCATTGTTTCATTATCTCCGTGCCATCGTTTCATAGGCTCCGGCTCGCAGAGTCGGATAAGAGGGGTTTTTGATGTGATGGGGTTCGGGGAGCGCAGTCACCCCGACTTACTTAGACCCACCCTTGAAGAGCAGCTTGCTGCCTGGGCCACCGACCGGCGCCAGCGTGATCGTCTTGGCCGAGCTGCAATCCTTACGCTTCGGGAAGCGGCTGGCGATCATCTGCTCGCGGTTGCGGGGAACAGACAGCGTGCAACCAGTGTTCGACGGGATCGTTTTGACCAGACCGGCCATGGAAACCTTGGGATCCGACATGTTACTCTAGCGGCTCAAAAAAATCTGGAGCCAATTCCAGCGCCAAGGCATTGACAGCATCGCTAGCCAGGATGGCAACCCCTACCCCGTCAACGCCAAGCAGCCGCCGACCCTCGGCAACGCCATCTGCCGCGTCCTCTTCGGCCTCGGTGCTCACTTCTCCATCGAATCAGTCGGACGAAAATCCAGAGCTCACAAAACTCATAGACGGCTCTCGCAAGTGGTATCACGCGCACCGCGAGCAATACTGGAGTGCCATTGACCGTTGGGAACGCACTCTTTTGCAAGAGGAGGGGGGTGGTATGATGGTGACCCGGGGTGAGCTGATTGATTGCTGGGTCAGCAACCTGATTGCCGTCTGTGCCGCGGCAGGATTTGAGATTGAAAATGAACAGGCGCTTAGAGACGACGTCTTTGACTACGTCAGGTCCGTATCGTACAAGTGATGGGGTCGCTGGCCGAGAACGAGCTTGCCAAGATGGAGATCCAAGAGTTGTACACGTCCGAAGACTTCCGGGCGTGTCCAGAGATCCGGAAACTGATGCAAGAGCGGCACGAAGAGAAGATGGAGGAGCTGTGTCCTCGGCTCGAGGCCTGTGCAGCCAAGATCCGGCAGGGGTCCGCTCTGAACATTCTGGAGAGCGTTCGACCGGGAGCGTTCGAGGGGAGCATCGCCGGCATCGTCATGTCTCGCGTCAGGCAGACGTATCCGGAGGAAGTCGTGATGGAGGAGCCGTTGCAATCGCTGCGGTGGCTTAGGCAATCGCGGGAGCAGCGCCTGAGGCAGGCATCGGGGCGCTAAAGGCTCTTGTCGGTTTGCCGATACATCCGATCCAAACGCTTGGCGTCGGAAACCACGGAACTGCGGGCCGCTGCGGTGCCATGTTCGAACATCTGGCCCAGACGCTTGGCGTCGGAATCCACGGAACTGCGGGCCGCTGCGGTGCCATGTTCGAACATCTGGCCCAGACGCTTGGCGTCGGAATCCACGGAATTGTAAGCCGATGCGGCTTGTTCTGCGGCCTTTGGAGCAATCCCGGGCTCGGTCCACTCGCCGGGCGCAAACGGTCGCACCTGGAAGTGCTTGTCGGCCTGCTTGAACAGTTGGGCCAGACGGTTCGCCTCGGAATCTTGCGGGCTGAGGGCCGCCGGAGCGTTCAGCGCCCGCTTCTCGGCCTTGGTCGGCTTGGGCTTGACGCCGTAGCAGTTGGCGGCGAATTGCACCTTGGGATTAGCAATGAACCCGCCGTTGATCCCCGGCCGGCCGCAGGCGTTTTGGTCTCCAGTGCAGCCCGCCTGGAGCTGTTCGTAGGTGCCCTTTTGGGTCGGGAAGAGCGCCAGTTGGCCATCGCTCCAGCCGTAAGAGCACCACTCGGCGCCATTGTTGTACGCATCCTCGATCTGTGAGTAAGTGGCCAGCTTGGCGCCTTGGGCTCGGCACGCGGCTTTGGCCTCAACATAGGTGAGATTGCCGTTGCCGACCTGGAACACCTCGGATTCCGGATGTTCGGTGGCAGGCTGTGGCGGGGCCACCGGTGCCAATGGAGTTGCCTCTGGCTGCGACAACGTCACATCGTACAGCGACGTGGAGGTGTTGAGCCCCCGCTGAAGGGCTGCGCTGATGTCAACTCCGCCTAGACGGCTGAGCACCGCCAACAGCCCGAAAAACACCACCACCCCAATGATAATGCTAAGGAGGGTCCACACAATGGAACCGCCGAGCGAGGCCTCGTCGGCCACCGCCGCAGCCGTGGCGCCCACTGTCGCCGCAGTCGCCGCTGCCCCCGATTCCATCGAGCCAAACAATCCCTCGCCGCTGCGGTTCTCCGCACCCGTGCCATCCGCCGCTGGCGCAGCATCCAACCACCCTTCCTCCTCTTGCTGACCCCCGCTCTGCGGGCCAAACGGCGATGGCGTTGCCGGCGTCGGCTCTGGGGTCATCTCACGTGCCGGCGGCATCGTCAGCGGCGACCGTTGTGGAGGCGAAGCAAACGGATTGGCGGTCGGCTCGGAGAGAGGTGAAACAGACGAAGCAAACGGCGACGACACCGAAGGTGCGGCTATGGAGGGAGCTGCGGCGACACTGGATGGCGGGGTTGGCGCTGGCGTGGGCGAAGACGCCGCAAACTCTTGTGATGCCTTGGCCTCGGCCTGGGTCATCAGCTTGGGCACCGTCTTTCCAGTGGTCGATACGTAGAGCGCCAACGCCAGCAGACCAATGACCACCGCGATATAGGGGTTAAGTGTGCTCCGGCCTGTGGAGACGATCATCTGGGGTGTCTATCTCTTACTCACAGGATTTTGCGATAGAAAAAGCAATAGCCACCGTCGGGCCATCTGGCCCCTGACGCCAGCGGCGATACCGACGTGTCGTTACAATTGTACAACGTGGCATCCTTGGTGCGGACCACGGCCACGTAGTGTCCGCCCATCCGGTTGCCGCCGCGGTGGTATGCCACACCACACAGCATGTACTTCACCTTTTTGTGCTGCCCAGCCGACCAAATGGGCAGCTCGAGCATCGGGGTCGCCACCAACCGTTCGTAGCCCTTTTGCAGTTCGCCTCTCGGCGTCATGCGATACAAACGGGTCTCGATAACCAAGATCTCGGGGGCTAGCCACACCAAGTGCCGCTGGATCGCGTCCACGTGCTGGCCCGCGTTCGCAAAACCTTCGGGCATTTCGTACTGGTTCTCACCGACCAGATTACTGCTTGCGCCAAATTCGGTCACACAATCGGCCACTGTGATGGGCGTGAGAGGCTGGTGGGGGGAACGGAGTGGCTGGGGCTTGACCGGCACCGGCACCGTGAGCACGTAGAACAGTTCGGCCTTGGTTGACAAGTATTGGTTGCTTGGACTGGTCACAACCCCTGCTTCGACGCCCGCCATCTTTCCTGCGGCCACCGAGTGTTCGTTTTTGACGTATTCGGTCAGCCTTGCTAGACACTTGCGGTCCACAGGGGTCATTTTGGCCTCGTCCGCCATTGACACCTTAACTTGGGCTTCAACCTTGGTGGCCTCGTGAATGCAATCGCTGAGCATGGTGTAGAGTTCTGCGACATCATTTTGTTCCCAGCCAGCAAACGATGGGCGTCCCAGGGCTCGGGCATTGCGGCGGATCGCCATGACAATCGTCTGCGGCGAGAGCACCGGGCGAGAAGTCGGGTTACCCATGACCAACAGTGTCCGCTTGAGCGCATTATAGACCTGGCGGTGCGGTGTGTCGTTGGCAGGATCGGGTTTCATGTAGTTTCCGAGTCCGGTTGCGTTAAGACACTGAAGGCCTGCATTAAGAAAGCAGGTGTTGCCCAGATTGGCGAGGCCTTTGGGCGGGATTTTCAGTGCCATGGAACAAACGGCAGTCTATCCTATGGCAAGTCAAACGTCTAAGCGGAAATAGTCTCCCGCCTACATCAGCGACACAATGGCGGACCGATTGTATTTGTTGCGCGCAATGATTGACCTGCACCGCAAGAACATGGAAAATCACCTTGTGCTGATGCACCAGATGATTGACCTTGTCCAAAAGACACCTCCTGATCCAAAACCGCAGCACATCATCATCACGGGCCCCACAACGGCCTCGGCCTTGGCACCTCTCCCAGGGACCGAGTTAACCATCTACCGTACCATTCCAAATGCACGCAGGCTTTGGGACCACTGTCTCGCCACCAACTACCGTTTCGAGCCCTCTAGTTTTATCCGCCTTTTTCCCACGTGCGGCCACTACTTTTGGTATCGCCACAACTTCAGAATGGAACAAGGGGTGGCAGTGTGTCCGCAATGCGAAGCCGAAGACGCTATTGTGCAAGAGGAGGAGCGGCAGACGGAACAGCGGGAACGAATTGTGCGGCGACGGCGGCGATTGCCATCACAGGTGTTGGCCGACGTGCTTGGCGACTCACCCCAAGAGTCGGAAGAAAATGTTTTGTTAACTCCAGCGCCGCCACCGACCCCGCCCCGTCGCACCCAACCCGAGCTGCCTCCCATTCACGGAGATTCCAATCAGCCACCCACCAGCATCTATCGGGTGTGATGTCACTACTTCTTCGCAAAGAAGTCGCCCATCGTGCGTTGCTTGGATGAGGTGAGCACGCTCTTCATGAGCCTTTCCACCGCCTTGGTCCGGGTGTTGAGGGTGGCGCCCTCGCGGAAGGCCGCTGCCGGACACCTCTTCATAGCTTCGGGTAGCAACTCCAGCTCCAACGCAAAGAGCTGTGCAATCGGCGTCATCAGCTGATGATCCACGTAATATCTGTAATCAATGTCATCGCCCACAACCTCGGGCAGATCGATGCGGTCCTTTTGTTTCAGCTTGTCGTCCGCTACATTCTTGAACACGTAGGCTATCCGATCGCCTGGCCGAGGCGCATTCCCCGGATCTCGCTCCGCAATCCGGTCGGCCAACACCTTGTGCGCAATCGTCTCGGGCTTGGCGTAGTGCCCCCGCAGCGACTTGGAGACCACCAAATCCTTCAGCTCCACGTCGCCGCGAATCACCTTCCGGAACGCCGCAATGCACTGGTTGTACGAACTCCGTAAGTCAATGTTTAGCAAGTTCTTGAGCACTTGGTAATACAGAATCTTTACAATCCCGGCGTTGTCTCGCCGCCGCAGCACCACCCCCATCGACTTGAGCTTCGGCTTGTCCTCTGCTGTCACATACAGATAGCCAGCGTACCGCTTCCGGGTCAGTAGGATCCACGGCAGGAACGTCTTTTCGTACTCCAGCGTGTGCGGCTTCCGCAGGCAAGCACTCGCCAGCTTCTCGGCCCTTTGCGAAATCTCAATCGCCAGCGGCAACGCATCCTTGCCCCGCACCACCGTCCCCTCTTGCAGCGTCGTGTGCCCCTTGGCCGCCACAATCCGCCACTTGACAAAGACCGAGTCCGTGTCGCCGTAGATGCAGGTGGCGGTCACGATGTAGGGTTCGCCGCCGATGACCACTCGACGCTGCTTGTAGATACCCTCCATCACCCTCTTGGCGTACCCCAGCAGCGTCCGTCCAATCGCCGTAATCAGCGCAGCCACGTTCGGCTCGTAGAAGTTGCTGGTTATCGCCCCGGTGCCACCATACAGCGAGTTGGCCAGCACCTTGTACGACAGCTGACGCTTGTCGAGCACATTGCGGATGAACTCGCTGAATCGCCATTCCACCTTGTCCACCTCGTCCACAGCGACCTGCATAATGCCGTTGTCGTCTGTGATAATGTCGTACTGGCCATCGTCGGTCGGGACTAGCTTGCCATTTTCGTCGAGCAGCATTCCACCCTCGTACATCGTGCCGTCCTTGAGCGTGACCCGCTTGTGCTTAGCCCGATTCCGGGTGCTCTTGCGCTGACGCAAGAGAGTGGCCAGAACTGTGGGCATCATGCCAGATTCGCCCAGCGGGAACTGCACAATGCCGACGGTACGGTGGCCGGTCGGTATTTTGACCTTCTTGAATCCGGTGCCGGTCTTCTTGGGCACCGAGATGCGCTTGTAGGTGGGGAACTCCCGAGTGATCACATGGTGGCCCGGCGCCAGCGGACCATGGCGATCTCCGAGCGTCTTGACCAGCTTGCCATTGAGATCGCGCTGTTCGCACCACTTGATGGTCTCGTGCGACACGTTATCCGAGATGTCGGCGCTAGGATACAGCGAAGAGTAGTCGAGACAGGTGACGGGGTCGCGGTGGATCCCCATGTGCGGCTCGAGCACGATCGCGCCATCGTAGGGTTCGTCGGGATGGTCCTTGCTGATGTCTTCGACGATCCGGCCGTGGCGGTTGCACTCCCGCACCAGGACGCTGGTGAGCTTGATGCCCTGCCCGCGGAGGATCAGGAACTCAAACGGCACACAGCTGACGTTGCTCATCTCGGTCAGCGCTGTGAAGCTGTCGACCTTGTCAAACAGCCCATAGACCAGCGCGCAATCTTGCTTGCAATAATTGGCGACCGTCGTGGCGTCTTCGGGATTGCCGTTGGACGACAGACGGAAGATGTCCTGCGGTGTGACGTCGTCCTTGGCGTGCCCCCAAGAATTCCATTCCATGTTCGGCGACCCGCTAATCCGCACCCGCTTCCCATCCACCTCTTGCACCACCCTGCGCTCTGGGTCGCTGCCCTCTTGTTCCAACGCAATCATGCCGCCTTCGACCACCCCTTGCGTGTCGTCCAGCGTGACGATGCATTCGGGTCCGTCGCCATCAGACGCCGGCGGCGCCGGCTCGATACCCTTGACCTTGCCGCCCAGGAACCGCGCCGCCATCGCATTCAGAGAATACGAATCCGACTGCACCTCCTTCCGAAACTGGTTGTACAGATCGATGTTGATCATGCCGGGCACACGGATCTGCCGAAAGCAATGCTCGCCGCTCGCCAGCGTGATGGTGGTCTCGTGGATCCGCCAGCCGCCGCCCTTAGCCGGCTTGACACGATCAGCGCACACCAGATGCGGGTTCAGCGTCATGCTCAGAAACTCCACCTGAATCCCCAACTCTTGGGCCCTGTCCGCCATGAACCCGTAGTCAAAGCCAAACGTGTTGTAACCAATCTCCAGATCGGCAGGATTCTTGATCTTCCAATCGCGATACCTGAGCAGCAAATCTGTTTCGGTTTCGCATTGAATCAGTTCACACTTGGCGTTCTTCGGACTGACCTTGGGCAAACAGAAGCAGAGCTCACGACGGGGGTCGGCTGGGTTGGTGGTGCCCCGGACGACACCGATGTACGTCACCTTGTCTCCTTCTTGTGGTGGAAGCCAGGTGTCAAGCATCTGGTTCAGCATGACCACCTTCTTCTTGTGGTCAATCGGCAGCGCCAACACCCCTTCCGGTCCAAACACGTCGCGCGAAGGCGCCAGGGCTGAATCACCACTGGCCATGCTCATCGTGTCGTGATCGCTAGCGGTGACCACCGACGCTGCATCGCTGCTGGCCATCCCTTCGTCTGTTGAATCCTCATCGTCACCGTTGACAACCGCGCCATATTGCCGAAAGTAATCGTCAATCATGTGCCGCCGAGGTGGCTTGGGGCATGTGGCCTTCAGCAGTTTCTCAACAGTGGTGTGCAAGACAATGGGATCGTGCGGGATGCGCTCCTTGGCATAGTGATCCCACCGACCCTTGAGCTCCACCTGCGAAATGCCCGGCACCTCATCCCCGATGCCGAGGACGGCTGATACCCATCCCCGCACATCCCACTCATCCCGCCGCGTGCGCTCAGCAATCTGGATCAACTCACGGGTCGTCATGGCGTAGTTCTTGATCGCCATCGGAAAGTCACCGTGCGAGCTCGAAGCCTCAATATCCATGCTGTCAACCTCGAGCGGGATGCTGCACGCCTCCACCTCGGTGCTCTTGGTCACCGCCCGCCAGTGAATCCGAAAGTGGTTGGGCGCCATAGCCCGCCCCGCAGGAACCCGAGATTGGAGCCGGTCGGTGTCAACCGCCACAATCCCCGAAGGATCGATCTCGGTGGCGTGCAGGAACTGGATGATGGCGGGGACGTTGCTCTCGTAACACCGCAGTTTGGCGCCGTGGTAGTAGATTTCGGGAGTGCGCTCCCGCTTGGGTCCATCAATGAACGGAAACCACAGCCGCCGCGCACGCTTGCGCTCGGTGTCGTTGTCGAACGACAACCGCACCGCCTTCTTAAGCTTATTGCCCTGGTAGCCGTAGAGCGTCTGCGTGTCGATTTCGTCGGTCTCGACCGAGCCGTCGATGTCGCTTTGGCCGGTGATGTGGCTCACCAACGATTCGATGTCGCCGTCGGCCGGAGCGTCGCAGTACATGTGCGGCCGAAACCCCATCATGTCGAGACACCACCGGCTGCGGTCTTGGCCGCGAAGGAAGATGCGTACTGTGCATGGCTGTCCGGCTTTGTCGTCGGCAATCTCGAGTGTAGTCACCCGGTAGAGCATTGCCTGGCTACCTCTCTGACTCAAAAAGCAAGTAAGTCAATTTATTCGCATCAAGATTAACGAAGGTTAGTACAGATGGGAACCATTCGTGCGTCATTTGCTTTGGTCTTTCTGTTGATCCTGATGGTGGCGATTACCGCGTCGGCCGCCGCCCAGACGGTGATGCAAGAGGGAGCAGTGGGGGGTGTGGGTGGGTCGCTGATTGGGGTGAACCCCGATTGTCCGAATGTAATAATGGAGTCGGGTGGGCAGATCCATCTGTACAACACCCGGAAGGCCAAGGTCCCCGGAGTTAACCCGATCACGCTGAGCTCGATCAACGACTATCCGCAGCTCATGGCGTTTCTGAACGCCAAGGGCATGAATTGTCCTGCGCTGTTCTTGCGGCAGAAGCGCAGCGCACAGGGGGAGATCGACATGGAGCAGCTGGTGGTGACGCCCGAGGGACAGATGGTGCCGCTGTGGGGCCGACCTGGGTTTGGACCGCCCCGGCTCAGCTCCATGTAATTCTGGAGACTTTGTCTCCCGAACCCTATATCAAGCCGGTCCAAGGATATTAACTCATGCCGCCTGGACCGTCTTGAGGGCATCTTCGCAAGAGGTGCGGAGGGTGTTGATCGCCGAGGCGTGAGCCGCGTGCTTGTTCATCAGAGCGTAGCTGTTGCCCTCCTTGTGCCGCGACTCTGCGTAGCCAATCATCTCGGATACCAGCTCAGCGTCGAGGGTGTGGAGCAGCTCGGTCATCAGCTTGGCGTGACTGCGGGCAGTGCCGCGGTCCGAGTCATACTTGCCCGCGGCGTGGACTGCCTCTTCCCGCTGGGTCTGTGTGTGCTCAACCAAATCCTGGCTTTGTTCCTGACTCATCCCCTCTTGCACTCCGCCGATGCTGGTCTGCTGCTGCGCTAGCCAGACGCCGCTCAGGATCAGAAGCACCGCCATGATGATACACAAAGAAGTGGAACGGGTTAGCATCAGACTGTCTTCTGGGGATGTAGAAAATCCTCGATCGCCGCCAGCACGTTCTTGGGGATGGTCATGGGCTTCTTGCCAGCGGCGCTGACACTCTTAATCCCCCGGGGAATCGGGACACCCTCGAGGATCTGCGCAAGCGAAATGTGCTCCAGAATGGCGGTGGCCCGGGTGGCGCTCACCCCCGGCACCTGCGCCAACATCATAGCCTGGATGTTGTCTCGGGTGATGCAATCAGACTTGAACTTCTTGTGCGGGTGGTGGTAATCGGCTGCGGCTGCCGCAGCCCACTCACTACCTCCCCCCTCTTGCACATCTGTGGCTGTCTCGGGCTTGGGGAGCTCTTCCGCCTTGACAAGCAGCTTTTTGAGCAAGAGGGCGGTCTCGTGGGTGTTGGCGGTGCGGACTGGGGTGAAGTTGCGCAGCAGTCCTAGGCTGGCAATGGCCGAGCACATGCGAGTTTGCGCCTGCGGATCGCGGCGGTAGGTAGCTGGCGTGCCTTCGATGATCCACCACACTTGGGCTGTGACTGCTTGGAGACGGGTGGATTGCTCCTTGTAGCGTCCGTCCTTGATGCTCGCCATCAGGTCGGCGACCGTCTTGCGTTCGATGATGGCGAGCGGGGTATCGGCGCCCTCGCGGATCTCAATGTCACCCACAGGAAGGTTTTCCACTTGGTACGGCACTTTCAGTGCGAGCAATTCGCTGCACAGGTTGTTTTCACCCTTTGCGATGATGAGCCGAGGCATTGATGCTCTTGACCCGTGGTCTCTACTTCGGTTCAGACAAATTGAGTTGGACCGAGCGTCGCTGATGTCAACAGCAGCAAGCATGCGAGTCTACGCCGTCGTATACGCTATGGAGGACGACATCGAAACGATGGATGTGATCCAGAGCATCCACGCCACCGCCGAAGGGGCGCTCGCCGCAGTGAAGCAAATCAACTTGGAACCTCACTGGCACAACCTTAGCGCACCATTCGCAACCCAAGAGTCGTCTGACGCCCTGCTGGCTGATCTGAAGGCTGGAAAACGGGTCGTTGCGGGGCTGCGTCTCGGCGGGTCGAGTGAGTATGGCCTTGTTGGCGCGCAGGCGTACGAGGTCCAGGACCCGTAGCAGTGCGAAGATGGATTAGACGCTACGGCAGAGGGGATGCAAGAGGGTGATGGGTGAATCGGCGGCGAGGACCCGGCAGTGTCTGCTCGGCGACACCACGCAGCTGAGCAATGGCGGCAGCGTGTATTTTCCGTACAACTCGCGGAACCGGGAGCTGTCTCGGGAGACGGTGGAGAGATATTTTGCAGACCATGGCGTGAACCGGCCGATTCACGACATGCGAACGTTTCGGTGTGCCGTGGTGCATCGCACCTACATTGCGCGTTCGGCCAAGGATGTGGAGGAAGCGGGAGCGGTCTTGGCGCCGTGTCCTTCGGATGTGGTCCCGTTGGCGCTGCAATCGAACGAACGGTTGGAGTTTTTGGGTGACGGAATCATCGAGCTTGTGGTCAAGGAGTACCTGTATCGGCGATACCCGCAGGAGAACGAAGGATTTTTGACAGAAAAGAAGATAACCATCGTGAAAAACGAGACACTCGGGCGCATATGCCGCGAAGAAAAGCTGTCAGCCTGGTACCAAATATCGGCGCATGCCGAAGAAACGGGGGTTCGAACGAACGATAAGAAGCTGGGTGGATTGCTGGAGGCGTTGGTGGGGGCTCTGTATGTTGACGTCTGCGAGTCTGATAGCCGTGGAGTTGCCCATGAACTATGCACCACGTTTGTGACATCTCTAATTGAACGCCACATTGATTGGGGCAAGCTGATGACCGAGAACGACAACCACAAAAACACGTTGCAGATCCTGATTCAGAAGGAGTTCAAGACGACGCCGACGTATGTAGATTTGGGTGCTCCCGAGGGGGAAGGCTACAAGATGGCGGTGATGTTGGTGTTGGGGGACAATCCACCAGCCGAGGCGGTGCCGTTTGAGCGGGTCAAGACGATGGCGCAAATCCATGCGCTATCAAACATGCTGGGTGGTTGCCGAATCACGTTGGGAGTGGCCAAGCACACCTTCAAGAAGAAGGCGGAACAGCAGGCGTCGCTGAACGCGCTCCGGGTGTTGAGGGCGGCCCAGCCGCCGTCGGCGCCGTGATGAAATCATGTCAAGGGAGGATAGCCAATGGACAAGCTTGCGGCGCTGACAAAACGGCCTGTGCCGGCTGCTGCCCCAGCGGGGCCGCTGGTGTTTCGGATTAGGCAGCCGACCAAGCCAAAGACGGTGGTGCAAGAGGGGGAGAGGGATGATGCGGGTTCTGCGGCCGCCGCCCCAACGACGCCGCGGGCCGCAGCCACGAAGAAGTTAGCAATTGAGGCGGTGCCGCAGCCTGGGTTTGACATGTCGGCGTTCCTCGGAACCTTTGGGATTACTCCAGTCCCCCGCGCAGCGGCCGTCGCTGCCCCCACCCCCACTCCTCTTGCAAAACCGACACCTAAGCCGCGGAAGCCCCGAAAGCCGCGGGTGGTGCTGAAGCTGGTCACACCTGCGGAGGCTGCAACTCCGGGTGCGGCTCCGGGTGCGGCTCCGGGTGCGGCTCCGG
>Ga0180434_10000139_pt1 | contig 104666 bp, 94 predicted proteins | sample SS_ome_7_FD_132453 | JGI IMG/M metagenome (GOLD analysis project Ga0180434, IMG submission 132453) | Hypersaline lake sediment archaeal communities from the Salton Sea, California, USA - SS_1_D_2 metaG | ecosystem: Environmental > Aquatic > Non-marine Saline and Alkaline > Hypersaline >... | reverse complement strand
TGGTTGTGGCAACACCCGAACTCCGCCAATGCAGCCAAAAGAGAGGAGGCGGCACTCCCCTGGTAACATTTCTAAATGAGTGAACAACCCCTCTTCGGTAACATTTTCACTTGAGTTGACACGTCGAGTCGGGCGTGCGGAACACTCGAGCAGTCGAAGGTACTGTTACCAATAGCTTCGCGCGTCGGGACTAATAGGCTATTCAAAGTGAATTTATGTGATGGTAGTCTGGAGGCAATCGGAAATCGCGTGCGAAGATACGTCAGGGAGCAGGTGTCAGATGCGCTCAAGACGCAAGAGGCGCTTCGTGACGGGGATGGTGGTTGCCGCCTGCATCGCGGCGACACTATGCCTCGCGCACTCGCTGGGCCTGTTCTGGGGGGTTCAACTCGAGAGCAACGATTTCCTCTTCAGGGCTGGAGGTCTTGGAGGAAGCCCTGAACCGGTGGAAGCGGTGGTCGTAGTGGGAATCGACAATGAAAGCTTGGACGAACTGGGACACCTTGCGTCATGGCCGCGTTCGTACTACGCAGACTTGGTCGATGTCATCAGTGGAGCTGGCGCGAGGGTCATCGTCTTCGATGTGCTCTTCACCGAGCCGACGGAGCACGACGAGCGTGTGGCCGAGTCCATAGAGGCGGCTGGCAATGTCATTCTGCCTAGTGCCTATGTCGTCGGGGCGCAAAGCCCCACCGGTGTGGGAGACGCCGTGGGCTCGGAGAGCATAACCCGGTCCCTCGCTGTGTTCGAGGAAGTGGCTGCGGGAACCGGTCACGCGAACGTCCTGCCGGATGAGGACGGCGTTGTGAGAAGACTGCCGTTGGTAATCGACAATGGTGATCACCAGGAGCCTGCGCTCTCTCTGGCTGCGGTGGCGGAGTACCTCCGACGGCCGGAGGTCAGCGAGGTTCCGATCGAAGGCGGCGTGCTTGATTTTGCCGGCCGATCGATCCCTGTGGACGCTATCAATGGCATGATAGTCAACTATGTTGCTGGTACAGTGGACGCCTCCACTCCTGCCAGCTTTCAGATGGTCTCCTTCGTCGACGTGCTGAGAGGTGAAGTGCCGGGAGAGGTATTCGAGGACAGGATAGTGCTGGTGGGCGCTACCGCTCTGGGCATCGGGGACTTATTCTGGACGCCTGCGGGCGTTCAGATGAGCGGAGTCGAGATACATGCCAACGCAGCCAATACGATACTGACAGGGGATTTCCTGAGGAATGCTTCTTCGACTGTGACGATTATGACGATTCTTGTTCTCGCGGCCTTGTGTGCTTTGGCCACACTCCGGTGGCGCGTTCTGTGGTCATCGGCCACGGCGGTGACGCTCTGTACGGCCTACTTCCTGATCGCTCTGACCTGCTTCGATAGGGGCGTGATGCTGAACATGGTCTATCCGCCTCTCGCTGTTGTGGGGTCTTTTGTGGGCGTGAGCCTCCACAACATAGCGTCCGAGCGCTCGGAGAAGAGCGAGATAACCAGGACTTTCGGTCGCTACATGTCGACACCGGTAGTGGACAAGATACTGGAGGCTCTCGAGAAGGGACAGCTGAACCTCGAAGGAGAGGAGACCGAGATAACCGTTGCCTTCGCTGACATCCGTGGCTTCACGGCTGTCTCGGAGGATACGCGTCCCCAAGAGCTCGTGAGGGTACTCAATACCTACCTTTCAATAGTAATTGCGGCCATCCTGCGAAACGATGGCATGGTCAACAAGTTCGGTGGTGACAGTGTCATGGCTGTGTGGAATGCCCCCACGCCGTGCGCTGACCACCCAATGAAGGCTGTTGAGGCTGCCCTGGAAGCACAGAGGGAGATCAGGGCATTGCAGGAGAGTGACCCCACACTGCCGAGGATGGATTTCGGCATTGGGGTGAATTCGGGCAAGGCGATAGCGGGGAATCTGGGGTCTGAGAATCGCTCTGAGTACTCAGTGATCGGTGACTGCGTCAATGTCGCCGCTCGCCTTACCGGCGTGGCCGAAGGTGGCAAGGTCTGGATCGGCACTGAGACATATGAGTCTGTTCGCGGCCGTGTTGAAGTGAAGCTTCTCGATCCGGTGAAGGTCAAGGGCAAGAGGGAGCCTGTTCAAGCCTATGAAGTGTCTGTGGTTCTGCCCGCGTCCGTGGAACCTGCCTGAGAAAGACCGAGTACGGTATCAGGATCGGTCGATAAGGGGAGTGTAACACTAATGGACTCTGTTCGTTATACAGGGTGCCAGGAGCAAACGGCCTTGCAGGCCGGGAAATCGGAAAGCCAGGTCGAAGCCGAGGCCCTCGCCCTTGTCGAGAGGGCGGTTGGTGGTGATATCGAGGCATTCGGTGAACTGTATGGAATGTACCTGGATCGCATTTACCGCTACATCTTCTACCAGGTCAGTGACAAGGCGATGGCCGAGGACCTCACCGAGGAGGTGTTCCTCAAGGCCTGGAGGAGCATAGGCAAATATAGATGGAGAGGCCAGCCGTTCTCAGCGTGGCTCTACCGGATAGCCCGAAACCATGTGATTGATCACTACCGGACGAACAGACAGCATCAGATGCTTGAAGACAACATCCTGGCAGACACCGGAGACCCGGAACGTGAGGCGGAGGGGAAGCAGACTCAGAAACAACTGCTGGAGGCTATCTCCACCCTCCCCGAGCAACAGAGACAAGTGATCATAATGAAGTTCATCGAGGATATGGATAACCGCGAGATCGAGGAGGCAACGGGCAAGAGCCAGGGCGCGATCAGGATTCTGCAGATGCGAGCGTTGGCGGCCTTGCGCCAGACATTGGATACGGAGGTGCTGATTTGAGAGGGGATGTGTCAAAGGCCTTTGAGGAATGCTTGAGGCTGTTGAAGCAGGGCTACCAGATCGCTGACTGCGTCTCCAACTACCCTGGAATGCGTGATCAGCTGGAGCCCTTGCTGGAGACAGCACAGACCGTTTCCTCCGCGCCTAGGATCGTTCCCTCAGACCAGTTCAGGTTGGAGTCAAAGGCTCGTCTAATCTCGCGTATTCGGCAGGAGGCTGCCCAGGCAGACATGGCGCAACGGCAGTCAGCTCCGGCTTCGGGCTGGCTGGGAGGCGTTTTCGGGGGCACCGGTGTGTTGGCTTTCCCCCCACGCCGCCTGTTTGCTCCCGCGATGTCAGTGATGTTCCTTGCCTTGGCGGCGGTAATGATCTTCAATGCGGTCCTGGCATTGGGCCCGGCGAGTCCCGACCTGGGATCACAGTGCACGCTGAGCCTTCTATCAGGCGATGTCGAGTACATGGTGCCGGGCACGGCATCATGGGAGGCGGCAACCGATGGCATGACCCTCGAAGCTGGCTCTCGTGTGAAGACCGATGCTGATTCGAAGGCTGTGCTGACCTTCTTCGAAGGGAGCACTATAGAGTTGGAGCCCGGTACGGATGTCGAGGTCGAGCAGGTGGAGGGGGATAGCGCTCAGAGCGCACAGATCGTGCTCAAGCAGTGGGTTGGCACGACCTGGAGCCGAGTAGTCAAGAAGGTGGACCCGGGCTCCAGGTATGAAGTCCAGACACCGTCGGCCTATGCTCTGGTTCGGGGCACCGAGTTCGAGGTAGAGGTAGACGATACGGGTGCCACAGCTGTGCGCACCTATAGCGGATTGGTCAGTGTGATTGGACAGGATCAAGAGGTATACGTGCCGGCTGGCCATCAGGTGGGCGTACAGTCCGGGCAGCCGCCTGCCGACCTGCAGCCCGTACCCGAGGCTGACAACGGACTCGTGGTAGAGGCGGTCATGCCGGCCGTGGCCTCTCTTGTCGACCCGAGTTGGGCCAGCACCGGTCACCTGCCTAGTGGAGTTGCCTTCAATCAGATCCCGCGTTCACAGTTGGATTGCTCGGATAGCGGTCTTCAGACGATCGCCATAGTCGACCCGATTGATGGAACGTACCGGCTGATTCTGAGGGGAGCGGCGGATGGCACGGCGAGAGTTACCCTGAGAGGAATCGCCTCTGGAACCACCGCGTTCGAGCTCAGCGAATCCTATGCCATGGCCACTGGTAGTGAGTGGATTGTGAGAATCGACCTGGAGTTCGCGAATGGCCGCCTGGTTGGCGCTACGCTGGGAGATATCGAACCTCTCGGTACTCAGGCGGCGGACAATGTGATTGTTGCGCCACTGGCTAAGGAAGCTGCCACCCCCGTTGGAGAAGCCGAATCCGAACAGGAGCACGGTTCCGGCAGCAAGGATGGTGTGCAACTCACCCCGACGGTACCTCCCGTTACTCAGGGGAGCGAGTCAACCAATACAGATGGCCCTGTGGCCACCGCCGGCGGAGAGCCGAGTGAGACTGGGGCCGGGGGGGCCGAGCCGGGGGGATCAGAAGGGCCTGATGGCCCGACAGGCGACGTCCCGGGCCTGATCGGGCCGAGCTACACGGTACGCCCCGGGAGCGTCAGCAGCGACAAGTACATACTCACGATCGTGGCGATCGGTGGTGGTCTGGTGACTGAGCCCGGGCAGGGCGTATTCACGTACGAGAAAGGGGCCGTAGTCGATCTGGTGGCAACACCCAAGGCTGGTTGGTCCTTCTACTCTTGGACGGGCAACGTCGAGGATAGTGCTTCGCCGATAACCAGGATTACGATGAATCAAGCCCAGACGGTGACGGCCAGCTTCATTTCTGTCCAATAGCCGAACAGGATCGCGTATGGATCTTGACATAACAAAACTCGGTCTGCTGCCAGCTGAGGAACCCGAAGGACTGGTCCCTCAGATCACGTGTGGGCTCCCGATTGCAGGCAGCAGGTTCGCCGTCCCCGTGCCTGGCCAAAACGATTTCAGACTGGGCCTTCTATACGAGGTCGGGAAGAAAGCGAGCGCGGCCTCGGAGGTGTCCAGGCTCGTTGACGAGATAGTGCCGATGACGAAGCAGTCTCTCAGGGCTGCCGCGTCGTCGGTATTGCTTCTCGATGAGGAGTCGCAGGAGCTGTACTTCGAATTCGCTGATGGGGACGTCGGGCAGGCGCTCAAGAAGGTCAGGATAGGCCTTGATGAGGGCATCGCCGGTTGGGTTGCGCGCAATGGGGAACCTGTCATCGTCAACAACGTTGCGTCCGACCAGCGCTTTCATCGGGCGGTGGATCAGGAGACGGGCTTCACCACCAGGTCCATTATGTGCGCACCGCTGATCGTGCACAGCAAGACGATCGGCGTCATCGAGGTATTGAATAAGCTCGACGGGAGCGACTTCGACAGCCAGGACCTGGAGGCTTTGGTCTCTGTTGCCTCCACCGCTGCTATGGCGATCGAGAACGCCAGGCTGCACGAGGCCTTGCTGGATGGATACAAGAGGACGGTTCGGGCGCTTGCCACAGCTATCGATGCCAAGGACCCCTACACATGCGGGCACTCCCAACGGGTGAAGGAATACGCTCTGCTGGCGGGACGGCAGCTCGACCTGCCGCAGGATGAGCTTGAGGCCATAGAGTACGCTGGCATTCTCCACGATGTGGGCAAGATCGGTATCATCGATGCCATGTTGCGCAAGCCGAGTCGCCTGCAGCCCGATGAGTGGGTTGTGATGCGCAGCCACCCCATGATTGGAGCCAACATCATCGGCGATGTTCCGTTCCTGGAGAGGACGAAGAGCCTGGTCCTGCATCATCACGAGAAGTACGACGGCACAGGCTACCCTCAGGGGTTGGAGAAAGAGGAAATCCCGATGGGCGCCCGCTTAATAGCGGTGGCTGATGCGTTCGACACCATGACTACCGATCGCGCGTACCGCTCCGCCCTCAGCGTGAGCTATGCGCTCCACGAGTTGCGGGCGTGCACAAAGACCCAGTTCTGCCCCAAGGCCGTCGAGGCCTTCATCGTCGCCCTCAGGAAGCACCGGTCGACCCCCCTTGGCTCCTCGCTGTCCTGGCGCGACGGCACTACGCGCGAATAGGGCACCCCGTCGCCCCCTTCCATGCTGCACGTGACAGGGGGACGCACATGAGCTACACTGAGTCACGACCCTGGTAACACTATGTGCTACGGCTGGGTGCAGCTGCTCCGGAGGAGGTTAGGGTATGCATGGCGTTTTCCACGATGACGACGTGAGCACGGAGATCCTTCGTGGCAGGACCATCAGCGTGATCGGATACGGCAATCAGGGGCGTGCTCAGGCGCTCAACCTGCATGACAGCGGCTTCGATGTCGTTATCGGCGTGCGCGCCGACGAGACACGGCAGCAGGCGATCGAGGATGGGTTCGATGCCATGCAGATCGGGGATGCGGCTGCAAAGGGTGATGTGGCGCTTCTGCTCATTCCCGACGAGGTGATGCCCGAGGTGTTCGCGCAACACGTTGCGCCGGGATTGCAGTCAGGCAATGCCATCTGCTTCGCTTCCGGTTACAATATGGCCTTTGGCCTCATACAGCCGCCGGAAGGGATCGACGTTGTCATGGTTGCGCCCCGCATGATAGGCGCGGGCGTGCGACAGCGCTACGTCGAGGGTAAGGGGTTTCCCAGCTTCGTTGGGGTTCACCAGGACGCGACCGGGAGCGCGCTGCAGATCGCGCTGGCCGTCGCAAAGGGCATCGGTTCGACCAAGAGCGGCGCGATGGAGCTGACCTTCGCCGAGGAGGCGGAGCTCGATCTGTTCACGGAGCAGGGCTTCGGCCCCGCCTTCGGGCAGGTGCTGCTGTCGGCCATCCAGACGCTGATCGACGCCGGATATCCCGTGGAAGCTATTATGATCGAGCTGATGCTGTCGGGTGAATTTGCCTACTCGATGCAGAAGATAGTGGAGATGGGGTTCTTCGCGCAGATGGAGCTCCACTCCCACACGTCCCAGTACGGGTCGATGACGCGCGGCGGGCGCTTCATGGACCCGCGAGTGTCTCAGGTCATGGGGGAGGTGCTGGAGGATATCCGATCCGGGGCCTTCGCCAGCGAATGGGAGGCCGAGCGAAAGGCCGGTCTGCCCGTATTCAACCAGATCAGGGAATTCAGGAACCAGCATCCCATCGCCGAGTGGGAGAGGAAGGCACGTGAGGCCTTCCGCATGTAGCCGAGGCGAATCGAACCACAATTGACAGGAGGGCCGGAGTGCGGATAGACATGCACTTCCTGGGTGCCGCACAGAATGTGACAGGGTCGCGATACTGCCTGGACTCGAACGGATTCCGCTTCCTGGTGGACTGCGGCCTGTACCAGGAGAGAGAGTTCCGTAAGAGGAACTGGGACCCGTTCCCGGTGGCTTGCGGGAGCGTCGATGCTGTCCTTCTGACTCATGCGCACATAGACCATTGCGGCCTCCTGCCGAAGCTGGTCCGCGATGGGTACAGCGGTCCTATCTATTGTACGAGTGCCACCGCGGACATAGTGAAGATCATGCTGCTGGACTCCGCGAAGCTGCAGGAAGAGGATGCCGCCTACAAGAAGAGGAGACACGAGCGAGAGGGCAGGCACGGACCTTACCCTGAGCTCCCTCTCTATACCACCGACGATGCTGAAGCCTGCTTCCCCTTGCTGAGGCCCGTGGAGTACAGGCAGCCGGTGGAGGTCGGGAAGGGGGTCAACGCCGTGTTCCACGATGCCGGCCACGTCTTCGGCTCGGCGATGCTGAGGGTCTCGGTCAAGCAGAAGGGAGCAGAGCGGATACTCCTCTTCTCCGGTGACATGGGGCGCTGGGACAGGCCCATTCTCAAGGACCCGACGGTGTTCGAGGAGGGCGACTACATCGTTACGGAGTCGACGTACGGTGACAGGCTGCACGAGGGGTCGGAGACGATTGCCGAAGAGCTGGCTGAGATCATCAACTCCACCCTGGAGGCCGGTGGCAATGTGATCGTGCCGAGCTTCGCCCTTGAACGGGCGCAGGAGGTGTTGTATTACCTGAACCAGCTTCTCATGGAGGGCCGCATCCCCCGGATCAGGGTGTTCCTGGATAGCCCCATGGCCGTCAGGATAACCGATGTCTTTGAGCAGAACCCGGAGTTCTATGACAAGGAGATGAAGAGGCTGGTGCGCAGCGGGAACTCGCCGTTCGACTTCCCGGGCCTCAGTCTGGTGAAGACGGTCGATGAGTCGAAGGCCATCAACGAGGTGCTGGAAGGCGCGATGATCATAGCTGGTTCTGGGATGTGCACCGGCGGCAGAATCAAGCACCATCTCAGGCAGCACATATCGAGACCACAGAGCACAGTCCTGTTCGTGGGGTACCAGGCCGTGGGCACGCTGGGCAGGCAGATAGTCGAGGGTGCCAAGGAGGTCAGGATATTCGGAGAGAACCACCCGGTGCGGGCCAGAATAGACCAGATTCAGGGATTCTCGGCCCACGCCGACCGGGATGATCTGTGGCGGTGGTTGACCGGGCTCAAGGGCCCACCCAGGCAGGTATTCATTACGCACGGGGAGCCTGAGACGGCCCACTCCTATGCGGGCTTCGTCAGGGATAAGACGGGATGGAAGGTATCGGTGCCGGGCTACAAGGAACGGGCGGTGCTGGACTAGAGAGTCTACCTGGCCACGGCTCTCCTCCCCACGACCTCCTGCCGCACGTACCACTGCTGGACGGCCTGGACGACCGTGTCGGGGTCGTCGCAGATTCTCAGCAACTCGAAGTCCTCTTCTGAGATGTAGCCTTGGGCCAACGCCGAGTCCCGCAGCCAGTCGAGGAATCCCTTCCAGTACTCGCTCTTGAACAGGATCACGGGGAAGGGTCGTATCTTCTCGGTCTGTATCAGGGTCAGCACTTCAGTTAGCTCGTCGAGAGTACCCAGCCCTCCCGGGATGATGATGAATGCGGTGGCGTACTTGACCAGCATTATCTTGCGGACGAAGAAGTGGGTGAACGTGAGTGACTTCGTTGTGTAGCTGTTCAGCTTCTGTTCCATCGGTAGCTCGATGTTGACCCCGACCGAGGTCGCACCGGCCTCCAATGCACCCTTGTTCGCAGCCTCCATGACGCCGGGCCCGCCGCCGGTGATAATGGAGAAACCCATCTGGCCAAGTCTGTATGCTATCGTCTCGGTGAGCTTGTAGAGCTCGTCACCGGGCTCGATCCTCGCCGACCCGTATACGCTTATGGCGGGTTCGATTCCTGAGAGCTTGTCGAACCCCTCGACCAACTCCCCCATGATGCGGAACATCCGCCATGACTCCTCTTTGGCCAGGGTGTTGATCTCGTATTCGTACCCCACTTTGTCCTCCATGTCGATCCAGAGAATCTGAGAAGATACTATCACAATGCACAACGCCTGTTCTATAGGCCTTCCGTACTACTTCAAGAGGCGTCGCTTCATGAGATGGAGCGAGACCGGGAAGAAGACGGCGGTCAGCCCCACGAGGATGCCCAGGCTCCACCAGGCCCCCGATGCGAGGTCGCCGCTGACCAGGGCCCTTGACAGGTTGGCGAATGAGGTGAGCGGTACAATCCAGCTCAGGTTCTGTACGATTTCGGGGAACTCGTCGAGCGGGAAGAAGACACCGCTGAAGAAGAACATCGGCGTCAGGAACAGGGTGAAGTAGTAGTTGAAGCTGTAGACGGATGGCGCAAGAGCCGTGAACACGAGGGCGATGGACGAGAACATGAGGCCGGCGAGCAGGGCCAGCGGCAGGACCGCCAGGGCCCACCACGATTCCACGAGCCCGAATGCCGCGATCACGATCAATATGGCGCAGGCTGTGATCAGAGACCGCGTTGCGCCCCAGAAGGCCTCGCCGGCCACCACGTCCTCTATGTTGAGCGGGGTCGTGATGATAGCCTCGTATGTTCGCTGGTACTTCATGCGGAAGAAGCTGCCGTAGGTGCACTCGAAGCTGGCGCTGAACATGGCATAAGCCGCCACGATACCTGGCGCGATGAACTCTATGTACCTCTCATTGTCCGCCAGGGCCACGTATGTGCCCAGGCCCAGGCCGATCGCGAGGAGAACGAACAGCGGCTCGGCGATCATGCCGGGCGCTTCGGTGTGCCACAGCCTGAGAAAGACATCGCGGTTGCGCTGCCATAGCCGGAAGGAGCGGTAAGACACCCCCATCATTCCCGGAGCGACCTCCCCGTGAGCTTGAGGAAGACGTCCTCGAGAGTGGGGACGTGCTGGTCCGTAATTTGAAGCTCAGCCTTCAACTCGTCGCTGAGCGCCTGGCTGTCCCCCTCGAATATGTACAGGGTATCCTCTATCTCCTGCCAGTGCAGTCCGTGCTCGCTCATCATGGCCAGCACTGCATCCTTCCTGTCGTGCGATTGGAGACGGGCTTCGACGATCTGGCTTCCGCCGTGCTGCGCCAGCAGCGCTTGCGGCGAGTCCAGCGCGGCTATCCTGCCCTGATGCATGACGGCGAGTCGATCGCAGAGCCGCCAAGCCTCCTCCATGTTCTGCGTGCACATCAGCAGGGTTGTGCCCTGTTCCTTGAGCGTGACGAGCCTCTGCCAGACCAGGTACTTGGCCTGCGGGTCGAGCCCTACCGTAGGCTCGTCGAGGATCACCAGCTTGGGGTTGTTGATCAGGGCCCTGGCGATGAGCAAGCGTCGCTTCATGCCCCCCGACAGCTCGTCAACCTTTGCCTTTGCCTTTGCCTTCTCGGTCAGCTCCAAGAGGTCGAGGAGGCTGTCGGCTCGTTGTCTTGCCTCGGACATGGGCATGTCGAAGTAGCGCGAGAACACGATGAGGTTCTGGAGCACGTTGAGATCAGGGTCGAGGTTCTCCTCCTGGGGTACAACGCCAACGTGTGCCTTGATCTCACGGGCGGCCCTGGTGACGTCGAGGCCGAACACGCGGATCGTACCGCCCGTGATAGGAGAGGAGGCCATGATCATACGCACGAGCGAGGTCTTGCCCGCGCCGTTCGGCCCGAGCAGGCCGAAGCACTCGCCCTCCTCCACATCCAGGTCGACGCCGTCTACGGCCGTAACCGCCTCGAACCGCTTGACTGCCTCCCTGACTTCGATGACAGGCATACATCATAATCGTACCACACGTGTCGAAGGGCTGGGAAGACGGGGGTAGGGGCGCGGTCACCGCGCCCCTACGGGTGGGGATGGCGCTTGCACTACGCTTTGACACTGGCAACGCGCAAGAATATGCTAAGGAGTCGGTGTGGAGGTTGGTGTTGATCTGCAGACAGGCGGCCACACGCCTGCGGATCATGAACCGACTTTCCCTCAATGGCGGTGAGTGATGCGAGTACTCCTTGATACAAACATACTGATACATCGAGAAGATGCCAAGCCTGTCTCCGAGGAACTAGGCGAGTTACTAAGGCTAATGAGCGAGTCAGGCGCGATGCCGATGGTACATCCATTATCCGTGATCGAATTGCAGAAGGACGCGAATGAATCAAGGCGTATGCTCACACTGTCCAAAATCGCGGCATATGCGCAGCTTCAAGAATCGCCAGACCAGTCTGTTGATCGGGAGTTCCTGAAGTTTGTGCACGGGGACTCAGCCCCTTTCCTGGTTGCCGTCGATGACGCCCTTCTGTACGCCGTGTACAGAGATGCGGTTGACTTCCTTGTCACCGAAGATAGGGGGATTCTCAGGAAATCGAATCGGGTCCGATTGCACGATCGCGTCCTAGCCGTCAGCGATGCACTACACTTGTTCCGTACTCTCGTTCTGAAAGAGAAACCCGTATCGCCCCCTGCTCTCAGAGAGGAATTCATTTACAACCTCCACCTTGAGGACCCGATATTCGACTCTCTGAAAAGGGAGTATATGGGTTTCGATGATTGGTTCCGTGAGAAGGCTAGAGAGGGGAGAAAAGCCTGGGTTCACCACTATAGGCCTGATGGAACCCTTGGGGCGGTACTGATCTGCAAGGAGGAGGATGAGGCTGTCGCCTCATCGCCTGCGTTGCCCAAGAAAAGAAGGCTGAAGGTGTCGACCTTGAAGGTGGCAGATGTTGGAAATCGCGTCGGCGAGTTCTTCATTAGGCTAGCCGTGGAACTGAGTGTAAAGAGGCGACTGTATGAGGTTTACCTGACGCATTTCACGCAACCGGATGACAGATTGGTTGATCTCATCGCTGAATACGGCTTCAAGAAGGTAGCGGTGATGCCGAGCGGCGAAGACGTGTTCTTGAAGGGGCTGCGGCCTACGATCTCGGAGCTGAGACATGTGCGGCCTCTGGAGATATCCGGCACCTTCTACCCGTCCTTCTACGACGGGGTTTTATCTAGGAAGTTCATCGTGCCCATACGGCCGGAGTACCACCACAGGCTGTTCACGGATTTCCCTGGCAGACAGATGTTGTTGTCAGAGCAGGCTGGTGAGTTCGTCATCGAGGGGAATACGATCAAGAAGGCGTACGTTTGTCATTCGCCAATCAGGCGTATTCGCAGTGGAAACATTGTGCTGTTCTATATGTCGGGACGCGGCATACTGACTTCACTTGGTGTTGTCGAGGATGTATACTCTGGGCAGCAAAGCGCAAGTGATATCTTTAGACTAGTAGGTAAACGCACCGTCTACAGTCAACGTGAGATAGAGAGGATGTCACAGAGACCGACAACCTTGATACTATTCAGGCATCATTTCCATCTTGGACATCCGTTCAGCCTCGGTCGACTTAAGCGGAACGGGGTACTCAAAGGCCCGCCGCAATCGATAACCGAGATAACGGAGAGCAGCTATCGAATTGTGAGAGCAGAGGGTGGCCTGGATGAACGTTTTGCTTTCGATCAAGCCAAAGCATGCTGATGCGATCATGCGAGGTGACAAGCTCTTCGAGTTTCGGAGGGTGCCCTTCGCCGAGCGTGATGTTGAGACTGTCTATTTGTACTCAACGGCTCCAGTGAAGAAAGTGGTTGGACTATTCAGAGTAGGCAAAGTGGTCGAAGACAGACCTCGCTCGTTGTGGAGGAAGTTCAGGCATGTGGCTGGACTGAGCGAGAGTGAGTTCTTCAGCTACTTCCGCGACAGCGATGTTGGCTACGCTATTGAAGTGAAAAGGGCAAGACGCTTATCGTGTCCTATCGATCCGTTCAACGTCGTACCGGGCTTCGTGCCACCACAGTCCTTTCGGTATGTAGCTCGGCCCAAAGCCGGTGGGAGGGACGGCAGCCCCTGCGCGAAGGGCCATTCGTCCCACGAAGCTCGAACTGATATCACTTGGAGCCGTCATGCCGTGAGTCTCTCCTCCTCCGGTTGACCGCGCCCCTACAGGCGTCGGTATGCCGCGTACGTCCTTATGCCGCCGGAAACGTTGCGCGCGTTGTAGCCGTACTGGCGCAGAGCGCGGGACGCATAGTACGATCTCTGGCCGACGGCACAGTAGGTCAGAATGTCGGCGTCGAATGGCAGCTCTCCCATCCTGTCCCGCAGCTCCCCGAGGGGTATGTTGACCGCGTTGTCTACGTGGCCCATCTCGTACTCGTGCGGCTCCCGGACGTCCAGTATGGTAGCGGGGGTGCGCCCGACATCGGCCCAGTGGGCCACGGGGGCATCGCCGCGCAGGGCGTTGGCTGCGATCATTCCGGCCACGTTCACCGGGTCTTTGGCGGCACCGAACTGCGGCGCATAGCACAGCTCGGCCTCCTCCAGGTCGAACACGGTGGCGACCTTCTGTATCGCCATGGCGATGACATCGATGCGCTTCTCCACCCCCTCCTCCCCCACAGCCTGTGCCCCGAGGACGCGCCCGTCCTCTGTCGAGAACACGAGCTTCATCGTGATCGGCTTCGCGCCGGGATAGTAGCCGACGTGGTGGCCGGGGTGCAGGTAGACCTTGTCGTACGGAATAGGGTGCCCCTGGGCCGCGCAGCGCTCCAGCGTTCTCTCGCTCGCGCCTGTGGCGGCCATCGTGACATCGAACACCTTGCATACCATCGTGGCCTGGACGCCCCGGAATCGCGAGTCCCGGCCAAGGATGGCATCGGCGGCGATGCGCCCCTGCCTGTTAGCGGGCCCGGCCAAAGGGATAAGAGTCCACTCGCCTGTGACGAAGTCCCGCACCTCGACGGCGTCGCCGACGGCCCAGATGTGCTCGTCGCCGGTGCGCATCCGATCGTCCACGCGTATTCCGCCCAGCTCTCCGATCTCAAGACCGGCGTCCTTGGCCAGGGAAATCTCGGGGCGCACACCGATGGCCAGGAGCACCATGTCGCAGGGATACGCCTTGCCTGACTTGGTCTCAACGCGTATCCTGCCTTGAGCGTCATTCTCGAAGCTGGCCACGCCGTCGCCGAGGCAAAGCTCTACTCCGTTTGCCTGGAGGTGGTCCTGGATCGGGACCGCCATCTCGGGGTCGACGGCGGGCATGACCTGTGACTGCATCTCGACGATGGTGACGGATATGCCACGCCTCACCAGGTTCTCCGCCGTCTCGAGGCCTATGGAGCCGCCACCGACGATGACCGCGCGCGAGACGCCCCGCTCCTGAATCCACTCGCGGACCTCGCGGCTCTCGGGAATGGTTCGCAGGGTGTGGATGCCGGCCGTGTCGATGCCCCGTAGCGGTGGCCGGATCGGAGCCGATCCCGGTGCCAGAACCAGGACGTCGTACGGTTCGCGGTAGACCTGCCCGCCCTCCAGATCCTTGACGGCTATTTCATTACCGCCCCTGTCGATTGTCTGTACCTCGCTGAGGACTCTCACCTCGATGTTGAATCTACGCCTGAAGAGCTGAGGTGTGGCCACCAGCAGGTCCCGCTCTTCGGTGATGACATTGCCTACGTAGTACGGCAGGCCGCAGTTGGCGAAGGAGACGTACGGACCTCGCTCGAAGATAATGATCTCGGCATCCTCCGATAGTCTGCGCGCCCGAGCCGCGCTCGATGCACCCCCTGCGACACCCCCGACTACCAGTATCCTTGGCTTCCCTGAACGCGTGCTGCCAGCGAGGCTATCGCCCATGGTCCGCCACCTCCTTTCCTGGAGCTATATGTACATCGCATACTACTGTCGTCACTTTGAAAGCGGTTCTTAACACCGTTGTAATCTCTCCTTCACTATCTTAATCGATTTCGTAATCCTGTGCTGATACGATAATGTATGCTACCGTCACTATCCATGAGCACTTGACATGAGCTCATAATTGTGTATAGTTCTAGACAAGTTTGCGCACTATAGTGCATGATTGGGTAGGATGCGGTGGCGATGAGGCTCGGGCGAGGCGTAGGGGGCAGCCATGGAGAAGAAGAACCCGGTCAAGAAAATAGACCGTGGAATCAATGTCCCCGAGTGCCTGGGGCAGATCACCGACAACTACTCCGTGTACTGTAGCAACGTATGCCCCAAGTCGGCACTCTGCGTCCTGATGGTGATGTGGCCGTACTTGAGGGAGTACCCGAAGGCTGACTCAGCCTCCTGAAGGGCGCTATCTCCAGCGGGTACGTCCTCGCCGGAGCGATCTTGCGCTTTGTCGTACTCTCAAAGCGGGGCCTGGCTGGTACGGGCCCCGCTTTGAGACCTCTCCTGCATAGTCGCCGTTAACCCGGCCGACCACGCTGTACCCCTAGGGGATGATTGTAGCTCTCTGCACGAGACCCTTGTCCTGCTCCTCGAATGCCTTGTTGATGTCCTCCAAGGGGTAGGATCGCGACAGGATCCTCTCGAACGGGTACCTGTCCTTGGCTCGACTCAGGAAGTCGAGCGCCCGCTTCAGGGCCCAGGACTCGTACAACAGGACGCCGATGATGCTCTTGTTATCCAGGACCAGCTTGGACGGGTCCGCCTCGTAGGTGAGCTCGAAGCTGATATTGCCGACCTCCAGGTAACGTCCTCCATTCCCCAGCATGCTGATCCCCTCGGGCACGACATGGGGGAAGCCGACGAGTTCGGCCACGACGTCGGCTCCCCAGCCACCGGTGAGCTCCTTCACACGCAGCCAGCGTTCCACAGGTGTCTTGACCTCGTTGATATCTATCAGCTCATCCGCGCCGAAGTCTTTGGCCAGCTCCAGGCGCTCCTTGATGCCGTCTATCACGATAACCTTTGACGCGCCCATGTCCTTGGCTACGGCCGTGGCATAGATGCCTAACCCGCCCGCGCCCTGGATCGCGATTGTCTCACCAAACTCGAAGCCGACTCTGTGGAGCCCGTAGATTACCTGCGAGAGCGCACAGTTGGCGGGTGCGGCCATGGCGTCTGTAACGTCGTCGGGGACTTTGAATACCGTATGACGTGGCCTGAGATAGTGGTAGTCGGCGTAGGCCCCGAAGAAGTGGGGAGGCTCCTCACACGGGCTGACAATGGCAAGCGGAGCCATCGGGCAGGCTGCGTCCTGTCCTTTGAGACACGCTGGACAGTGGCCGCAGGGGTAGAAGTAGCGGAAGACTACACGGTCCCCCTCGGACAGTGGCTGGCCTGCCGAGTCGGCAAATACGCCCTCGCCCAGCTTGGACACGGTGCCCACCATCTCATGTCCCAAGATCGCCGGAAGCGGCGCTCCGGCCGTGGTCAGGTTGACGTCTCCTCGCCACTGGTGCATGTCCGAGCCGCAGATGTTGGCCTGGGACACCTTGATCAGTATGGCGCCGGGCTCCGGGTCGGGCACCGGGTATTCGACGATCTCCATTGGCTTGCCGTACTCCCGATACACAGCGGCTCTACCCTTGTCAGCCATTCCTGCACCTCCATTCTGATAAGACGGGATGGTTAGTGCTACCCTGATGGGAGCTAGATTATAGGACAGGCGCGTCGAAACGGCAACCGTATGTCCTCGATGTGCCACGGTGCTCGTGGATTACTATCGTCCTAGTACTTTAGTTCTGGTTGACAATGACGCGAGTAGTGTTATACTCAATCGCGGAGCCGGTTTCTAGTTTGCGCGTCCCAACCTGCAAGGTTCCCCAGAGGATTCCCCAGGCCATGGATGACCAGGCTTGAACCAGGTGACAAAAGTTAGGGAGGTCATCCATGAGCTACGATGACAGGACCCTCGAATGCGTCGAGTGTGGCGCACCCTTTACCTTCACTGCCTCGGAGCAGGAGTTCTTCGCCAGCAAGGGTTTCACCAACGACCCGAAGCGCTGTCCGGCCTGCCGCTCATCGAGGAGAAGTGGCCGCATGGGCGATGGTGGCTATCGGGAACGCAGGCAGATGTACTCAGCGGTTTGTGCAGAGTGCGGCAACGAAGCGCTGATCCCGTTCGAGCCGCGCGATGGCCGGCCGGTCTACTGCTCTGAGTGTTTCGCGAAGCAGAGAAGGTACGCATCCACATAGTGATGGCACCTGACCCCAGTCGGGGTGCCGGGCCGTATGCTTGGGCTTCACCCGGAGTCTGCTGAATGCGGCGCTGATTCCATGTGATCATGCACTTGCTACGTATGACTGTGCCGTAGTGGCGAAAATACCCTCGGTGTCGGTACCATAGTCATCTTGTCCCCAGCTTCGGCATGTCCAAGAATGGATAAGGTATGGACGTGCCGATTCCGGACACCGACCCCAAATCCCAGCAGTTAGTAAGGGTCTTCCAGATATCTTATGCTAACCGCGTGTGGGGCTATGCCCGGGATATGGGTCACCGGGTCGTCAGCGAGCTGTCGAAGGACATCGGGTCGGTCCTGATCTCGGTACACGGCGTGGGCACCGACTCCGTGCTCGAAGCCCACATAGCCGAGAGCCTGGCTGCCAACTGCGGTCTCAAGGCTTATATGTCATTTGAGAGCCGCACAAGTCGCTGGCGCGGATTATCGAGGCTGCAGCCATTTCACGACAGCCCGCTGGGCTTGCACAGCGCGTATGCGGCGTATGAGGCGAGCCTCCTGCTCATGTCGACCGTGGAAGTATGCTCCAGAACACAGGCGGCTCCGGTCCTCGTGGCCCATTCCAGAGGTGCGCTTATCCTGGCGAAGGCGTCGATATTGTGGCGGGGTCTGGCCGCCACCACCCACTTGCAGGACTCCGACCGCCGCGATGAAGTCTGGGCCCAGATCCCCGGCTTCATGGACAGCTGGAAACGACTCGATGCGAGCACCCAGCACCTTCTGCTTGCGGACGCGGAGGCGATAAGCGATACGAGGATCATCGCAGTCACCGCCTGTCCCGCTGTTTCCCCGGACGACCCGGGCTGGACCTCCCTGCAGAGGTGGTCGGAGGGGCGACTGTGGAATCTGTACACCAAGAGGGACTGGTTCCTCTTCTTCGCCGGTAACAGGGAACGAGGCTACATCCCGAGCCTGGGCGAGCGAAACATACGCTTCCATCTCGGGCACGGCAACTTCTCGGGCAATCCGTTGGTGCAGAAGGTAGTGGCCAACCTGCTGGGGCATGGGAACCTCACCCGTGAGACCGTGGATAGGCTCATACACCACTACTTCACCGAGCGGAAGCTGGCCCCGGCAGTCGATCCTGTAGCTAAGGCTCCCTTCCTGCGACTTCGCAGATAGTCGCTCCACGCTTCACGCACCTGTACCGCGCCATGCCGACCCGCTGCGATTGCCATTGTACCGCTTCGCCATTACCATGATGGCATGCTTCAACAGTTTCGTTCGCTGGCAGCCCATGAGAGCGTGAAAGGCTCTGCCGCGTAGTGCTGCCATGAAGCCTCTTCTGATCCGGCAGCGGGGTCGCCCCTTCTTCGGATGGACGGTCGTAGGCCTGTGCCTCGTTGTCGGCATAGCCTTCTTCGGAATCACGTATTCCTTCGGCGTTTTCTTTTCCTCCATACAGTCTGAGTTCGGCCTGTCTCGCGCCTCGACCTCGGGGATTTTCGGTGCCTACATGATGCTGGGCGCTGTGTTTGCGATTGTGGGAGGCTGGGCGTTGGATCGATACGGGCCAAGGTCTGTCCTGGCGGCGATGGGTGTGATCACCGGCGTCAGCCTGTTCCTGACGGGCCGTGTGGAGCACATGTGGCAGCTCTACATAACATACAGCCTTCTGCTCGCGGCCGGCACCGGAGCCACCTACAACGTGATCATGTCCACTGGTTCCAGGTGGTTCGTGAGGCGGCGTGCCACTGCTCTGGCCGTCATCGGAACAGGGGCAGGGCTGGGGACGATCATCATGGCTCCTGTCGCCGCTCACCTGATAGACACGTACGACTGGCGGACGTGCTTCACGGTTCTTGGCGTGGTGGTCTGGGCGGTCGTCTTGCCGGCTTCGCTCTTCCTGAAGAAGGAGCCAGCCGATGTCGGTGCTCAGCCCGACGGGCTGGCTGCCGACGATCATGATGTGGAGGATGCGGGGGAGAGCTCGCCGGCGCAGCAGTACTCGCTGGCACGGGCGCTGCGCACACGGACGTTCTGGCACTTCTTCCTGATCTGGTTCTCGTATTCGTTTTGTCTGCACCTGGTTATCACTCATGTCGTTCCCAGGGCGCAGGACCTCGGCGTCTCGCCGGTGAGGGCGGCGGCCATCGTTAGTCTGATCGGGGCGATGAGCGTCGCCTCACGAGTCGTGGTGGGCATGATGGCCGACCGGCTGGGCCGCACACGGGTGGGGGTCGTGTGCGCGCTGGGACACACCGCTGCGATGCTGTGGCTCATACCGTCCGATCAGGTCTGGATGTTCTACGTCTTCGCTGTGGTATACGGGATTGCCTATGGCGGGATAGACCCCCCCGTCGTGGCGCTGATCGGAGACCATTTCGGTCTCCGCTGGGTGGGCCTTATCATGGGGTGCCTGATCGTGGGGTGGGGTCTTGGGGCGGCGGTCGGGCCCGTGGTCGGCGGCCTGATCTACGATAGTGGGGGCAGCTACAGCTATGCCTTCCTGGCGGGGGCACTTGTCATGGTTGCCGCTGCCTTATTGATCGATCGCCTGAGGGCCCACGGCTAGTGAAGCCTGCGCCGCCGTGCTGCCCAATCGAGCGTGTTTACACTGGGTGGGGTGGATGGGATAATAGCCTGTGGAGGCAGTATGGTTGATCTGAAGGAAGTCGCAGACGGGGTATTCTGGATTGAGCCTACCATAGAAGGCATCAACAACGTTTTCTCGGTATATTTGATCAGGGAGGGGGTTGTGATCGAGCCGGGGCCGACCGCGACCCTGCCTGCTGTGCAGGAAGCCATGCAGCAGCTCGGCATGAAGAACCTGTCCTACATCATTCCCACCCATGTCCATGTGGATCACGCAGGCGGCATGGGCAAGCTGGCTGAACTCCATCCGGAGGCTACCGTGGTAGTGCATCCGCGCGGAGCCAAGCACGCCATCGATCCTGCCAACCTGATCGAGAGCACCAGGTCGGTCTGGGGCGCGAGCTTCCAGGAGAGATTTGGGCCGGTCCTGCCTGTCGCCGAGTCACGCATCAAGGTGCCCGAGGACCACGAAGTGCTGGTGGTTGACGGCAGGGAGCTGGAGTTCGTCTATGCTCCCGGCCATGCGCCCCATCATATGGCGATCTTTGACCGGAAGGTGAAGGGTTTGTTCTGCGGGGAGGCCCTGGGCCTGCCGGGGCGGGGACCGCAGGCGCTGCCACTGCCCGCCGTGGCTCCGCCGAGCTTCGATCAGGACCTGTATCTGGAGACGATGGAGAGCCTTCGGGCGCTTGGAGCGAAGAAGCTGTTCTTCTCGCACGGTGGAGTGGCGGACGACGCGGACAAGGTCATAGCCATGGCCATGGACAATACGCGGGCACTCGGGAAGATGATACTGGAGCACATGCAGGCCGGCGAGCCCTCGGAGACCATCGGCAACAGCATCAGGGAATACGTCGCCCGTCTCTATGGCCAGGAGCTCGATGATACCGATCTCGCGATGACGGTGGGTGGATACGCTATCTACTTCCACAAGAAGGGGCTCGCGTAGCCTCCTAGCCCTTGGGGTACATAGCGCAGTAGTAGTCGACAGTTGCCTTCAGGCCGCTCTCGAAGGTCTCTTGAGGTTCCCAGCCCAGCTCGCCTCTAATCTTCTCGGCGGTTATCGCGTAGCGCCTGTCATGGCCGGGGCGATCGGGTACCGAGGTCAGCAGGGTCTCCGGCTTGCCCAGCATTCGGAGAATGGTCTTGGCCAGCTCGATGTTGGCCCATTCCTGGTCTGCGCCGATGTTGTATATCTCTCCCGGCTTTCCCTTGTGGATCACTGTATCTATCGCCCTGCAGTGATCGAGAACGTGAATCCAGTCGCGCACGTACAGGCCATCGCCGTAGATCGGCACCGGCCGGTCGTTGTAGGCATTCAGGATCACCGTGGGGATGAACTTCTCCGGGTGCTGCCTGGGCCCGTAGTTGTTGCTGCACCGCGTTACTACCACGGGCAGTTCATATGTGCGGAAGTAGGCTCTCGCCAAGAGGTCGGCTGAGGTCTTGCTGGCCGAGTAGGGCGAGTTGGGGCGAAGCTGCGATTCCTCGGTGAAGCTCACCTTGGACTCGAGACCGAGCGCTCCGTATACCTCATCGGTGGAGATCTGGCAGAAGAGCTTGATTCCGTGCTTCAGAGATGCATCGAGCAGGACCTGCGTGCCGAGTATGTTCGTTGTGATGAAGACCTGCGGCTCGAGGATGCTCCTGTCGACATGTGACTCCGCGGCGAAGTTGATGACTACGTCTATGCCCTTCATCAGGCCATCGATGAGGCTACCGTCCTCGATCCTGCCTTGCACGAAGCGATGCCTGGGGTTGTCCATGGCCCTGGCGAGGTTGTCCGGGTTACCGGCGTATGTCAGGGCGTCCACGTCGGTGAGTTCGTAATCCGGGTACTTGTCCAGCATGTAGTGGACAAAGTTGGAGCCTATGAAACCGGCTCCACCAGTCATGAGGATCCTCATGGTGACTCCTGCTTTCTACCCCCGGCCTTCGATGTACTGCTTCAGGGCCTGCCGCCAGGAGGGTATCTCCCTGCCGATCACCTGCGGCAGCGGATAGGGGTCCAACACGCTGTTGGCCGGTCTCTTCGCAGGCCTGGGGAACATGTCTGTCGTTGTCGGCGAGACATCCACGTCCATGCCGGCCATGCGGAAGATCTCCACGGCGAAGTCGTACCAGGTCGTGGGCTCGGAGTTCGTGACGTGGTAGACGCCGTAGCGCCCTGTCACAGCGAGGTCGGCCGCAGCCTCGGCCAGGTCACGGGTCCAGGTCGGGCAGCCTCTCTGGTCGTTGACAACGGAGAGCTGTTTCTTCTGCGAGCCGAGCTGCAGCATTGTCTCGATGAAGTTCCTGCCGTGGTGTCCGAACAGCCATGCCGTGCGGAGCAGGAAGAACCGGGTCAGCAGCCACATCACGTACTGCTCACCGAGGAGCTTGGTGCGGCCGTATGCGGTGGTGGGGTTGGGCTGGTCGTAAATCGTGTATGGGCCCTCCTTGGTGCCGTCGAACACGTAGTCGGTGCTGAAATGGACGAGAGGAACGTCGTGTTCCTGGCATGCCAGACAGAGGTTCTGCACCGCGTACGCGTTTATCCTGAGAGCCAGCTCTTCCTCGGTCTCTGCATCGTCCACGGCAGTGTAGGCGGCACAGTTGATCAGCAGGTCAGGCCTGTGCTTGTTCACCTCTCGTAAGACGATTTCAAGGTCTGTGATATCGAACTCCGCCTCGGGCGGAGCGACGACATCGTGGCCTCGCTGCGTAAAGATGGGAACGAGATCCTTCGCCAGCATGCCCGCGGAGCCGGCCACGAGCACTCTCATCCCATCTTCACCTCCCAGGAGTAGGGGATGGAGGGGTCGTCATAGGGGAGGCGGTATTCATCGGGGTCTTCATACCGGTAGAGTTCGGTCGGGAAGTTGACGATCATGGCCAGCTCCGTGCCTGCGGCTGTGAAGCCGTGGTACACGTTGTTGGGGATCTTCACCAGCGTTGGATTGAGCGTGCCCAGAAAGAACTGGTTAACCATGCCCTTGGTTGGAGAGTCCTCACGGGGGTCGTAGAGGGCCAGCTTGGCCAACCCCGATACACACGTGAAGTGATCGGTCTGCAGCTTGTGGTAGTGCCAGGCCTTGATCACCCCTGGGTAGCATGTCGTCGTGTAGGCCTGGCCGAACTTGTCGAACTCCTCCCAGTCGCTACGGAGCAGCTCCATGAGCCACCCTCTGTCGTCGGGCACGAGGCGCAGTCTCCTAACCTTCACACCATGTATGTAGTCCATGTGAACCCCCTTATAGCTCCAGTCTCGAATCGCAGCCGACAAACAGCCGCAAGGCCTTGAATCTGTCGTTATCCTTCTTCAGCTCGACGCACGTTCCGATCAGGCTGTCGGCCAGCCTGTCTATCTTATATATTCGCCCCTGCTCCAGGACCACAGAATGCTCAACAGAGGAGTCCTCAATGATGGTTCCGGCTCCGATGGACGAGAACGGGCCGATGAATGAGTTGCTGATCTTGCACCCTTTGTCGATTGATACAGGGCCTCTGATGGTGCTCCTCTCTATCCTTGTCCCCGCCTGCACTTCGACTCTGCCTGTGATCTTGCTCGCGTCGTCTATGCTGGCTTCGGGATGCACGTTCCTCTGCAGAAGGCTGTCGAGGACTATGGTGTTGGCCTCGAGCAAGTCGTCCTTCTTGCCCGTATCCAGCCACCAGCCGGTCAGCACGTGGCTCATCACGTTCTTGCCCATGTCCAGGAGCTTCTGAATAGCGTCGGTAATCTCCAACTCCCCGCGCCACGAGGGCTTGATCTGGTCTATGGCCCTGTGTATCTCCGGGGTCAGCAGGTAGACGCCGACAAGGGCAAGATTCGTCTTGGGTTCTTTGGGCTTCTCCACCAGGTTCGTGACGTTGCCCTTTGCGTCGAGCTCGGCCACGCCGAAGAGCCTTGGATCGGGTACCTCCTTGAGCAGGATGAGCGCGTCCGGCTTGTGAATCTCGAACTGGCCCACGAAGTCCTTCACGCCCCCCTCTATGAGGTTGTCACCCAGGAACATGAGGAAGGGTGAGTCTCCGAGGAACTCTCCTGCGGTCTTGACCGCGTGCGCTAGGCCCTTTGGTTCCGTTTGCGGGATGTATGTGACCCGGGCATTCCACCGCGATCCGTCGCCGACCGAGTCCCGAATTGCGGCCCCCGTCTCCGGCGAGATGATGATGCCGATGTCGTCGATACCCGACTCCCTGATCTGATCGAGCACGTAGAACAGGATGGGCTTGTTGGCAACCGGCAGGAGCTGCTTGGGGATCGTGTGAGTTATCGGCTTCAGCCTCGTTCCCGTCCCACCGGCAAGAATCAGGGCCTTCATCGAGACGCTCCTCTGGGTGCTAATTCAAGAGTATCCCGAGTATACCGTATATCCCGGTCTGTGGCAAAGAACGGCATTCGCGTAGGTTCCTTTGGCCGTCTAAGTTATAATATACGTAAGTTGATCTGACTTGAGGGTGAGAATGAGAACGGTGGTGTTCATTCTACTGCTTGGCGTGGTCGTGGGCTTGGCGGCAGGCTGCACGGGGTCGGGCCAGCCTCCTCCGAGCGCCGATTTCAAGGCCTCCGTGACAACTGGCTATGCGCCGGTCGAGCTGCAGTTCACTGACATATCGGTCGGCATAATCGACACGTGGGAGTGGGACTTCGATGGGGATGGTATCGTCGATGACACCGTGCCGAATCCGAGGCATACGTACGAGACGCCGGGCAACTACACGGTGAGCCTGACGGTCGGGGGCCCCGGCGGCAGCAGCTCTGAGACCAAGGAAGACTACATAGTGCTCTCAGGGTATCCATGCAAGGCTGCTTTCATCACCTTGAATCCCGTACCTGTGGAGGGCGGCATCAGGGTGGCCTTCCGTGGGGATCAGTCCACAGGCGCTACGGGCTGGTCATGGGACTTCGGGGATGGCGAGACCAGCGATGAGATGAATCCCATTCACGTCTACACTGGCTATGGGCCTTACACGGTGAGCCTTGTGGTCACCTCTTCGTATTGCGAGGACAGTGTCACCAAGGAGGACTGCGTGCATTACAGGCCCTGTCCTGTAGCTGATTTCCAGGCTGATCGTACCAGCGCCCAGGTTCCGGCACTGATGCAGTTCACCGACTTGTCATCGGGCGAGATCACGAGCTGGGAATGGGACTTCGACGGCGACGGCAAGATCGACAGCAACGAGCAGAACCCCCAGCACACATATGCGGCGGCTGGGCTCTACACGGTGATCCTGGAGGTAACCGGACCTGGTGGGAATGATAGGGAGATCAAGAGCGGATATGTGACCGTGGCCGCCAGTCCGACACCTACGCCTCAGCCGGGCATCTGCATTGCGGACTTCGTAGCCAATCCGACTGTTGGTGAGGGAAGGACGTGGGTTAATTTCACGGATCTCTCGACCGGCAGCATAACGAAGTGGGAGTGGGACTTGGACGGCGATGGCGATGTCGATGCCACGGCACAAAACCCTAGCTACAGATACACAGAGGATGGTGTCTACAGTGTCACGCTCACCGTGACGGGGATGGGCTGTTCAGATAGCGAGACCAAGGTGGCCTACATTCACATCTCCGGGTGTCCTACCTGAGGGGGGTAGGACGAAGCGCCCGTGCGGCGCTAGTGTAAGCGACGGAGCCCAATCGTTTCGTGGAATGGGTTGTTGCCCCGAGAACAAGGGGCTTAGAGCGATGTTCAGATGTCTGCTGGCGATCGGCTTTGTATCAATGCTGGTTGCCTCTCTTGCTGCCTGCAACTCGCTAGGCTCGACGCCGACGAGCCATGTCCATGCTGACTTCGCGAGTGAAATCGTCCCCTACTTCACTGAACGCGTGAAGGTTGTGCAGTTTACAGATATGTCTACTGGGCCTGTCATGGAATGGGAGTGGGACTTGGATGGAGACGGTAGGGTCGATAGTACAAAACAACACCCCCGCAAGCAATATAGCAAGAACGGACTATACACTGTGACATTGACTGTCCGGGGCCCACTGCCCGAGGATGTAGACACTATTACGAAAGACGATTGTATTGAGATAGTCGGCTGCCCGACCTGATAATCGCGTATTCGCACCTGTATGGTGCTACATGTGCGGGCTCCGTCGTTGGGATAGACGAGGCTCCACAGTTACTAGCGGCAAATCTGTCCGAACCGCCTTCTCATCCACAGCACTCCGGTCAAGCCCAGGCAAATGGCCACACCTGCCAGCAATGCCTTGATGGTCACGCTCATTCCCGTTGCGGTAGCGCCGACAGTCACTGCTGGTGTCAGCGCGACTCTCGCGATGGGCTTGAGGGCGGGGTGATCGTCGATGAACTGTGCCATCCCCGGGCTGATTTCGTAGTATACGGAGACGAGACTACGTCCAATGGGGTTGGATTGCAGGCTGGTGTCTCTGTATGATCGCAGGGCCTCCACGTTCGCGTCCATGTAGGACCCGTAGGCCGCTGTAGCCACGAAGCAGCCACCTCCGGACGGGGCAATCGCCGTGGCCACGTTGGAGTAATCCGAGAACGTCTCCTGCGGCCCTAGCGGCCCCTGCGTGTAGTTCCACGCTTTCACCTGGTACCAGCACCGCTTACCTGCCACCACATCGGTATCGGAGTACGTGGTGATATTGGCGCCAACTGCGTCAATCTCGTAGAAGAAACCCAGTGGCCTGTTCTTGCGCCAGATCCTGAATCCGAGTTCGTTGTTTGAGTTGTCCTGCCAGCTCAGATCGATCCGCGGATCGCTGAAGCCTGTGGCCGTGAGATTGGTGGGTGGGTCCGGTGGCCCGTCGGCCAGGATCATCTCAATCGTCACGCTCAGGCCGTCTGACCAGTCGGAGATAACGTCCGTATGTGTCGCGCACCTCGCTCGTGCTCTCACCGTGAAGACGCTGTCGTATGTCCAGAAGTGGTCAGCCGTGGTGGAGGTTGACCAACTCGAGAAGCTCCCGTCGCCCCAGTCGAACTGGTATTCGACCGTGTGCCCCAGGTTGGAGACGGCGCCGCCGGTCGAGTAGGAGAGCACCTGTCCCACCTGGCCTGTCGACGGCCCGGTTGGCGTGTCAGGTGTGCTCACTGTCTCAGGCGGCTCGGGTGGCTCACAGCTGCAGTCGCCGAAGACCACCCCCATGTCGCTGCCGCCGCTGCCGGTGCCGGCGCACGGGCTGCTGCCCTGCAGGGTGTAGTCCGGGTTGAAGAGCGGGTTGGCCGAGATGTTGTTACCGCCGTCTATGGGATTGCCGTCGGTGGCACCCATGGCGTTCTGCCAGATGTCGTTGTAGCTGTAGGTGGCGGTGGCGCCTGAGGTCCAGTAGTAGGTGCGTATGCCGTAGCCGTTGTGGTTCGTGAGTATGTTGTCATCGATATCGGTGACGAAGTCCGAGCCCGTGCTGACACCGTCGTTCAGGTAAATGGCATGGCCTGTCGGGTTGGCAGCGCCGTCCTGGCCGGTATTGGAGTCAACGGTGTTGTGGGCTATGACATAGTTGCCTGCAGCCTGTGGCTTGTAGATACTGATCGAGTTACCGTCCGCCTCGTCGTAACCTCGCTTGCCCCCCTGCCAGGAGTTGTTCACAATAAGGTTGTTGGTAATGGTGTGGGTACCACCGTAATTGTCGTCGATCTTGATACCGTTCGCCGCCGTCGTGCTGTGAATATAGTTGCCGCTGATCGTGATACTCGTCGACTCATACACGAAAAGGGCAGCGTTCTCGCTGTCGCTGCCGTAGATCTCGTTGTTCCTGACCTCGACCGTGTCGCCGTATGAGACGCAGATGCCGTCCTGAGCGGTGTTGTAGGTCTTGTTGCACTTGATCAGGCCGTTGCTGCAGTTCGCTAGTTGGATGGCTTCGTCGCCGGTCGAGTCATGGACTACGCAGTTGGTTACCGCCGTCCCTGTATAGTTACCACTCTGGCGAATGAGGTCGCCGGTGCCGTAGGCTACCTCCAGTCCGTCAACGGTTACGTCGTCGGCATCGATGTAGATGATCCTGTCCAGCGTGCCCCCGCCGCTGAGGACCGGCTTCGTTGCCGAATAGGGATCGGCTGAGGTGAGTGTGAGCGACTTGGTGACGTTCGCCGTGTCGGGGAGGACATACGTGCCGAGCGCGAACTCGATGGTGTCACCCGGATCAGCGCCATCTATGGCCGCCTGGATGTCGTCCCCCGGGCTTACGTAGTGTGTGCTCCCCTGCCCCACCGCGACCGGCGCGAGCATAGCCAGCAGGACCACTACGGCCACTGTAGTCACCAGGGCCTTCGCAATAAGCGCTCTCATCTCTGACCTCCCGCAGGTGAAATCGACGTTACGCCTGGGTTCCCAGGTAATCGAGATATGGTCTGGCCGCCTCAGGGCTGCCGTGAGCGTACGTAGACCAGGATTGGGCTGCTGTGCTCCGCCCACAGGCATACACTGATCGGCGGCGAGCGTGGGGAACAAACGAGCGCTAGGCGCGGGAGGGCTTCATCCTAACATGTAGGCCTGCGACTGTCAATACGAATAACCTCCCGATCTCTGCGGGGTGCCTTTGCACGATTGAGCTTCGAGGTAACTACTGTCGGGTGGGAAAGCGCACCTCAAACGGTTGTGACTTCTCCGTATGCCCCTCCGCATGCGCGACGAGCCGTACGTTGTGCACACCCGCACCTACCCAATCCGGAATGTCGAAGTAGGCTGAGCGCCCCAGATTCCCCCGAATCTTCTCCGGCCCCCAATCAGAGGGTATGGTCCTGCCAAGGACTAGCAGTTCGACATTGTCTACCAACATCTGAGGCGTTGCGGTGATGTCGACTTCCACGTACAGCCGCGAAGGGCTCTCGAACCTCCAATTCAGCTCCCCAACGGTGAACAAGAATGATCGTGACCGCTCTTTCGCGTGGTAGGCCCTGAATTGTGCTACGGACAGTCCCGCTGTTACGATCAGAATCCAACCCCAATCGGGCATGCTGAGGCTATCTGTGACAAAATTGGCCACACTCAATCCTGCGAGCACAACACCGAACACCACATTCCACCATCGGCCGACTAGCACCTGAAGATACTCCTTGAGTGACCTGTTGCTCTTATGCCTAACCATGAGGAAGGCTCTGAACTGAGCCACAGATAGTACCAAAGCAAATGTCAGAATCCATCCCCAGGCAGGCACGCTGAAGCTGTCCACGATCTGGTCGGCAATGGCCAGCCCGATCCCTGCGACAATGGGTATTATTAGCCAGCGTTGGACGATTACCTGTCGAAGATACTCCTTAACTGTCCTGAGCATGAAGCCATTCTAGCACACGTCGGAATCACCCCACCTTTAGCCTCATCGCATTGAACTACTTGAAGCACTGGTCAATTGGCGTGGTAGTGAAGCGTCGAAGGCGGTACCGCGATGACCGCTGTTGTCCCCCGTCTCCTTTGCTGCTACAATTCGCTTATGTCAATGCGAGGGAGAATATCGGATGTTGTCGCTTGAGGAGATGCGCGAGAGGTTCGACCGGTCGCCCTGCGCCGCGAGCATGGGTATGAAGCTCGTGGACCTGTCCGAGGGCTATGCCAGGGTTGAGCTGACACTAAAGGAGGAGTTTCTCAACTGGGAGAACATGATTCATGGCGGAGTCATCGCCACTGTTCTCGACCAGGCCTTCGGCTGCGCCTGCAACACCATGGAGAACATCCACGTTGCGGTGCAGATGAACATCCACTTCCTGATCGCACCCAAGGTAGGGGACACGGTCTACGCAGAGTCGAAGGTGCTGCGGGCAGGCAACAAGATAGGCACCTCCGAGATGGCAGTCTACGATGCCGGTGGCAAGGTGATCGCTCGGGCGACGGGGACAACCGTATCACTGGGAAAGAGATCATAGGCAGGGAGATTCTCGATATTGAGAGTATGAGGTGACTTGAAGTGATCGTCGAGATGACCAAGGGGGCTTCGAAGGAGCAGGTTGACCATGTTGTGGAGCGTGCTCATTCCTTCGGCTTCGAAGTGCAGTTGAACATCGGAACCGAGAAGACGGTTGTCGCGATCCTGGGTAGCGACACGGGCAAGGCCCCCACGGACTCCTTCGCGGTCCTGCCCGGTGTACAGAGCGTCACCCGCGTAATGAGGCCCTATAAGCTGGCCTCCAGGGAGTTTCACCCGCGTGCCAGCAAGATTCAGGTGGACGGGGTCGAGATAGGCGGCCCGCGTTTCGTGGTCATGGCCGGGCCGTGTGCGGTCGAGAGCGAGAAGCAACTCATGGACACGGCCAAGGAAGTCAAGCGGATGGGGGCTGCGGTCGTCAGGGGTGGCGCTTTCAAGCCCCGGACCTCGCCCTTCAGCTTCCAGGGACTGGAGGACGAGGGCCTGAAGCTGCTGGCCAAGGTCAAGAGAGAGTTGGGTATCCCGGTCATTACGGAGGTCGTGGAGATCAAGAGCATAGACTTGGTCGCCAGGCACGCGGACATCCTGCAGGTCGGGGCGCGTAACATGCAGAACTTCGCGCTCCTCAAGGAGCTGAGCAAGGTCAAACACCCTATATTGCTGAAGCGGGGACTCTCCGCGACCGTGACCGAGTGGCTCACCGCCGCGGACTACCTGATGGCCCAGGGGAACAAGCGGATCATACTCTGCGAGCGCGGGATAAGGACTTTCGAGGACACCGTCCGGTTCTCAATGGACATGAGTTCGATACCTGTGATCAAGCACGCGAGCCATCTCCCGGTAATAGTGGACCCGAGCCATGCGGCTGGGCATTACTCCTACGTGCCGGCGCTCGCCAAGGCGGCGGTGGCGGCGGGGGCCGATGGCCTGTTGATAGAGGTGCACCCCCAGCCCGAGGAGGCCCTGGTCGATGGTCTCCAGTCGCTCAACTTCCGCAACTTCGAGAAGCTCATGAAAGAGCTGAGGCCCATCGCCGAGGCTGTGGGCCGGACGCTGTAAGGTTCTCAGTCACCAGATTGGCAGGAGGAGGGGGAGGGGCGCTCGGTGGAGCGCCCTCCTCGCCGTGAGGAGGCCGGAAGATGGCCGTGTCAAAGAAGCTGCAGCAGCAGATGGCGCAGGGTGGTTGGATAAGGAAGATGTTCGAGGAGGGGATAGCCCTCAAGCAGAAGCACGGCGAGAAGAACGTCTTCGACCTGACCCTGGGCAACCCCGTGTTCGAGCCTCCCGAGGCATTCCGGCAGGAGCTGCGCAAGTGGGTCAACGAGCCGAGGCCCGGCCAGCATCGCTACATGCCCAACGCGGGCTACCCGGACACGCGGGCTGCTGTAGCCAAGCATCTCGAGGCTGAAACCGGCCTGCCCTTCACGGCCAACGAGGTAGTGATGACGTGCGGGGCCGCAGGGGCGCTCAACGTGGTGCTCAAAACCGTCCTTGAGGCGGGCGACGAGGTTATCATCTTCTCTCCGTTCTTCGCCGAGTACATCTACTACATCGACAACCACCAGGGCGTCTACAGGGTCGTGCCTGCTGACGACAGGTTCATGCCCGATATCGGGGCGCTCGAAAAGGCTGTCACCGCCAAGACCCGTGCTGTCATAGTCAACTCCCCCAACAACCCCACCGGCGCGGTCTACGGCGCTGAGATGATGAGGGCCATGGGCGAGGTGCTGGCGAAGAAAGAGCGTGAGCACGGCACCGAGGTCTTCCTGGTCAGCGACGACGTCTACCGCAAGCTGGTATACGATGGGGTTGAGTGCCCCTATCCCTTCCAGTATCACACGAGGACGATCATCACCACGTCCCACTCCAAGGACCTCGCACTGCCGGGCGAGCGTATCGGTTACATTGCGGTCAATCCCCGGTACGAAGGGCGCGAGGAGCTGATGAATGGCCTGGTCTTCTGCAACAGGGTCCTCGGCTTCGTGAATGCCCCGGCATTGATGCAGAACGTCATACGGAGCCTTCAAGATGCGTCAGTCGATATTGCGGAGTACGCCAGGAAGCGGGACCTGCTGTACAACGGCCTGGTGGAGATGGGGTACTCTGTAGTCAAGCCTCAGGGCGCTTTCTACATCTTCCCCAAGTCGCCGATCGAGGACGACACGGAGTTCGTGAGGAAGCTGCAGGAGCACCGGGTTCTCGTTGTGCCCGGCAAGGGATTCGGCGCACCGGGCTACTTCAGGGTCTGCTATTGTCTGGAGGACTGGGTTCTCGAAGGTTCACTGCCCGGTTTCAGGGCAATCGCGAAGGAATACGGTCTCTGCTAGACGATACGCTGGCAGCTACCCTTCTGCCCGTCTCTTCAACACCTCGTCAGCCCGCTCCAGATCATCGGTCTTGAGAACGGCAACCGCTCTGTCGGTCTTGGGTTCGATGTAGGCGTAGAAGTATTTGAGATTGACCCCGGCATCGGCCAGCGGCTTGGCGACCGAATCGAGCAGCCCGCCGGGGACGTCGGGGATCTCAGCGCTCACAATCCAGTCGGTGCGGCACGTGAAACCCGCCTTGCGCAGGGCCTCGTGGCCCGCCTCAGGGTCGGACAGAATCATGCGTACGATGCCGAACTCAGCTGTCTCGCTGATCGACAGGGCGCGAATGCTTATCTCTTTCTGTTTCAGGGCCTCGAGGATGGCCACAAGCCGACCGGCCTGGTTCTCCACGAAGACGGAAAGCTGCTCCACTCTCATGGTTTGTACCTCCTTCAGCCCTGTTCTCTTCGAGACGTGCTAGAGTTCGCTTCGATCGACCACCCGCTTGGCCTTGCCCTCGGTCCTCGCTATCGTCCTTGGCTCCACCAGCTTGATCTTGGCGGAGATGCCGAGGACGCTGTCCATCTCCGACCTGAGCTTCCTCTCCAGGCCCTCCATCTTACCCAGCTCGTCTGAGAAGACGTCCTCGGATACCTCGACCCACACCTCCAACTCGTCCGACTTGAACTGGTGTTGCCTGTCCACAACGATCAGATAGTGCGGCTCCACCCCCTCGACCTCAAGAAGCACGCTCTCTATCTGCGACGGGAAGACGTTCACGCCCCTGACGATAAGCATGTCGTCGCTGCGTCCGGTGATCCTGGACATTCGGACGAATGTGCGGCCGCATTCGCATGCCTCCGGGTTGAGGCTGCAGATGTCCCTGGTCCGGAACCTGATGACGGGCTGTGCCTCCTTGGTCAGTGTGGTAATCACAAGCTCGCCCTCGGAGCCGTAGGGAAGCTGTTCGCCCGTAGCCGGGTCGATTATCTCTACCAGGAAGTGGTCTTCCTGGATGTGCATACCGCACTCGTACGGGCACTCGGTCGAGACACCGGGTCCGATAACCTCGGTCAGGCCATAGATGTTGATCGCCTTGATACCGACCCTCGTCTCTATGTCCTTCCTCATCTGCTCGGACCACGGCTCCGCGCCGCAGACGCCGAGCCGCAACTGCGTCTCGCGCAGGTCGACGCCGACGTCGAGCGCGGCCTCTGCCACGATCAGGGCATAAGAGGGTGTACAGGTTATGACTGTGGTCCCGAGGTCCTGCAGAAGGAGTATCTGTCTCTTGGTGTTGCCGCCGCCCGTCGGGATGACCGAGCAACCGACCCTCTCCGCGCCATAGTGGAACCCCAGGCCGCCGGTGAAAAGACCGTACCCGTAGGCGTTCTGCAGCACGTCCTCTTTGGTCACGCCGGCGGTGACGAGGACACGCGCCATGATCTCGGCCCAGGTGTCTATGTCGCCCTTCGTATACGGCGCGATGATGGGCTTGCCGGTCGTGCCGCTGGATGAGTGGATTCTGACGACCTCTGCCTGCGGAACCGCCATCAGGCCAAATGGGTAGTTGTCCCTGAAGTCCACCTTGGCGGTGAAGGGGAGCTTGGCCAGGTCGGAAAGCGACTGTATGTCACCGGGGGCAACCCCTTTCTCCTTGAACGCCTGACGGTAGAAGGGGACCCTTTCGTAAACATACGCCGCCTTCTCCTGTAGACGCTGCAGCTGGAGCTTCTCCAGTTCCTCACGAGACATCTTCTCGTGTTCAGGATCGCGGATCATACCGGCTCCCCCTTCACTGCATCATTGCCTTTGCTTCGTCTCTCGCTTTCAGAAAGGCCTGCACGCTGGACTCCACGAACTTGGCAGGCAGCCTCTCTCGCATGGTGTCGGTCCACGCCTCCGCACTCAGCTCCAGGAAAGCGGACAGGAAGCCGAGCATCGCCATGTTGACGGCTCTGGGATTGCCCACCTCCTGCGCGATTCGGGTGGCCGGGATCAGGTAGATATTGTCGGTGTATTGCCCCAACAGGTCTTTGATCTCGTCCCACGATGGGTACGACGCCGCGCCGCCAATGGCTGAGATAGGGATCACTACCACGTCGGCAACTATGGCTACCCCTCCGGGCCGCAGGTAGGGTGCCCACCGGGCTGCCTCGAGCTCCTCGAATCCCAACAGGTAATCGACCTCGCCCCTCTTGATCATGGGCGAGAAGACGTGTTCTCCCCAGCGAACGTGGCTCACCACGCTGCCGCCCCTCTGCGCCATCCCCAGGGAGTCCGTCTTCTTGACGTCGAACCCGTTGTTCACGCCGATCTCAGCCATGCCGTCGCTGGCAAGTATCACCCCGTGTCCTCCAACTCCCACCATCAGCACATTGACGTCTTTCATCATTCGCTCTCCCTGATGGCTTCCTGAGGGCACACCTGGGCGCAGACTCCGCAGGCAACACATACGCTGCCGTCGATCCGAACCTTATCGTCTTCTGTCTTGATGATGGCGGGACAGCCGAGGTCCAGGCATACCAGACAGCCCCCGCACTCGTCGGGGTCGACGAAGAGGGACTTCTTCCGGTCCTTGACGCGCAGGGAGCATGGGCCGCGCGCTATGATGACGGACGGCTCGTCGCTCGCGACGCAGCGCTTGATCGTGGATTCGAGCGCCTTGACGTCGAAGGCGTCCACCACATTGACGTCCTCGACTCCGATGCCCTTGCACAGGGTCTCCAGCTTCACCTGTCGCGCCGGCTTGCCCGTGGCGGCGATCCCTGTTCCAGGGTGGCCCTGCTGTCCGGTCATCGCGGTCGTCCCGTTGTCCAGGATGATGACCGTGGAGTTCCCCTCGTTGTAGACGATGTCCACGAGACCCGTGATGCCGGAGTGCATGAAGGTGGAGTCGCCGAGCACTGCAACAACCTTGTTGGTGATTCCTGCTTTCTCCATCCCGAGCGCCTGGCCGATGCTGGCCCCCATGCAGGCGCAGGTGTCGAGGGCGGCGAGGGGTGGATAAACCCCCAGCGTGTAGCAGCCGATGTCGCTGGTGACGACTATCTCGTCCTTCTTGAGTGGCCTCTCTTTGGCGTCAGGGGCCTTGAAACCGATCTGTCTCAAGACGTACTCGGTGGCGACGTGCGGGCAACCGGCGCATAGCTGCGGTCGCCTCGCCGGAAGCGCGGGTGGGGGCTTGGTCTCAGCTGCGGGCTTCGCCGGCGCGGGCAGCAGGCCGGCTTTCACGGCTGCCTGTTCCACGATCTCAGGGTTTAGCTCGCCGATGATAGGGATGAAGTCCTTGCCCCGGACCGGAATGCCGAGCTGGCGGACCGCGTCCTCCAGGTACGGGTCCAGCTCCTCGATTACGATTACCTGCTCTACCTGTTCGGCGAAGCGCCGAATGAGGTTCACCGGCAGCGGGTACAAGGTGACCAGCTTGAGATGGGAGGCATCCTTGAAGACCTCCCGCGCATACTGGTAGGCTACCCCACTGGATATCACGCCGAGCTTCTTGTTCCCAGGTATGATCTCGTTCATCGGGAAGCTCTCGACGTAGTCGCACAGCTTGGCTATGCGGTCCTCCATGGCCGTACGCCTGGGTCTCGCGTTCGAAGGGACCATAACCCACTTGGTGGGAGAGCGCAGGAACCCGGGCTGCCGCAGCTCTGGGGGCCTTTCCTTGTCGACCTCCACAACCGTCTTACAGTGCGAGATACGGGTCGTGCCCCGGAGGAGGACAGGGGTGTCATATTCCTCGCTGATCTTGAAAGCCCAGTCCATCAGCTGGTACGCTTCGTTGCTGTCCGTAGGCTCCAGCATCGGGACCTTGGCGAACCTGGCAACGTGACGGTTGTCCTGTTCCCCCTGGGAGCTGTGCTCGCCAGGGTCGTCGCACGATACCACCACCAGCCCGCCGTTGATGCCGGTTGTTGAGGCCGCAAAGAATGGGTCGGCGGCTACATTGAGACCAACGTGCTTCATCGATGCCATGGCCCTCACCCCGCCCATCGCCGCCCCCAGCGCCACCTCCAGCGCCACCTTCTCGTTGACCGACCACTGGGCGTGCACGCCGTCCATACGGGCCATGTTCTCGAGTATCTCGGTGCTGGGTGTGCCCGGATAGGCCGTGGCCACCGCCACGCCCGCGTGATAGGCCCCGAGTGCTATCGCTTCGTTGCCTGACAGAAGCTGCTTCATGACTGCCTAAGCCTCCGGGGCCATTTTAGCACGCTTATGGTAACTCACGCCACACTCTTGCCCAGATACGCCTGCCTCACCCTGTCGTCGCCGAGGAGTTCCTTGGCTGTACCTTCGATCGTGATGCGGCCTCGTTCCATGACGTAGCCCCGGTCGGCGATCTTGAGGGCGGCCGTGGCGTCCTGCTCGACGAGCAGAATAGTCAGCCCTTCCTGTCTCAGGCGTACAAGGAGCCTCAGGATCTCGCGCACCAGGTTTGGCGCAAGCCCGAGGGACGGCTCGTCCAGCAACAGCATTTTGGGTGACGACATGAGGGCGCGGGCAATGGCCAGCATCTGCTGCTCGCCACCGCTGAGGCTTCCTGCGTGCTGTTTCTGTCGCTCCCGCAGTATGGGAAACAGGCGGAATACCGTCTCCAGGTTTTTCTGCACCGTGGGGCGACGCATGAACCAGCCCACGTACCCCAGGGTGCCGAAGCGGGTCTTGGCGCACTCGGTGTAGCTCCCCAGCGTCAGGTTGTCCTTGACCGACATTCCCCCGAAGATACCCCGCCCCTCGGGGACGTAGCCGAGGCCCAGCCTCACACTCTTATGGCTCGGCATGCCTGTGATCCTCTTGTCGTCGAGCCATATATCACCGCCCCTCAAGGACACCACGCCGGTGATCGCATTGAGGAGGGTGCTCTTGCCGGACCCGTTGGTGCCGATGAGAGTCACGATCTCGCCGTCATTCACGACCAGCGAGGCTTCCCGGAGCGCGGTAACACGCCCATATGCTACCGATGCGTTGTCGACCTTCAGCATCAGTCGGTCTCCTCGCCCAGGTAAGCGGCGATTACCTTCTGGTCCTTCTGCACCTGGGCAGCCGTGCCCTCCGCTATCTTGCTGCCGCTGTCGAGCACAATCACCCACTCAGCCAGGCCCATCACCAGCGGCATGTCGTGCTCAACCAGCAGCACCGTTATGCTCATCTCCTGAATGCGCTTGATCAGGTCGCTCAGCTCGCGCTTCTCCAGCGTGTTGAGCCCGGCTCCGGGCTCATCCAGCAGCAGTAACTGTGGCTCTGTGGCCAGGGCGCGGGCGATGGCAAGGAGCTTCTGCTGACCCAGCGGCAGGCTGAGCGCGTTGTGTCTGGCATACTGGCCCAACCCCACTATATTGAGGTACTTCATGGCCCTGAGCTTTATATCTTCCTCCTCGCGCCACGACTTGGGCAGCCGAAGAGCAGCTTCAAGGAACCCATAGCTGCTTCTGGGGTGCTGTCCGGTCATGACGTTCTCCATGGCCGTCATGTTGCCAAAGAGCTGCACGTTCTGAAACGTGCGCACAATGCCCATCTTGGCCCGCTTGTGAGGGGGCGACTTCCTGAGAGGCTTGCCCCTGAAGTGGATCTCGCCCTCAGTAACAGCATAGACCCCTGTGACGAGGTTGAAGAGGGTCGTCTTTCCGGCGCCGTTGGGGCCGATGATTGCCGTGATGCGCCCTGGCTCGATGGCCATGTCGACCTTGTTCACGGCAACGAGTCCGCCGAAGGCCTTGCTGACTCCCCTTGTCTCGAGGATGGGCTCGCTCACGTCTCGACCTTTCCCTGGCGCAATCTCGTGCGCAGGTTCTCGAACACACCTTTGAGCCAGACGAACAATCCGTCTGGCATCAAGATCATTACCAACATCAGGACGAGTCCGTAGATCACCACATCCCATTCCCCGAATCTGAGCAGGATCTCATCGCTCAGCAATCGCGTGGTGCCCGCTCCGAAGATCGCACCCCAGACGCTGGCAAGTCCCCCGATCACCGCCATTACCACCAGTTTGACTGACGCGATGAAGTCGAATGATTGCGGGCTCACGAAGCGCAGGTGGTGGACAAAGAGGCTGCCCGCGAGAGATGCATAGATCGCGCTCAATACGAAGATCTTGACTTTGAATTGGCTGACGTTGATCCCCAGGGATTCGGCTGCCGCCTCGCTGCCGTGGATCGCCCTCAATGCCCTACCAGTGCGGGAGTTCACGATATTCTGCGATATCACGAGTATCACCAGGCAGAAACCCCAGACCAGGAAATACCTCCTGAAAGGCGTATCAAAACCGAAGCTACCGATCGACAGGATGTCTATGTCACCCGTGCCGCTGGGACCGCCGGGGCCCAACTGCCTGAACAGCACGTACAGAATCAAGCCGAGACCGAGAGTGGCCATGGCTAGGTAGTTGCCCTTGAGTCTGAATATAGGGTAGCCGATGAGGAAGGCGAACGCGCCGGTGCCTGCCGCTGCGAGCAACATCGCCAGCCAGGGATTGAAGCCGCAGGTCTTGGTAAGCGCCGCACTTATGTATGCGCCTGTTCCATAGAAGGCGGCTTGTCCCAGAGATACCTGGCCTGTGTAACCCATGAGCAGACAAAGTCCCACCGTGACCATTGTGCTCAGTCCGATGAAGATCATGAGTGTTGTGTACTGTGGAAGGAACCAATCGAAGGGCAGGCAGACCAGAAGGGTGAGTAGGACTGCAGTCGCGCCGTGCTGCCACTTGGGCCTGAACCTCTTCAGCATCTATCCAGTCCTCTCCTCCTCTGCGAGCCTGCCCGAGCGATATAGCAGAATCAGTAACAGGACTATCAGTGCGATGACGTCTTTGTATGCTGAGCTGAATGGGCCCCAGTTGGCCGCGACGGCCAAAGATTCGACGATCCCGAGCATGAAGCCCCCGATTACTGCGGCCAGCTGGCTCTTGAAACCCCCAATCGAAGCTGCCACGAAGCCCTTCAAGCCCAGCATGAGTCCGGCATTGTAGGCGGTGAATGTCAGAGGGGCCATGACGGCACCGCCTATACCTCCCAGGGCGGCGGCAAGGACGAAACTCAGCAATGCCATTGCTTTGGCATTGATCCCGACCAGGCCTGCTGCTACCGGGTTGATGGCGCAGGCCTTGAGAGCCTTGCCAGTCATGGTGTACGAGAAGAACAAATGTAGAAAGATGGTCACGAGGATGGTGGTTCCTATTACCCAGATAGCTTGTGGGTGTATGAATGCACCCAGGAACTCGATCGACGTTCTGCCGGTGAAAAACCCTGGCCGTACGAAGTCGACTCCCCAGGCCTCACCGACGATGCCCCTGATGAATATTGCTGCTCCTATGGTGATGATGATCAGACTGACAACGGATGCACGGCGAGCCGTGCGGATAGCCAGGAGATACATGAGGGCACCGACGGCTGATGCTATGACAATCGAGAGGACAACTGCTGCGGGGAGAGGCATGCCTGCCGCACTTGCGAGGATGAAAGAGAGCATTCCGCCCAGCATCACGAACTCGCCTTGGGCGAAGTTTATTATGCGGGTTACCGCATAGATTATCGTGAATCCCAGGCCTATGATCGCGTAGATACTACCCTGGGTGAGTCCCGATATCAGGTATTGAAGGAATTGATCCGCCGACATGTGACAGGCCTCGCCGGGCACACAACGAGAAAAGAAGGGGGAAAGGTCTCCCTTCCCCCCTTCGGCAAATCAAACTGGATTGTCCCCAGACCTGGCTCTACTCTGCCAGAGCCCACTCCCCGTCGACGACCTCGATCATTGCGAGGGAGCCTGGTGCCATGCCAAGATGATCTGTGGCAGACATGGCGAAGACGCCGCCCGTGCCCGCGAACTCCGCAGTCTCCAGACTATCCCTTACGGCGGCCCTGGCCTCAGCGAGGCTCATGCCGTCCTCGACGTCCTCGAGGGCTATCGTGACAAGGCTGAGAGCGTCAAACGCGTGGCCTCCGAAGGTGTTGATGGTACCCTCACCATGTATGGCCTCATAGGCAGCCGTGTACTGCGTGAGGATGCTCTTCTGAGGGTCGGTGTCCGGGACAATGTCGAGTATGAGGAGCTTGCCTGCAGGGAACTTCACACCGTTGGCAGCCACCCCTGCCTGAGTGATGAAGTTGGGATTGGCAACTCCGTGGCTGCAGAACAGGGGGATCTCCATCTGCAGGGTCATCATGTTGTCGGCTACCACGGCGGACTCCTTGTCCGTGCTCCAGCAGACGACAGCCTCGGCATCCGTGCCCTTGATGCTAGTGAGTTGGGCGGTCATGTCGACATCTTCGGGGTTGAAGAGTTGATTGGCGACAATAGTGATCCCGTAGTCCGCTGCATCCGACTCGAGGTAAGTCTTTCCCGCTTCGCCGAACGCATTGGTATTCGTTATTATTGCGACTTTGGTGATGCCCTTCTCCTGCATGTAGGCATAGATCTCGTTGACGGCCTCGACTTCCGTCTGCGGGGTCTTGAACACCCAATATCTGTCCTCGACCGGGCTGACAATGGACAGAGCCGCGGCGCAGGAAACCAGCGGGATCTCTGCGGTTGTGACGGTGTCTATGATGGCCATGCTCTCACCGCTGGTGGTTGGGCCAATGATTGCCAGTACCTCGTCTTGCTCTATCAGCCTGGTCGCCATGGTGACGCACTGTGTCTCATCCGTAGCCGTGTCGTACACAATGACTTCGAGCGGATGGCCATTAACGCCGCCGAGGGCATTGATCTGCTCTTCCATCATCTCGACCGTCTTCTTCTCCGGGTCCCCCAGGTTAGACGCTCCCCCTGTGACGGCAAACACAGCGCCCACCTTGTAGGCTTCCTTCGGCGCCTCCGTTGGCTCGGCGGTCGCGGTTGGCGCTTCAGTGGGGGTAGGGGTCTCCTCCTCCTCCCCGTCGCAGGCTATCCCGCCCGTGGCGAGCAGGGCTGCGATGAGGGTGATGATTCCCAGCCATTTGAAGTAGTTCCGCATTCGCACTTCCTCCTTTATTCTAGCCTGAGCAAACTGTCGCAAACTATAACAAACTATACAAACGTTTGCAAGTACAGTTCAGCAGCTTTGGGCCATGGTGACAAGCAGGTATTATAACCGATGCATGCGAGTGCTGCAACAAGCGCTGGCCCGGCGATGTACGCCAATGATGGTGATATATTGTGTCGGTGTATGATATGACTGTTCCAGGGTACGCGTGCTATTGACACGTGCGCTCGCATTACATAGCATGGGTGCCATCAGGACAGATGCAACAGCGTGGCCGGGTCGCGCGGCAGTGGCAGCGGGGTGAGAGAGATGAGTAGCAGACTGGAAGCGTTGATCAATGAGAAGAGGACGCTCGAGACGAAGCTGGTTCAGGTGCAGTCGATGATGCTGTTCATTGATTCGATGATGGCGGAAGAGATGCTGAGGGTGGCAAACGAAAGAGGGAAGGCCAACTAGCCTTCCCTCTCGCAGTCGCGATACCTCGCGAATCCTTCTTATTTACCCCACGGTCGCATCGGACGCTCGGTTATCTGGCGTCCCAGCAAGTAGAAGAGCAGCCCGCATACCCAGATGCCGATCGACGTTAGCGGAGCCCACGGCATCAGCGCCTGGTACGGTAGAAGCTCTCCGGATCCGCCACTGCTGGAGGGCATCAGGGCGACCACGCCCAGGATGAAGCACGCCAGAATGGGGAGCAGCCAAAGCCGTCTTACTCTTGGCACGTCGGGACCTCCGTATCCTCAGCCATTGGAGTCGGAGCGTAATCGTCTTCCATTGGGCCGTACTTGGTGCCTCCGACGCTGAGCTGGGCAACTTCGGTGCCGACGCCGGCCATCGACCTCTTCAGCTTGACGCCGAGCCTGGGGATCTCATCATAGCCTGAGAGCATAACCACGCCGGCTATCGAGTCCCAACCACGGATCGGGCAGTCACCGCCCCTGACCTCGGGAGTCGCTATCGCGTTCTCCAGCCAGTTCTTGGCGTGAGAGAAGCCTTCCATGTTCAGCTCGCTTGGCGGACCGGCAACTATCATGAGGGCCTTCCTGGCCTTGTGGATGTCGCACTCGCCGGTGAGTCGGAGAGTGGCAGCGTTCCTGACCGCCGTATACACCCTCATCGCCGGGTCGAGCTGGTCTATCGAGTGGCGCTTCTTGAAGAATTTGAGCTTGTCGCCGGCATTTGTTGCCTTCATCTCTGAGTAGCCCACATAGGCGAATCCCGTCCAACTAGCCATGATATCGGAGGCATCGATAACCTTGATTCCGACGGCCCTCTTCTCTGTCTCTCCTGCGCCGAAGAGCAGGGGCAGCGGCTTGACCAACTCGTAGTTCATCATGCCGTAGCTGACCTCTAGGGGAAGACCTTCCTTCTTCCAGAGGTCGTTGTCGAAGAGGAGAATGCCATCGACCATACCATCCAGCTCCTGGAGGGCCTCGATTGTGTTCATTGCCATCAGTTGCCCTTCATCCTCGCTGGGCAGAACGCAGAGGGCGAACACAGGCTCCTCGTACACTTGCTTCAGTTTGGAGCACACTACCGTGACGCCCCCGGAGCCGGTCCCTCCACCGAGGCCCGCAATCACCAGGAAGGCGTCCACGTGGTGAACGACCTTCTCGGTCACGGCGTGCATGATGGAGTGGAGCGACTGCTTCGTGACTTGGGCACCGATATGTCGCCTCAGTCCGACCCCGTGGCCCTTCATGACCGTCTGGCCCATCAGAATCCGATCCTTCTTCTGGATCGTCTGTAGCCCGAGCAGGTCTGCCTGCGCCGAATTGGCCGCGACGGCGAACGGGACTATGCCCTGGTGCCGTCCCCACAGGCTGTGGTAGGCCAGAATGTCTGCGAGTCTGCCTCCGCACTGTCCTATGCCGATCACTCCAACCCTCATTATCTTACCTCCGATTCACTTTTCGACCCTTTGCTGTTCACCGAAGTGCTTTTCGCTCCCCGGCCCGACAGTGCCTATATTGCTCGCGTCCACGAGCGCTGACAATCCCACGTAGGTACTGGATCAACCAGTACTTTGGTACTGAGTTTCGGTGAACTATGGTGAAGTTAGGTGAATTACTGGTAACTGCCCAACATCGTTCGCTCTGCTACGCATGAGTACGCGGAGCACCGGATAGCCACACACTGCCACCGGCAAGCGCGTGCTGTGATATAATCTCGCCCGAGAAGGCCAACGGCCTATCAGCTGTGTTCATCTCAGGACGTCAGGGATTGCCAAGGGCCATGCCGTCACAAGCACCAAGCCTGATAGAAGAGGAGACTCTGTGGTCATCCGGGGTTCGGGCCGTTGCCGGCGTTGACGAGGCTGGGCGCGGGCCCCTGGCAGGGCCGGTGGTGGCGGCGGCGGTCGTCTTGCCGGTCGAGAAACGTCTCGAGTGGTTCCGGATGGTCAGGGACAGCAAAGTGCTTACGGCACAGCGCCGGGAGAGGCTGTTCGAATGCATATGCGCAGACAGCTCGAGCTGGGGAGTCGGCGTGGTTGATGCCGAGGCCATCGACAGTATGGGCATCGCTGGTGCTACGAGGCTTGCCATGCGCTGGGCGGTGGAGAAGCTGGACGTCCGCCCGGACTTCCTGCTGATCGACCACGTTCGCCTGCCCGGGCTCCCCCTGCGTCAGAAGAGCATTACCAGGGGGGATAGCCTCTGTCTGTCGATCGCAGCGGCCTCTGTTCTGGCAAAGGTCGCTCGTGACAGGCTGATGACCGAGCTGGAAGAGCGTTATCCCGGCTACGGTCTGGCGCGTAACAAGGGCTATGGCACTCGGGACCATCTGGACGGACTGCGCCGGTTGGGGCCGAGTCCCGTACACCGGAGAACGTTCTCCCCGGTGCGCGAGCAGGTCGAGCGGCGGCTGATACCCTAGGCGGGCCTGGGGCTGCGGTGTGCACTAGTCTCATGAGGGGGACAGCTGCGAAGGCTTCGATAGGTAGCTATCTCAGGCTGGCGAGGATCAGCGCGTGGCCCGCATTCTCGCTGACCTTTATCATCCCCTTCGGGGTCGGTGCATATGCCGGTACCGCTTGGGGGAAGGCCCTGGTGGGCATCGCGGCTCTGTTCCTCGTCGGGGCGTTCTCATTCGCCCTCAACTTCTACGCAGACCGGGATACCGACAGGTATCACGACGGCGTCCAGAAGGACTTCGATATCAGAAGACAGCCTATGCTGACGGGGGAGATCAGCGAGAGGCAAGCGCAGGTCTTCTGCATACTTACGCTGGGCGCGTCGATTGCACTCGGGTTCGTGGTCGGCACCACGTTCGGTGTGATGGTTCTCCTGGCGAGCCTGGCCGGGGGGATTCTGTACTCTTACCCCAGGATAAGGCTCAAGGCGAGGCCTTTCGGGGACATACTCTGTATCTCGTCCCTCGGGATGCTGGTCCCTTCCTCGGGGTACTTACTGGCGACGGGCCAGCTGCCTTCGATTCTGATGATGGCCTTCTGGTTTACGGTGACCGGAACGGGCTATGTCGCAACTGTGATGAGTGACTATGAGTTCGACGTGAAGGCGAAGCTCAGGACATCTGCGGCGTTCTTAGGTCGGGGCCGCACGCTGTGGGTGATGGTGGGCTTTCTAGTCGTTAGCGTCGTTCTGGGGGTCTTAGTATACCTGGGGCCCTACCCGTCGGGCACCAGGTATTTCGCGCTGTTTGCCCTCGCTGTTCTGATGTTGCTCACGCTGTCCGTGTGGCGCTCGCTCAGGCGAGACCCGGACAAGGTGCGTGTGCCCCTGTTCTCGAGGAGTGGCGGGTGGATCTACGTGGCACCCGGTATCATCTCGCTGCTCTTCCTGGCTTACGCTTTCGTCAAGATAGTAAGCCCGGATTTCTTGCCCACTGATCCCTTCTGGGTACTCGGGGTACCCGACTATCTGTGACCGGGTGGCGAACGTGGAAACGGTGGCTGGAGCGGGGCGTCAAATGCTGAAGATGTTGCAGTCCCGGCAAACGTCGCACTCGGTCCCGCGGCCCTCTTCGTGGAGCCGGACGTAGCGCTGGCGGCCCTCGGAGTTCCAGACCTCGGAGACCGTCTGGTGGTTGAGGTCGCCGAACACCTTTCGGCCCAATGGGTCCATGCAACAGAGGTTCACGCGCCCGTCCCAGAGCACGGTCATGTGACTCGTGGCGTGGATGCAGCGCGTGAAGTTGTGCCCGTCGAGCGGCGTGGTGAGGCCGGCGAAGTTGAGATGCTGGAACACGTAGGGTTCTCTGTAGCAGGAGGCGGACGTCGATTCTCCCCAAGTGCGATTGAATGCTTGCTCCTCTTCCGGAGTCAATGAGGGATGCTGGACGAGTGACACAGTGTGTTTGATGGCGTGTGCGTCGACACACTCTATCATCCGTGCGACATGCTCGTAATCGTCCAGACCCGTCAACCGCTTCCTGGTCTCCACGCAAGCCCCGTTGGCGGAGATGTTCAGCTTGAAGTTGGGCACCTCCGCGAGGCTTTCTATGAGTCGCTCCGTCAGCCGGCTGCCGTTTGTGTAAAGATGGATCTCGGTATCGGGCAGGGCTGCACGTGCCTCCTTGATCCTGTCTACTATCTGCGGGTCTAGGAAGGGCTCCCCGGTCAGCATGGGGATGAAGGCTTTTGGAGGTGGGTCCAGCGCTGCGGCTTCTCGTATGATCTTGGCATACAGCTCCTGGGACATAGTGCCGTGCACTTCAATCTGATCGTAGGCGCAGAATATGCAGCGAGCGTTGCAGTAGTTCGTGGTCTCGACTTGCAGTATCTCGATCATGTCGCTGTTCAGTCCCCGTCAGACGAGAGCTTCTTCCTCAGCAGCAGGACGTGCCGGTCCCTGATCTCCTCCACTTCGCTGATCTCGTTCCGGTGAGTATCGACCAGTGAGTCGATGACCTGCGTGACCTCCGGGAGATCGAAGTTGTAGTCATGAAAGCCCATCGCTCCGCCTGGCACCAGCCTGTCCCATATGAGATGGAAGTCGTTCCTGACGTAGTCGGGGTGGTGATTGCCATCGACGAAGCCGAAGACGAAGCGCCGGTCATATGGGAACTCGACCTCTTTGGAGTCCATCATGAGGGTTACGATGTTGTCCAGGCCAAGGGTGTTCTGGCGATAGACGTCGTTCTGCGAACGCCCGTTGAGGAACGCCTCGTAGATATCCGCCATCCTGGTACCGCCGGTGTCGCTGGTCTGGTCCCGGGTCGGGTCGAAGACGTCGATGGCGTAGACCATCTTCCCATGCGCTCCGGCGAACTTGGCGAGCTTGGCTGTTCCTCCGCCCATGAAGGCACCGATCTCCACCAGGTCGCCCTCCAGCCTGTGGATACCGTGCCTTTCGATGTACTCTATCAACGCTTCGTAGCCGACGAAATCCATAACAGCTTCTCGGTGAACGGCCGGGCTTCGCATCAGGCCTTCGACAGGGCCGCTATGGCCATTATGAGTGCGGCGGAGGTCCAGGTGGCCCTTTCCGTGTCGGGAGGGCAAGGCTCCTCCTCCGGCAGCTTGACGCCGCGACAGAACCCGCCCTTGTCGTCCGAAAGGCGCAAGGTCCAGCTGAGGAGCTGATTCCCCCGCTCGTGCTCCCCGATCAGCGCCAGGGCGATGATGAGCTCGCTGGTCTCGGCCACGGCGGTGACATCATCGTCTGCGGCAACCCTGCAGCCCCAGCCGTCGATTACGAAATCGTCCCACTCCCTGTCGATGCGCTCCCTGGCCTCGTGCCCATCTACGACGCCGGTAAGGACGGGGTAGAACCAGTTCATCGCGTAGCGTCGCTTGTTCTCGTCGAGCCGGTCGAACAGCTCCGGCTTGTGGAGAATCGCGTGCAAGAGCGAGTCGCTCGCCTTCTCCCAGGCAGGCTTCTCATGCCCCAGCGTTCTCGCGACTTCGATCCCATTCCCGATGCTCTTCCACATGCAGCAGTTGGACGTGAGTATTGCGCTGGGCCACACCTCCCCCTTCGGCCCCGCCGCCCATGGCACCTCGCCGCTTCCCTGCTGCAGCCCGAGAACGAAATCCAATCCCTTCTCGATCGTTGGCCACATATGTTCCAGGAACGGCAGGTCCCCGGTGGCCTGGTAGTTGAGCCACATCCCCGTGGCTATGTAGGAGGAGAAATTGGTGTCTCTGGCCAAGGCCTGGGGCTTGTCGCCGAGGTAGCTGGAGTACCAGCTTCCGTCCGGGTTCTGGGCAGCGCGCGACCACTCGTAAGCGCGCGCCGCTTCCTCGTGCCTGCCAGCCAGATTCAGGGCTATTGCCGCCTCGATATGGTCCCAGGGGTCGGTGATCGCGCCACAGTACCAGGGGATGGCCCCGGAGGGCGACTGAGTCCTGGCTATGAAGTCTGCCTGTTGCGCTACGAGGGGTCTGAGATCGCGGTTGGTGTCAAGCTGTGTGAGTTCCATTGGCGTATGGTGCCGGGTTGGTCGGCTGAGGGAGGAGCCGGTGGATAGCGTAGCAGAGGCGGACTGCGTTGTCAACGTGAGAGGGTGTGAATGGAGGGCCTGGGGGCCGCTGCCGGCCTGCGCAGGCCGGCAGCGGCTAGCAGGGCATCAGAGCGACCTACAAGAACTGGACTACGAGCTTGCCGAAGACAGGAGACACGAGGCGGCGCATGAAGGGAAGGAACAGAACGCCGTAGCGGCCTGTCAGGCCCCTTGCGTAGTCGCTGAGATAGTCACCGAAGGTCTTCCTCTGGAATCTGAGGAGGCGCTGGGACTTGTCAGTGTCATACCAGTCGAGGTAGTACGGCTCCCTGGTGAACTTGTGGTCCGGCGGGAGTGGCAGGCCCATGACGCCGAGCATGGCCCCTACCATCTGGCGATAGGTCATTCGCTGGTCGGGCCCACCGCTGACCACCAGGGTCTGTCCCTTTAGCCGGTCGAAATCGCCCACGGCATTGACTACCGCTTGGGCCAGATCGTCGGGGTGACAGAACTCGATGCGGTTGTTCAAAGGTACCGAGAATACGCGCTTCAAGTCGCTCAGGTTGAAGGTGAAGTACATTATGGCCGTCAGGCGAAGGATAAGGTGGTCGATCCCGGCCTGCTTGATAACCATCTCTGCTTCCAGCTTGGTCTGCCCATATGCGCCCTTCGGGTTCGGCGGGTATCTGTCTGGCGATATAGGTTCCGTGGCATCGGGGGTCGGGCCGAAGACTGCCACCGAGGACGTGAATACGAGGGGGATTCGCCTCCCTGTTTCTGCGATTGACTCCGCGAGGGTCTGCGTCCCTTCTACGTTTACCTTGTGGGCCAGTTCCGGCCTCTCGTAGGCCACGGGCGGCAGAATACCTGCCATGTGGACCACCGCATCCACGCCGTCGAGGGCCTCCCTGACAGCATCGTGATTCGTGATGTCGCCCCAGCGTATCTCTACCTCTTCACCGAGGTGCTGTACACTCTTTCGGCTGCGGGCACTATCGAGATCGAAGACGCGAACGACGTAGCCGCCTTCGACGAGGGCCTTACACACAGTCGTGCCCAACCTGCCCGCTCCTCCGGTCACCAGCACGCGCATCACCTGTCCCCTCCGATATGTGCATTCGATCTTGTCAATGGCACCTCCATGACTGGCGAAGTCAGGCCGTCTCGGACTCGGTCCTGGTGGCGTCGCCTGCCTTCACCAGGGCGTCGAGGCCTTGCCTCAGCATGTCCAGTTGCTCCACCGGGATAGCATGCAGCAGCTCGCCGGCCCGGTCCCTCGCAAGCTCCCACAGGCCGCTGACCAGCCCGTGTCCGCCCTCGGAAAGGTGACACAGGACTACGCGGCGATCGTCAGGGTCGTCTTCGCGGGCAACGAACCCGCGCTCGACGAGTCGGTCGACAACACCCGTGGCGGTGGCCAGACTCACACCCAGTGAAGATGCGATCTTGCTCATGCGACAGGGCCCGTTCATGAACAGGAGCAGTGCCACCTTCAGCTGCGGCATTGTAAGGTCGAGCTGAAGCCACTCCTTCGGGACCATAGGGATAAGCTCGCGGAACGCTCTTTCGGAGAGCTGAAGCATGCCTTCCACGAGGTCGTCTTTGTCCTTGTCCTCTGACATCTACTATTCCTGGATAGCCGGTGATAAACCTAGTGTCACACAACTATTTTGCATAGCACTAACTGTTTACACTATATCAATCAGTTTTGCGTTTGTCAATAGGTTGCCCCTCGTGGGCTAGGCAGCAGGCGCGCGCATATTCGTAGCCGACTGCCTTGACATCACGCGGTGGTCGACCTATCATAGCGTCGAATCCAGTTGGGTTTGTATGAGTTGCTTGACATCGCTTCTCTTGAGGATGCGCTCGGCGTCACATTCAACGACGAGTCGATCCTCCGCCAGTCCCTCGTCCATCGCTCCTATCTGAACGAGAACCTCGATCCCGGTCTTGTCTCGAATGAGAGGCTCGAGTTCCTCGGCGATGCTGTGCTCGGATTTGTCGTGGCGGACAGGCTGTTCGCCGACTTCCCCAACGCGTCAGAGGGCGAACTGACGAATCTGAGGTCTGTCCTGGTGCGGGGCGAGACGTTGAGCAAGGTCGCCTTACGACTCCATCTGGAGGAGCATCTCCTTCTTGGGAAGGGTGAGGACGACAGTGGTGGCAGGTCCCGTCCCCGGAATCTGAGTTGCGCCCTGGAGGCGGTGATCGGTGCCGTGCTGGTGGACCAGGGGCTGGAAGGTGCCAGGGAGTTCGTCTTGCGAATACTGGGCGATGAACTGGAGTGGATTGCACAGCAGGATGTAAGGTCCGATCACAAGTCGAGGCTGCAGCAGATCGTACAGTCGGAGAGCAAGATAACACCTGTCTATCGGACGGTTGATGAGGAAGGCCCCGCACATGCCAAGACCTTCACTGTCGAGGTAGTGGCCGGCGACTCGGTGCTCGGTCGCGGCATTGGGCGGAGCAAGCGGGCTGCCGAGATGGAAGCAGCGCGCGATGCGCTGGAGAACAGGGACAGGGGTGCATAGCGTATGCTGGGCCTTTTCAAGCGGAGAACTGAGAAAGGCGTCAAGCGCACCCGGGAGGCATGGTGGGGGAGGGTTGTCTCTCTCTTCGATCGTGCCAGCGTCGACGAGGGGCTGTGGGACGAGTTGGAGGAGGTGCTGATCTCAGCCGATGTCGGCGTGGGCACGACCGGGAAGCTGATGGGCCGTGTGAGGGAGCGGGTGGACCGCGAGCATATCAGCGAGCCGGCTCAGGTGCGGGTGGCGCTCGAGCGCGAGATCGCCTCGCTCCTGTCGGTTGGCGAAAGCAGCCCTGTTCTTACGACCGAGGGTCAGCTTGATGTTCTCCTGGTAGTCGGGGTCAACGGGGTCGGCAAGACCACCAGCATTGCCAAGCTGGCGCATATGCTGAAGGGGAGCGGCAGCAGGGTGATTCTGGCGGCGGCGGACACGTTCAGGGCGGCGGCTATCGACCAACTCAAGATTTGGGGCGAGCGGCTTGATGTGCCGGTGGTCGCGCACCAGCCGGGGGGTGACCCGAGTGCCGTCGTTTTCGATGCTCTAGAGGCCGCGCAGAAGAACGCTGATGTCGTGATCGTAGATACTGCGGGGCGCCTGCACACGAAGTACAACCTCATGGAGGAGCTGAAGAAGGTCAAGCGCGTCGCGGCGAGGACGGGTGTCGAGCCCAGGGTGCTTCTGGTGCTGGACGCGACGACGGGCCAGAACGGGCTGAGCCAGGCCCGTCATTTCACGGACGCGGTGTCGGTGGACGGCATCCTGCTGGCCAAGCTTGACAGCTCGGCCAAGGGCGGCATCGTTCTGGCCATATGCGATGAGCTGAACATCCCGATCCTCTATATAGGAACGGGGCAGGAACTCGAAGACCTGGCCCCGTTCTCCCCCGATGAATTCGTGGAAGCCCTCTTCGCCACCCACGCGTAGGGCGTAGGGCGGATGAAGCGGAGCGAAATCCGCCATCTTCGGATTGGCTGATGCGTTGACATTCCTTGACGACCTGCCGCCATCGGGCGTTGGGTGATGCCCACCCACCCGCCCACGGGAGTTGCACTCCCGACCCCTTGCTTCTCCCTCCTCCCCCGGACGCACCGGTGTCATGTGTGCATTGCATGAGTCCTGGGCGATCGGGGGCAGCGGGGGCGAAGCCCCCGAAGAGGTATGTGGGAGGGTGGGTGGGAATGACAACGCTAGTCTTTTCAGAACTGCCCTCTGAGGTTGGGTGGGTGGCCAAGCGAACCCCACCATCCTGCTGCCATCTAGCGTTGGGTGATGCCCACCCGCCCACCCACGGGCGTTGCACTCCCGGACCCTCGCTTCTCCACCCTCCCCGGACGCACTGGGGTTATGTGTGCATTCCATGAGTGCCGGGTGATCGGGGACAGCGGGGGCGAAGCCCCTGAAGAGGTATGTGGGAGGGTGGGTGGGAATGACAACGCTAGATGGCAGCGAGCTCGATGAAACCCTCCGATGGGTCTACTTGAACTGCGGAGCCCCTTTGGTTTAAGCTGTGAGGCGCTGTGTATCTTGCACCTACCGCTGCACGGTTCGGACACCGCCTGCTGCAGAGCGTCTGGGTTCAGGCCGCCTGCATAGCTGTCTTCACTTTCGCCGTCTACCTGGCCACCAGCGAGAATTTCACCACGGTCTACGACCACTACGTCCGCCTGGCGGATGCGTTCCTGAACGGGCGCGTCTACCTCGTGGACGCCCCCGACTGGCTCGAACTGGCCCGTTATGGAGACAAGGCTTTCGTGATCAGCGCCCCCGCCCCGACGCTGTTCGTACTTCCGTGGGTCGCCATCTGGGGCACCGGCGTGAATCAGGCCCTCATCTGCTGGCTGGTGGCCGGCGGCGCTGTCGGCCTGTTCTGGGTGGCCACGGCGCGGCTGAACTGGGACTTGCGCTTCCGCATCGCAATAACGGCGCTGTTCGCCTTCGGCACCAACTTCTGGTGGGCCGCCTCGGCGGGGAGCGTCTGGACCATGGCGCATGTGTCGGCGGTGTTCTTCCTCATGGCGGCCTTCGTTGAGACCACCGGCAAGAACAGGCCCTGGCTCATCGGCATACTCGTGGGCCTGGCCGGCCTCTCCCGTCTGCCCACCTTTCTCACGATTCCGTTCTTCGCCTACACGGTGTCCCGTGGAACTGACGACCGCCGCAGGTTGGTACTCCGTTTGCTGCTCCTGTGTCTCTTCGCGGGCATAATGGGCGGGTTGTACCTCCTGTATACCTATCTCGAATACGGAAGCCTGAATATGGGCTACGAGCACGGACAGTTCGTGCAGGAGCCGTGGTTTTCCGAGGGGCTGTTTGACATCAGCTACATACCACGTCAGATAAACGCGATCCTGTTCTATGTTCCGGTATTCAGCGAGGAGTTCCCGTACTTCAAGCCCTCATTCATGGGGCTTGGCCTCTTCCTGACGACGCCGGCGCTGCTGTACATGTTCAGGGCCCGCATGGATCGGATGAACCTCTACGTGCTCAGCGCGCTCCTGCTCACAGCGATACCGCTGATCACGTATGGCGCGACCGGCTGGCTCCAGTTCGGCTACCGGTTCAGCCTGGATATCGTCCTGTTCATGCTGATCCTGGCCGCTTCCGGGATGCACTATCGCCTTGACCGTCCCAAGATCGCTGCCATAGCGCTGTGCTGTGCGATCAACCTGTGGGGCGTGCTGTCCTTCCACAAGCTGGATTGGATTGCCTAGGGGTACACTGACGATCCTGGTCCGTGCGTTCGGGGGCCCGGCCTGACCGCGCCTGAGCACGGCTTCAACGGGGTTTACCTGGACCATGCAACTGGCTTACGCTGCGATCTGGTGGCTCGTCCTGGTGGCGGTCGGCCTGGCCGTGTTTCCCCTGGTGTCGCGGGTGTGCGGCAGACTGCCCGACAAGGGCTACGCCATCTCGAAGGTCGTGGGCCTGCTCCTCGTCACCTACGTCTCATGGATACTCGCCAGTGCCCGGTTGCTCCAGTTCGGGTCTGTGAGCGTCTATCTCTCCTTCGCCCTCGTGCTGGCCGTCTCGCTGTTCCTGGGCAGAAAGCGCCTCAAGCTGCGATACCTGCCTCTAAAGCCTGTGCTCGCGACGGAGGCTGTGTTCCTGGTAGCCTATGCGCTCTTCCTCGTCTTCCTCTATGAGACCCCGGACATCAACTACGTTCACTCCGAGGATTTCATGGACTTCGCCTTCATGCAGTCCATACTCCGCACTGACTACTTTCCCCCTCCCGACCCGTGGCTGGCTGGCGAGTCCATTCCCTACTACTACGGCGGCCACCTCGCCAGCGCCGTAGTTACGAAGATGTCCCATGTGCCCGCCCCGATCGCCTACAACCTGGCGGTCGCCAGCTTCTTCGCCCTCACCGTCGCGGGTGCCTTCGGCCTGGGCTACGGTCTCACGAAGGGGATGCGATACGGCCTTGTTGCAGTCGTCTTCGTGTGCGCTCTGGGTTTCTTCTCCGGCGCGCTGCAGATGGCGGCGTTCTTCCTGGGGAAAGATGTTGCGGGCTACTGGTCGAGCGGTGCCCCTGATATCATCGAGTGGTTCCGCTCGTATGATTTCGTCTCGTCCAATTGGCTCATCGAGGGCGTGGCCCTGCGCAATCCCGTCTATACGTTCCTGATCGGGGACATGCACGCAACCGACGTGATGGATTTCCCCTTCCAACTGGCTCTTATCACGCTGGTCCTGGCGCTGGTCAAGAGGGCGGGGTCGGAGACCGTGCTGAGACGGTCCGAGTACCTGTCGGGGATTGCGCTGCTGGCGCTTACGCTGGGGTTCTTCGGCATCCTCAATACGTGGAGCTACGTGGTCTACCTTGTCTTCCTTCTGCTGGCCTTCGTGTTGCTCAGGACGAATCTCAGCAAGAAGGCGATGGTGACCGTGGTCGGCCTGAGTCTCGCGCTCTATCTGCCGTATCACCTGGGCAGGGGGGCCGCCGGCGTGCGCGCGCTCGGCCTGGTCGAGACAAGAACGGAGTTAGCCGAGTTCCTGGAGGTGTACCCGCTCTTCATTTTGGCCATCCTGACGCTGCTCTGCGTGCTGGCGCGTCCTGCGCTGGATGGCCGCACGACGCGCATCGTAGCGGTCGTGCTGGGGGCGGCCACGATTTCGGTCGCGCTCCTGATCGACTTCCAACTGCTGATTCTCTGTGTCCCTCTGATTCTGATTTCGCTTGCCCTGATTCTCAGGAGCGCTTTCCCACGCGAGAGGGAGTTCGTGCTGCTCCTTGTGCTCGTCGGGGCACTCATCGTGTTCGGCTGCGAGATCGTTTACATAAACGACGAACTACCTGCACCATTCGAGCGCTTCAACACACTGGCCAAGTTCTACCTTCATACCTGGATCATGTTCGGGGTGGCGTCTGCCTATGCCATCTTTCTGGTTGTCAAGGCCAGCCGGGGCGCGAGACGGGCCATATGGCTGGTTGCGCTGGGGGTTCTGATACTGGGGGCGGCAATCCGGCCCATAGGTCTGGTTGCGAACTACGTCGGAGACGCGCACGACTATGGGGGGATCAACAGGGGAACCCTGGATGGTGTTGCCTACGTCCAGATGATAGATGAGCGCGACTACGACGCTATCCGCTGGATGGAGGAGCATATCGACGGCTCCCATGTCGTGCTGGAGGCGCCCGGGCCGTCCTATGCGTTCAGCTCTCGCATTTCTGCGCTGACCGGCCTGCCGACAGTGATCGGCTGGGCCAGCCCGCACGAGGTGATGTGGCGGGGTGGATGGGAGGAGGTCACCGGAAGGGACCGGGAGGTCGATGCGATCTACGAATCGCCGGATGGTGAGGAGGCTATAGGTCTGCTCATGAAGTATAATGTGGAATACGTGTACGTAGGGGGCCTGGAGCGCGAGAGATACGGCGAAGAAGTCTCGGGCGGGTTCGACGAAACTGCCGGGCGATACAGGCTGGTCTACGAGAATGACGGTGCCAGGCTGTACGAGGTACTGGCGCGATAGCTTTGGCAAAGGAGACGGAGCTACTGGAGACGGAGGCAGCTTCGAGGATCAGGGCGTTTCTGGGGCGGCCGGGTGGACAACTGGCCGTCGCCATTCTCGTTCTCATCGTCTCCCTCGTGGTGCGGCTGCTCCTGTTCCGCTTCGAAGGCTACGCGAACGACACCGCATGCTTCCTCAACTGGTTCGGAACAGCTGCCCAGAACGGCCTTTCCGGCTTCTACGATGGTACCTGGTGTGACTACCCCCCGTTCAACGTCTATATATTCTACATATTCGGCAAGCTCTCCCAGGCCCTGGGGCCGGACTCGGCGGAGTTCATCATCAAGCTGCCGCAGAACCTCTTCGACCTGGCTACCGCCTTCCTCATCTTCAGCTTCCTGCGACGGCATGTCTCCTTCAAGATCGCCCTGGGGGCGATGGTCCTCTATGCGTTCAACCCAGCTATCATCTTCGACCTCGCCGTCTGGGGACAGATGGACTCCATCTACACCTTCTTCATGGTCGCCTCGCTCTACTCCCTGTTCCGGTCCAAGTATGAGATCAGCGGTGCGATGTTCGCCGTTGCCATACTCACCAAGCCACAGACCGTCGTCCTGCTGCCCATCCTGGCCTATGTCATGCTCAGGAACGGCGGGTGGAGACAGGCCGTAAGTAGCAGCGCGGTCTTCGTCGTCCTGTTGTACCTGCTCATTCTCCCCTTCAATTGGGACAGCCCCGTGGCTTTCCTGATCGATCGCTACTCGGGGTACGGCGTGTATCCATACAACAGCGTCAACGCCTACAATTTCTGGGCACTCCTCGGGTTCTGGAAGGCGGACACCGTCTCGCATCTCGGCCTTACTTATCAGCAGTGGGGCGTCCTCGCCTTCGTTCTGTTCCTGGGTTTCGTCATGTGGCAGCTCCACAGGAGATACAGCCCCAGGGCCGCCATATTCGCCGTCTTCCTGCTGATGTTCGGCTTCTTCATGCTCATGACGAGGATGCACGAGCGGTACCTGTTCCCGGTGTTCGCAATCGCGGCACTGCTGCTGGCCGACCGGTCATCGAATCGCTGGATACTGGCTATTCTCCTGGGCTTGACAGGGACATTCTTCGCCAACCTGTACTACGTGCTGTCGATACTCAAGGCCGGCCAGTTCATACAGGACGGTCACTGGTCGATCTACGTGCTGGTCCCGATCAACGCTGTTCTCCTTGTGGCGTCGGTGTGGCAGTTCTGGCGCATGCAGCGGCCCGTCGCTACCACAGCGCTGGCCACAGGGCCCCCCGGCGAGGCGGAGGCACAGCCTCCGCCGAAGTGGAGAGACCGGCGCGAGTGGCCCGTGTACGCCGTCGCGCTGCTGACCGTGCTCTACTTCTCCCTGTCCGTATGGAATCTCGGGGACATCAGGTTCCCCAAGTCGGACTGGACGCCGCAGTATGAGAACCAGGAACTCGTTCTCGACGTGGGCGAGGTCAAGTACGTCGAGAAGGTCTACCTGCTGGTACAGGACAAGAGCGACATCAACGTCGATATAAACTGGGGCGCTCCGGGCGACTGGAAGTCGGCCACGAACCTTACCCAGACCCAGTCGGGCGAGCACAGGAAGTGGAGAGGGCTGGACCTCAGGCACGACACGCAGTATGTCCGGTTGCTGTTCAAGAAGGCCTCCGGCGTCATCGGCGAGGTGGCGCTGTTCACGAGCGGCGAGCAGGTAGGGATCGAGCGCGCGTTCGACGAGAACGGCGAGCCGGTGGCATGGGCGCTGATCGACGAGCAGGACCTGGTCTACACGCCGGATAGCCACATGTCGCGCACCTACTTCGACGAGATCTACTTCACGCGGACCGCCGAGGACAACCTGAACCTGCGCTCCCCCTCCATGTGGGACCACCCGCAGATGGGCCCCAACATCATCGCCGTGGGCATCGCGCTGTTCGGAGAGAACCCGTTCGGCTGGCGCATCATGGGCGTGATCTTCGCCACGCTCATGATCCCGCTCATCTATGACTTCGCGAGACGACTGTTCAAGTCGGACTGGGCTGGTGTGCTGGCCGCCTTCCTTCTCGTATTCGACTTTATGCACTTCGCCATGGCGCGGATCGGCACCGCCGAGACCTACGTTCTGTTCTTCGTCATGGCGATGTTCTACTGCTTCTATCGCTACTACGAGAGGCTTGGGACGGGAGCGAAGTGGCTCTACCTGAGTCTCATCTTCTTCGGGTTCGGCTTCGCGACCAAGTGGGTCGTGATGTGGGGTTTTGTGGGGCTGGTGCTGCTGCTGATCTTCTTGAAGCTGAGGAAGCCGCCCATCTCTGAAGAGGCCGTTCTGGAGGCCGCCGGCGAGGAACAGGAGACGAAGAACTGGCTGGTGCTCCTGCTGGGGGCTTTGGGCGAGCGGCTCAAGGGCATTCGCAGGGCTGAGGTTATCGCGGTTGTCGCGGGTGGTCTCACCGCCGTCGCTGTGTACTTCATGGCCTATATACCCTACTTCCTGGCCGGGCACGGCATCGGCGAGTTCTGGGACATCCAGATCAGGGCCTACCAATTCCATTCCGGCTCGGTGGGTACTCATCCGCACCAGTCTGAATGGTACACGTGGCCCATCATGCTCAGGCCGCTCTGGATGTACGTCGGCTACTTCCCCGATACCAGGGGCTACATATCGTCGATGGGCAATCCGGCGCTGTGGTGGGGTGGCATTGCATTCATGCTTACCACGATCGGAGTTGCGGTGTGGCGCAGATCGAAGACAGCCGTCTTCATCGCAGTTCCCTTCCTGGCGCAGTGGCTGATCTTCGTACCCCTGGAGAGGCCCCTGTTCATCTACCACTTCTATCCCAACGTGCTGTTCATCATCCTGGCGGCGGTGCTTTGTCTGCAGTGGATGTGGCGCAAGTGGACGTGGGGCAAATGGGTCGTCGTGAGCTACCTCATATTGAACGTCGGCGCGTTCATTTTCCTTTTCCCGGTCATCTCCGGCTACCCCATGCCCGGCGGCTACTGGGATTCCCTGCAATGGATTGTGAACTGGGCTACATAGGGAGGGTTAGGAGGCGGGCCAGATGCTGATGTACCACTTCGTCACCAGATGGCACTTCGAGGCCCCTATCGAGAGGGTGTGGGAGGAGGCCAAAAACATCGAGGCCTACCCCTCGTGGTGGAATGACCTGAAGAAGGCCGAGATCAGGGGCACCGAGACGGCTCTGAAGCTGGGAACAGTCGTTGACTGCGAGGTCAGGGGTGCGCTGCCCTACTCCCTCAGGTTCGCGGTGGAGGTCGTCGAGTTCGAGCCGCCCAGGCTGATCGTGATCAGGTCATCGGGTGACCTGGTCGGCGAGGGCAGGTGGGTGCTGGAGGAGAAAGAGGGCGGCACCATGTCGACGTTCAATTGGGACGTGGGCACGACCAACCCGATCCTCAACCTGTTGGGCAAGCTGCCGTTCGCCAGGCGCATGCTCGAGAAGAACCACGACGACGTGATGGCCAAAGGGTACGAGATCGTGAGGTCTAGGTTGGAATTACCTTAGACCGTGGCTGGAGCGGATGCTCCAGCCCTACCCGGAAGCGTTCTCACGGGTAGCCCCGGAGCATCTGCTCTGGGGCTCGTCGGTTCACGTTGCCGGAAGACAAGAGGGGCGGCCCCTTTCGGGGCCGCCCCAAAACGTCTGTGCCCAGAGAAACCTAGGCAGCCTTCTCTACCTTGACGGCGCAGACCTTGAACTCGGGTATCTTGGACAGGGGATCAAGCGCAGGGTTGGTGAGCAGGTTGGTGATGCTCTCGGCGAAGTGGAAGGTCATAAAGATGACGCCCTCGGGAGAATTGGCTGTCACCTTCGATTTGACTGTGATCTTGCCCCGGCGGGATGACACCTGAACCCGGTCGCCGTCGGCGATGCCCAGCTTCACGGCATCCTGCGGGTTGATCTCCACCTCTTCTTCGCTCTTCATCTCGTTGAGGCCGCTCGTCTTGCGGGTCATCGTTCCTGTGTGGAAATGGTACATGTTGCGGCCGGTGGTCAATATGAACGGGTAGTCCTTGTCCGGCTGCTCTGCCGGTGGCCTGTACGCCAGGGGGGCGAACTTGCCCAGGCCCCGTGAGAACATGCCGTCGTGCAGGTACTTGGTTCCTGGATGGTCTTCGGTGGGGCAGGGTCACTGCAGGCCGCCCTCTTCGTCCAACCGTTGGTAGGTGATTCCGCCGTAGGCCGGCGTGAGGTCGGCGATCTCCCTCATTATCTCGACGGGATCGCTGTAGTCGAAGCCCTTAGCGCCCATCTTCTGGGCCACCTCGCAGAAGATCTGCCAGTCGGCCTTGGACTCTCCGACGGGCTCGATGGCCTTGCGCACCCTCTGTACGCGCCTTTCGGTATTGACGAAGGTGCCGTCCTTCTCGGCGAAGCTGGCGCCCGGGAGCACGACGTCCGCGTACCTCGCGGTCTCGGTCATGAAGATGTCCTGGACGATGAGGAACTCTACCTTCTCCAGGGCCTCTACGATGTGCTTGGCGTCGGGGTCGCTGATCACCGGGTTCTCGCCCATGAGGTAGATAGCCTTGACCTTGCCCGCCAGCACGGCGTCGAACATCTCGGTCAGAACGAGGCCCGGCTCGCTGGGCAGCGAGCACCCCCAGGCCTTCTCGAACTTGTCTCGCAGCTCGGCGGCGGCTACCCCCTGGTATCCCGGGAACACGTTGGGCAGAGCGCCCATGTCGCACGCACCCTGCACGTTGTTCTGGCCTCGCAGCGGGTTCACGCCGGACGATGGCTTGCCGACATTGCCCGTGAGCATCGAGAGGTTGGCCAGAGCCATCACGTTGTCGGTGCCGTGCGAGTGCTGGGTGATACCCATCGCGTACAGGATGGAGGAGGGCCCCTGCGTGGCGAAGGCCCTGGCGGCCCCCGCGATCAGGTTCTTGGGGACTCCGGTCGTCTTCGAGACGAAGTCCAAGTCGAAGGCGTCAAGCGACTTCTTGAACTCGTCGAAGTTCTCGCAACGCTCCTCGATGAACTGCTTGTCCAGCAGGCCGTCATCGACGATGACCCGGCACATTCCCATCACGAGCGCAACGTCCGTGCCGGGCTTGTGGCGCAGCCAGAAATGTGCCCTGCGGCACAGGTCTATCCTGCGCGGGTCGGCGACGATGAGCTTCGCGCCCTTGTCCAACGCTTTCTTGATCTCCAGGGCGATGACGGGATGGTCATCGGTCGTGTTCGTGCCGATGGCGAAGATGCATCCCGCGTTCGCGATTTCCTCGATCGAATTCGTCATAGAACCGCTTCCGAAGCTTGCGGCCAGACCGGCCACTGTGGGAGCGTGTCAGAGACGGGCACAGTGGTCGATGCTGTTTGTGCCCATCACCCCCCTTGTGAACTTCTGGAATACGTAGTTGTCTTCGTTCGTGCACTTGGCTGATGAGATCGCAATGAACTGACTGCCCTTGTATCCGTTCAGCTTCGATACCACCAGCTCCAGCGCCTCTTCCCACGTCGCCTCGACGAAGCGGCCATCCTTCTTGATGAGGGGCGTCTTCAGCCTGTCGGGGTGAGTAACGAATTCGAGGCCGAACTTGCCCTTGATGCAGTCCTGGCCCTTGTTGGCCGGGCCGTTCTCATCGGGGATGACGCGTATGATCTGGTCGTCCTTGATCTCGAGATTCAGCTGGCAGCCGACACCGCAGTAGGGGCAGATGGTGGTCACCACGCGGTCGGGCAGGCCGGAGTACCTCGCCGGCCTCTCGACGAGCGCGCCTACCGGGCAGACGTCCACGCAAGCGGCGCAGAACTTGCAGCCCGACTCGGACAGGGGCTTGCCGAAAGCGCCGGAGATCACCGTGTCCATGCCGCGAAGGTTGAATGCGATAGCCTCGTTGCCCCGCACCTCTGAGCATATCCTGACGCAGCGCCCGCAGAGGATGCAGAGGTTGTTGTTGCGCACGATGAATGGGTTGTCCAGCTCGACGGGCAGGCCCTTCGGCATGTACGGGTACGGCACCTCTTCCAGGCCGATGAAGTCAACGGCTTTCTGCAGCTCACAGCGCCCGTTCTTGGGGCACATGATGCACTGCTGCTCGTCCACGCCGATCAGGCGCAGGCAGACGTCGCCGGGCTTGCAGCGCTGCCTGCGGTTGCAGGTGAGGCAGACGTGCGGGTGCCTGGCCAGCATGATCTGCAGGATGCTGCGTCGCAGATCGTTGACCTCCGGCGTGTTGCTGTAGACGATCATGCCCTCGGCTGCCGGCTCGCTGCAGGCCGTGATGAAGCCCCGCCTTCCCTCTATCTTGACCTGGCACAGGCGGCACGCGCCGGTGGGCAGCTTGATGTCGGGTATGGCGCAGAGGTTGGGGATATAGATGCCCGCATCCAGCGCTGCCTCGAGGATTCTCTTGCCCTTGGTCGTCTTGACCTCAACGCCGTCGATGGTTAGCGTGATCGTTTCGGTCTCGGCTTCCGTCAATGTCATAGTCACGGCCCTTGTACCTCGCTCAATCAGGGTTCACGCAAGCATCGCCTGAGTCCTCTGCGAACCAGGGCGATATTTCACTCACTCCTGTTACCCTACCCCCAATGGGGTTGAAACTTCTCCTTCGGCCTTGACCCTGCAGACTGGACAAAGCGCGAAATGCTCCTCTGGCAGATCGAGCACTTTGCTGAGATATTCTAGTTGGGCTTTGGGAGCAAAATAGGCCCCGCAGGCTTTGCATGGCTGCAGCTTGAACTCCACCTTCCAGTTATGGATCTTTCTGGTGTCTCCTACGTCCTCGATCTTCACAGCGTTTGTCGGACATACTACGGCACATGAGCCGCAGCCGATGCATGCCTCTGATGCTTCATAAAAAGGAGGCCCTACTTTCCTCTGCGTTCCACGACTCACCAGACTGATGGCGCTGACACCCACTACCTCGCGACACACCCTTGTACACAGGCCACAGAGGATACACTCCTCGTTCTCATCCACAGCTTTGAATGGGGGTTTGGTGATGCCCACATCTCGCGCCAGGTCCTGCAGCACCTTGACATTCGGGCACCTCGAAAGAAGCAGCTCGAGCACCCCCTTGCGAACATTCAGGACGGATTCCGAGTCAGTCTGTACCTCGAGCCCTTCCTCGACCGGATAGAGGCACGACGTTACCAGCCGGGAGCGTCCGTTCTTGGTTATCTGTACCATGCACAAGCGGCAGGCACCATAGGGCTTCACGGCGTCATGATGGCAGAGGGCAGGAATGTCGATGCCATTGCTTCGTGCCACGTCCAGTATAGTCGCGCCTTCTTCGGCCTCGTATTCCTTACCATTGATCTTCAGCGTTACCATTTCACTCTACCTTTATCGCATCAAGGTTGCAGACGTCATAGCAGATTCCGCATTTCTCACATTTCTCTGCATGCAGGAGAACAGGTGTCTTCTTCCCTCTGGACTCTATGGCCCCCTGTGGGCAGGCCTTTACACATAGACCGCAGCCGGGGCACTTATCCTCGATAATCGAGTAGGTTATAAGGGCCTTGCATACCTTGGCCGGACATCTCTTCTCATTGATATGTGCTTCGTACTCATCCCTGAAATAGCGGATGGTACTCAAGACCGGATTGGCAGCGGTTTGACCGAGAGCACAGAGCGCGCCGTTCTTCATCACCGAGGCCAAGTGCTCCAGCATATCGATATCTTCCGGCTGGCCTCTACCCTCACAGATATTGTTCAGTATCCCCCGCATACGCCCCAAACCCTCGCGGCAGGGGACGCACTTACCGCAGGACTCTTCCTCCAGAAACCCGGTGAAGTACTTGGCCATATCGACCATACAGGTGCCTTCGTCCATCACGATCATACCGCCGGACCCCATCATGGAGCCGACTTTGGTCAACTCATCGAAGTCTATCGGCAGATCGAGATGCTGCTCGGGTATCACACCCCCTGACGGGCCGCCCGTCTGCACTGCTTTGAAGCTTTTCCCCTCCCTTATCCCACCTCCGATATCGAATATCATCTCCCGCAGGGTAGTACCCATCGGGACTTCCACGAGGCCGGTATTGTTGACCTTGCCGACGAGAGAGAATATCTTCGTTCCCTTACTTCCCTCGGTGCCGACCTGCTTGTACCAATCGGCGCCTTTGTCGATTATTAGGGGGACATTTGCGAAGGTCTCGACGTTGTTGAGGTCCGAGGGCATCCCCCACAGACCGCTTTCAGCCGTATGGATGTACTTAGCCCTGGGCTCTCCAACCTCGCCTTCGAGCGACGCCATCAGTGCCGTCGATTCACCGCAGACGAACGCTCCTCCTCCCCTGTTTACCTCGACACGAAAGCTGAAGTCTGAACCCAGAATCCTGTCTCCCAGGAACCCGTATTCCTCAGCCTGCTCTAATGCTATTCCCACATTTTCCACGGCAAGAGGGTATTCATTTCTTATGTATATGAAGCCCTCATGCGAGCCGATTGCATAGGCAGCTATGATAAGACCCTCGAGAACACTATGGGGGTTCCCCTCCATAATGCTCCTGTCCATATAGGCACCGGGGTCACCTTCATCACAGTTGACGATGATGTACTTCGGCTCGTTGGGCGTGTCCCTGACGGTCTCCCATTTTCTGCCTGTCGGAAATCCACCCCCTCCTCTACCACGCAGATTGGATTCCTTTACCTCGTCAAGCACTTGTTTTGGGCTCATCTGGCTAAGGGCTTTGGCCAGGGCGCTGTAGCCGCCCAATGCGAGATAGTCCTCGATGTTCTTCGGGTCGATATGCCTGTTATTGCCGAAGACTGTACGCGTCTGGTTCTTGTAGAACGGTATCTCCGATTCACACTCTACCCTCTGCCCTGTTACGGGGTCGACGTAAGACAAACGCTCGACAGTACGACCTTCGATGATACTGGAGACTACCTCAGGAACGTCACCGGTCTGCACCTGTACGTAGCATATCTCGTCTGGATAGACGACTACCAGGGTCCCCCTCTCGCAGAAGCCATGGCACCCCGTTCGCCTGAGGTCTATCTGCTTCTCGAGTCCTCTGGTCTTGATCTCTTCTTCGAAACTGGCAAAGACCTTCTGACTGCCATAGGCGCAGCACCCTGTCCCGGAGCATATGGTAATACAGGTCTTACTCGGGTCTCTCTTCGCCAGTATTTCCTGCCTGCACTTCTCCAATTCGGAAGGAGATCCTATGCGTCCCATGGTGGCTCTCTCCTATTCGTAACCGTTAAGGACTTCGACTGCGCTAGCGGGGGAGAGCTTCCCGTGGTACTCTCCATCAACTACGATTACAGGGCCCAGAGCACAGCAACCGAGGCAGTTCACCGCCTCGAGACTGAATCTCAAATCTGAATCTGTTTCGCCTGGTCTGATTCCAGTCTCACGTTCGATGGCATCCAGCACCCTCGTCGCTCCCCTGACGTGGCAAGCCGTTCCCACACAGACATTTATCAGATGCCTCCCTCTCGGCTCGAGGCTGAAAGCCTTGAAGAAGGTGGCCACACCGAAGATCTGACTCAGAGGTACGTCCAGAGCCTGGCTAACCTGCTTCAGAATATCCTTGGGAAGGTAGTAGTACTCCCGCTGGATATCCTGCAATATCGATACCAGAAATCTCTTGTTTCGCTGATACTTCTGCAGGATGGCGTCTACTTGGTCATCCATTTATGGCTACCTCCTGCCTCACAGCGTCAGGTTCACTTGATACTGCTGCTTGCCTGCCGGGGAATGCTACTATTGGACTTATCCTGGCCGGACATACTGTCAGGCATGTTCCACACCTGCTACACCTGATCTCATCGATCACGGGCGACTCCAACGTGCGCCCGGTGATTGCCTTGGTGGGACAGGCCCAGAGACACCGATGGCAGGCGATACATCTACTCGACAGGATCTCGTAGTGGATGAGGTCCTTACATGCCATAGCGGGACAGCGCTTCTCGTTGATATGCGCCTCCCACTCCTCGCGGAAGTAGCGGATGCTGCTGAGAACCGGGTTGGGCGCTGACGTGCCCAGTCCGCAGAGCGCACCCGCGATGATGTCCTTGCCCAGCTTCTCGAGCATGTCTATATACTCGGGCTTGCCTTTGCCTTGCGTGATCTCCTCCATCATACGCAGCATGATGGGCAGGCCCTCGCGGCAGGGCACGCACTTGCCACACGACTCTTCGACGCAGAATGCCAGGAAGTAGCGGGCGACATCCACCATACAGGTGTCGGTATCCATGACCACCATGCCGCCCGAGCCCATGATCGACCCGACCTTGCTCAGGTTGGCGTAATCGACAGGGGTATCGAGCAGGTTTGCCGGCAGGCAGCCGCCCGATGGGCCACCCGTCTGTACGGCCTTGAACGGCCTGTCGTCTATGATGCCGCCGCCGATGTCGTAGACAATCTCGCGCAGGGTGATGCCCATGGGCACCTCGATCAGGCCGGGGCGATTGATCTTGCCCGTGAGTGCGAAGGTCTTGGTCCCCTTGCTCTCCTCTGTGCCGTAACCGGCGAACCAGTCGCCGCCCTTGACGATTATGTCCGGGACGTTGGCGAATGTCTCGACGTTGTTCAGTGAGGTTGGCAGGCCCCACAGCCCCGACTCGACCGACCTTGGCGGCCTTACGCGGGGCATGCCGCGCTTGCCCTCGATAGAGTACATCAGCGCGCTGCCCTCGCCGCATACGAACGCTCCAGCACCCTGCATTATCTCGATATCGAAGCTGAAATCGCTCCCCAGTATGTTGTCACCGAGCAGGTTCTTCTCCTTGGCCTGCTGTATGGCTATGTTGAGGCGCTTGACCGCTAGCGGGTACTCGGCCCTGCAGTAGATGTACCCGTACTTGGTGCCGATGGAGTAGCCTGCGATAGCCATTCCTTCGAGCAAGGCGTGCGGGTCGCCCTCCAGAACCGAGCGATCCATGAAGGCCCCCGGGTCTCCTTCGTCCGCGTTGCAGACCACGAACTTGGGATTACGCTTGCTCTTGAGGGCCTCCCTCCACTTCCTGAACGTCGGGAAGCCCGCCCCCCCGCGACCGCGCAGGCCGGACTTCTCCATCTCCCCGATCACGTCCTCCTGAGATATACCCAGCGCCTTGGCGAGTCCGCTGTAGCCCCCCTTGGCGATGGAGTGGTCGATGTTCTCCGGGTTGATGTGCCCGCAGTTCTTCGTCGCGATTCTCACCTGCGGCTTGAGCATGGGCAGTTCCCAGAACTTGGGGATGCCCTCGATGGTCTGGTCGCCGTAGGTGCCCAGCGCCATGTCCCGGCGCGGATTGTCGTTCACCAGATAGTCCTCGATGAGCTGTGGGACCGCCTCCGCCGTTACCTTGCAGTAGCTGACTCGGGGACGCCCGGGCTTGATTATGTCTACGATGGGCTCCAGATAGCACATGCCGACGCAGCCTACGGGGATGACGTTCGCCTTGATGCCGTGCTTCTCCAGTGTGGCCTCGATCGCCTTCATCGTGGCATTGCCACCCGCGGCGATTCCGCAGGTGGCCAGACCCACGAGTATGAGTGGCGTATCACCTTCCCAGAGCTGCTTCCATTCTTCCTGTGCCCTCTTCTGGATATCCGGGAACTTCATCTGCTTCCCCTCATAGCTGGCTACTTGTACTTCTTCAGTGTATCAACCGCGCGGGGCCCTGTGACTCTGCCGTATACGTCTTCATCGACCACCATGACCGGAGCCAGGGCGCATGATCCGAAGCACCGCACAGACTCCAGGCTGAACTTGCCGTCTGCGGTGGTCTCCTTTTCCTTGATTCCCAGCTCGCGCTCGAGCGCCTCGGCGACGCGAGTTGCCCCGCACACGTGACATGCGGTGCCGAGGCAGACCTTGATCATGTGCTCGCCGGGTTTGACGAAGCGGAACTGGGCGTAGAAGCTGGCCACGCCATAGACCGTGTTGGCTGATACCCCTGCTATGCCGGCGATTTCCTCGAAGGCCTCCTGCGGCAGGTAGCCCAGCTTCTCCTGAACGGCCTGCAGGGCGGGTATCAGCACGATCTGACGCCCCCGTAGCGGGGCGACTAGCTCGCGTACTTGCTCTCTGATGTCAGTCGCCGTAGTCACTGGCAACCTCCGGCTCGTTACTGCCTAGCTTTGTCCATGAAGAAGGCTCACCTGTCTGATTACTCAGGTGAGCCTTCGGTGTATCTGCGACTATCTGAACGAGTGCCTGTGTTCGGGAGTGCATGAAGTGGAGCGATGTCGGTGCGATTCATGCTAGCTCTTCAGCGGAAGTGCCTCCACAGCCCACGTCTCACCCTGCACAAGCGCACTACGCCCGCGCAAAGGCGATTCCCAAGCTGTTATTATATCCCCCGTCCGCTATGCAGTCAACTTCCGGTGGTTGGAGTGATGTAACGTATTGTGTGAGATAAGATGAGGCATATCCCTTCAGTCGGATGAAAGGAAAAAAGAGAGACAAGGCCTCGTGGTGCAGGCCGGAGACCTGACCGAATGCAACGCAGAGGAATTGTCGGGCGAAGTCAGGGAGTAGGGGTATTCTTCTCGGCGATCTGCGTACTTATTTGGACATCACCGGTTTAAAAAGCCCGCTCAATGCGCTACAATAAATACTGGTGCGTGCGAATGCAGGGTGGAGTGCCATCTTGAAGTGGGGATGGGCAATCCGGCCCTGCTTGCATGTTCGGAACCTTGGGCACGCAATACTGAGAGAGAGCGCAGAGAGATGTTCCGCATAGAGAAAAGGGAAGACCTGACCCCGGAGATACACCTGTTCGAGATCGCTGCCCCTGAGGTTGCGAGAAAGGCGCAGGCGGGACAGTTCGTTATCGTCAGAGCGGACGAGACGGGCGAGAGGATACCCCTGACTATCGCCGACTGGGATCGCGATAAGGGTACAATCACGGTTGTCTTCATGGAGGTGGGGAAGACGACGAGGAAGCTGGCTACGTTGCAGCAGGGCGAGTATCTACAGAACTTCGCGGGTCCGCTCGGGGTGCCGACTCACATTGAGAAATACGGTACGGTGGTATGTGTCGCCGGCGGTTTCGCAATCGCAACGATTGTCCCGATTGCCAGGGCTATGAGGGAGGCTGGCAACAAGGTGGTGTCAATCATGGGGTTCCGCAGCAAGGAACTCGTCTTCTGGGAGGAGCGCCTTCGCGGCGTGAGCGACGAGTTGATCGTCATGACGGACGATGGCACGTACGGCCGCAAGGGTCTGGTTACGGAGCCTCTGAAGGAGCTTCTGGAGGGCGACGAGAAGGTCGAGCGAGTGATCGCCATCGGCCCGACCGTCATGATGAAGTTCTCCTCGCTCACCACGAAGCCGTTCGGAGTGAAGACGATTGTAAGTCTGAACCCCATTATGGTGGATGGGACGGGAATGTGCGGCTGTTGCCGCGTTTCGATCGGGGATGTTACCAAGTTCACCTGCGTGGACGGGCCCGATTTCGATGGACATTTGGTGGACTGGGATGAGTTGATGGCGCGACAGCGAACTTTTTGCGACGAGGAGAAAAGGTCTCTCGAACTCTGGCAGCATAGCTCCGGTCGCACATAATCAGGGAGGCAACGGCAGATGGCTGAACTGGACCTGAACAGGGTGCCCATGCCCAAGCAGGAGCCCGGCGCAAGGGCGAAAAACTTCAATGAGGTGGCTCTCGGCTACTCGCAGGAGCAGGCGATTGCGGAAGCGACCCGCTGTATCCAATGCAAGAAGCGTCCCTGTATCGAAGGCTGCCCCGTTGGAGTGGACATACCCGAATTCATCCAGGCACTGAGAGACAGCGATATTGCCGAGGCAGCCAGGGTGCTCAAGAGCAAGAACGCTCTGCCGGCTATCTGTGGCCGCGTGTGTCCCCAGGAGTCCCAGTGCGAGGCGAGCTGCACGCTCGCCAAGAAGAACGCTCCGATCGCCATCGGCCGCCTGGAGCGATACGTCGCCGACTGGGAGTTGAACCATTCAAGCGGCGACAAGCCTGATATCGAGATCGCGCCTGCGACCGGAAAGAGGGTGGCCGTTGTCGGCACCGGTCCGGCCGGCCTCACGGCGGCCGCCGAGCTGGCGAAGATGGGCCACTCGGTCACCATGTACGAGGCCCTGCACGTGGCGGGCGGCGTGCTGATGTATGGCATACCTGAGTTCCGGCTCCCCAAGGATATCGTGCAGGCTGAGGTGAACTATGTCAGGAGCCTGGGCGTGGAGGTCAAGCTGGACGCGGTCATGGGCAAGATGACCACCGTTGATGAGCTTCTGGAGGAGGGCTATGATGCGGTCTTCCTCGGTACTGGAGCAGGGCTCCCCATGTTCCTCAATGTGCCGGGCGAGAACCTCAAGGGCATATATTCGGCGAACGAGTTCCTTACACGCACCAATCTGATGAAGGCCTATCTCTTCCCCGAATACGATACGCCTATCAAGCTGGGCAAGACTGTTGCCGTGATCGGCGGGGGGAACGTTGCCATGGACGCGGCGCGATGCGCGCTCAGGCTGGGGGCGCCCAAGGTGTACATCGTGTACCGGCGGTCACGTGAGGAGATGCCGGCGAGGCTGGAAGAGGTTGAGAACGCCGAGGAAGAGGGAGTCGAGTTCAAGCTGCTCACAAACCCTGTGCGTTTCATAGGCAATGATGAGCATTGGGTGACCGCCATGGAATGCGTGGTCATGGAGCTCGGCGAGCCTGACGAAAGCGGCCGGCGCCGGCCTGTGCCACAGCCCGGGAGCGAGTATCAGATGGACGTGGACACGGTTGTCGTGGCCCTTGGCACCACGCCGAACCCGCTGGTGCCGACGACTACGACCGGGCTGGAGACGTCCAAACGCGGCACCGTCGTGGCGGACCCCGATACGGGGAAGACCACGAAGCCCGGAGTCTGGGCCGGCGGCGATGTTGTCACCGGATCTGCCACCGTCATCAGCGCCATGGGGGCTGGCAAGGCGGCAGCAGCTTCGATCGACGAGTACCTCAAAGGGACATAGCCTCCGCAGGGCCCGGCCCACCCTCATTTCCTCTTGTCGTATTTCTTGGCGGACTTGATCATCCGTCCGAACGCCCTGTCCTTCTTGCGCTTCTCGAGGTACGACGTCTGGTAGTGCTCGGACTCCTTCACCAGCTTCAGATAGCTCTGATAGCGCCCCTCGCTCAGCTCCCCATTCTGAAGCGCCTCGAGCACAGAGCAACCAGCTTCGTTGGTATGAGTGCAGTCACTGAAGCGACACCCTTTAGACAGGCCTCGGATATCTGTGAAGCTCTCGTCGATCCCGGCGCTCACGCCGATAGTGCCGAGCTCTCTCATCCCCGGAGTGTCTATCAACATGGCTCCTTGGTCGAGGACTACCAACTGCCGGCGTGCTGTCGTATGTCTCCCCTTTCCGTCTTTCTCGCGGACCACGTTTGTCTGGAAAGCGTCCCGGCCGATGAGGTAGTTGATCAGCGTGGTCTTGCCGACTCCCGATGACCCGAGCAGGCAGCAGGTCTGACCGGGTCTCAACGCCTGCCGGACCCCGTCCAATCCGTCACCGGTCTTGCTGCTGTAGGCTATGATCTCACACTCAATGCTCGCACTTCTGATCTGAGAGATCTTTTGCTGCAGGTCTTCGCGGGTCACCAGGTCACTCTTGCTCAGCAGGAGTACGGGCCTGATGCCACCGTCATTTGCCATTACCAGGTAACGCTCCAGCCTGCGCAGATTGAAGTTGAAGTCGCACGATTGAACGATGAATGCCACGTCGATGTTGGCGGCGATCATCTGATACTCGACTCTCTTGCCAGCCGCCTTGCGTCTCAGCGCCGTCTTCCGTGGCAGGAGTGCGTCGATGATGGCAAGCGTGCCCCGGTTGTAGTACTGTACTAATGCCCAGTCTCCAACCGCAGGGAAACCGGAGTCCGGTTCTGCGGAGAAAGCAAACCTGCCCGAGAGCTCGGCCAGGACCTCACTGTTCTCGTTCCTGACGAGATAGCTGTCTCTGCTGACAGCGGTAACGCGGGCCACGCTGTAGTCTTGTCTGTCGGACTGTCCCAGCTTCTCTTGAAACCAGTTGTCGAATCCCAGGTCCTGCAGTTCCATGCCCTGTATTCTGAGCCCTGATTGGAGAAGCTGCAAGGGGGAATACGTCGGGCAACCAGCGGTCGGTATGGTACGTGCGGCGCGGCATGCCTCACCACGAGTTGTTTGACTAAATGCGCATTTAGGCATATATTCTAGATACGGGACTGTAGGTGGGAGGTCAGCGATGCGCAGCCTGGTGAAGGGGTTCAAGGCACTGTCGGACGAAACGAGAGTCAGGATAGTGAATCTGCTCCTGGAGAGGGAGTGCTGCGTCTGCGAGGTGGTGCAGGCGCTGCAGGTATCGCAGACTAGGGCCTCCCGCAACCTGGGTATGCTGTACGACGCCGGCTTCCTCTCGATGAGAAAGGACGGTCTCTGGTCGCTGTACTCGCTTGATTGGCAAAGCATGCCACAACACTGTAGGGGAATGCTGGAGGCGGTGAGGACGGGCCTGGAGGGCGACGAGAGGGCGGTTGCCGACAGGGAGCGGCTGAGAAGTGCGGTGAGGGTCGGCCCGGCTTGTGCCGCGTGCGGGGAGGGTAGATCGTGAAGAACGTGCTGTTCGTCTGCGTGCACAACTCGGGTCGCAGCCAGATGGCCGAGGCCTTCTTCAATCGGCTAGCGGAGGGCAGGGCCACCGCCGCTTCGGCGGGATCACAGCCCGATGATGCCGTTGACCCCACGGTGGTTGAGGTCATGCGGGAGGTGGGAGTTGACATAAGCGGCAAGGTGCCGAGGCGTCTCGTCCCGGAGATCGTGGACGCGGCGGACAGGGTCGTCATCATGGGGTGTGGGGTGGAGACGGCCTGCCCGGTCACCTTCGTCGAGACCGAGGACTGGGGCCTGGATGACCCCAAGGGCCAGCCGATAGAGGTCGTGCGGCGAATCAGAGACGAGATACGGGCCAGGGTCGAGAACCTGATTGGCGAGTTGAATCCGTGAGTACATCAGCAGACACCTCCGTCGTCAAGCGGCTCCCCCTGCTCGACCGGTTCCTCACCGCGTGGATATTCCTCGCCATGGGGCTTGGCGTGGGCTTGGGCTATTTCGTGCCAGATACCGCCGACTTCATCGACCGCTTCCAGGTCGGGACGACCTCCATTCCCATAGCCGTCGGCCTGATACTCATGATGTACCCGCCCCTGGCCAAGGTCAGGTACGAGGAGCTGGGCAAGGTCTTCCGCAACTGGCGCATCTTGGGGCTCTCGCTGGTGCAGAACTGGGTCATCGGCCCGCTGCTCATGTTCCTGGTGGCTGTCGGCTTCCTGGGCTTCCTCTGGCCCTATCCGGACTACATGGTGGGCCTGATAATGATAGGCCTGGCCCGCTGTATAGCGATGGTTATCGTCTGGAACGAGCTCGCGAAAGGCGACATCGACTACGCCGCCGGGCTCGTGGCATTCAACTCCATCTTTCAGGTCCTCTTCTATTCGGTCTATGCTTACGTGTTCATAACGGTCATGCCGGGGTGGTTCGGATTGGAGGGCTCGGCGGTCGATGTCACCATGTCCCAGATAGCGCAGAGCGTGTTCATCTACCTGGGTATCCCGTTCTTCGGCGGTATGATCACGAGATTCGTGCTGCTGAGGTGCAAGGGCAGGGAATGGTACGAAGGCAGGTTCATTCCCCGCATCAGCCCCGTGACCCTGATAGCCCTTCTCTTCACCATCGTCGTCATGTTCTCGCTGAAGGGGGAGATTATCGTCGAGTTGCCGCTCGACGTGGTACGCATAGCGGTGCCTCTCCTGATCTACTTTGTGCTGATGTTCCTGATATCGTTCTACATGGGGAAGCGGATCGGTGCCGACTACTCGAAGACGGCGACAGTTGCCTTCACGGCGGCCAGCAACAACTTCGAGTTGGCCATCGCCGTGGCGGTTGCGGTGTTTGGCATAGGATCGGGCCAGGCATTCGCGGCGGTGATAGGGCCGCTGGTGGAGGTCCCCGTCCTGATAAGCCTCGTTAACGTGGCCCTCTACTTCCAGCGCAGGTACTTCGTGGAGTGAGGCGCGTCATCGTGAAGGCTGGATTCCAACTCGCGCTGCATAGTGATTGGAGCGGGCTGACGTCGATAGGACGCGCGGACAGCAAGAACCACCTGTCACTCTTCCATTGATGATGGCCGGGCACGCTTGACAACATGTTGGCGATGGGCCTATGATAAGTTTATCAGCATATACTTATGAAAATGCGAGAGGCCGTTCAGGAAAACACGGCGGAGCAGGCCGCACTTTTCAGTGCTCTTGCCAATCCTACGCGCCTCAGGCTGTTCAAGCTCCTTTGTCGCCAGCGAGACCCTGACGCTCTCTGCGTGAATGCTCTGGCCGCACTGCTGGAGGTGAGCCAGCCAGCGGTCTCCCAGCACCTGAGGGTGCTCAAGAGCATGGGTCTGGTGAAGGGTGAGAGGCGCGGCTATCATATGCACTACTCTGTTAGTCAAGACGCACTGAGGCACTCCGTTCAACTTGCGATCGCAGCTTTGACCACAGAGCACCCGGACAGGGACGAATCGTGTCAGGACCATTGCCCGCAAAGGATACGCAAGCGTGTCACAGAAGACGCGAGACAGTAGCACGGCGATTGAGGTCGCTGACTTGGCAAAGCGCTATGGAACCGTCTGCGCTGTAGACGGTATCAGCTTCGAAGTCGGTATAGGCGAGTTCTTCGGCTTCCTCGGTCCCAACGGGGCGGGTAAGACAACGACGGTGAGGATACTGACAGGGGTCATCAAGGCCGACGCTGGCAGCGCGACAATCATGGGCTACCCGGCAGGCAGCCTCACGGCCAAGCAGTCGGCCGGCATTGTCCCCGAGATGGCAAACGCCTACGCCGACCTCTCGGGCTGGCAGAACCTGATGCTGATGTCCCAGCTCTACGGCGTGCCGGGTCGAGAGGCACGGCAGCGGGCCAGCCGCCTGCTCGAGCAGATGCAGCTTCTCCCACGTAAGGACGCACTTGCCAGGATCTACTCCAAGGGAATGAAGCAGCGTCTGATCCTGTCCATGGCGCTCGTCAGCGATCCCAACGTTCTATTCCTCGACGAGCCAACTTCAGGACTGGACGTGCAGAGCGCACGCTTGATCCGGGACCTGCTGCGGGAGTTGAACGGACAGGGGAAGACGATCTTCCTCACCACGCACGACATGGACGAAGCCAGCGAGCTCTGTCACCGTGTCGCTATCATCAGGGATGGCCGGATCGCCGCCATCGATGCCCCGGAGAAGCTCAAACTCGCAACCAGCACTCAGCACTCGATCGAGATTAGCTTCGAAACCACCGTGCCGGAGAAGGTGCTGGCCAGTCTCCCCGGCGTGCACGCTGTCAAGAAGACCGGCGACAAGTACCGCCTGTATACATCCGCGCCGGGAGAGGCTGTCGTCTCGCTGGTAGAAACATGCCGCTCCTGCGGCCTGAAGATAGTCTCTCTCAACACACTGGCGCCCACCCTTGAGGATGCATTCGTCGCCCTGACCGGCAGGGAGGAGAAATGAGGCTGGCGGGAACACTCTCTTGGGCACAGCTCAGGCGAAGCTTGGCAATCGCCCGCAAGGACATTCGAATCTACTACTCCAAGGGGCCGGTGGCCATCTTTGGCATCCTCTTTCCCGTGTTCCTCTTCCTCTCCTTCCTTGTTGGTCGCAGCTTCACGGTGGACTTCATCATACCGGGCCTCCTCGGCATGATCCTCTTTTTCACCGCCACCGCCATATCTCCCGCGGTAGCCCCCTGGGAGGCACAGGCGAGAACCCTGGAGAGACTGATGTCGTGCCCTGTGACGGTTCCGACGATCGTCCTCGGTGACATCGTGGCCTCCTTCCTGTTCGGGCTTGTCATCTCCCTGGTGCCTCTCATCGTGGGACTGGCTTTGGGGATAAGCGTGTCTCAGCCGGTTCTGCTCGCGCTGGGCATGGTACTCGCCGCCTTCTGCTTCTCGACCCTCGGGCTGCTCTTCTCCGCGGCACCCAGCACGCTCCCCAGCACCACCATGATGCTCTCCTCGATGGTGAAATTCCCCATCGTCTTCATCAGCGGCGTATTCATCTCGCTGAACGAACTGCCGTCCTGGGCACAGGGCATTGCTTACGTCTCACCCCTGACCTACTTCACCGATATAGCCCGCACCTGCATTCAGGGCGAGGGACATCTGTCGCTCGCTGCGGACTTGGGCGCGCTGCTTGCATTCACTGCTCTCTCACTTCTGGTGGCTGTCAAGCTGCATCAACGGACGATGCCGCGGAGGATATGACTTGCCAAGGCGGAAGTACGACTTGAGCCAGTTCGTGAAGTTCGTCCCCTGCGACCGGGTGAAGAGCGATGTGTTCAAGAGCAAGCACTTCAACGTAGTAGTCATATGCCTCGATGAAGCCTACGAAATCACCCCGCACCACGAGCCTTACGACATGCTGTTCTATGTGGCCTCTGGCGAAGGTAAGATCACCGTCGGCAAGAGGCGATACCGCGCCGGTCCCGGTTCGATGATTTACGCCCCGGCTGGTGTGAGGGGCATAGAATGCATCGAGCGCATGGTCGTCATCGGCATTCAGGAGCCACACTGATGGTCGAGAGGCCTCTTCGATTCTTTGCTCTCGACGTGGCTCGCTCAAGAGAGGTGCTGGTCTCAATCTGCCCCTGAAGCCATCAAGCGCTACGGCCTCACTCCTCGCCGGGGGGCGGTGTTCGACATAGGCTCCGGCCAGGCGTTCGCGGCGGTGATAGGCCCTCTTGTGGAAGTGCCTGTGCTCATAAGCCTGATGAATGTGGCCCTGTTCTTGGGTAGGCGGTATTTCGGGGGGACGAGGCAGTAGATGCTGCGGGGGCTACTGGCTATAGAGAGTCATCGGCGCGATAGCCAGCTCCAGCGTGCCCTGGGATGGGTCGTCACCGGGCAGGCGCTCATCTTCGGCCTGGTCGTGCGAGGAGTTTTCGTCCTGGGTCTTCTCTTCGGACTGCGAGTCGGGCGACGCACCATCCGCACCAGGCATCTCGTCGAGCAGTTGCCGGGACGCCTGATCGAACATGCCCCTGATCTCGCCCTCCAGCAGCATTCTGCTTCTGTCGAGCAGCTGCTCCACCTCTCTCCTGATGGACAGCACCTCGTTCTCGGCCTGTTGTCTGGCCTCGATCATGATGTCCTGGGCCATCTGCCGTGCCTCGGCGAGAATCCTGTCTGCGTCGGCTTGCGCGCGCTCCTGGGCTTCCACCACGATCAGCTCCGCCTGCCGGTCGGCCTCCATCACCGTCCTTTCCGCAAGCCGCTTCAAGGACTCTACGTGTGCCACCGGGCTGTGCACCGACCCATGGTCGGGGGACTCGGCGAAGTCTGTCGGGGTTGGAGAGAAATCCACTCTGCCCGCGAGTTCCTGGTACTGCTCCGCCAGATGCGTGATGATGGAGTCGATTCGCTCGAGCTTCCTCTCGATCTCGGTGGTCGAGTACCGGAGGCCGTCGACATAGGAGACGACGTCGGTCTCGTCGAGACCGTTCTTGACGATACGGAATCTGCGTCCCCAGAGTTCCTTCTGTCTCTCCATGATCGCCCGCAGATGTGGAGTGTCTCCAATCCTGATTCTGACTCAGGCCGAGTGACATCTCAATGAGGCTTTCGTACTGGTGCATTGGGTAATTTAGTAGGGGATTGGAAAGCATCTGTGGGCTTAGGGTAGCAGGCAGGTGATCGGAGGACACCTGTTCGCGGGTAATGTGTGGGTCGCTCGGGCTACGAAGTGGCCGTGGGCTGACAGGTGGGGAGTGTGAAGGTAAAGGTGCTGCCCTTTCCCAACTCACTCTCGACCCATATCCTGCCCCCATGCAGCTCGATCATCTGCCTGGCGATGGCGAGGCCGAGGCCTGCGCCCCCGCGCTCACGTGACCGGGATTCGTCCACCCGGTACAGGCGATCGAATATGTAAGGCAGGTGTTCTTCAGGTATGCCCTCCCCGGTGTCCGCGACGGTGATTTGCACTGTGTACTCTGCGGTAGCGCCGGCAGACACGGTGACAGTCCCACCCGGAGGCGTGTGGTTCAGGGCGTTGTCGAGCAGATTGGAAAGGGCCTGCTCTATTCGACCGGCGTCGATTTTGCACATTGGCAGGTCCGGCTCTATCGAGGAGTGCAGGGAGACTTGCTTCTGATGAGCGATCACTTCGGCCTGGGACAGCCGCCGTCTCAGGAGGTCACCGACGTTGCCTTGCTCCATCTGCAGCTTCAACTGTCCGGACTCCGCCAGGGCGAGGTCACGGAGATCAGCCACCAGCCTGGTCAAGAGGGCTGTCTCCTCCTTGATCGAGTTGAGGTTGCCCGCGCTCGCATCGTAGACGCCGTCGAGCATGGCATCGACTGTGCCCTCGATTACCGATAGGGGGGTGCGAAGCTCATGCGCTATGTCGGCGAAGAAGCGGCGTCGCGCCTGTTCGCTGCTCTCCAGGTCCTCGGCCATTGAGTTGAAGGATGTAGCCAGGTCACCGAGTTCGTCGCTGGACCTGACCTTGACTCGATGGGCCAGGTCGCCGCTGGCGATTCGAGCAGCTCCTGCCTTGAGTCTCTGTATCGGGACCGTCAGCTGCCGTGTCAGCAGCAGCCCCAGTACGATCGCGACTGCAGCGCCCGTCAAACCGGCTATCAAGAGCGACCTGTTGGAGCGGGTGAGAAACTGGTCCTCCAGGGCTGAGCGGACAGGCTCGAACCTTCCCGGCGGAGGAGCCGAAAAGCCGTGCGGATGTCCTGTGGAGGATACTATGAAGTATACTTCGCCGACCTCTTGATCGGAGATGGCTATGCTCGTCGGGTCTGCGAGCTGCAGATCGGCCGTATTCTGGCCCTGCCACGTTGAAGCGGAGTCGAAGACAACGATTCCGGCGGCATCTGCCAGGATCAGTCGATCGTCCCCGAACAGTGGCAGGCCCTCGAGCATGTCGTCTATTCCCGACCAGCCCCCCTCGCTCTTGTAGTAGAAGCTGAGCCCTTCCGCCACCTGCTCCTCGTACAGGTCTCTTCCCTGGACCACGTAGCGCTCGAACTCGGTACTGGTCCCACGGTTGGTCAGGTATGCCGTAAGACCGACCGAGACGACCACGACCAGGAGGAGAGCCAGCGCGAGCTTCCATCTGAGACTAAACACTGGTGCCCTCACCGAGTTTGTAGCCGATTCCCCTTACCGTGAGCACGTATTGAGGCCGATCGGGGTCCGGTTCGACCTTCTTGCGCAGGTTCTTGATATGGCTGTCTATGCTGCGTTCGTATCCCTCCCAGGCGACCCCCTGGACGAGGTCCAGGAGCTGCGCGCGACTGTAGACGCGACCCGGGGACTCAGCCAGGACTCTGAGGAGGTCGAATTCCGTTGGCGTGAGCTCCAGGACGCGGCCGTCTCGCCTGACCTCGTGACGTTCGAGGTCGATGCTCAATCCAGCGAGGTCGATCCTTTCCTTCCGCTCGGTGATCTCTGTGCGGCGAAGGACTGCCCTCACTCTCGATACCAGTATCTTCGGATTGAAAGGCTTGGTAACGTAGTCGTCTGCACCCAGTTCCAGGCCCACTATCATGTCCGTGTCCTCGTCGCGAGCCGTCAGCATGATGATTGGGACGTTGGACTCGGCCCGCAGGGCGCGGCATACATCCCAGCCTGACACCTCGGGGAGCATGAGGTCGAGGATTATGAGATCGGGCGCCAGCTGCCTGGCGACTCGCAGCGCTTCCCTTCCGTCGTAGGCTACGAGGACTCGGTACCCTTCCTTCTTGAGGTAGGCTTCTATGATCTCGACGATTCTCTTCTCGTCATCGACGACTAGTATAGTCTTCTGTGCCATCGCTAGCTGACTCTAGTCCGGTTCTCTGTCGCAGATTCTCTCTTTGCGCTGGGCAATTGTCAAACGGTTGGGTGTGGAGGTAAGTCTGTTTTGTGTGTGTCTTCCTAGATTCTATTACGCTTCGCTGCCCCGATTGTGCATCTTGGGGAAGCACTCACCGGGACCATGTCCGCCTCGGCCAGACATGGCAGGGTGCTCACCCGTTGCCCCTGCCTCGCCGAAGCCGGGACAATTGCCGTCCTCAGGCGGGCCAAAGCCGGACCGGTTGATAGCTTGGGTTGCTTGTTCTGTGGCGCGCTCGAGCATCTGGTCGGCCTGCTCCTGGGTCGTCGTACCCTCGGCCACCCTCTCTTGCAGCCGCTCCTTCAGCGGGGCCACGAGCGCCTCGATCAGGGTGCTCTCATCGATTCCCTGGGACGCGGCGATCTCGGCGAGGCTAAGGCCCTCCTGTCTCTGTTGCAGGATCTCCTCGGAGCTCAAGCCCAGCAACTCCGCAAGGTTCTCTGAAAGGCCTTCACCGAAGCCAAGTCCGCCCCGGCCGAACATGGCGGGTCCCTCACCCGTTGGCCATGCCGGGCCGAAGCCGGCGCGCTTGCCGCTGTCGGCCTCCTCAGCACCCTGGGCGAAGGCCACGCTCGTCAGGGCGATCGCCAGGGCTATACATACTCCAAGGACCCCGGCCAGCAACTTGAATCTCTTACTCATCTCAGTTCACCTCCTTTCTCAGAGTCTCGTGATCGGGCCTTCCCTTTCACAATGACATAGTAGGCGTCTGGTGTGGAGCTACCATGTAGGCCTGCTGCTTTTTCCGTGGATAATCCGTGTGACCAGCAAGATCATGCCTACGCCAATAACCACGGCCAGCAGTTTGAACCTCTTGCACAACCCTGTTCACCTCGCGCCGTCAGGTCTGGTTCCTTCTTGCGGCTGGCGTCATTGCTGAGGCACCTGACCTGGCACCAGACCTGCCATTACCTGTATGGAATCTGCCTCCATCGAGCCGTCTTCGTTGAGGTCTCCCGAAGCTACGATGCTGTCACCGGGCGAAAGCTCCTCGATGCTGCCCTCCGTAGTCACTTGAACCGATGTGCTGTCGCCGACGATTACGGTGAGGGAGGAGCCGTCGCGCGTCTCCATAGTCAGGATGCCTTCCTCAATACCCGTCACAGTGCCGACAGTGCCACCTCTGCCCATGAGTAGGCCCAGGCCGTCAGTCGGCATGTTCTCCATTTCGGTTGACTGTGCGAACTCGCTGAACTGGCTTCGCAAGTCCTGTGTTGACTCCTCTCTCCCCCTGTCCTCGCCAACGGCCATTCCTCCCACGAACACTCCGCCGATGATACCGCCCAGCACTACGGCTGCGACTGCCAGGCTAATGAAGCTCTTTGATTGCATGTCTGAACCTCCAGGTTTACTCGTAGGCAAGCGCCTCTATAGGGCTGAGACGCGCGGCCCTGTATGCCGGGTAGAGCCCGAACACGATGCCGACTGCAGCAGCTACTGTGACCGCCAGGATGACGATGCTTGCCGACATCGACGTCTGCATTGTCATGCCAGCTATGTCGAGTCCTGACATCGCGGTGGATGCTATCCAACCCAGAAGCACGCCTATACCTCCCCCGATGAGGCTGATCGACGCGGCCTCCACGAGGAACTGCAGCAGTATGTCCTTGCGCTTCGCTCCTATCGCCTTGCGGATGCCTATCTCGCGCGTGCGTTCAGTTACGGAAACGAGCATGATGTTCATGACGCCAATGCCGCCCACCAGCAGCGATATGCCGGCTACGGCCCCGAGGAAGATCACCAGGGCCTGAGTCGAGCTCTCCAGCGTCTCGATTGTGTCCTGCTGGCTGGTGATGGTGAAGTCGTCATCCCCGGTAATCCTGTGGCGCTGCCTCAGGATCGTCGCTATCTGATCCATGGCGGCATCGGTCTCTTCGGCGCTGGTGACCTGGACGTTAATCGTACTTACGGTCAGTTCGCCGGACGCGGTACGGCCGGCGGACAACCTGTACTGCACCGTTGAGATCGGGGCGATGACCACATCGTCTGTGGACGTAAACCCCGTGCCGCCCTTGCTCTCCAGGACTCCTATTACCTGGAATCGGCGATTGTTAATCATGATCGACTCGCCTATCGGGTTTGCGTCTCCGAACAATGTCTCTGCCACATCGCTACCAAGTACTGCAACGGTCGAGCGTCTTTCCACGTGGTCCTCGGTGATGAACGAGCCCTCGGCGACCTCGTAGTTGCGAACACTCTCGTACTCGGGTGTGACACCCAGAATCTGGCTGTAGCTGTTCTCCCTCCCGTACTCTATCTGGGCACGTGTCTGTACCTCTGGGGCTACCGCAGCCACGGAGGGTGCAATGAGAGGGTCAGACAGGGCTTCGGCGTCTTCCAGCGTCAATGTTGCCGCGCTGCCCATGGCCATCCTGACACCTCCCTCCATGCTTGCGCCCGGCGACACGAACAGGAGGTTCGTGCCCAGGGACTCGATATTGGAGGTTATGGCCGCCTGCGTGCCCTGCCCGAACGACATCAGGGATATGACGGCTCCCACGCCTATGACTACCCCAAGCATGGTAAGGCCGGAGCGCATCTTGTTGGTTGCGAGGGCTCGCAGCGCCGTACGCAGGGTCTGTGTCAGGCTCAATGGCTGCCTCCCTCCGGTGCCGGCGATTCGTACTTCTGCCCGCTTACTGTAGTCTCTTCATTCACGATCCGCCCGTCCTTCAGGTATATGACCCTCTGGGCATGGCCTGCTATGTCACTTTCATGCGTTACAACTAATACCGTTATGTGCTCTTGTTTATTCAGCTCTTCCAGAAGTGCGATGATGTCCTCGCTGGAGCGGCTGTCCAGATTGCCTGTCGGCTCGTCGGCGAGGATGATCGAGGGGCTGTTGACCAGTGCCCTGGCGATGGCTACCCTCTGTCGCTCACCGCCCGACATCTCTGACGGGCTGTGTGAGGCGCGGTGTCCCATGTGTACCCTCTCCAGTGCTTCGAGGGCTCGCCTTTTGCTGTCGCGACCGTTGGCGTAGAGCAGAGGGAGTTCGACGTTGGCCAGCGCTGAGGTGCGGGGCAGCAGGTTGAAGGTCTGGAAGACGAAGCCTATTCTTCTGTTCCTCAACTCCGCGAGCTGTGAGTCAGACAGGTGGCCCACCTCCACTTGGTCGAGAGCGTAGCTCCCCGATGTAGGTATGTCGAGGCAGCCGATGATGTTGAGCAGGGTGGACTTGCCGCAGCCGGATGGCCCCATGATGGCGACCATCTCGCCGCCGGCGATGCGTAGGGTAAGTCCTTGTAGCGCGCGCACCTCTACGTTCTTGCCTGATTGATAGGTCTTGACGATGTCTCTGAGTTCCAACATTTTCGCCTCATCTAGCGTGATTGTCTGAATCGGTCTACCGCCCTAGCGGATGATGACCATGCCTCCACCTCCACTTGGGCCGCCCATTGGGAAACCGCCGGATGGAAAGCTGCTGGAGCTGCTAGAACTGGAGTATTGGCTCTGGGTCGTCTCCACGGTTACGAGGTCTCCTTCCTCGAGCCCGCTCACGACCTCGGTGTAGCTGTTATCGGTCATGCCAACTTCAATCTGGCGTAGCTGTGGCTGGCCGTCGACGAGCACCGTCACCGTTGGGTTATTGGAAGTACCGGTGATAGCGCCGTTGGGCACTAAGAGCACGTCGCTCGCGGATTCGACGACGATGTCGCATATGGCTGTCATGCCTTCACGAAGCTGCACGTCGTCGGGGGGCGTGATGGTTACGGTCACTCCGTATGTCATTATGCCGGATACACTCTGGCCGAACGAGGATATGCTCTTCACCTCGCCCTCGAGCTCCAGGTCCGGCATTGCGTCGAGAGATACTGTGACCGGCTGTCCCTTCATCAGGAGTGCTATATCGATCTCATCAACGGTGGCGTCCACTTCAACGACCAAGGTGCTGACTATCTCGATCGCTGCCGTGCTGGTGGTCACTGAGTCACCCGCCTCTACGCTGGCGCTGGAGACTACTCCGTCGAAGGGCGCTGTCAGGGTCGCCTTATCGAGTTTCTCGATCGCGTTTTCGAGAAGTTCCTCCGCCTCGGACACGTTGAGCCGGCACAACGCGACGTTGGAATCATCCAGCAGGGCCTTCTCCGCCTGGGCCAGGGCCAATTGAGCGCTCTCCAGCTCGATCTCGCGCAAAGCAACTACGAGGGGGTCGGCCCCTTCGAGGACCTCTTCGAGCTCCTCTTCGGCCTCTTCGAGTGCGCTTTCGGCATCGTAGATCGCATTCTCAGCGGACCGTTTGACAGACTCCAGGGCTAGCTTGGCATCCTCCCAGTCCCTCTCTTCGTCCTTGAGGTCCTCGACGTCGATGATGCCACTCATGAACTGGCTGATCGCGTCGCTGTAGTCCTCGAAGGCCTGCTGCACGGCGTACTCGGCGTTGGCTATGTCGATGGGGGCATCCGCCTGGGCACGCTCAAGTGCCTCGCGGGCCCTGGCGACCGCCTCGAGCGCGTCCGCCAGGTCGGATTCGTCGTAGGGCTCGAGCGCGTCATCGAGTGCCTCCTGGGCCTCCTCCAGGTCGATCCTGGCCTGCGCCACCGCCGCCCGTTTCGTACATGCCAGCTCGGCTTCCTCCAGATCGTCCCTGGTCTCCTCCAGATCGACCCTGGCCTGGGTAACCGCTTCCTCCAGTGCGAGGACGGACGCCGTGTCCAGTGTCGCCATAATCGTGCCGGCCTGTACCACTTCGTCCTCCTGGACGTATACGGCTTCAACCGTTCCGCTGCCACCGAAGGTGAGTTGTTCGGTTTCCGGGAAGGCGAGGGTACCGCTGGCGCTGACGGTGATGGACAGGTCTCCACGTTGTACCGCGACGGCCTGATAGTCAGCAGCCAGCGCTTGGCTGCCGGTGCCCGAGACCCAATTGTAGATGCCGAATACGCCGCCGGCCGTGCCAACGAATAGAACAACTGCCAACAGCAGCTGCCATCTCGTGATGTCTCTGAATCCTTCCACCATTGTCAGCTCCTTCACGTGCCCCGTGTTGGCAGGGCCTTGCCGCATTTGGTGCTTAGCATAGAGTGGCGATATGGAGACTTTATGGAGGGAGCCTGGAGTTTCGATGTGCTTGGCGCGGCGTGTCACGCCCGGCGCACTGTGGCAATCCGGCGATGTGTTCTGGTGGAAGGGTCAGTTGTGGCTGAGAACCTGTCTTCGCGGGCCAGCCTCGTATTGCGCGAGGGGCTCCAAATCGGTGGCCTTGGGGCCTCGGTGTGGCAAAGATGCAGAGGGGGGAGCAACTGGTTGCTCCCCCCTCTGCGCGGCGGCTTGTCTACGGACTACATTACTTCGACTACGGTATCTACGGGGTCTGGTCTCTTGAAACGAGAGGCCGTCCTACCACTTCAGCATTATCGGCTTCTCGGCAGGAAGTCCCTTGACCTGGTCTTCCGGCTCGATGTGCAACTGATCGAGTACCTTGAGACGCAGCTTGTTCAGGATATCGTGGAACTTCTCGCGTTCCTCGGGCGACATGTCCGACGTGAGTCCCTGTACCAGGCCCTTGAAAACCTCGATACCCGGATCGCAGAGCTCTTCACCTCTGGAGGTCAACCTGATTTCGGTGTAAGGGCGCCCCTTGCGCTTTGGCACCCTCTTCACCAGGCCCTCCTTTTCCATCCTGTTGAGAAGACCGGCTATGCTCTGTGCCTCACGGGCTACCAGGCGGGATATCTCGGCCGGCGTGAGGATGCCGGGATAGTCCCTGCAGGCCCAAAGGACGGCGGCCTTCTCTGGGGTTAACCCCACCTTCGCGAGCTTGGTCTCGGCGATCTTGCTGACGACGGTCCACGTCTGCCGGAGCAGGGTGTAAGTCGTCATAGTGGGGTCGACGAAGTCCATGTTGTACACGTTGCGGTTCCTCCTTGTCGGTATTTGTAATCCTACGAGTTTCCTATAATACTGGCCCTAAGTAACAGAGCCGTAACAGCATAATCACAAATTCGTAACAGATGATAAGAGCGGAGCCTCGTGGCTCAGGCAATTCAGTGCTGCGGATTGCCGTCGAAACAACGTCAGGCCTCTTCTAGGCAGGCTTGGCCAGCGAGTATCCCACACCGGGTTTGGTTATTATGAGGGTCGGGTTGCTGGGGTCTTGCTCGACCTTGGACCTCAAGCGCTGAATATTGACTCGGAGGCTATGGACAGCTCCTGGATAGTCCTCTCCCCATACAGCCTCGGCGAGGCGCGAATGGGTCACCACATGTCCAGAATTCCTCATCAGGTGCTGAATGATACGGCCCTCGATCGTCGTAAGGCTGATATCTCTTGAGCCGTGCGTAAGCTGTGAGGTGGTGGGCTCGAAACGTAGAGGACCGCAGACGATGGGTGTCTCCTCATCCGGCTGAGTCTGCTTCCTCAGCTGTACCTTCAGCCGGGAGAGCAGCTCCATCTGCCTGAAGGGCTTCGCGATATAGTCGTCTGCCCCCAACTCGAGTCCCTTGATAACATCTGCCTCATCGGCCTTCACCGTGAGCACTATCACCGGCACCGATGAGAACAGGCGCACCTGCCGGAGCACCTCGAACCCGTCCATATCCGGAAGCCCGAGGTCGAGTATCACGATGTCGGGCGTCTCGCTTTCGACGGCCTCGACCCCCTCTTCGCCAAGTCTGGTGGACACGAGGCGGGCCTCAGGCCAGTGTATTTGGAAGGCTAGTGAGATCGTATCGACGATTGTCTGGTCATCTTCGATGATCAGGACTCTCCAGAGTTTGCTCTCATCCCTCGGCTCGACGACTTCCTCTGCTGCGCGCTGTAGAGGGAGTGAGAACCCGAAGACCGACCCCTTGCCTATCTGGCTCCTGGCCCAGATGTCTCCATTGTGGAGTTCGACCAGCGTCTTGCACAACGCGAGCCCGAGTCCGAGACCCCCCTGCCGCCCGAAGCTACTCTGTAGCCGGTAGTATGGTTCGAACAGGCGGCTCAGCTCCTTGTCGGGCAAGCCTCGGCCGGTGTCCTGGACTTCTACGACCACCGATGAGTCGATCTCCCTGGCATGGAGCGAGATCCTGCCCCCTCTCGGGGTGAACTTGATGGCGTTGTCCAGCAGGTTCAGTATCACCTGCTGCAAACGGGGGGCGTCGCCCTGGACCTGCGGGAGGGCCGGGGGAACGCTTATGTTGAGCGTCTGCCCCTGGGTCTCAGCCACCGGGACCATGCGGCCGGCCGTCTCGCGGAGCAGCTGTACCAAGTCTACTGAGTCCACCTTCAGTTCCAACATACCGGTCTCCAGCCTTGCCAGGTCCAGGAGCTCCTCGATCCTGTCGTTGAGATTGGTGGCACCCCAGTTGATGTTCTTGGCCAGGCTGGCAACCGGCTCCTCGTGGAGTTGGGCGATCAACATGTCGCTGGAGGCGAGGATCGAGGTCAGCGGGGTCTTCAACTCATGCGTCAGCGCCCTGGTGAACTCTACCCTGCTCTTCATCTCGACTTCGAGCTGCTCGCGAAGCTGTTTTTCCTTCTCGTACGCCTCTTTGAGCTCCTCTCTGGCCTTCTTGCGCTCCGAGATATCGCGCGCGACACCGAGTATTTCCGTCCGACGGAAATACTCGTCGCGCATGACGACCGCCACCACCTCGGTCCACACTGTGGAGCCGTCTCTGCGCTTGAGCTCTAACTCGAGTGTGCGTGATCGGGAGACTGTCCTTGAGTGACCCCTCTCGATTCTCCGTTCTTCCTCGAACACGCCTATAGCTGTGGCGAACGACGCGGGTGTCAGCAACTCTTCAATACTTGTCGCCATTGCCGCCTGGACGCTGTAGCCCAGCAGGGGCGTAATTGATGGGCTGACGTAAGTGAATCGCAGGTTCATGTCGACTGTCCAGATCACGTCCCTTGCGTTCTCTGCGAGGATGCGGTAGCGTTCCTCGCTCTGGCGCAGGTCTTCCTCAGCCCTCTTGCGTTCGGTGATGTCGCGGAAGTTGACGGTTATACCGCGGACGGCGGGGTCATGGAGCAGGCTCTTGGCAAGGCACTCGACAATGTGCCAGGAGCCGGCTTTGTCGATAGCTCGGAGCTCTATGTACTGCGTCTCGTCGGGGTTGTTCAGGAGCCTCTCGAAGACGGCCTTGGCGCGGCCGAGGTCGTCTGGGTGTACGAACTCGAAGCCGTTCTTGTCTATGACGTCTTCCAGACCGTAGCCAAGAACTCGTCTGATCGATGAGCTCTCGTAGCCTATGGTGCCGTCATCCCGTATCAGGACGATGACGTCCATGGCATTCTCAATGAGAGACTTGTAATATTGCTCCCTGTGTTGGGCCTCCAGTTCAGCCAGCCTGCGGTCTGTGACATCGCGGAAGGTGACTATGACCCCGTTCACTACGGGATCGTTTAGCAGGTTCTGGCCACGGGCCTCGACGTAATGCCAATCACCCCTCCAGAAGCCGCGAAACTCGCCGGTGACAATTCTGCCAGGATTCTCGATGACCATCGTGAATCTGTCTCTGACTATTGCCGTGTCTTCTGGGTGGATGAATTCGAATATGCTCTGCCCTTTTCTCTCTTGCGGGTCGCGACCGGTCAGTGACTTCAGCGATGGGCTCTCGTAACGGATCGAACCGTCCCTGTTTATGACTGCAAAGACCTCTGTGGAATTCTCCACCAGAGCCTTGAAGTATTCCTCCGCATCCCTAAGGGCGTTCTCTGCGCGCTTGAGGTCGGATATGTCGATGAAGCCGCCCAGCAGCGCATCCTCGCCTTCAAAGGTCAGCGGCTGCGTCGAGACGAGCAGCCAGAACTCGGGACCGCCCGGGACCTGGCCATGGAACTCGTAGTTCAGGAGGCAGCCTTCGGCCTCCATCTCTTCGAGCAAGCGGTTGCGTTCGGTGCTGGCGTGATAGAAGTCGGATGTCCCGTGGCTGAGAATATCGTCTTTGCCGAGGCCGAATGTATTGAGGAAATGCTTGTTCGCGTAGAGGATCACGCCATCCGACCTGCGCGTGATGACTATGGGGACGGGGGTAGCCTCTGTGATTGCGCGGAAGCGCCGCTCGCTTTCCTTCAGTTCGCTCTCGGTATTCTGGTGTTTCTCAATTTCTTCATCGAGCCGTCTGTTCACAGTGGTGAGCTCTGCTGTTCGCTCCTCGACGAGCCGCTCGAGGCGCCGGCGATAAGAGTCCGGGTCCTGTTCGTCAGAGGACACACCAGCGCGAGAACTCTCCAACTCAGCGATTCTCTGGCGCAGGACCTTCAATTCGTCGAGTAGTTGCTGCTTGGTCTTCTTCTTGTCACTCAATCGCGCATCCGCCATTCCAGTCGAGTCCGCCTGCTGGACGCGAGTCGGCAGTCGTGTTCCCTGCTGATAATCGCTGGGAGTGGCCCGAGGGATCACGTAATTGATTGCCCTTAGGAGTACATCTTGGGGGCATATGATTGCGTCGCGGCGGAGGATGACCGCCAGCCTGTCCTCTTATGTCGTGGACATATTCTAGCACACTCGTCTGGGAATGCGGAAGCCCCTTGTTCATAGAATTGACTTCTCTTAGTGCTGTCCATTCTTGTACAATATCCGGGGCGAGAGCATGAGTTCAATGACTCCGATCAGAAGCCAGTACCTCAAGATCAAGCGCAGCTACCCCCAGGCGATAGTGTTCTTCCGCCTCGGCGACTTCTACGAGACCTTCGACGATGATGCGAAGGTAGTATCGAGCGAGTTGGAGATCGTCCTGACCTCCAGGGAAATGGGGAAGGGCAGGCGCTATCCGATGGCCGGCATACCTCACCACGCACTGGACAGCTACATGGCGAAGCTCATCGGGAAGGGGTACAAGGTAGCCATCTGCGAGCAGGTTGGGGAGCCAAGGCCGGGAAAGGGTTTGGTCGAGCGCGAGGTGGTTCGTGTCGTAACGCCGGGTACGGTCGTCGAGCCCAACATGCTGGAGAACAAGTCCAACAACTACCTCGTTGCAGTCGCGGTCGACGGCGGTGTCGCAGGCGTGGCATATGTTGACATAACCACGAGCGAGTTCGCTACCACGCAGCTTACGTCCGACAGAGTGCCCACGGAGCTCGAACGCCTGCGGCCTTCGGAGATAGTGGTGCCACGCAACGACGAAATCCCCTCCTCGTGGAGGGTGGCGCCATTGACGCAGCTTGACGACGGGTTGGTCGATCTTGACAGCGCTCGACGGAGGCTCGCCGAGCGACTCGAGGTGTCGTCGCTGGAGGGTTTTGGCTGTGAGCACCTGCCGCAGGCGATCAGGGCGGCCGGGGCGGTTCTGTGCTATCTGGAGGAGACCCAGAAGGGTGCGCTGGACCAGATTACCGGCCTAACCACATATCACACCGACTCGTTCATGACATTGGACGCGGCGACCCGGCGCAACCTGGAGCTTTTCCAGAGCAGTCGTCTCGGGTTGAGCAGTGGTTCCCTGCTGTCGGTCATAGACCTGACCAGAACGGCGATGGGGGGCAGGCTGTTGAGGAAATGGGTTGGGCAGCCCCTCCTCGATATCGGGGAGCTGCGGAGAAGGCAGCAGGCGGTCGAGGGCTTCCTCACTCCCCGGCGCGGCGAGGTCATCGGCCTGCTGTCCGGGGTCGGGGACCTGGAGCGGGTGGTCAACAGGGTCAGGTCCGGCATCGCCATTCCCAGGGAGCTGGTCTCGTTGCGGCGGAGCCTGGAGCTGGTGCCGCAGATACGTGTGCTCCTGGAGCAGGAGAAGCGCCTCGATTGGCTTCATGCGGAGTTGAAGCCGTGCAAGGAGGTTGTGGCGCTGATCTCCAGGGCCGTCACGGATGATCCGCCCTCGGCGGTCTCCGACGGAGGCGTTATACGCGAGGGCTTCTCCGCCGAGCTGGATGAGCTGCGTTCCGCGTCGTCGGATGCTAGGAAGTACCTCGCGGACCTGGAGCGCACCGAGCGCGAGCGCACGGGGATCAAGCCGCTCAAGGTGGGATACAACAAGGTGTTTGGCTATTACATCGAGGTCACCTCGCCGCACGTGGACAAGGTGCCCGAGGACTATATCCGCAAGCAGACCCTGGTGGGAGCTGAGCGCTACTTCACTCCTCAGCTCAAGGAGTTCGAATCACTGATCTTGAACGCGGCATCGCGGATCGAGGAGCTGGAGGGAAGCATCTATCGCCAGTTGTGCAGGCAGATTGCGGGGTCGGCGGAGAGAGTCATGCGTGTGGCGGCCGCGCTGGCGCAGGCGGACGTCCTCAGCGCCCTTGCCGAAGCGGCTGCCAGATACGGCTACGCCAAGCCTGAGCTGACCACGGACGATTCGATCGAGATTATCGGTGGCCGCCACCCCGTCGTCGAGCGTGCGCTTGTCGATGATAGATTCGTTCCCAATGACGTGTATCTGTCGAACAGGGACGCGCAACTCGTGGTGCTGACCGGCCCCAACATGTCTGGGAAATCAACGTACCTGCGCCAGGTGGCGATAATAGTGCTCATGGCTCAGATCGGGAGCTTCGTTCCGGCCGATTCTGCCAGGATCGGGCTGGTTGACCGCATCTTCACCAGGGTTGGCCTGCAGGACGACCTTGTCACCGGGCAGTCAACCTTCATGGTTGAGATGCTGGAGACTGCGAACATATTGAACAATGCCACGTCGAAATCGCTGATTATCCTCGATGAGATCGGCCGTGGGACCTCCACCTATGACGGGCTGTCGATTGCCCGTGCGGTTGCCGAGTACATCCACAACCACCCCCGGTTGGGGGCGAAGACGCTTTTCGCCACCCACTATCACGAACTCACGGCGCTCTCCGGCTACCTTCCCCGTGTCGCGAACTTCAATGTGGCAGTCGCGGAGGATGGCGGCGATGTGGTGTTTCTGCGCAAGATAATCCCCGGCGGCGCGGACAAGAGCTACGGCATCCATGTCGCCAAGCTGGCGGGCTTGCCGAAGGCCGTTGTCCATCGCGCGAACGAGGTGCTGGCCGAGCTGGAGGACCGCGCTCGTGCCGGTGATGCGGGGCCCCGCCCCTCTCGCGGCAAGCGCAAGCCGCCCGAGCCGCAGCTGCCCCTATTCGGCGCTACACCGCCAATCCTGGAGGAGATTCTCGAGATCGATGTCTCCTCTATGACGCCTCTTGAGGCCATCACGAAGCTGTACGAGCTTCAGGAGAAGTCCAGGCAGGCCTCCGGCGGCGAATCCTGACGCAGGTACCTTGACCAGAAGTGCCCTGTCAAGCACCTTGGTACCATTTGCCCCCTGCTGCTCCCCGAAAAGGGCCATTGTATACCTGTATGCACTTGCATTAAGGTGCGAGCAGAATGGAGGAGGTCTGGGGAGCAACCGTGGTCACAACGGGCCGCTATTGCTCCAGACACGGAATCGCAGGGGGGAAACGATGCTTGCCAAGAATGCTGCGCGTGCGCTTCTGGTCATCTTTATGATTGTTTTGGCTGCGGGTGCCTTGCCCGCCGTCACCTCGGCGTATGGATACATCGATCTGACCCTGGTCTACGTCGGGAACACGATGGTCGACATCTCCTGGAACCAGAGCGACTACGCCGACTTCGCCAAATACGAGATTCTCAGGGACGACCAGCCAGTCATGACCATATCGGACAGGTCGACTACGTTCTACAGGGATGAGGACCTGGATTATGGAGACAGTCATACGTACATGCTCCGGCTGTACTACCGTGACGGCGACCAGCTCAGGTCGATGGACAGCTACCCTGTCTCGGCGACGCTGGGCAGGGTAAGCGGCACGATCACCCAGGACACGGAATGGTCGCCTCTGAACCACAGCACATACCTGATAACGGATGATGTCTACATCGGCGCCGACTGGTTCTCATCGACGATCGGCATCGAGGTCGCCGAGGACGCAACGCTCACGATCAAGCCGGGGGTCACTGTCAGGCACACCACCATGGGGCAAAGTGCCACCTGTCTGCACGTCGCGGGCTCGCTCGAGGCGACAGACGTGACCTTCACCACGGAGTCCGGCGAGCAGTCGGACTACGGCGTACACGTCTTGTTCGAGCAGCATTCCGGTGGCAGGCTGAGCTCATGCACTATCGAGGGTGGCAGCGTCGGCATCTGGTGCTGTCACGCCGACCCTGAGATATCGGGGTGTACCATTGCCTACAACGGCACTGGCATCAACATGCAGGCGGGAAGCCCGACGATAGAGGGATGCACGATATCCGACAACTCGGTCACCGGACTATGCATCTACCAGGGCGCTTCACCGGTGATAACGGGCAATGCGATTATCAACAACCGCGACGGGATCAGCATCGGGCCGTCCGGCGCTAGTCCGGTCATTCATCATAACGATATCTGGGGCAATCGCGCGTTCGATGTAGGTAACCCTTCCCCCTCGGTGATCGACGTCAGAAACAACTTCTGGTGCAGTGCGACCGGCCCGTGCAGCTCGGGCATGGTGAACTTCGAGCCGATGCTCGAGGAGCACGTGATGGTACCCTGCGACGGCGATATGGCCGTGAGCGACATCCTCGTGGTACAGGCTATCGAGGGCGGGAAGCTGGTAGAGGGCAAGGAGACCGCCGTCAGGTTGTTCGTGACGGACATGACGGGTGTGGGGACCGTGCACGGCGTTAATGCAGTGCTGTACGTCGATGGCGTCGAGTTCCAGCCCGACAGTAACAACAAGACCATATACAGTGATGTCCATATGTACAGCGTGAGGGACAGGATCAACTGCGAGGACACCTTCAACTTCCATATCGGCAAGCTCGACGCCGGCACTCACACCCTGCGTGCGGTCGTGGACCCGGGCGAGCAGTTGGCCGACCAGAACCGTCAGAATAACGAGATGACCGAGGACGTGCTGGTGACCGACACTGTGGGGCTTCGACACCTGTTCAGGCAGATCTTGTCGTCCGGCTACCCCAACACTGTTTCACTGTCCGCTTTCGTCGGGGAGGCGGGCACGTTCTTCGCGAACACCTATCCCATATCACCCGACGAGTACTACCCGCTGCTCGGCCGGCCGCACACGCCCGGCGCCCTCAGCTCTACGGGAGTTCAGCTTGCTCACTACCTCAACCGATGCAGGATGACCTACAACGCGAACAACAATCCGAACTTGGACTTCATAGTTGGTGTCGTCCCTGCCGACTACCTCGGCAACGGAGTCTATGGAGAAAGCTTCCGGGGAGCTCGAAGGGCCCCTCTGGTAACCGACGACTCGCCGGAGTCGCTGTCCCACGAGATCGGGCACTTCTACGGGCTCGACGATGAGTACAGCTCGGGGTTCGAGGAGCTGGTAACCGGCGAGGTGACACTGGGCAAAGTCATATACAATCAGACGGTGTACGACGGCAGCTTGAACAAACTCGAGTACACGGTCAGCGGGCAGAAGGAATACTACAATTTCATGGGCAACGCGGGCCTGATCGCCGGGTGGGTGGACAAGACCACCTACAACCACCTTTATCACAAGCTGGTGACGGGCCAGGTCGACCCGGACCCGAGGGTGATCTTCATAAGTGGCATGATCTACGCAGACGACACTGTGGATTTGGACCCTTCGTACGTATTGGAGACGGAGACGGAGGCGGTGGAGCCGGGAGACTATGCTGTGAAATGCCTGGCGGGCGATGGTTCGGTGCTGTCCGAAATCAGCTTCGCCTCGGGCTTCGAAGACCAAGAGGCGTCGCCGTTCGCACTGCTGGTGCCGTGCCCCGAGACCACTGCGAAGGTTGAGGTCTGTCACGGCAGCGCCGTTCTCGCAGAGGTCATTCCCAGCACAGGTGTGCCGGCGGTTGGCGTGGTCTCTCCGTCGGCGGGAGAGGCCCTGAGCGGGACGTACGATGTCACCTGGACCGCGAGCGACCCGGATGGGGACGACTTGAGCTACACGCTGCTCTACAGCAACGACGGGATCGGCTGGGCGACGGTGGCACTCGATCTCGATCAGGAGACATTCACTGTTGACCTCGGTAGCGTGCCTGGTGGGGCCAACTGCCTGTTCAAGGTTGTCGCAACCGACGGATTCAACACCGTTGAGGCGGTGTCCGATGAGTTCTCCGTGGCGAACCAGGGGCCGTCCGTCGCCGTGATTGCACCGGGGGATGGCTCGACTGTAGCGCCGGGGATGGATGTCCGCCTGCATGGATATGCATACGACATGGAGGATGGTGAGATAGACGGGGCTTCCCTTTCCTGGGAGTCCAGCCTCGACGGGGCGCTGGGAACGGGAGAGTATCTGCAACTGTCGAGCCTGAGCGAGGGCACCCATCAGATCACCCTGACCGCGAAGGACTCCTCTGCATCCACGGGAAGTGACACGATCTCGCTGTCCGTGGTCGAGGATCAGGTGCCGCCGACGATCTCCTCGGTGAACCTGTCCCAATCGACAGTCAGCCCCGGCGGGAACGTGACGATAACGGCCGTCATATCCGACGACGTTGGCGTAGACCCGGCTTCGGTCACCGTGACCGTGGGCGATGTAGTGGGATACCTGTCATACGCAGGCGATTCGGGGCTGTACGAGGGAATGGTCCAGGCTCCGGCCACGGAAGGGGACTATGAGGTCGTTGTCAGCGCGGCGGACCTGGTAGGCAATCCCGCGGCCAGTCAGATCATCGTGCTGTCCGTCGAGGCGTCGTCTGGTGAAGACGATGGGTTGGACATTCCGCTCATTCCGGTTGCGGCAGCAGTAGGTGCCGTGGTTGTCGCCATGGCTATCGTCATGCCAATCGTGATCAGGAGGAGAAGGAACGGGCGTGGCTAGGAAGCAATCGTCCGTTCGGCGGGACCGGGTCTACTCGTAGACCTTCTCTTCCTCCTCATCTGCACTGACGGCGTCCATCTCGAATTCCCTGGTGTCGACGTCGCGGGTCAGCAGTTCCCTGTAGTACTCGTGCTGTATTATCAGGTTCATGACCTCGTTGGTGCCGGTCCAGATCATCGCCAGCCTGGCGTCCCGCAACATGCGTTCGATGGGATAGACGTTGGTGTACCCGATACCGCCCATGATCTGCATCGCGTCGTTTATAATCTCCCAGGCCATGTCGGTAGCGAAGCGCTTCGCCTCTGACACCATGCGCCGGCTGACGTTCGCATTGTTCCCCTCGTCTATGGTCCTGGCCGTCGCATGTACGAGTGAGCTGGCGGCATCTAGCCTGGTAATGCTATCCGCCACCTTGAAGCTGACGGCCTGGAAGTCCCGAATCCTGCGGCCAAACGCCTTCCTTTTCGAGCTGTAGATGGTGGCGATCTCCAGGGCGCTCCGCGCCATCCCCAGTATGCCGGCTGCGCTGGTCATCCTCTCCGGTATCATCATCTGGTAGAATATCTCGCCGCCCTGGCCTTCGGTGCCGATTATGTTCTCCGCCGGGACGCTGGTGTCGCGAAACAGGATACGGCCCGCCCCGCCGCCCCGGGTGCCCAGCAGCCCGTAGAGGTGACGCACCTCGACCCCCATGTCCTTCTCCACTATGAACAGACTCAGAGACTGCTGTGGCGGACCCTCGGTGTCGGTCTTGGCATATACCAGGAAGTAATCGGCGCCCTCCGCGCCAACCACGAACCGCTTCTGCCCCGTCAGGCTGTAGTGGCTGCCTTCCCTTTTGGCTACCGTTGTAGCGCCGAAGAAGTCTGATCCACCGCGTGGCTCGGTCAGCGCCTCAGCACAGCACAGCTTGGCTTGCAGGGTGGGGGCCAGGTACTTGCGCTTCTGCTCCTCCGAGCCGAACTGTGACAGCGCCTCGCCGCAGATGCTGACGAGGGAGTACAGGCATCCCAACGAGAGGGGAAGCGTACCTATCTCCTCCAGGGCAACGATCTCGTCGGCCCAGCTGAGCCCCCTGCCTCCGTATTCGGACGGGAAGCGCAAACCGAGGAGGCCGCGTTTCGCGGCTTCCTCGAGGTACTGGCGAGGGTACTTGACCTTGTCGGCGTCCATATCCAGGAGGAGCTGGCGCGGTATTGACTTGACGAACCCTCTGGCCTCGCTGCGCAAAGACCGCTGGCCCTCGGTGAGCATCGCCTCGATCATGACTGCCTCCTCCCCACGAAGTGCATGGAGCATAGCCCACGCTCCGGTTCGATGTCAACACCCGGGGGACGATGCCGCCATCCGGCGTTGGGTGGAGCCCACCCACCCGCCCACGGGAGCTGCGCTCCCGGTCTCTAGCTCAATTAGGGTAGCCAGGGAGCATCCGCTCCCTGGCCGGGATGGTGGTGCATTCCGCTGCGCTGCATGCACCCTACGCGGTTTCGAAATCGGGCTAGGCTTCAACGGTATGCGCGGTTCTAATGGAGGAATGGGGGTTTCGGGGGCGCAGCCCCCGAGAGGTATGCGGGAGGGAGGGTGGGAAGAACGACGTTCGCCTTTGGCCATGGGGGATGTTGGGCGCTGCCGCCATTGGGCGTTGGATGGTGCCCACCCTGCCCACCCACGGGAGTTGCACTCCCGAGCCCTTACCTTTAGGGGTAACCCGCCGCTAACAGTGATCCGCGCTGATATGCAGTGTTGACAGCAGGCAACCCCAGGGCTTAAGATTCAACTACCCAGCCTGGATCGACTTTCGTGACCAAACCGCAGCGTGGAACACCACGCGTCCTTTTGATCAATCCACCCTATCCGCTTTCCGAGGTGCCGATCATGCCGATCGGCCTCGCGTACATCGCCGCCGTTCTCGAGCGTGACGGGTGCGACGTGAGGCTCGTCGATTGCCTGGTCTCGCAGTACACCGCCGAGAAGATCAAGAGGGCGGTCGAGGAGCACCAGCCCGACATCGTGGGCACGACGTCTGTGACCCTGAACTACCCGGTGGCGTCCGAGATACTCAAGTACTGCAAGGAGGCCAGCCCGGACGCTGTCACTGTGATCGGTGGCCCGCATGTGACCTTCCGGCCGGTCGAGACGCTGGCAGAGGCTCCCTGGATAGACGTGGTGGTCAGGGGAGAGGGTGAGCAGACAATCCTGGAGATCGTCGGGCGCAGGGAGTTGGAGGAAATAGCCGGCATAGCGTACAGAGCGCCGGAGGGCATACGTCTGACGAAGGACAGGGAACTGATTGGAGACCTCGATGCGCTGCCACTGCCTGCCAGGCATCTGTTCCCCTTGTCGAAATACCTCGCGCTCGGCTGCCACTGCAGCCTCGTGGCTGGCAGGGGGTGCCCGTTCAACTGCGTCTTCTGCGTCGGCTCGAAGATGGGCGGCAGAAGGGCCAGATACCGCGACCCCAGGTTGATAGCCGATGAGGTGGAGACGGCGATCAAGTATGGCTTCACGGAGATCAACTTCGAGGATGACCTGCTGACGCTGAACCATGACCATGTCAGGACATTCTGCGATGAGGTGCTGTCGAGAGGGCTCCGGTTCAACTGGAGCGCGTTCTCCAGGGCCGATACTGTCAATGCTGAGATTCTGCCGAGAATGAAGGCGGCTGGCTGCACCTGGCTCCTGTACGGCGTCGAGAGCGGCAACCAGGAAGTTCTCGACAGGGCCAAGAAGAAGATAACGCTGGACAGGATCAGGCAGGGCGTCGAGTTGGCCAAGCAGCATGGCATCGAGGTGATGGCATCGTTCATTATCGGGCTGCCCGGCGAGACGCGCGAAACGCTGCAGGACACGGTGGATTTCGCCAAGGAACTCGGCACGTTCTATGGCTTCAATGTGCTTGCCCCGTTTCCGGGCACGGAGGTCTGGGAGCGCGCGGCTGACTATGGCATAGAGATACTGACGGATGACTGGACGAAGTACGATGCCAACCAGGCAGTGTCGCGGACGAACGAAGTCGGCCCCGATGAGATCAACGAAGTGCTGAGTGATTACTATGAGGGGCTGGGTGTACCGCCGATTGGCTCAGATGCGCAGGGTGACCAATCCGGTGGTGGGTCAGCACGGCGCAAGCCGCGCAGTCCCCTGGCCTGGCACATTCTCCAGAACGATGTTATAGAGAGCCTGGGCAGGTTGAGCGCGGGCGCGGACCCTGTCGAGGATCTGGTGAACAAGGTTGCCGAGCGCACACAGTATCCTCGCGATCACGTAGACGAGAACATCAGGAGATGGGTTGGCGACGGGCTGCTGAAATACGACAGCAGCGGCGACCTTGTCGTATGGCGCTGGAGCTGACGCCCAGTCTCGTCGCTGCTTCAGTTACTCTACCCTGACCTGCCGCCACGGCTCTTGCTCTTCGAGCCGAGAACGCCAAGCAGGTCGCCGACGGCGGTGTCTCTGTAGGTGGAGTGGCGGAGGGGAAGGTCGGGGTTGACGCGATAGCGGTTGCGCCGCCCCTCGCGTTTCTTGGTAATATACCCCGCCTCGGTCAGGTCGGCGATTATGCGTCGGGCGGCCCTCTCAGTGATACCCACGGCATCAGCCAGGTCCCGCGCTGTGATCCGGGGATGGCGGGCCATGTAGCTGAGGACTAGGGCATGATTGGTCAGGAAGAGCCATTCAGACATGGTACCAAAGTGCCCCTAGAATGCCCTTTCGGAGTCTTGACAGCTACGACAGCATGACATATAATACATGACACAAATAGCATGCTTAACACAGCACTATAGCCGCCGCTGGTTGGCGGTCTCCATATAGATAGCACAAGCGGGGGGGCGAGTGCAACCCCGCTTGAACATAGGTAGGTGGAGGCGAGAGATGGAGGAAATCGCGGACGCCCAGGGGAGGAGGCTTGGGGCAGGAGGGTACGAGCCTGGTGGAAGCTCAGCCGGGCTGCAGACCGAGTTGCTTGCGTTCTGGGGCAGGTACCCGTGCGGCAAGTTCACTATCAGTGCGATCTGTTGTGCGCTGGACAGGAGAAGGTTGGAGGTGAGAAGGTCCTTGGCAGAGCTGGTTGAGGAGGACCTTCTGGTGGCGGAGACGCTGGGAGACTTGACTCTGTATTCCCTGGCGACGGGGAGCGAGGTGCGAAACCGTGTTATTCAGGAGCTATCGCGGGGGGACACGACGAGGCCTCGGCGGAATGCTAATCATCACGAGGGCTTGACCGGACAGGGAGAGCCCAGCGGGAGTGCAGCATGATAAGGTTGATGCACAGAGAGAGAACGCATCCGAAGCGCATTCCAGAGACAGTGCGCGAGTACCTCCGTAAGCGATTCATGATGCCGGGTGCCTACATTGAAGGGTTCAGATGCATCGAGACAAGCCGGTTGGTCGACGGTAAGATGGCCAACTGGATTCGCGTTTACGAGCCATCTTTGGCCAGGAGAAAGGGACTCGCGATACGCGATGACCTGGACTTGGATCAGCATCCCGAGGTCGTGCTGTTCGAGGGGTATGTGACAATGGAGGGACGCATCTACCTGGCCGATCGTCGACAGCCGAGAAGTGAGTATCGCGCCAAGGGGTGCTGTTGAAGTGCTTGCAGGGCTGTTGGTGGTCTCAGCGCTTAGAGAACAGAGACGTTGGCCGCTCCGTTCGCTGAGGAGATGTGTCGTCAGATGAGCTGGTATGCTGTCGGGGCACTGGCGGCTGCTCTGACGAGCTTTGGCTTCGTGCCGCAGGTCTGGAAGATGTGGCGCAACAAGTCGGCAAAAGATGTCAGCGGTCTGACGTTGCTGCAGTTCGGGATTGGTGTGTCCCTTTGGACCGTCTATGGAATGCATCTGAGAGATCCGATTGTCATAGCCGCCAATCTGGTGGCACTCGCGACCGTCACGCTGGCGCTCACGCTCGTCTTCCGGTACGCTGGAAGAGCTCGTAAGTCGGATCAAGCCGGGCCTGTGGCGGGGATACGATCCGGCACTGACCTCAAGTAGCCACTTGCGCCGCGCGTTCACCTGGGTCTGACCCCTTCCTCCATCTTCCCCTAGCTTCAAATCGGCCTGCCTACTTGCTCGTTGTGCTCCTGAAGTCATCGTCTGTCTATCGCTTCGGCTATCGGGGTGCTCGGCATCTGGATTGATCAAAGATGCGTTGACAGCCGTCGGGCCTCCTCCTAACATGGAGGGCACGGGGACGCGACAGATGGTCAAGTACGTGCATGGCTACTCGGCGCGCGAGACCGAGCGGTTGTACGACCAGTCCTCCATACTGGAGGACATACTGCACACTGGCACGGTATATCCGCCGGGCAGCCGGGTGTTGGAGGTGGGGTGTGGGACGGGTGGCCAGACGGTAATTCTGACGTCGAGAAGCCCCGGGGCCGAGATTACCTCTGTGGACCTGTCTCCAGATTCACTGAGCAGTGCCAAAGCAATGCTGGGCAACAGAGGTGCGAAGAACGTGGCCATGCTTCGGGCTGACGTGTTCCACCTTCCCTTCGAAGACCGGAGCTTCGATCACGTGTTCGTATGCTTCCTGCTGGAGCACCTTGAGGACCCGGTCGGGGCCCTGGCGGAGACCAGGAGGGTGATGAGGGATGGCGGCAGCATCACGGTAATTGAAGGGGACCATGGGTCCTGCTTCTGGCATCCGCACACCGAAGAGTCGCTGGGAGCATGGGAATGCCTGATCAGGGCGCAGGCCGATCTGGGGCACGATTCCCTAGTCGGGCGGCGGCTCTACCCCTTGTTAGTGGAAGCGGACTTCGATGTCCTGGATGTGTCGCCGAGATCGGTCTACGCGGACGCAAGCAACCCCGTTCTGCTCGACGGGGTTGTGAACAGGATAATGGTGCCGATGGTCGAGACCGCCAGGGAGCGTGCCCTTGAAATGGGGCTCGTGGATCGGGCCACCTGGGAGAGGGGCTTGGAGGACCTGCGTCGCTGTGGCGATCCACCGGCGGGCACCATCTTCTATACTTGGTTCAAGGGCATTGCGCTGAAGGCGTAGACGCAGGCGAGCGGCTTGGCTGCGGCTGCCGTCGCCGCGGGAAGGGATGTATAATGGACCAAGCATCGCAGCTCTCCAGACTCCTGATCGAACTCTTCAAGTCCCAGAGGCTGGCGGCCCTGTCCACTCAGAGCAACGGGCAGCCATACGGCTGTCTGGTGGCCTTTGCCTCTACTGACGACCTGAGGGGCCTCCTGTTCGTGACTGACCGGGGTACGCGCAAGTACCGCGAGCTGTCTGTGGCACCGAGGGTGGCAATGCTCATCGACAGCCGGTCGAACCAGGAGGTCGACTTCGGACAGGCCATGGCGGTAACGGCCATCGGACAGGCAGCAGAGGTAGTCGAAGCCGAGCGGGACGCCCTGACAGCTGCCTACCTGGTGAAACACCCTAACCTCGCCGACTTCCTGGAGGCCCCCAACAACGCCTTGGTCAAGATCGATGTAGAGACCTACATCGTCAGCAGCTTCCGGGAGACCGCGACGCTGCAACCCTAGCCCGCGGCGACCCGCGTTTCCAGAGTGGGCTCGGCTAGCAGGATTCTGGCATCCACGACGGCGTAGCCCCTGCCCTCGGGCAGGACCTTGACCGGGTTCAGATCGAGCTCGGCTATCTGCGGTATGTCCTCCACGAGCGCGGATATCCTCAACAGCAGCTCTTCGAGCGCACCTATGTCGCAGCGTGGCGAGCCTCGCCAGCCCTCAAGAAGCTTGTAGGCCTTGACCGAACGCACCATATCGTGGGCATCCGCATCCGACAGCGGGTGGATGCGGAAAGTCACGTCCCTGAATAGCTCGGTGTAGATGCCGCCGGTTCCGAACAGTATCAGAGGGCCGAAGGACGGGTCCTGGGTAACGCCTACTATGACCTCGGTCCCCCCACCGACCATCTGCTGGACCAGTACGCCCTGCATCTCGTGGACCCTTCCCAGTTCCTCCAGGCGACCTCTGATCTGGTTATAGGCCTTCTCCACTTCGTTCTCTGAGTGGATGTCCAGAACGACACCGCCGACCTCGGTCTTGTGTGTAATGGTCTCGGATAGCAGCTTCAGGGCTACAGGGAATCCGATCTCCCGCGCGGCCTTCGCGGCCTCTTCGGCTGTGGTAGCTGGTCTCTCCTGTACGAGGCTTATTCCGTAGGCTCTCAGCAGTTCGCTGACAGAGGGGGCATCCAACCATCGAGGCTCTGCAGTCTTCCGGCTCAATGCCGACTCGATCAGACTCATCGCCTTGTCCCTGTCGATCCCCTCGAGGTGAGGGATCGTGCCTTCCGGCCTCCCCAGCCAGTCAGCGTAGTCGCAGGCCTTGGCCAAAGCGGTGGCGGTGGCCTCAGGGAATGTGAAGCTGGGGACGTAGCCTTCCTCTTCCGAACCCAATTCCGCCGATGCTCCCCGGGACCCCATGAAGGACGCCACCAACGTCTTGCCACGCTTGCGGAACTCAGGAGCTATATCGCGGATGGCATCCGCGACGGATTCGGCCTGGGTAATCATGGGGGGGACGAAGATCGCGATTACCACGTCAACTCCGTCATCTTGCGCGAGGAGCTTGAGTGCGCGGCCATATTGCTCTCCGCTTGCCTCCGCTGTCATGTCGACCGGGTTCGCGGTGCTGCTGCCGGTGGGCAGGAACCGCCTGAATTCGGAGACCGTGTTCTCGGAAAGCGTTGGCAGCTCGAGCCCTCTCACAGCACACGCGTCGGCTGTGAGGATTCCCGGGCCACCGCCGTTCGTCAGGATCGCTACTTTCCTCCCCGACGGCACCGGCTGATGGGACAGCAGCATGGCGACGTCGAAGAGCTCTTCCAGGGTGTCTACCCTGATCAGGCCTGCCTGCGCGAACAGAGCCTCAGAGCCTATGTCTCCGGTGGCCAGGGCTCCTGTGTGGGATGCGGCTGCCCGGGAACCGGCCGGCGTGCGACCGCTCTTCACTGCTACTATCGGCTTGGTGCGCGACACGCGACGGGCAATGCGCGCGAACTTCCTCGGGTTACCGAATGACTCGAGGTATAGCAGGATGACGTCCGTGTTGGGGTCCTCCTCCCAGTACTGCAGCATGTCGTTGCTCGATACATCCGCTCTGTTGCCGATGCTGATGAAGGTGGACAGCCCGATGTTCAGGGTGTGGGCGTACTCGAGAATGGCGAGGCCGAGCGCGCCGCTCTGGCTGCACATCCCTACGTTGCCAGCGGGCGGGAAGACCGAGGAAAACGTGGTGTCCATGCAGACGTCGGGGGCCGTGTTGATGATACCCATGCAGTTCGGCCCCACCAGCCTCATGCCGTAGCTCCGGGCCGTCTCCACCAGCTTCTCCTGCCTGGCCACACCTTCCGGGCCGGCTTCTGCGAAGCCTGCGGATATCACCACCACCCCGTTGACACCCTTCCTGCCGCATTGCTGAATCACTTGCTGAACGTTTTCGGCCGGCACAACCACAACGGCCAGATCGATTGGCCCCGGTACCTCGAGGACCGTAGGGTATGCCCTCACGGAGGCTACATATTCCGCGCCTGGGTTCACCGGGTACACAACGCCTTTCAGCTCCTGCCGCAGGAGGTTGCGGAAGACCTTGTTGCCGATGGCCGTCTCGCGCTGCGTAGCTCCGACAACGGCCACCGACTTGGGCTGCAGGAATGCCCTTAGCGATGCTACAGTGGCGATCTTCTCTCTCTCCGCCGACCGCTCCTCGACGACCGGCGTCGGGGCTACGGGCAACACGACCCTGTACACGCCGTACTCGAGCTCCTGAGCTATCTGGAAGCCGCTGTCGAGGAGGACTTTCATCATCTGCTGGTTCTCAGCCAGGATCTCCGCCTCGAACATGCTGATACCCTTGTCTCTGGCGATGACGGCGATATGCTCGAGGAGAAGGGTACCGATTCCCCTGCCTTGATATGAGTCTTCGACGACAAGTGCGACCTCAGCGCTGCTGCCCTTGGGAAGCCTGTGGAAGCGCCCCACCGCGATGATTCTCTCCTCGATGTCCTCGCCCATAGTCCCGACGATGGCGAAGCTGTTCTCGTAGTCGACGATGCTGAAGCGGCGCACCTGCTCTACGGTAATGTTCTTGAGCATGTGGTGGAAGCGCAGGTAGATAGTATGGGGGCTGAGGCGCGAGAACAGATCGAGCAGTCTCTTCTCGTCGTCGGGTCGAATAGGCCGTAGGTACAGGGTGGAGCCGTCCTTGAGGATGACCGTAGTCTTGTACTTCTCCAGTTCCGGGCTGGCGCTGCTGGTTGTCATGGTCTCGCACCTCCCTTAGCACAAGCGCATAGCCGAGAACTCGGTCTGGGGTTGGCCGGGTCTATCTGCGCACCGGCCTTACGAGGAGAACCGGATCTGATACGCCCCTCAGGACCCGTTCGGCCACGCTCCCGAATGCCCATTTACTGACGCCGGAGCGGCCATGGGTTGCTATGGCGATTACACTTGGGGCCTGCTCATTGGTGAAATCGATGATGGCGTCAGCGGCCTTGCCGACGAGTACTTCGGAACGAGCGTTCACGCCGGCGTTCTTGAGCCGCTTCACTACCTTCGTGAGGTATTCGCTGCTGGAGCGCTTGCATAGTGTCACGTGATGGTCCCAGTTCAGCGGTATGTCCGGTGGGTAATATGATGGCAGTAGCATTGGCTCGCAGACACCGACGAGCACGACCTCTACCGGTTCGCCGTCCTTCTGCTTCGCCAAAGCCTGGACGTGGGGCAGCACCGACTCAGCCAGCTCGGAACCGTCGAGCGGGACCAACACTCTCATGCCTGGCCAATTATTGCCTATCGCCTCGCCGGAATCCTGGGCGCGCACGAGCCATACGGGGATGCTCGATGCCCGCAGAACCTTGTCCGCTACGCTGCCCAATCTCCAGCGTTTGATTCCAGAGTACCCATGAGTGGCCATGACTATGACGTCTATCGCGTTGGTCTCGGCGTATTGCACTATTTGCTCGGCCGTATGCCCTTCTATGAGACTGGTCCGTACGTCTATCGAAGGAGGCTGGCCCTGCTGGCGATCATTGGACTCCGGCATCTGAAGCCCGCGTCGCATCCTCTCCGCGACGCGCTCCATGTACGCCTCTCTCATGGCGACTTGCTCGCTCCCGTCCGGCTCGTAGACATGCAGCAGCACCACTTCCAGGCCGAGCCTGAGGGCGAGTTCTTTGGCGTGACCGAGCGCCAGCTCGGCTACCTCGGAACCGTCCAGAGGAACCAGGATTCTACTATACATCGGCGTCCCTCCATAATGTGAGCCAACAGGGATTATACCACGCACACCATGGAGGCGTGGCCTTGGACTGCGATTACAGGAAGTCCGTCGTCCAGCGACCGGTGAGCCAACAGCGGGCACCGTATTGCGTCAATAGAAACTGTTACCGAACGGGTGTTGTTGCCTCAAAAGCGCGGGTTACCGAAGCATCCTCCTTTGGGGTAGCGGAGCCTCCTGCACGATTAGCAAGCTTCCATAGGT